>CXWK01005410.1_pt1 | contig 13008 bp, 12 predicted proteins | sample 590851 | NCBI WGS metagenome assembly CXWK01 (sample SAMEA3498364, study PRJEB10139) | wastewater metagenome | biome: wastewater treatment plant; material: activated sludge | place: Denmark | collected 2014-08-01
AGCATGGGAAAGCCAATTGGTGCTTGGCGATCTTGTTGTAACTAAGTCGAGCGGAAGCGAGCTCCACATTGGTAAGACGACGATAGTTGACCAAGAGATCGCATCCCTCCAGGCATGTTTTTCAAACTTCATGCAGCGTCTGCAAATTGGGACAATGGGAGTACCGATGTTCTACTGGTATCTTCTGAATAGTCCCATTGCTCGTGAGCAGTTTGGTTTCTTCTCCACTACAACCACGGGTCTGGGCAACTTGAACGGAAGGATCATTGGCAACCTTGTTGCGCTCTTGCCCCCACTCCCCGAACAACGCGCCATCGCCGCCTTCCTGGACCGCAAGACGGCCGAGATCGACGCCCTCATCGCCGCCAAGGAGCGGTTGATCGCCCTGCTGCGGGAGAAGCGGACGGCGCTCATCACCCAGGCGGTGACGAAGGGGCTGGACGCGGGGGTGGCGATGAAGGATAGCGGGGTGGCGTGGTTGGGGGAGGTGCCGGGGGGTTGGGAGGTGGTGACGCTTAAGCGCTTCACCCGAATTCGATACGGACTTGGGCAACCACCCAAGGAATCGAGCACCGGATTGCCACTTATCCGAGCTACGAACATCAACCGTGGCGAGATAACAGAAACGGGAATGATGTACGTAAATCCGGATGACGTTCCGTTATCGCGCGATGCCGAACTCCGAGAGGGCGAAATCATCGTCGTTCGGAGTGGCGCGTATACTGGTGACTCGGCAATCGTGCCAGAAAAGTATTCGGGTGCTATTGCTGGTTATGATCTAGTCGCCACTGTATACAACCAAAATCCACGCTTTATCGCCTGGCAACTTCTTTCGCCCGAAGTATACGAACTCCAATTTGGCTTTCACAAGTTGCGCGCGGCACAGCCCCATCTTAACGCTGAGGAACTCAGCATAACCATTATTGTGTGTCCCCCACTCGACGAGCAGCAAACCATCGTCGAATTCCTCGACTTGAAGGACACGGAGATAAAGACGCTGGTAAAGAAGATTCAATGGGGCATCGAACGACTGAAGGAATACCGCACGGCGCTGATCTCGGCGGCGGTGACGGGGAAGATTGATGTTAGGCATAGTCTGGACGGTACCGTCTGACCATTCTAGGCTTAACGACGACCCAGATATGCAATGACAACCCATGCGAATCACACCCTACAATCTAGTTTCGAATATGATGGTACGTGGTGGCTGGCGCAAGATCCGGACGACCCGTTAACTGGGAAACTGTCATTCAGCCCTGAGAATGGCGCGAGGCTCGATCTGATCGGCTCTTTTCGGCAAGTCCCTATTGCTAGTAAGGTAGGGTTTCATTCCGATTTCATCATCGGCGTCACAGATAATGGAATCGAGTGTACCTTAATCGACACCTATGAGAGAGGCCGAAAGACCACATTTACTGGGGTTGGTAGTCACGCATTTATGGCCAACCAATTGATCATCGGAGCGGCTATCACTAACCGCGAACAGCTGATGTTTGTACTGACCCCCAAAAGTTGGACACAAAAAGCGTGAATCTAAGTCAATGCTCCACGATAACGGCCAGGCGGGTCTGGCGGCTGAGCCAGAATGACTCGAACTCGACCGGGGTCAGGTACCTGAGGGCCGAATGAATCCGCTTGTGCATGTAGACAGCGTCGAGGAAATGACCGAGTTGGCTGAGAGCATCGTCGTAGTCCTCATACTCGCTTAAGTCAACCTCTTCCTCCTTGATGGTGCGAATCAACCGCTCGGCGTAGCCGTTCTGCCAGGCCGCGCCAGCATCGCTCATGCTAACGGCGACCTTACTGTCGCGCAAGTGGTCAACGTACTCCTGGGCGGCATACTGCACGCCCTGGTCGGAGTGGTGAACCTCCGGCCGGCCGTGGCGCAAAGCGCGCAGCAAGGCAGTGACGGTCAGGCTGCGGTCCAGGTCGCGGCTCAGTTCCCAGCCCCGGATAGCGCGGGTGAAGACGTCCATGACCACGGCCAGGTAAACGAAGCCTTTGGCCAGACGGATGTAGGTGATGTCAGCCACCCAGACCTGGTCGGGCCGGACCACTTCCAGGTCGCGCACCAGATTCGGGAAACGCGGTCCGTCGTGGTCACTGTCGGTCGTTGGCTTGTGGGCTCGTTTCCGCTTCACCTGCACGCCCATCTCAGCCATCAGCCGCGCTACACGCTTGTGGTTGACGCGCCAGCCGGCCCGCTTCAGTTCCGCCGCGATGCGTCGGTAGCCATACGTTGGCCAGCGACCGGTCAGTTCCTCAATCGCCACCTGCAACGCGACCTCATCCCGCCCTACCGGCCGGTAGTAGTGGCTGCTCGGCGTCACCGCCAGCACCCGGCAGACCGTCCGCGTCGGATACGTCCCGGCCAGTTCGGCACCTATCCTCCGTCGCTCAACTGCTGGAAGATGCTCGAGGCTTTTTTTGCCACCTCCAACTCCAGCGTCTTCTTGCCTAACGCCCGCTCCAACGCCGCGATGCGCGCTTCCGCCTCGCCGTCCGGCCCGTTGTGCTTCTCGAAGACGCTTGAGGCGTTCTCCACGAACTGCCGCCGCCAGCGGGCGATGATCTCCGGCTTCACCCGGTGCTCGCGTGACACTTCGGCAAGACTCTTGCCGCCACTCAACAATTCCAGCACCACCTGCGCCTTGAACGTCGCCGTGAACTGCCGTCGTTTGGCCATCGCGTACCCTCCACTTGAACATCATATCCGACTTACCTACCTGTCCAAGTTTGGGGGGGCACTACACCTAGAAACCGAGTTTCTAAGAAGAAACTCGGTTTCTACGACGACACTTTCTCCAGCACCACAAAGTGCGACAGCCCCACCACCGCCAGCGGCGTCCCCTCGGCGGCATAGAGCGCCCGGCGAATAGCCCCACCCAGCCGGGGGCTGCGGCGCACGATGTTGTCGTAGCCGCCGAAGATGCGGCCATGGTGCAGCAGACGCAGCGGCAGGCCGTCGAACAGGTCGCGCAGGCCGCGGCCGGTGTAGGCCCGCACGTGGGGCGCCAGGCGGTTGCGTAGGGGGTTGGGCAAATAGTTGACCAGCGGCTTGTTGCCGAAGTGGTATTCGCCCCGCCAGTAAACGCCGTGCTGCTCCACCGGATACCAGCGATTGGGGGCAAAGATGACGATGCGACCGCCCGGCCGGGCCACGCGGGCCATTTCGGCCACGGCCGCCCGGTCGTCGGCTACGTGCTCGATGACCTCGTTGCTCAGGATCAGGTCAAAGCTGTCGTCGGCGAAGGGCAACTGCTCGCCCACGCCTAAGACGATAGCGTCGGCCCGCGCCAGCGCGGCCACGGCGCGCTCGTGCTCGACCTCCAGGCCGACGCGCAGGCTACCGGGGCTGAGGCGGCCGATGGCCTCCAGGTACGTTCCCAGCCCGGTGCCGTTGTCGAGGATGGCGCCGCGCAGGTCTGACCAGTGGCGGATCATCTCTAGCCGCCGCTCCTGGCCGGAGCGCCAGACGTAGCCCGGTTCGCCGCGCTGGGCGGCTTTGTCGGAGTGGGTCATGAGGTCTGGCTTCCTTGTAGGGAGTTGAGGAAGTCGCCGGGCGACATGAGTTGGTAGGCGTCGGTATGCAGTTCGCGCAGGAAGTGGCGGTTGTCGGAGATGAGGTAATCAACCTGCATCCACTCGGCGAACGCGCCGATATAGGCATCTCCCTTGGCGCGCAATCCTTTGGCTACATAGATCGCCAGCAAATCGTCCGGCAGGTCTTCATCAATGATCATGGCGAAAGGACGCTCGTAGAATAGCCGGTAGAAGCGCGCCTGGTCTATGGTACTCTGAAGATTGCGGGTCACTTCGATAGCTACTAACCGCGGGATGACGATTGGCAGGTCTGGACTGAGCAAGCTAAGCAATCGGTCCGCGTCCGACAGGGTATATTTCAGGCCGCGGATGAAAACACAGCTATCTATACAGATGAGCATACTCAGCGTCCCAGACCTCTTGCCGTGTGCGGCGCATGTGTTCGACGATTTCTTCTGTCGTCTCACCAACGTTCAGCCCGCCATGAGCGGCAATGGAGGCTTGTAGCGCTGCCAGCTCTTCACGCCAGGATCGCGGTGTTTCTCTCCGAGCGGTCAGTTGAGCAAGAACCTCAGCGATGATCTCCTGCTTAATCTCCTCGACCCCCAGTGTATAGTAGACGGACGCCGGTTCGCGGATTGCCTTTGTCTCCGCTTCGCTCGGAATAGGGCTTAGCATGGCAACAGGCTCCCCATAGCGTTCGATGATCACCGTCTCGCCTGTGGCGACAGTATCCAATATCTCGCGCCAGTTTGCGCGCGCTTTCTCGCTGGAGATATGCCGGGCCATACGAACACCTCTCATCAGTTAAAAGCTGTACGGTTTGCTCATCCTGTACAACATTATACGCCGTTTGCCTTGCAATGTCACCCCGATTGGCCCAGCAGCTCGTCATACTTCCGCCGCGCCTCGCGGATGTCCTGCCACATCAGCGCCTTGGGGCTGCCCGGCTCGCGCGACGGATTGCGCAGCAAATAGGCGGGGTGGAAGATAGGCATGGCCCAACGCCCCTGCCACTCGAACCACTGGCCGCGCAGCTTGGTGATGCCCGTCTTCTCCAGCAGCGACTCGGTGGCCACGTTGCCGGTCAGTAGCATGACCAGCGGGTCAACCAGGCGGATGATCTCCAGCAGATAGGGCTTGTAGTAGAGGATCTCGTCCGTCGTCGGCTTACGTAGCGGCTTGCCGTCATCGCCCGGCGGCAGGCGGAAGACGGCATTGGTGATGAAGACGTCTTGCTCGGGGTCGAGATGAACCGATTGCAGAATCTGGTCGAGCAACTGGCCGGAGCGGCCGACGAACGGCTTGCCCTGCCGGTCTTCCTCCGTGCCCGGCGCTTCGCCGATGATCATCAGCCTGGCCCGCGGGTTGCCGCGGTAGATGACCATGTTGGTGCCGGCCGGGAAGAGCGGGTCGTCCTCCAGCTTCATCATGGTGGCGACGAGTTCGTCGAGGGTGGCAAAACCTTGGGGGCGGTCTTCAAACAAGCCGAATTGCATGGCAACGCTCCTCATCTAGTTGGCCGGCAGCGACACAGCCGTCGTTGGCGACTGAGGCCATTGTACAAAGGTTGCGAAGGACGATCAAAACGGCGCGCTATTTGCACCGATGACAATGAGGGCAGCCATATTGTCAAAAACGTCGCCAAATGACAATAAGGCGCACTATCGGCGGCCTACGCCAGCCTGAATACACCGACCTCGACAGGCCGCAACTCCGTCCCCTCCGGCCCATACCCCGTTCCAATCGAAGTCCCCAACGTCAGCACCACCGTGTGCGCCTCGCCGGCGTGGGTGCTGGCCGCGGCCAGACCGTCGTGGAGCAAGGCCAGCGACCGAAACGGGCCTAGCCGCGCCGTCAGATCGTCGCGCACGAACGTGGCCAAATGGGGCGCTAATTCTCGCAGCACCGTATAACAGCCGCGATCTTGGCCAACAGGGTGGCCGTTCTGCAAATGGCTGGCCAGGCACAGACCGACGGCCACGCGCTCGCCCGCGCCCGGCGGAACCATCGCCGCCCAGGCGGCAGCAATGGCGGACGCCATGCGCTCCCAGCGCGCCCGCGCCCACTCCGGCCCGCTATGCTCGTACCAACTGTCTTCGCACGGTGGGGGCAACGACGGCCGTCGCGTTACCTCAATCAGCCGGCCGTCGCGGTACATCGCCAGCCCAACCTTGACCGCCGTGTGGCCAAAGTCGAACAGCAGCATCCGTTCGGCGTCGGCCGGCGCGTGGCGGGCCAGCCCGACCAGGGCGACGGCGTCGCCATAGGGCGAGCGCGCGACGGCGATGGGGCAGGCGTTGGCGACCAGAAACGCCCCCGCCGCAGTCACAGCCGCCTGGCCCAGCCGCCCGGCCATCAGCCCGCCGCCGACGACCACCCGTTGGACGGCGGCCCAATAAGCCCAATGCGCCGCGCCCCACTCCGGCCGCGCGGCGCGGTTGGCCGCGTCGCCCCGCCACAGCATGAGCAGCAGCGCGCCCAGCCGCCGGCCGACCTCGCCGGCCACGGCCAGCGCCGTGGGGTGGGTAGTCGGCTCGGCAAAGGAACTATCGAAGGCGCGTAGCCAATCAGCGGCGTTGGGATTGAGGGCTAACGAGCCGGCTGCGTCGCGCACCAGGGCGGTGACGGTCGCCTTGGAGAGCAGTTCGGAGGCCGAGTGGCCGAGCAGAGCAGCGACACCGTCAACTCCCGGCAACTCGACCAGTCGCGCCCGATTGAGCGAGCGGGCCGGGACGTCGGCGGCGGCGAAGGGGTTGTCCACCGGCAAGCGGCCGGTGAAGATGGGTATCGCCCTAACCACGTTCCTAGCCGCCACAATCTGGCTCATCGGCCGGACAGACCACCTCCAGCCAACCGGCCAGATAGACGCCGTTCGGCTGAAGCTCGCCCTCCACCGTCACCGGCAGGCGCGCGCCGGTCGTCGGGTCGTACATACCGATCCACACCGGATAGCGGCCGGGCGACAGATCGGCCGGCACGACTAGCCGGTAGTCGTCATCAATGACCTCGCCGTTGCGCCAGACGCGCGTCGGGTAGTCGCCGCCCAGGGGCGGGCTGTCGCCGGTGCTCAACGGCGGCCGGTCGGGCTGGCCGAGGTGGACGAGGGTCGTGTAGTCCTGTTGCGGCTGGCCGCGCGGCACGTACCAGCGCACGTCGAGGCGCACGGTCTGGCCAGGCTCTGCCTGTGCCGGGGCGATCTCGGCGTTGGTCAGGGCGATGTGATCGCCCAGCATTGTCTGGACGGCGTCGGGCGCGGGCGGCGGCTGGTGGGGGACGATGGTGACGGTGGCCACCTCGATGCCCGGCCGGCCGCCGTCTATGCGGGCGAAGATGCGGGCCAGCACCGGCGCGGCGGCGTCGGCCTCCACCCGCACGGCGAAGCGGTCGGCGACGATGCCCCCCAGCGGCCAGAGCGTGGCCGGGAAGAGGCCGCGGCCGTGGTAGCTGTGCAGGTTGGCAACGCGATCCACTTGGCGGCCGAACACCTCCAGCACCAGTTCCGGCGGCGCGGGTGGAGCTTCGTCGGCCCGCCAGTAGAGCGTCAGCCAGACGACCTCGCCCGGCCGGGCCGTCTCCGTGTCCACGTCGGCGGCCAGCAAGGACAACCCCTGGCCGCGCGGGGCTAGTTCCGGCAACACGCGCGTGGCGCCGGCCGGCAGCGCGCCCACCAGCGGCGGCAGTTGGTAGGCGGGGTAGATGACGAACCCCAGGCAGTAGACGGTCGTGGCCAGCGCCGCCAGCGCCACCAGCGGGGCCAGCCGCCGGTTGATTGACCCGAACCAGCGCGGCATACAACTGCCCCAGCCGCGCAGCCCCCAGGCCAGCCCCAGCGCCACAGGCAGCGCCGCCGGGAAGAGCAGCCGCCCCTGCGCCGCCTCCGTGCGCATCATGAACGTCAGCAGGCCGGCGTAGACGAGGAGCGGCCAGGCAGCCAGGAGGACGGCCAGGAGCCGGTCACTGGGCAGGGGGAGCGGCCGACGGACTCCTGTCCGTCCTCTAACTTTATTTCGCCGTGCGAGCAGAAGGCAACTCAGCCCACCTAGTACGGCCAAAACGACCACCCCCAGCCACACCCAATACACCCACTGCGGCGCGCGCAGATTGAACCAGCCGAAGACGCCCACCAGCGACAGCAGCAGCCCCTGGCTCTCGCCCAGCACTTGCCCCAACGTATAGCCGCGGTCGCCGCCGGCGATGGCGATGAAGGGCGCGGTGGCCGTCCAGTCGCCATAGAGCGCCAGGTTGCGCGCCCACAGCGGCGCGGCCAGGGCCAGCGCCGGCAGCGCCACGCGCAGCGCCGTCCGCCAAAAGGCGCGCAGTTGCCCGTCGCGCCAGGCCAGCACAAACAGGAAGCCGAGGCTGTAGAGCAGCAGCAGCACGCCGGCGTTCTTGCTCAGCGCGGCCAGGCCGATCGTTAGGCCCAAGAAGACCTCACGCAAAGATCGCGAAGATCGCCAAGATCGCCAAGAAAGAGTCTCTTTTTGCGTCCTTTGCGTCCTTGGCGATCTTTGCGTGAGCTCTTCTCGCCAGAGGCGAATCAACTGGTAGAGGGCCAGGCTGCACAGGAAGGTGATCAGCGCGTCGTTGGTGATCGAGGCGTGGATGAAGTTGAACTGAGGCAGGAAGGCGACCAGCGCCGGGGCCATGATGACCCGCGTGCGACTCTCCGGCCAGAGGGCGCGGGCGCTGGCGTAGACAGCCAGCAGCGTGCCCAGCCCCAGCAGAGTCGAGAAGACGCGCAATACGTGGCCGGCCAACACGTACCCCGCCCACGGCCACGCCTCGCCCGGCGGATGCACCATGCGGTTGATGTTATTCAGCGCTGAGGCGTCGCCGATCCAGGCGAACGGGTTGAGCCAGACGGCGTCCCGCGCCCCGTCGGTGTCAATCGGGGCGATGAGCGCCGCGCCGAGCAGGTAGTAGAGCGGCGGTTGGGCCGCTTCCTGCCCCAGCCACTCGTCGGGCGGCTGCTCCACGCGCGGCAGCCGGCCCGTTTGGGCGATGGACTCGGCGGTGAAGAAGTGCCAGTGCTCATCAGGGGCCTCGAACAGCGGGTTCAGCACGCCGTAGGCCAGAGTGATGGCCAGGTAGACCAGCAGAACGAGCAGCAGCCGGCGGTCGCGCATCATGGCATTACCTCCCCTGATTCGACACGCACGCGCCCTTCGACCACCGCCTCGCCGAGCACCTGGTCGCCGTCGAGCAGCGTCCAGCGCAGACGGGTGCGGCCAGGCGGCGTCTCCGGGCGGAAGTAGAGGCTGGTCACTTCGCGCAGCAGCGCGCCGGGGGCCACGCCGCCCAGCCAGGCCGCGCCCGGCCGCGCCTCTTGCGAGCGCAGCACGTCGCCGTCGCGGCCGATGACCTCCAGCCGGTAGCGCACGTTGGTCAGGTCAATACCCTCCGGCCCGACGCGCCAGAAGAGGGTCAGCGGCAGATTGTTGCCGGCCAGCACGTGATCGTCCCAGGGCACGACGGCGGCCAACTCCAGGCCGTTGGGCCAAACCGCCGCCGGCCGACCGCCGACCGCCGCCAACTCGCCATCGGCAAAGAGCGTCTCGGGGGGCGCGGGCCACGTGTCGGTTGAGGCGATCGCCACCTCGCCCAGGGGCACGGCCGCGCCCCCCTCCGGCCCGACGGCCAGCGTATAGACGCCCGGCGGCAACCCCGGCGGCAAGGGCAGGTCGTAGCTCAGGCGGTTGGGGGCGGCCGGGTTCCAGTCGAACGCTCCTTCGCGTAGCAGCGGGTGAGCGCGGCGGTACTGCTCGGCCCCGTCCGGCCCGACCAGGGTGAAAACGAGTTGCGCCTCGGCTGCCGGCCGCTCGCCGCGCCACCAGAGGTCAACCCATAGCGTCGGTAGGGTGAGGGGGGTGGCGTCGAGGTGGTAGCACTCAAGCGCGGGGGCGCCGGGGAGCCGGGGGGCCGGGGAGCAAAGAGGCTCTCCCCCGTTCCCCGGCGCTGCTGTAGCATAGCCCAGGACCCTTGCCTCCGTCGTCCGCGCCGTGAAGCGGCGGTCGCTGACTTCGAGCAGGTTGGCGGCGAGCCAGGCGTGGATGAGGGCGTCGTCGTCGCGGCCGTCGGCCGGCGGGTCGGTGACGAACCACAGGCGGCGATAATCGGCGGCCAGCGCGGCCAGTTCCGGCTCCTGGCCGGTGGCGAACTGGGGGTAAGCGGGTAGGGCGGTCACCGTCAGGTCGGGGCGCAGCCGGTAGTGTTCATGCAGCGGCAGCAGGACGGCATTGTTGTAGACGATGGCGTCCTGTCCGCCGGCCCGCGTTTCGATGAAGCGCACGATGGCCCGGAAGTCGTCCTTGGCGTAGGCCGGATCGGTGTAGAGGTTGACCAGAGCCACGGCCGCGCCCAGCAGCAATAGCCCCAGCGGCACAAGAGCCAGCGGGTTGAAGTTGGGCCGGTTGGCCCGCCAAGCTGTCCATCCGGTTAGCTCCTTATCCGTTGTAGGGCGGGTTGGCAACCCGCCTCTTCTGACTGCGTTGGAAGAAGGCGGGATACCATCCCGCCCTACAGCAGGCAGCCACGTCCAGATCGCCCATAGCCCATAGCCGACCAATAGCAAGAACGCCGGACTGCCGGCCATGATGTGGCGCACGCCCTGGTACATGGGCTTGAAAAGGGCCGAGCCGATGATGAGGCCCAGCGGGACGGCCAGAAGCCAGGATAGCAGGAACCAGACCTGACAGGTCTCAGAAGACCTGTCAGGTCTTCGTAATGCCGCCCAGATACCCAACAGCAGCAAACCAAAAGCCAACCAGTTCAGCGCCTGCACAAACGGCCGGGCGAAGTCCACTGTCAGCCCCAGATGAAAGAAGCGCACCACGTCTTGCAGCACCGTCAGCGGCGAGACGGGAAAGTAGTTGGCCTCGCCGCCGGACGACAGGCGCGGCAGGGTGTAGGGGATGAGGGGGATGGCGGCCAGCGCGGCAACGACCAGCGCGCCGATGATGACCCGGCGCAGCCCCGCCCGCCACAGCAGCCAGGCCCAGAACAACGCCTGCGCGGCGACGAGAAAGACGATGGTGTAGTGGGTATAGACGGCCAGCGCGGCCAGGATGGCGTAGAAAAGCAGACCGCCGACCATCGACTGCCGACCGCCGCTAGAAAAGGGGCCAGGTTCCAGGGGCCAGGTTCCAGGGGAAGAGGCCTCTTCCCTGGCCCCTGGAACCTGGCCTCTCGAACCTTCTCCGTCGGCGGTCGTCCGCAAGGTTCGCCACAAAACGTAGCTCATCCCCGTCGCCAGCAGGACGAGCAAGGTGTACATGCGCGCCTCCTGGCTGTAGTAGACGTGGAGCGGGTTGACGGTCGTTAGCAGGGCGACGAGCAGGCCCAGCGACAAGGCGTGACCTCTCCTCGCCCCGACCCCCCTGCTCCCCCGCTCCCCTGCGCTTTCATCAGACCCTCTCCCCAACCCTCTCCCAAAGGGCGAGGGGGTCTGATCCCCCTCCCTTTGGGAGGGGCTAGGGGAGGGCAAGCTTCGCGCTAACTGATACAACAGCGGAATGAGCAGCACCCCGAACAGCACCGATGGATAGCGAAAGGCGAAGTCCGACAGGCCGAACAGTTGCCGCGTCAGGTGGATGATCAGGTAGTAGAGCGGCGGGTGAGTGTCGGTCGTCACGACGCCCTGGATGACGATCTCGTTGCGCAGGATTTGGGCGATGGGGTAGCCGGAGCGCTCTGGCGTCAGCCCTTCGTCCGTCCAGAAGCTAAAGGCGTCGAGGTTGTGGACGCGCAGCCAGAAGCCCAGCAGGAGGAGGGCGAGGAGGAGAACGAGCGGGATAAACCGTCTAGAAACCGGGTTTCGGCGCAGAGGACTGCGCTCGAGAAACTCGGTTTCTACCCCTGCGCGGTGGGCGACCATATAAGCGGAATTGTAACGCGGGTGTGGGCTACAGGCACACCAGGCAGAACCGAACCAGCTGCGCTCGATGGTTGCGAAAAGTACAATTTTCTATGGTATAATTTCCTCAACGGGAGGTCGCCATGAACACTCCGGCTCTTGTGCCCACGGAGACGCGATCGGTGAGCCGCGCCGCCCTGTTCCTACTACTGCTGGCCGGCGGTCAGTTGATTTTCGTCTTCGGATCGCCCTACTTCACTGTCTTTCCCACGAACGACAACGTCCTCTTCTCGGCCGCGCTGGTCGCAGCGTTCGGCCTGTTGGCCCTGGTGTTGCGGCAGAGGCCATCCTTAAGCCACTACGCGCCGCCGGTCTACGCGCTGTTCGTTGCCGCGGCGGCCAATCTGGCCCTGGTCATTGGGCCGTTCAACCATTTCCTGAGCGCTACCGAGCCATACCGGGTGATGGCTGAGGACAAGATCGCCCAGTTTCTGTCCATCGTGCCGGTGCTGGTTATTTTGTCCTGGCTGGCGCAGCGGGATTTAGGCTGGATCTACCTGCAGCGCGGGCGGCCGCGGCGCTGGCTGCCGTTTGGACTGGTGTCGCTGGCCGTGTGCGCCGTAGTCATGGTGGCGATGCTCCTTTGGGCCGGCATGAGCGCGGGCGACTTGCTGGCGGCCGCACCCTATATCTTGGCCTTTGTCACCGCCAACGCGATCATGGAAGAGTTGTGGTTTCGCGGCGTCTTCCTGCGGTCGTACGAAACCACTATCGGCTGGACAGGCGCGATGGTAGTGACGGCGCTGGCTTTCGGCGTGTCGCATATGAACGCCACTTACTTCGAGTCAGCGGTCGGGCTGGTCTTCGGCCTGGGCGTCATCGGTCTCGGAGTGTTGATGGCCTGGGCCATGCGCTGGGGGAACAGCCTGTGGGGGTCCGTCCTGTTCCATATGGGGATGGATTTGCTGATTATCTTGCCGATAGTCCAGTCACTATAACGTAGACCTGACAGGTCTTCCGAGATCTGTCAGGTCTGTCATTAAGGGTGAGTAGAAACCGCATTTCTTCTGAGAAACGCGGTTTCTTCGTGGGACAGCGTGTGGCAGGCCGCGCGCATTTCGCCGACGACGGCGAACTCTTCATCGCAGTCGAAAACTGGGTAGGACTTGTGATCCTGTCCGAGCCATTTGACGTGGCCGATCCTCGTGCCATCAACGTGGCTGGGTTTGTCCAATGGCCCGATCTGCCGACCATCAACGACATTGCCGCGCGAGACAATGGTAGTATTGCCGACGACCAGCTCCACTTGGAAGTACTCAACCTGGACGTCCTGCCCGCCATCGAGCGCCGGGACAGCTTGACTTTGCCCCCGGCGTGGTATGCTACACACCTATGCGACGGCTTCTCATTCACCTTCTCTTGGCCTGCTTGCTGTTGTTCGTGGCCGCGTGCGCGACGCGGCCGGCCGCCCCGTTACCCGCGCCGGCTGTGCCCACCGCTGCCCTTCAGCCCCCGCCCACTCCCATTGTCCTAACCCGCCCGGCTGACGCCACCACCGCGCTGCCGACGGCCACCGCCAGCCCACCGCCACCCGCCACGCGCGACGCGCC
>CXWK01088681.1_pt4 | contig 13008 bp, 18 predicted proteins | sample 590851 | NCBI WGS metagenome assembly CXWK01 (sample SAMEA3498364, study PRJEB10139) | wastewater metagenome | biome: wastewater treatment plant; material: activated sludge | place: Denmark | collected 2014-08-01
AAGAACCGTCAAAAAGAAGTTCTTCGCAGAATGGTTGAGGATGAAGCAATTACCCAAGAGCAGGCAAACGAAGCCTTTGCTCAGGAATTAAGTATTAAGCCGCCGTCCAATGAAATCTATGCTCCTCACTTTGTTATGTATATTCGTTCCCAGCTGAGTGAAAGATATGGCGAAAGATATGTCTCTCAAGGTGGTCTAAAAGTTTATACCACTCTTGATTTAGATCTTCAGGAAAAAGCCCAAGCAATCGTTGCCACTGAAGTTGAAAAAATAAAAAACTTAAATGTTTCAAACGGCGCAGCTATGATTACTGATGCCAAAACCGGACAAATCCTGGCTATGGTAGGTAGTAAAAATTATTGGGAAGAAGGCAGTGGCAACTTCAACGTCACCACCGCTTTAAGACAACCCGGCTCTTCAATAAAACCAATTACTTATGCCGCTGCATTCAAATTAGGTTTTTCCCCTGGTAATATAATTCTCGATACTCCAATTTCATATAAGAACTTCTGGGAAACCTATACACCTGTAAATTATGACGGACGATTCCACGGCGCTGTTTCGATCAGAACCGCCCTCGGCTCTTCTTATAATATCCCCGCAGTAAAAATGCTTTCTGCTATCGGATTACCAGAAATGCTCAAGACTTCAAAAGATTTAGGCATCACATCTTTAACAGATACCAACCGCTATGGTCTGTCACTAGCCCTAGGAGGTGGAGAAGTGAAGATGATCGATATGATGTCGGTTTATGGAACTTTCTCCCAAATGGGCAGAAAATATCAGGTGAAGGGAATTTCTAAAATAGTCGATACTAAAGGTAAAGTTATTGAAGATAACACCAAAGATGCCGGACAAACAGTCATCCAACCCGCAATTGCTTTTATAATCTCCGATATTCTTTCGGATAATAAGGCCCGCACACCAGCTTTTGGTACAAACTCTTTATTAAATATTCCAGGTAGAAAAGTCGCTGCTAAAACCGGAACTACAGACAACAAAAGAGATAACTGGACATTTGGTTATTCCCCTGAGTACGTAGTTGGAGTTTGGGTTGGTAATAATGACAACACTCCAATGCATCCTTCTTTAACTTCGGGTGTTACCGGAGCCGCTCCAATATGGAATAAAATAATGCTGGAGGTTTTAAAAGACCGCCCTAATTTAGCATTTGAAAAACCAACTGAAGTAATCCCTGGATCAGTAGACGGCCAAAAAGATTTGGTTATTGCTGGACTTCCTGCGAAATCCCTTATCCGTCAAAACCGTCAGCGAGTTAGGGATGAAGCACTCAGTCAAGACCGTGATGTTATAACTTTCACCGATCCGCTATCTGTCTATCAGTCTGATCAATCGGGCCAGCCAATAATCATTAACCCTTAATTATCGATCAACTTTAGTAATCCAATTTGAGTATTTAGAATTCTTGCCGTGCACAATATCAGAATATAAACTAATAATCTTCTCAGTCCACTCACCTGTTTCACCATTCCCAATAATCTGATCTTCTACTTGAACTACACCAGCAATTTCCGAGCCAGTTCCACAAACAAATACTTCATCAGCATTTTTTAATTCCTCCAGAGTTATCTTCTTTTCTTCAACTTCCAAATCAAATTCTTTTTTAAGAATCTGCATAATTGTATCGCGGGTGATCCCAACTAAAATATCAGCAGTCGATGGGGGAGTAAATATTTTTCCATTCGTAACAATAAAAAGATTCTCTGCAGATCCTTCAACCACAAACCCCTCGTTGTCCAAAAAAAACGCCTCATCAAACCCAAGCGCTACGCTCTCAGTTTTCGCCAAACATGTATTAGCATAAGCCCCGGTAATTTTACCCTTTGGCGGAATCGCTTTATTTGAAACTCTGACCCAAGATGAAATATTTGCTTTAAGCCCGTGCTTTTCCCCGTAATGCCTGCCCAAAGGAATACAGTACATTGCAAATCCATCAGCTAATTTATCCAAATTAAAATTTCCAATCGCCGGATCTGATTTATATGCCAGCGGTCTAATATAAATATCAGTTTCACTAAAATTCTTTTTCAAAAGTTCTTTTGTAATCTCAGTTAATTCTTCAGGAGTTCCCGGCAATTTTATATGCATTATTTCCGTTGACTCAACCATTCTCTTAAAATGATCTTCAACTCGAAACGCATAAAGACATTTTTCTTCCTCACTATAATAAGCCCGTACCCCCTCGTAATTCCCCGTCCCGTAATGCAAAGCATGAGTAGTCACCGGCACCGCCGCCTCTTCCTCTGGAACAAATTTACCATTAAAGAAAAAAATCCTACTCATAACCTCGTCATTCCAGCGCAGGCTGGAATCCAAGATATAATTCTATATTTATTGCCTGACTAATTCAACAGCGGTTGATTAAGTTCGTAATAATTCTTTATAATTCCATCTTATGGATTTAAATCGAGCCTTTGAAAAAGCAATTAAAGATGAGGTAAAAAATCAGAACCAACAAGGAGCGGACGCTCTTGGACGATTACACAGAGAGTATTTAGGACTCCTTTCTGAAGGCATAGTCACACAAGCAACACAAACAAGGCCATCACCATTTGGCCAAAGAATAAAAAATTATCGGGAAGACAGAGATCTTACTCAGGAAGATGTTGCCCAGAAGGCAAGAATTTCTCTTAATACGCTACAAAAACTCGAGACAGGCCGAACAAAAGCAGTTAGGCAACTCACATTAGATAGATTAAGTAAAGCTTATGAGCTAAGTCCCGAGGAATCGATAGATCTCCTAAAGTTCGCTGCTGAAAACTCACCTCAACGCCGAAGAAGAGGACCCCGACAACGGAATTAACATACCAACCTCCTCTTCTGTTAATTTCCTAAACTTACCTAGTCCTAATTTCTCATCTCTTAAACTCCCAATCGCTACCCTCTTTAAATCTAATAATTCTAACCCGACTTTACCGCACATTCTCCTCACCTGCCTATTCCTACCTTCAAAAATCGTCAATTCAAAAATTTCACTGTTGCTCTCTCGCGAAATTAGTTTAACAACAGCCGGTGATGTAACACTGTCTTTTATCTCGAGTCCTTTTTCAAATTTTTTAATAACTGGTTTTGGCAAAAATCCTCTGATTGTTAATTGATAAGTTTTGCCTAATTCATGAGAAGGGTGGGTGAGTCGATTCGAAAACTCTCCATCATTTGTAAATATTAAAAGCCCCGAGGTATTTTCGTCCAGTCTTCCAACTGGAAAAACTTTCTCAGGAACTTTCACTAAATCCATCACCACCGGCCGACTCAATTCATCACTGGTCGTAGTTATATATCCTTTTGGCTTATTTAATAAATAATAAACAAAATTATCTGAACTAGTTATACTCATATTTCTCCTAATAAATTTATTGACTTTTCGTTTTTAAGTTGATATATTGTAACTCATAGCTTCCTAAAAAGGAGCTTTTTAAATAAATGAACAGAAATAATTCATCACTTCTTAGCCTTCTTAACCTCAACATTGTTGAGGTCGTACTCGTCGTGGGTACAAAAGGAGGCACTTTTTAAGAAATAAAAAATCTTAAAAAGAAGACACAAGCCTCCTTAACAGGAGGTTTTTTTTGGTCAAAAATTCCACTGGAAGTTTTGACGGGTCAAGCACTATTCAATGCCGGAGGCGGAATAGAATAGCGATCTTGACCCTGTACATTATTTAGAAAAAGTTAAAAGAAAGGAGGAAATTAATATGGAAAAAGATAAAGGTGCAAGAATGGGCAAATTAACAATTAATGCGGATAAACCTGCAGTTTTTGGGAGAGTTGAGGCAAAGAGCCATCAGGACTTATTAAAAGCAGGAATCACAGTTCACCCCAACTACGTTGCAGATCGCTGGGGACCAGCAGCAGCAGCTGAATATTCTAAAGCAGTTGCGCAAAGAATAGCTAAATCTCGTGGATAAGATAATCTATGAATTTTATTGGAGGGGATATCCAAGGAAATATCCCCTCCAAAAAGAAAGGAAATAAAATTATGAAACATGAAATAGGAATGTGTGATTTTGATGACTCATACGATTGGCAGCCATCAAATAAAAAAAATAATGAAGCAGATGTACCAAGAAATGTTCAAGCTGCTCCTAATATGTCTAAAACTCAGGAGCCAATTCCTGCAGCAATAAAAAGAAATGCCATTAGCTTAGCTGAATGGGTAATTAGAAACAGGGATGCCAGAACTATGTCTTTTGGTGAAAGAACCGCCTGGAATCAAGGCAGAGGATTTATAGAAGAAAGAGACGTTCTTAATAAAAAAGTATCTGATAGTTCGACGATAGAAATAATAGCCAAACCTTTAGAACAATTTTCTATACCTGCAACCTCTCCCGCCGCCACACGCACTCTGGTACTCTCCCGCTAAAATCATATGAGCCGCAGAAGAAATAATCCGGAATGGAGTGACCCTACAGCGACCGAAGCAATTCAAAGCGCTGACACGTCGCGCAAAAAAAAGAAAAAACGTATCTCGATCACCGAACACCGCAGAGTAGAGCCTTTAAGTAAATTCAACGACCCCTCTGACTGGAAAGGCAGACATAGGTTGTTAAGAGATCTTAATAAAAGAATTGAGGCAACTCCAAAAAAGGATCACAGCAAGATTAAAGATCTGTTTAAAGAAAGAGATATTTTAGAGGCTTTGCAGCATGCTTCAAGAGTCAGTGCCGAAGATTTCAACGGAAGCCGGATGGCCCGAAGACTTGCCTTGCATTCAAAACCTTCATAGTTTAAAATCTTTATTAATGACAACTTTCAGCTCTCAAATTATATCCTCCATCATCATTGTTAGCCCAATTATTGGGCGCAATCTCGGGAGGACTTTTTAGAGTAAATCTTTAAAAAGAAAGGCAAAAACCTAACCTCCCGCAAGGGGGGCTTTTTTTTGGTTTAAATATCCACTGGATATTTAAACGGTCAATTACATTTAAGCCATCGCAAGATTGTAATTATTAAATTGACCCAGAAAGAAATTATGGCAGTAGAACTAGCAGGACATCGCTCAAAAACAAAACTTGTGATTTCCATCCTTTCGGAAATGCCGAGAGGACTAGATGAAGTAAAAAAAGCTTTCGAGATTAGACCGGATGGGCAACTTCTGAGAATCTTACTTTCCGATGGGAAAACCCACATAGAAATATTCCCGGTAGCGGCAGATAAAAATATGAGATCTGCGTTATTAGAATCATTTGGATTTAAACCAGTGGATCTTAGAAGAGTGCCAGTCCCAACAACAGAAGCTTATTTACGAACAAAGGAATACTTTGTACCTAAATAAATAGAAAGGAGGTGAATTAAAATGACAGAAAGAAAAAACAAATTACAAAACACTGAAAACAAAGTCGCTCCGACTCATGTTTATGTCAGACTTGGCCCCGAACAAAGAGTTAAAGTCGAACTTCCCATGAGCTTAAGCACTAGGAAGACACTTGCAGAATTAGTAAGGCCAAGAGTTCGTTAGTAAGGGGCTATAAACCCATCTTACTTTACACTTACAATTTCTTTATATAAACCTATTTATTGCTGAGTACACTTATATTAGGAGTTAGGAGGTGAGTTTAAATGTCATTAAGCTTTGGCAACATGAGCCCTTTAGTATCTTTATTATTTGGAATACTCATCTTAATTTTTCCAAAATTAATTAATTATCTTATCGCCGCATACTTAATTATTGTTGGATTATTAGGACTCGGAATTATTCAGGGTTAAAACTAATAGGCAGATGAGAATTCTCTTGATTGCATAAGAACTTTTTATCTGCCTATACTAAATATCAGTATGTTAACCATTATATTATTAGTTATCCTGGCACTAGGATTCTCATACTTCTCGGCTTTTAATTCCCAACTCGCCACTATCACAATTCCCGGCTATGCTCAAATGGAAATTCCACTTTATATTCTTATGGGTATTACTCTCGTTCTCGGACTCTCTTTCTTTTGGATCATTAGCCTTATCGATTCTTTAACTTACTCTATGAAACTTCGTGGCAAAGAACATACCATTAAAGATGCTAAAGCTACTATCCACGATTTAACTCATCGTATTAATCAGCTGGAAATTGAGAACGCCAAACTGACTGAACGCACTGGAATAGTCAAAGATTCTAACTCTCTCTAAAAAATTATGAAAGCTTTGCTGATCAAAGCCTGGAATGTACTTAAACTCCCCAAAGGTTTACAAATCGCAGCCATGCGGATAACTCAAGACGAATTCTTAATTGGAGTCACCGGCGTAATATTAAATGACAAAAATGAAATCTTAATCTGCAAACACACCTACCGCGGTGGAGAAAATTGGAGTTTGCCGGGTGGGTATCTAAAAGGCAAAGAGCACCCCAAAGAGGGACTCGCCCGCGAGATTGAAGAAGAAACCGGACTGATTGTTAGAGTCGAGGAACAATATAAATTAAGAACTGATAGAGATACTGCCCGAATTGACATTTCCCTGATTGGTAAATTCATCGGCGGTGAATTTAAAAAAAGCCACGAAGTCTCTGAAGCTAAATTTTTTTCTTTTGATAATCTGCCCCAAATCTCCCGTAATCAACTACTCCTGATAAATGAAATACTGGATTACAAACAAAAGGTAGCGGAGCCCGAGCTTAAAAAACCAACAAATTTAAATTTTTGGCAAAGAGTAAGGTTTGTAATAAAGGGAGAATAATTAGAAGTTACTTAAAATAGCAGCTGCTACTAATAGGCGAGTCAATGCTTCAAATGTTTGAACTGCAATTTTCTTAACAATCCATTTTCCTTCAGTGCCGCCGAATATCACTGCGCTTACCTGAGCTGGCATCACAAAGCCTAACCAAAAGAACGCCGCCATTCCATAAGCATTCCAACCTGGCAAATTATTAATGAAAATCGAAAGAACAACGGTACTTATTACAGTCACCAAAAGCTGAACCCCGTACATTGGGCCCATACTTTTCATCATCTTATCCTGAGTTTCTTTAGGTAACTTATCAAATCCGTGAATTTTTCCCCAAAGCTTGCCAAAGAGGAAGGTATACCAAATAGCCCCAACTAGGAATTGGGCACCAGTAGCTACCGCAATTGTGACGTAATTAAGTTCCATAATATAAATAATATCTTTTCTTGCAAGGCTCTACAACTGAGCAATTTAAAGTGCACAAAGGATGAGATAATGCGCCCTTTTTGCTAGTGCAAAAAGCCGAACTAGATCGAAGATCTTTTTCGAAGCCTCAAACCCTACTTCTAAAACTTAAAAACCTTAGCTGCGCTAAAGAACTTAAGTTTTGCGGAGAGGGTGAGATTCGAACTCACGGTGAGCTTGCACCCACAATAGTTTTCAAGACTATCTCCACAAACCACTCGGACACCTCTCCAGGCTTCGTAATTTTAGCAAATTATTGGAATGATATCCAGATTTTACAGAACTCCTCCTCACTGAGATCATAGACATTAAGATCTGACAGTCTGTTAACCTTAGGATAAGAATTTCTCTCATACTTCGAACATATTGAATCATTGTTTATGAAAAAAATTGTGCCTGCATCCGCTGTTGATGATATCTTTGAAGAAGATGCTTCAAATTTACAGTCCAGTTTCGCCTCATGGATTAAAATACCTCCACCATCATTAGTTACGTCTTCACATCTACCTACAAATCTTAAGTTTTTATAACTTAAGTCTCCCTTACCGATCTTATTGTTCATTTCTTCAGCAGTCTCTCTTGTATACAAATTATTGTAGAAAAGAAATTTTTCAAAGAGCATTCTTGGCTCTGTTGTAAAAATTAGCACTTCTTTAGATTCGTTTAAAGTTAACTTAAGATACCTTGATAATATCTTATTACTAAAGAAGAACCCTTCACTTCCATAAATTGGGTAGCGAGTAAAGTAAATATTTAAAAAGTTAAATACTGAGACAAAGTAGATTAATAATATGGAGTAACCAAGAATTCTTTTGTATCTCCCTGACTCTCTTAGCAAGAACCATATTCCTATACCTGATAGCGAGGCAAGGAATGGAAAAACTAAACCTGACCTTATCACATACGACTTACCAACCACACTCAAGATAGAAGCAAGCGGCGATACAGCTATAATACCAAGAATCAACCACCAGGCTTTTCTATTGGTTATATACAAACCTGTTAATCCAAAAATAATTAAGAATAAATCTATATAATAAAAAATTCCATGCACTTAGAATGAATAAGCACCTCTATCTTCCCCCGACACAAACAATAAATCTGTAGAAAAGGCCCCCATATATGTGTCCGCTAAAGTCTTCAACAGGTATGTAGCTTTATTAACTAGTAGTTCCTGCTGTATTCCAGGTACACTCTGTGTTCGATCCTTATTAACTGCCGTAGCCGCCTGATCACTAAAAAATATGATCTCTTCACTCCTAGCGCTTGATGGCTGATAATTTAGCGTTGCAAAGTAAGCAACTGAGATTAGTAAACTCGCGCCAATCAAAATTAACAAGTATTTCTTATCCGACTTAGACTCTGAAAATTTCCATACAGAGATAACAGCAACCAGGGGGAAGAGTAACACTTTTGCTCCATGATAACTTAAGAATCCAATGACAAAGAACAATAAACTGTAAAAAATCATCCATTTATGACTCCTGATTAAGAAATAGATTCCTAAAAGATAAAATAAGATTGACAGTGTGAATTCAAAACTTGTGCGTCCAAAATGAATACTCCAGGGATTTAAAGCTAAAATCAGACTAGCAAATAAGGCTAATGATCTATTTGCAGTTAATGCTTTGAAAATAAAGTATATCAGGATTACAGAAACAGATGATGCTAGTGCAAAGGGTAGTCTCACCATAAACGATGAGGAGCCTGAGATGAAGGCGAAAGGCGCAATAAAGAAAGCAGGAAGTTCAGCTAAAACATTTTCTGCAGGCTGCAGAGTGCCCCAAGAGAATAGCCCTAACGGTGGCGAACCAGGAATAAGCTGACCGGTGAATGCGATTGACTTAGCATGCATTATATACTCATGTTCATCATGTGTAATAGAAATTGGGAATGATCCCAGTAGCACTAGCCTTAATAATAAAGCCAGACAAAAGATTAGTATTAAGTACACATTTTCTCTAAAAAAATTTTTAATCTTGATCTCATCTTACCAAAAATTCTCAAAAATTTTAAAGCATTTATTTGTATACCTGCTTCCCTGTTCAAACAAAAAAATATTAGAGTTAAAAGAATCTATTTATAAAATTTTTTTAATGTTCGCAGTAATTTTTCAATATTTTTCCCCGATAGAGCAGGGAAGTTTGCGACTCTCAAATGTTTTAGAGATTCATCTCGCAAGCTCTGCTTATTTTTAAACCCGGAATATCCGGCCCCCAAAACTAGTCCTTTTCCGGCAGCAAACTTTCTTAGTTCGTCACTGCCCTTATCAATTTCAAATNNTATCAATTTCAAATACCGGAGTTGTTATTGAGCGATACCTCTGGTCTCTGATAAATGGTACCCCAATATATTGTGTATCCGAATAAGCGAAGCTTGCAATTCTCGCTATAGGCTGCGATCCTAAGTCTTCGGGCCCAGAGAAAAAACTATAAAGCATATGAGCCTGATCATTTAAACGTTTTCTAATCTCTAAAATTCCAATTTTTAGAAAATCCTCGATAACATTAGCTAAAAGATAGATTCCGAGTACATTAGGAGTCTCATTAGTCTGAAAGTCGTGTGATTTCTCAACTAGTTTAAGTAAATTGTGATAAGACCCAACAGAATAGTCTTTAATTTGGGATAACTTTTTAGCTTTTTTGAGGCTATATGGGCTCAAAATCAGTATCGATAACCCTGCAGGAAGTCCAAATCCTTTCTGAACTGAGAAGAAAACAGCATCCAGGTATTGGTACTCAATATCAACATAAGGGACTGAGGAGACAATATCTAAGGCAAATAATTTTTTCGGATACTTTTGTTTTAGTTTATAAATCTGATCCATCGGAATAGAAAATCCGGTAGACGTATCATTTTGAGTAATACAAACCAGTTCTACTTCTTTTGAAATTTTTGTTTTTTCTAGCGAAGTTTTAGAAATCTCATTTTGGTCCCAATTAAAAAATACTGATTTTTCGGGGGACTTACCTAAGTCCGCTGCAATATCCATCCAGGTCTTCCCAAAATATCCGCTTAAAATATGGTGTGTGTTATTGTGCGACATCGACTGTATTATTCGTTCCATGGCTTCCAGGGCAGAGGAGAGGACTACAATTTCATAATCGGCCGGTATATTCAAAAGTTTTCTTAACCCCACGTCCATTCTTTTATATATCTCTTTAAATTCTGACCCCCTATGAGAAATCGATAATACATCTTCTCTGATAGCATTTTTCACGATCTGAGGAACAGTTGGGTAAATTTGTGACGGACCGACAGTGAAATAGGTTTTTTGATTACTCTTAGAAGAAAGGGTTTTTGGCATTTTAGATGCATCCCTATTTAAAAATATCTGTAAGAATTTGGCAATAGATCAACTTCACTGCTCACCTATTCTTTAAAACTATAAGCCTCTATACTGGGGACGAACTCTCGACACTCCTCTACTACTTTATATCGATTGTTTTTACAACTTAAATCCAATATAGTACGCAATACCAATGCCAAACAAAAAAGAAGGAAATCAGTATGACCAAATCCCCGAAGGCCCCCGTAGTGACTTAGGAAAGTATCTGTATGACCAATTCCTGAGAAGAATTATACCTGGTGTTCTAAAAACAAGCGTCGCAGTAACAGAATATGCAAGTTCTCAAAGCCCAAGGACAGCCAGACGAATGAAAGCATCGGTTACTAGACTCTCTGCTATAAGTGCTCAAGCCGCAGAGGGCAGATTACAAGATGTCAATTTTCCCCTTCTGCCTTTTGGCAGCATGGATGCCGCCGAAGACTTCGCTCAAATAGTAAGTCTTCCGGATTCAGAATTATTACCAGTGCCTTCTTCCGTGACACATAGGTTACATAATCCTCACGAAATTGCTTTAGACGGCATAGCCAGAGACTCAAAGATTCCCGGATTATCAACTATAGTAACTGAAGTAACTGCACTCAGACTCGGGTCAAACAAAAAATATTACACTGTTAAACTAGTTGGAAGAAACCGGCTGCGAGAAAATCGACCCTAAACTCAGTAAAGCACTCTTAAACTAATTGTTCCCTTAATTTTCTTAAGCTCCTCAATCACCCCGAGCTTATACTTTTTATCAATATCTGTAATTACATACCCCACTTCTTCGTTCGTTTTTAAATACTGCTCCAAAATATTCGCCCCGGACCTTGCCAAAACCTTATTCACTTCAGAAAGAATACCTGGTTCATTTTTATGCAAATGCAGTAACCGGTGAGCTTTCCCCTGCCCGGCTAAATTTATGTTTGGAAAATTTACAGACAAATAAGTATTCCCGGAATTCATAAAATCGATTAATTTCCCGGAAACAAATTGGGCAATATTCCTTTGCGCTTCCTCAGTTGATCCAGCAATATGAGGTGTTAAAATTACATTAGGTAATCCAGCTAACTCAGTTACAAGCGGATCATCCTTTCCTTTTGGCTCATTTGGAAAAACATCAACCCCAGCTCCTCGAATTTTTCCTGATTTAATACTTCTGACTAACGCTTCTACATGAACTACAAACCCCCTCGCCAAATTAAGAAAAATTACTCCATCTTTCATCAAATTAAAATGCTTTTCAGTAATCAGATTAGTATTTGTTTTACTATCGCCGGATACATGCACCGAAATAATATCTGACTTTTTAAAGACTTCTTCCATGCTCACAGCTTTCCTCGCATTCCCTAAAGCTAATTTTTCAATTTTGTCATAAAACAAAACCTCCATCCCTAAAGCCTCTGCTAAAACAGACAACTGAGATCCTATACTCCCATAACCAATAATCCCCAATACTTTACCCCTAATTTCATTACTGCCTTTGGCTGATTTATCCCAAATCCCCTGATGTGCTTTTACCGATTTATCAAAAATTCCTCTGGACAAAGCAATAATTTCTCCAATTGCCAGTTCTACAACCGACCGTGTATTTTGATAGGGAGCATTAAAAACGGACACTCCTGACTGGAGTGCTGCCCCTAAATCTACCTGATCAGTTCCTATTGAAAACGTTCCTATTGTTTTAAGCTTTCGGGCATTATTGAGTACATTTTGACTAATCTTAGTTTTTGACCTGATCCCCAATATCGATATATTTTTTATTCGTTCTATAAGCTCTTTTTCATCAAGCGCTGTCTTCAAGGTCTCAACTTGGTACCCTTCTTTTTTAAAATCATCTTCTGCCGCTTTTTCAATATTCTCTAAAAGCAAAACCTTCATTCTCGACTTAGGATAAGATACTTCAGAAGAAATTTTTTCTAAAAATAATAACTCATCAAAATCCCGAACCACCACATCCGCATCTTTGATAATCGATTCACGGCTAACATTCTCAGTGTAAGCCGCAAATTTAGAAGCAGCTCCAAGTCGTTTTATTTCCAGATCCGTAAACCCATCCCCAACAACAATCACTTCCCCTTTTAAACCAAGCTCTCTGACAGCCCTGGCTTTCCCCTGTGCCTCGGAAGTTGGCCGAGTTTTATCAAACCCGTTTATTTCGCCGTTTTTAATCAGAAATTTATTCGCTAAAACATGATCAGGCAAAATCCCAAACTCTAAGACAACAGGCAAAATCATCTCTTCAAACCCGCCGGAAATAATATAAATCTGATCTCTATTTTGTTTAAAAAACTTTTTATTCCGGAGTATCGAAGGCGAAATATTTCTTTTTAGAACCTTAACACTTTGCTCCAAATCCTTAACGCTCGCTCCAAGCTCCTTAATTCTTAATTCCAAACTCTCCCTGAACCCTATCTTCCCCACCATCCCATCCCGGGTAATTTGTTCAATCAGTGCAATCTTTTCCGGAGTTTTCTTTAAAGAAATCGAAGCCAATACATCCAGGCCTTCAAGTGTAATAAAAGTAGAATCAAAATCAATTATAAG
>CXWK01099116.1_pt1 | contig 13008 bp, 17 predicted proteins | sample 590851 | NCBI WGS metagenome assembly CXWK01 (sample SAMEA3498364, study PRJEB10139) | wastewater metagenome | biome: wastewater treatment plant; material: activated sludge | place: Denmark | collected 2014-08-01
ATAGAAAACACCATACAGGTGTAATTAAAATATTCTCTAAAAACTATTCAACTAACGGTTTCATCCTCAATTATCAGGATGAACTTGGCATGAATCAGATGAAATTAATCTGATTTCTTATTACAGTTTTCGGGAGATATGTTTAAATCTTTTAACATTTGTTCAACTTGCCACGGTAATGCATTAATTTTACATTCACGCTGACAAGCAACATGTCCTGTTTTTAAAGGACGATAGTATATTACGTCATATCCTCGTTTGATACACTCTTCACGTATCATCCATTCTACGATACCATGTTCACTCTCGGTAAGATATTGGGTAAAATAATAATCAGTTTTCATAATTATATAAGGTATAATCCATTTCATCATATACATCTACATGACCCCTACACGCATGTAGCCAAGTCCAAGAATCTCCATCGCCTTCATCACCCACTACTTTAACATCTCCCCAACATGGTTTTTCCTCAGTTGAGAGATAATCATATGTGCAATCATCTCCACAACATGCACCGGGATTATATGATTTACTGTAATGTTCCATAAATTTTTATACACCTTTTAATAAAATTGACCATTTCCATATCCAAATCTTTCTGGATAGCTGCTATTAATTCAGTACGGAGTGATTCCTTCTCACAATATTCTTTACAAATATCATAAGAAGGATCAACCGACCAATTAGCTTTTAATATATTATACGTCATCTGCGGTCACAGATTCAGCGGTTTCCATGTCAACTTCACCGGAGTCAAGTTGCTTAGATTCCCCTTCAAGAAAATTAAAGCTCTTCAATTTAAATGCATCCCATTCATGAGGAGTATCCTTACGGAGAATCACGCCTTCGGCCCATACGTCTTTGGAACAAAGTGTACATTTCTTTTCAAGATAGGTATTAATCATCTTGTCAAGGAAGTTTTCGTGCCAGTGATTGGTATTAGCAATCTCAGGGAAATGATCCTTAGCCTTACCATAGTAATGAGTTTGTGGCATTTTAAAACCGAACTTATTGCAGAAATCTACAGTTTCCCGATGAGAAAAGACGTACACTTGACCGCAAGCGGAAGTATAAGTTACTTTAAAAATCCAGAAATCAAGATTCCCCGGTGAACACCCATAATCGTACCCCTTTTGAATTGCTGCACCAGATGGGGTAAATCCTACAATTTCTCCTGTCACAGAGATACCTTTTGCAAGGGAAGGAAATATCTTATCTGCCACAATCTTCCAAATATCAGTATCATAGAAGTTGTTGTTAAGTTTACCGTCGTCCATCACATGGTTTTTAATCACGGAACGGCTAGAGTAAAGCATACCGTATTCAGTATCAGCGATATTAGCACCGAAGTATTTAGCAATCCTATCTTTCAAGGAAAGCTTTCTCTTAGTTAATACATTTGACACGATGAAGTTACAACCGTGCAACTTTTCAGTCACAGAGATATAATCATCTGGTGAAATCTTATTAACTTCTCTCTTAAGGTGCGAGGTATCGGCGTGAAAATGGAACTGGTTATCAACTAATTTAGAAGCATATCTTTTCACGTTTCCGCGAGTCTTCTTGGAAGAAGCAAGGTTGCTCTTTTCGAGTCCTTTTGCGATATATTTCTTACATAGCTGATGATCTTCGATTGTGTCGAAGTCAGTTCCTACATAAGAAGAATTGATATTAACAGTCTTACCAAGAACTTCTTTACAGAATACTTCAAGTGCAGCTACTGGTACAATGTACCCTTCGCTTTTTTGCCCCCGCATTCTTATCGCTTTAACTCTCCCACTGTTAGAAAAATATCCTTTTTTATTACTATCTTTATTTAGAGCGGTATCTATAAATGAATTAGAATATGATAAAAATTCTTGGGAAATAGCACATTCTAATGGAAAAAAAACTACTAATTCATCATTTAGCATATTGTTTCCTATGATGATATTGTTTCCCATGATGGTAGTCATAGATAATTTATCAGCATTAGGGTGTTTTCTTATATTATTAACTCTAACGATACTTGCCAAGTAATTTATATTATGTAATGGGGATTTAGTGAACATCTTCTATAATATCATACTTTTGTCTTAATGTCAATACATTTCCATCTACATTTTTTATATGAAAGATGGTCTTTATTTAAAACTTTAAATATATTTGAACCATTAGTTAGATTAAAATAATGGATTATATCTGATATGTTTTCCCATATTTTAATTAAATCTCCTTGTAGATTATATTGATGAATACTCTTATATTTTAAACGATTTTTGGTTCTCTTGGCAACTTCTCCCATATAACGTTTTCGTTCCTCGGTGAAGACATTTTTATGTCTTTTTAAAGAATCTTCATCTTTCTTAGCTTTAATAATATTAACAACTTCTATTTGTTGTTTCTCTGTGTAAAAAAACACAAATCCATTAGTGATGCCGTTGGTACGTAAACTTCGTCGAATATTACTCTCAAAGATATTTATATCTTTAGCACATTCGTATGAACTCCCCCATTTTTGTATAAAGTTTCCATATTTATCATATTGATATATCGGAATTTTAATATAATCTGCTCGTTTTTTAATTTTGATGTTATTATCTTTAAGAATTTGCGTAACGACACATTTACCAAGTGATAATATCTCTTTTATCTGTTTTATAGAAAAGTTATCATTGTATAATTGTAATACTTGTACGGTATTTTCTTTTTTATACTTTTCAAAAAGTTCTTTCTTCATCTTTTGAAAAGATGTTATAGTTTCTTTCGAATGTTTAAATCCTGTTTGATTACTAGCACATGGTCTGGAATTATAACCATACTCATATGAGTTGTATAAATTTATATAATGTTGTTCCCTTTGCTCGCATTCATCTTTATTACACTCTTCGATAAGTTCCAAATATAGATTATCTTTTCCATATTTATTATATGCATATTGTAACTTTTTTGAAACATGTTTATTACATAATAGCGCACGTAGATGTGTTATCCATCGTTTCCTTATAGTAATAGATGACCCAATGTAACATTTACCACTATTACTATTAGTGAATGATATTTTATATATTCCACTGACTTGTGGGAAAATTTTAAATTGTGCCGCATTGAATATAATCATTTCAACTATTTACCTGACACTATCATTCTTTTCAAAGAATCCTTTTTGAAAATCAACCACTATATCCTGTTGAATATTCGAAAGGTGGTTCATATGCATATGGATCATTATTTTCTTTTTGTTTCTTAAGAGGATAAGAAACTGTGCCGTTCCATGATTGAAGTTCTTTATTGAGCCTATCATAATCTATATAATCTTCATCATATGGAGCATCTTCATTTGCACTATAAATTGCATCAATTAGTTTATATCTGGCACGCTTCACCTGTTCAGGAATGACTGTTTGATCTTCTGCAAACAATGCAATGCCTTCTTTATTTTTCATGAAACTTCTTGCGCCTTTTTTAACAACCCGACCATGTTTTTGCCATGCGTCAAACGTTCGAAAAAAAGTATGAACATAAAAATATTCGATCACCCAACTAGGTAATTTACTTTTAGTATCAACTAAAAGATCATCAAATAATCGTTTAGCACGGGCTTTGTGACCTGTTTCAATTTTATTATAAAGTAATCGAATTTTACCAAATTCTTCAATATTAATTACCCCACAATAATTGTTGTAATTATGCCAGCAATTCCATAGGGTAGCTTGCTCGTCTGCAATGCGTTCTTTTATTGTTTTATTCATATTAAAATTTTCTCCTTTTATCTATAACTTTGACTGGTTCTGGATTAAATGATAGATAGTATTCTTTCATTAATTTGAACAATGTAGTGTTTGGAACGGCGATTCTTCTACCGTCTCCTGTCCATTCGTATCCCAATAATTCCATACAAAATTGTGCTACAGCGGCAGAACGGGATTTACCTGCGCGACAATTGACCAAAACATGCTTTCCTTTATGTGCTAAGATGAAATCTACAATGGTTTTAGCATCTTCTTTAGAGGGAGGATATACCATCGCACCGTCGGCGGTTCCCCCTATGGCAGGAACAGGAATTGTCAAGTCCCAAAAATTGATATGCAAATTAGGTAATTCATCTAGATATATGTTTCTAACAGCTTCATATGTCATATATGAATTACCCGGTTCTCCGATAGCAATCCAGATAGCTTTCGATGGATCAATATAGGTGGACCATTCCCTCATGGTTCTTTCTGGAAAGTTAACTACTGTTGTCATGTTATTACCATAACATATTTGGTATAGTTACGCAAATTATTGTTTTCTATTACATAAACAATAAATATTTAATTATGACTAGCGAAGCACAATCACAAATTCAGAAGTTTCTATATAATTTATCCATGGAAAATTATTCCGATGCAGATAAAAACCTCAACACTCTTGTTAAAGACAAAGTGGATAAGCGAGTCAATGAGGCATTAGAGAATGTTAAAAAAGATTTAACGAAGATAAAATAATAGAAAATATAACTATTTCAATAAATAATCCTTATATGTTAAATGAATTACAACCTATTTTTGAACAGATTGACAAAAATCTTTTTAATGAAGAAACAATGCAAAAGATTGCAACAATCGTCGAATCCAAAGTTAACGAGAAAGTTGATTCCCGCGTAACTCTTGAAGTTGAATCTGCTAAACAGATACAGGAAGAAGATTACACCAATAAGATGCAACATCTTGTTAAAGTGATTAAGGAAAATATTGATAAAGATCATTTAGCTAAGATTAAGTTCGTAGTTGAAAATCTCAGTACTGATCACATGAATAAGCTCATTCAACTTAAAGAGAATTATGAAAACCTTCTAAAGAAGACTGCGCTTGATCACAAGATGCAACTAGTTGAAGGCGTTGATGCTTTCCTAGAAAAGTATATCGACAAGAATCTTCCTAAAGAAATTATTGAAGAAGCTGCGAAGAATACTCACGTTAACAATCTTCTAAGCGAAGCTCGTAAGGTTCTTGCCGTTGATCCATCTTTCGTTAAAGATAATATTAAGGAAGCCATCGTTGATGGTAAGAAGCAAGTAGATCGTCTCATTCGTGAAAATGCTCAATTGAGACAGTCCAAGGAATCAGAAGAAGTTGCCCGCTTTATTGCAGAAAAATCTTCAAATCTTCCAGCTAACACAGCAAAATTTGTTCGTAGTCGTTTAGCAAATAAACCACTAAAAGTAGTTAAAGAAAACTTCGACTATGTAGTTGAAATGTTCGCCGTTCAAGAAAAGAAGAATAAGAATTCTCTTGTGAACGAGAACAAGCAACCAATTTCTAACGTTGATCGGTCTAAAATTTCCGGTGATGCACTAATAATTGAAAGTACTGAAAAGAGACAACAGCCCCAATCTTCTACAAACCCGTATGAAGATATGTACTTGGGCTACCTTAATTTAAGAAATTAATTGATAAAGACTAAATATAAAATATATGGTAAATCCATCATCACAATACATCGACAGTGCTCCGGCTTTTATTAACAAAGACCGTGGGCGTTCACTAATCAACAAATGGAGTAAAATACTCGAATTCACTGACAGCCAAACCGCGCCAATCGTAGGTTATCAGAAACAATTGGCAACATCAATCATTCTTGAGAACCAAGAAAACTACCTCAAACAGCAAGGTTTCCTACGTCCTAACGTGATTCAGGAAAACGGTATGATCGCAGGTGGAGCATTCGCTTCAACTCCGTTCGGTGGTGGTACTCCCGGTTCCGCACCTACAGTTAACGGTCAATACGGTAACGCACTAGGTTCATCCGATTGGTATGCTCCCGGCGATGCACGTCTCCCTAAGACACTTATTCCTATGATCCGTCGTACTTTCCCTGAGTTAATTACTCATGAAATCGTCGGTGTTCAGCCAATGAGTGGTCCAGTAGGTCTTGCCTTCGCACTTCGTTATCAATACGATCAGACATCTCTTGGATGTAGTCCGTATGACGACAAGAATTGTACCGCATCTAGCTCAAAATGGAATCCTAACGGTCAGCCATTTAACACTAACCATCTAGGTTCTGGTGAAGCTGGTTATCAGAAACTATACACTGCACATACAGGTATCACTGCTGCTGGTCTATCAGGTAATTCTGATTTCTCCATCCCAGCTATTGACTCTGGTGTTGCTCAACTTCTAAGTCACTTTGAAGCTTCAAGCAATATTCCTACTATGTCTCTTAAGATCGAAAAGACTGCTGTTGAAGCAGGTACTCGTAAGCTTGGAACTAGCTGGTCTATGGAACTTGAACAGGACTTGATGAACATGAATGGTATCGACATTGATGCTGAAATGACAAACGCGATGAGCTATGAAATTCAGGCAGAAATCGACCGTGAAATGGTTATCCGTATGATTCAGGTTGCACTAAATGCAGGTCAAGGTTCTGGTTATTCCGTATGGAAGCCACAACTTGCTGATGCTCGCTGGTTTGGTGAAAGAGGTGTTGACTTCTATGCTAAGATCGTTGTAGAAGCAAATCGTATGGCTATTCGTAACCGTCGTGGTCCTGCTAACTTCATTGTTGCAACTCCTAAGGTTTGTACCATCCTTCAATTGCTTCCTGAATTCCGTCCATTCGAAATCAGTTCCAATATCCAAGTTCACCCAAATGGTGTAGCTCGCGTTGGTTCTCTTGCAGGACAGTTCAACATCTATCGTGACACCCGTTCCAAAGCTCAGTATCTAGCCGGTGTTCGTGCAACTTCTATCGAATATGCACTTCTAGGTTATAAAGGTTCTGAATTCTATGATACCGGTATCGTTTATTGTCCATACATTCCAGTGCTTGTGCAGAGAACTATCAGTCCTCACACTATGACACCAAATGTTGGTATGATGACTCGTTACGGTGTTATTGACTCCCTATGGGGTGCTTCAAACTTCTATCACATCATCATTGTGAAAGATATTGATCGTAACCACTATAGCTCAAGCTTAACTCCAGCCTCTGCTGCTACTCTTCCTATCTATTCAGTTTCTAACTAATAGTTAAGAGAAAGAAAAATCCACGAAAACCCGGTCAATTGACCGGGTTTTCTCTTTTCTATCCATCGTTTAATTTAAAGTAGTGTTTGCGCTTAGCAAGCGTAATAGATGCTGAAATAGTCTCAGATAATTCATTATAGATTCTATCATCAATAGCAAGATTATTTGATTCGGCTGCATCTGCTCTCCACATAATATCAAGATAATTCATCCGATATGCATCATCAGGACGACCATATACAATTTTGCTTCTATCTCTAGCTACCCAATATCCATGTTCCCAATTAGTGGTTAACCCAATCAGTTCCCGGACTCGGGGAATCCAAAACATGATACAATCAGAAATTTTCAATCCAGCAAATTCCCATTCAGGAATATCATATCTATATTGATCTGATTCGAACTTACTAGCAAATTCAGGAACAATAAGTGTTCCATCAAAACCTTGTCGTTCAAATTCTTCAATGGCAGCGAATCGCCACGATGTTAAATGAGGTTGATTACCTCTAACGGTTGGTCCTGCAAGAAAAACAATAGGTTTATCTGTATATTGTTCAAACTCTTTTTCAGGGGTTTCATATCTAAGTACATTCATAATTTCGTTTATACCTTACCACTTTATAGGTTCTTGTCAACACATTTGTTACGTATAATACAAAACTTGTCATATTTACGAACTAATCCAAACGTTTCACCTGTATATAAATAATCCCCCATTCTTGTTACATTATCTTTACCTATGATACGAAATTGAGAATATCTATTTTTATTTTTTGTAACCACTCTTCTAATTTTAAATGGAATCTTTAAAGTAGCACATAGCATCTCCAGTTCTTTCCATGATTGCTCATAATTTCCACATATCACATATTGATATAAGTAATATTTTTCATTAATATAAAAGCACCCATCTGCATCGCTATAGCCTCTCCAAAAATAATTATGTAAATAAGTAGGAATTGTTGATAAAATTGAATAGGGACTGTTAACGCTTTTATCTAAATATCCATGTTTTAATAAAAACAAACCTATGTTTCTGTCATATAATATCGCCACTGTAACAGGCTGTCTATTAGGGCGTTGACGATTATTATTTGTCCATCCAGTAAATATTTCAGTGAGTTCAGTGAAATCTTCTGTTAATATCTCAATGATAGGATAATATGATTGTTTGCTACATTTCAAATGTCCATCCCCCATAATATACCTAATAAATAGGCAGTTTCAGGAGTAGCTATTTCTAGCGTTGCATTATATGTATCATTTATTCGTTTCTTATTTATTTGTGTTTTTCTACAATCTGATGACATTTTTATACCGATTATATATGCAAGATATGCAACCTGTTTTCGACTTAATCCTGTAAGTGTTACACAATGGTCGATTCCATTCGATATGTAGTTATTATATATTATATTTTTTTGAATATCAGTATATTTGTTATTTGCCATTCTAATATTTATATGTTAAGCATGAATAAAGCCAACTAATTATTCTCGGTTAGACATGGAAACACATTTACGTCATAATGATGCTCAATAGCATTCATACAGAAATCTATCTCATCTTCTGAGATGGGTTTGAAGTGCCATGCATCTACCCCTACATTGATCATAGATGCTCCATTCGATAGTTTTTGAACTTTCCATAAAGAATGAATATGACCTGTCAAGCTTCTCTTATGCTCAACACAATTAAAAGGATAATGATTAAGATAATATTCTCTTCCTTTAATTTCAATGGTTTTATCATCCACCATTTCATCGAAATATTTTGATAGATAATCTAACTTATCAATATCGTAATTACCTTTAATTAAAGTAAATTTGGAATGAGGAAATACATGTCTGAGATAACTCAGATGCCAAGGTGATTCTTCATCAAGTTTATATTCAACATCTCCAAGATGGATTAATTCGTCACCATTTCGAAAATTAGAATCTTTTAAATTGAGTAAAATGGTTCTATTCTGTTTATAGACATCAGTAAATGGTCTATAGAAAAGATTGGGTTTTCCATTTATACCAATACGATCTTCATTCAAATGCCAATCACTTGTAAAATATCTTTTCATATCACATGATACCGCATGTGTAGAAAGATGTCAATTTATTTAGACATCAATAATGATACCATTTGCTTCTTTAATTTTCTGTTCAGCTTTTTTCTTTGCTTCATCAGAACCAAATAAACTATCAAAAATAGAATCTCTAGTAGCAATAATAAATGTGCTATTTTGTGGATTAGCCGCACCATTGGTTAATTCAGGTGTCACCATTTTATTATTAATACTCTTTTCCTTAAGATCAAGATCACGGGTTTTGAGTTCTTTATTTTGATCCATTTTTCTCTTTTCAATAACAACACCTACCATATTCTTGATTAATTCTGATTGGCTTTTCACTACTGCGGCATGTGCCTCAATATATTCAGATGTCCCCACTTGATTAACTAAATCCTTAGTCTGTTCCATGACTTCTGCATTTGAATCAATTGTTTGACGTAATTTATTCATCAAGTAATTATACGTCTCATCATCAGTTAAATTTTCAACTGGTGTTGCCTTAACTTCATTGTTTACTTGTTTAACGGTGCTTAGGGAATTGAGCACGTCGTCTAAGTCTGGTTGATTAGATGCATCTATCATATAGTAGTATTTAATTTATTATAATAATAATTCAATGTAAATACTGAATATGGAATCTCCGCTCTTAGAAAACTTATACGAATCAATATTACATAATACACCTAATAATCCTACACAAATCATAGGAAAGTATATTGCAAAGGCTCACGGAGGATTAGCTTCCAGTCTTACTAGTTTACAGCAAGTGGAAGAACAATTGAAACGTATGCCGAATTCAGAAGTATTGGAGCAAGCAATCGTTCAGTATATGTCGGATATTAAATCTGTTCAGGATAATATTCATAGTCATTTTGCTCAATATTTTAATAGATAACAATAAAAAAAGGCGGGAATTTCTCCCCGCCTTTTTTGTTTCAATTTATTAGAATATATCGTTAAGAGTTACTCCGGTTCTGTTAACCACAATATCAGCAAGAATTATCTTGATTGTACGTGTTGGCTGCACATAAACTGCGACCTTCATAACGCCTTGATCAATACTTTCAGAAGTGTTATTACGTTCATCTACAACGATGTCGTATCCGTATAAACCAGCATTATCTTTCGTGAATTGAAGGATAGGATTTAGTTTATTCTTAACTCTTGTGCGAGTGACGATTGTGTTAGGTTGTCCAATGAACTCGCGAAGATTTGCTTGGAGGGCGTTAGCCAACCATAGAATACCTCTACGAATATAGTTTTCTTGTAGCGCACTTGGTTCTTTTTGAAGAGTCAAGGTATTGTAAACAAGATAACCAGTGTTAGGGAACTTAAGGATAGGATTGATACCAATCTTAGTAATTAAGTCCATTTCACGTTGATTTGGATTGATTGCTAAGTCAACAACATTTGCGATTGCACCGTTCTGAGTTCCTAGAGCAGCAGTCCATGGGTATTGATTCTTATCATTTCTTGCATAGAGAGCAGCTTTGAAAGCAGAAGGACCGAACCATGTGTAGGAATCAGTATTTGCATCATATCCCTTAATCCAGTTAGCATGGCTTTCTGAATAGTTGGAATCTGTTCCAGCAAATAGATTACGAAGTGGTGCCCAAATATTTCTGCTAAATGATGCATACTTATCAGTAGGTTGACCTGTAGTAGGATCGAGTAACAATCCTTTCTGACGGTTAACTACCTTATAGTCCTTACCATTAACAAAGATTTGACGTAGAGGGTCTTGGATGTGTAGATGTCCTACCCCACCGTTAGCCTTACGAGTAAAGCGAGCGAAAGAATCGAAGATATTATACACTGTTGTCCATGCATCAATAAGAGGAGAATTCATTGAAGTGCCATCATAAGGAGATAGGGATTCAGTATCAACGAAGTAGGAATCATCGTAGTTGTAGCAAACACTTGTATTTGTGATACAGTTGTCATTTGACACACTTGCGCGAGTAGCCCAAATAGTTGAAAGACCGTTATCAATTGTGATGTCAATAGGGAATTCAAGAGGATTTTCAATGTTGGTTAGTGCTCTTTCAAGTTTAGCAGGAAGATTACCAATATCTTTCTTCTGACAGAGAGTATAAAGGGAATCACGGCAGTAACCGTTATAAGAACCGACACCATATAGATTATCACCATATGCACGAAGTTGTGCTTGTGCATCGAAATTATTGAACACGCCACCAGTCATATCACGGAACATTCTTACAGTCTTTTGCGGAGTTCCTGTCGCATCTGTCCAGCAGTTATTCTTGGCAAGATATGGGTTAACCATAACTTTCAAGTAATTACTATTGGAAACAGAATTTTCGAGGAAATAAGAACGTGGAGGACCGCCGTAAGCATCATTAACTTTTCTATCAGCATTAAGAGAACCAGTGAATTGTTCAATTTTGATCTGATCAAGTTTATTGATAGTTTCAGTCAATTGTGTTGGACGAAGCTTGAATAGAGTAACGATAAGGGAATCATTATAATTCTTATTACCAAAATCTACGCCACCACCGTTTTCAACGATTTCGGAGATTGATCCAGCAGCACCATTGAATAATTGGCTAGTCTGGAAATTCCAGCGTTCAGAAGGAACATGAATCCAGTCACCAGATACACCGGGACATACTTCTTGATAATAACCAGCAATGCTTGTGATAGAGTTGAAGTCAGTAGAAGGATTAACATTTAAGTTATCATTTAAAGCAAGGTAGTATCCGCTAAAGTCTTCAAGTTGGGCAGTCTTTGCAGTATTGATTACGACGATACCTGCACGAACATCATTATTAGCGATGTCAAGGCTTGCATTTACGTTTTCATATGCACCACATTTCCAATTGAATTGTTCATTTTGAAGAAGGTTATATTCGCTTGCATTAAGAGTCTTGCTTACTGGCTCACCAAGAACATAGAAGTTTGCATCATTCAACTGTGCATCACCTGCAACAGGATAGAAATTATATCTATCGGATTCAGGAACTTGTAGGTTCAATGCAGTGATTGTCTGACAGGATAGACCTGCTTCAACTGGCACACCACAGAAGGAGATTAAGAAGTCAAGATTGGTTGCATCCTTTGCAGTAGTTGCAACTGAAACGGTTGTTCCAACTGTCAAAGATGAAAGAATAGTAACACTTGTCTGGTAAGAACCAGCAACATCAGAACTTGCATTGAAATATTTCAATGTTGGATTGCTTGATTGAGAATAAGTACCGAATACGTCACCTGCACTTACATAAACACCGCTCAAGGTTTGACCGGAAAGTAAACCATTAGTAACGTTATAAGTTCTTGCAAAGCTAGTATTTGTCAAATCAACAACAAGACGCTTTCCGTCATTTGAAAGATGTGACTGATCTTCATCCATATTGGCAAAGATTGAAGAAAGAGAAAAACTAGTAACAATGGAATAATCGGTATTCAATCCGTTAACTGTTGGGCGAAGTTGGAAGATTTTCAAGTCTTCTGGTGAACTGTCGCTATCAACAACGAACTTAAATCCGGTTACGATGGAATCGTATTGAACTGGATGATCATGGATATATAGATAACCTGCCTCCTCATTTGAAGAATTTAGAGGACAGTTAAGATTAGCAGAACCGTAACAGATAGAAGGATTTACACAGTAAGAAGTATATAACCATGGGAAATTCACACGGCAAGATTCTTCATCAATAGAACGGAAATAATCACATGGATTAACTTCTACAGCGGATACACCGATAACAGGGAATACAAGTGCATTAACAGAATCGGAATAACCAATACCTGCACCAGAACCATACGGCATACGTGTGAACAATACTTTAGCATTTGAAGTATTCAGAAGCTGAGTAATCGCATTATATGTATATTTTTCCGCAGCAGTTTGGGGTAAACCGAAAAGTTGCTCGAATTCGGTTACAGATGATACTTCGGTAGGTTCATCAGAAATACCTGAGG
>CXWK01047279.1_pt2 | contig 13004 bp, 10 predicted proteins | sample 590851 | NCBI WGS metagenome assembly CXWK01 (sample SAMEA3498364, study PRJEB10139) | wastewater metagenome | biome: wastewater treatment plant; material: activated sludge | place: Denmark | collected 2014-08-01
CCCGCCACTGAACCGGCCGGCTCACCCGCCTCAGGGGGCCGAGGCCGCCAAGGCGGATAGCACGACGTCAATTCCGTGGTCCAAGTCCGCCTGTTCGATCATCAACGGCGGAGCGAGTCGCAGCGTAGTGGCGTGCGTGTCCTTCACGATCACACCTTCGGCCAGTGCCCGCAGGGCTGCGGGCCGAACCGGCGCGGCCTCGGGGACGACCTCGACACCGGCCCACAACCCCAATCCCCGGACCTCACGAACGATGGAGGGCGACTCCGCGTTGAGGCGCGTGAGCATGTGCTGTCCCAACCGGGTGGAGCGCTCCTGGAACTCGCCGGTGCGCAGCAGCGCAATCACCTCACGAGCGACCGCCAACGCCAATGGGTTCCCGCCGAACGTCGATCCGTGCTGTCCCGGTTGCAGCACCCCCAGGACGTCCGCCCTGCTGGCGACAACCGAGATCGGGACGATGCCGCCGCCTAGCGCCTTACCGAGCAGCACCATGTCGGGCCGCACCCCAGCGTGATCAACCGCCAGCGTCGTCCCCGTCCGGGCCAGCCCCGACTGGATCTCATCGGCGACGAACAACACATCGGCTTCACGGCACATGTGCGCCGCCGCGGCCAGGTAGCCGGGCGGAGGGACGATGATGCCCGCCTCGCCCTGCACCGGCTCCACCAGAAAGGCCACCACGTTGGGGTCGGCCAACGCCGCCTGCAACGCCGCCACGTCACCGTGGTCCACGGACACGAACCCCGGTGTGAACGGTCCGAAGTCGCCACGCGCATCGGGATCATCGCTGAACGAAACGATCGTGGTGGTGCGGCCATGGAAGTTGTTGTGCGCCACCACGATCACGGCTTGATCCGGCGGCACGCCTTTGACGCGGTACCCCCACGCCCGTGCGGTCTTGATGGCCGTCTCCACCGCTTCGGCTCCGGAGTTCATCGGCAGCACCCGATCCTGGTCGAGCAGGTCCGCCAGCTCCTCACAGAAGGGGCCCAGCAGCGCCGAGTGAATCGCGCGACTGGTCAGCGTGACCTTGTCCAACTGGGCGTGCGCCGCAGCAACCAAGCGCGGATGACGGTGGCCGAAGTTCAGCGCCGAATACGCCGACAGGAAGTCCAGGTACCGCCGACCCGCGACGTCGGTGACCCACGCGCCTTCCGCATGGTCCACCACGACCGGAAGGGGGTGGTAGTTGTTGGCACCCCGCTGGTGCTCCAACTCAATCAGGTCGGTGGCATCCGTCATGCACCCACGGTAACCCCACGAGTCGTTCCGGGCGCTGGCGATCCCGATGACACGGGCGTCCGCTCCCGGCATAGTGGCAGCGGAGGCATCGTGAACGACTCGACCGACCCGTCCCCCGCCTGGCACACCCTCGGCGTTGACGAGGTCGCCCGGGCGTTGGCCACCGACGTCAGCACCGGCATGTCCGAGGCGAGCGCCGCGCGCGCACTGGAACGCTACGGACCCAATGAGATCCCGCGCGAGGTCCCGCCGTCGTTGTGGCGGATCACGCTGCGCATCTGGGCCGATCCGATGAACATCATGCTCACGATCGTGGCGATCGCCGCGTTCCTGTTCGATCAGACACCGACCGGGATCCTGGTCGCGCTGCTGGTGGTACTCAACCTGTACATGGGGGCCAGTCAAGAGGCCAAGGCACAGCAGTCCGTCAGCGCGCTGGAGTCTATGCAGGCCCCGAATGCCCGGGTCCGGCGCGACGGCCGCGTGATTGAAATCGCCGCCACCGACCTGGTGCCCGGCGACATCGTGCTGCTGGAGCCGGGTGATCTTTTCCCCGCCGATGGCCGCGTGGCAGTCGCGGCGTCGTTGGAGGCGGTCGAGAGCGCCTTGACGGGCGAAAGCGCGCCGGTCGACAAAGGGGCCACGCCTGTCCCCGCGGCGGACACTGCTTTGGGTGACCGTTCGGACATGGTGTTCCAGAACACGTCCATCACTCGGGGCACCGCCACGGTGATCGTGACCACGACGGGCTCGAGCACCGAGATGGGCAAGATCGCCGGACTGCTGAGCAGCGTCGAACCCGAGAAGTCCCCACTGCAGCGCGAGTTGCGCAGCCTCACGATCAAACTGGCGATCCTGGCATGGCTGGCCGTGGCAGCGATTGTCGTGATCTCACTGGCCCGCGGCCTGCCGATCGATCAGGTTGTACTGCTGGCGATCACCGTGGCGATCTCGTCGATCCCGGCTGGGCTGCCGACGTTCCTGACCACGATGTTGTCCTATGGCGCCCAGCGGCTGGCCAAGGCCAAAGCCGTCGTCCGCAACCTGACCGATGTCGAGGCGCTCGGCTGCACCAGCGCCATCAACAGCGACAAGACCGGCACGTTGACGATGGACATGATGACCGCCACAACGCTGTTCGAAAGCGGCCGGTGGTTTCACGTCGAGGGCTCTGGCTACGCCAAGAGCGGCGCCATCCTGGGAGCCGCCGGTACCCAGACGCCCGACTTCACAGAGCTCGCCTACGGGCTCACGTTGTGCTCCGATGCCACCGTCAGCGACGACGGGGACGTGATCGGGGACCCGACCGAGGCTGCCCTCGTCGTCCTGGCCGCGAAGATGGGCGTCGATGCCGACATCTCGCGCCGTGAGTACGAGCGGGCGGCCCTGGTTCCGTTCGACTCGGAGTACAAGTTCATGGCGACGTTCCATCACGCGCCGATCGATGGCGAACCGAAACTGATCGCGCTGGTCAAAGGCGCACCCGATGTCCTGCTCGCCCGGTGCACCAGCGCGGACTGGCAGGACGGTGTTGTCGATATCGTCGCGGTGGCCGACGACTTGCGAGCCGCGAACCACGAGCTCGGCAGCCAGGGACTGCGGGTGATGGCGTTCGCCTATCGTCTCTTCGACCCCGCGGACACCGCCGCCGTGCAAGCCGATCCCATGGCAGCCGTCGCTGATCTGACGTTCTCATCGTTGGTCGGCATCATCGACCCCTTGCGTCCGACCGCCAAAGAAGCAGTCACCGTGGCCCAACGAGCCGGGATCGACGTCCGCATGATCACCGGCGATCATGCCGTGACCGCCGAGGCGATCGCGAAGGACTTGAACCTGGGCCCCGGTGTGATCACCGGTCCGCAGTTCCAGCAACTGACCGACGCCGAAGTCGCCGCCGACCTGCCTGGCCTGCACGTGTTCGGGCGGGTGGCGCCCGAGGACAAGTTGCGACTGGTGACGGTCATGCAGCAGACCGGCCAGACCGTGGCCATGACCGGCGACGCCGTCAACGACGCCGCCGCGTTGAAGAAGGCCGACGTCGGCGTCGCCATGGGCAGCGGAAGCGACGTCACCAAACAGGCGGCCAACATGGTGCTCACCGACGACAACTTCGCCACGCTCGTGCACGCGATCGAACTGGGCCGCGACATCTACGGCAAGATCACGTCGCAGTTGCGATACGTCATGGTCGGCCTGTTCGGTGTCCTGCTCGTCATGCTCGCGGCCAGTGCCTTCGACATCAACCAGGGTCAGGCGCTGACGCCGATCATGTTGATCTTCGTGACGTTCCTGGTCGGCATCTTTCCGGCGATCGCAATCTCAACGGACACGGTCGAACCCGGCATCATGGATCGTCCTCCCCGCGACCCGAATGCCACGATCCTCAATCGCGAGACCACACCTCGGTGGCTGCTGTTCGGCGCAGTTCAGGCGGTCGCGATCCTGCTTCCCTTCTTCTTGTTGGACGAGCGGTCAGCCGACGGCGGCCCAGGCGCCGGACAGACCACGGCCTTCGCGGTTGCCGCGCTGAGCACGGTGTGGATCGCTGCCTGTGTGCGTCGGGATCTGCTGCCCGTCTGGGCCGGGCCACACTTCCCCTATTGGTGGTGGCTGCTGGTGCCGTTGGCACTCACGTGGTTCGCCATCAGCGACGACGGGATGCGCGATGCCCTCGGCACCCAGGATCTGACCGGCGACCAATGGCTGCTCGCGATCGGCTGCTCATTACTCGTGGTCGTGGTGATCGAGGTCAGCAAAGCCATCCGCCGCGCCGACACTGTCCGCCTGGAACAACGAGCCGCCACGCGACCGGCACCGCCGGAGGCCACCACCGGGGTCGAAGAACTCATGGGTCCGCGCTGAGGCTGACCGGTCGGATCACTCAGACGTGCTCTGCTGCGGTCCCGGTTGCGAGCCGAAGGCACTGCCCAGGCGTCCCATCGCCTGCGTGAGTTCCGCCGGCACCACCCATACCTTGTTCGCGGAACCCTCGGCCAGGGCGGGGAGGGCCTGCAGGTACTCGTACGCGAGGACCTCTTGATCGACCTGCGCCTCCTTGATCGCTGCGACGACCCGTTGGATGGACTCCGCCTGCGCCTCGGCACCCAGCACCTTGGCTTTGGCATCACCCTCCGCCGACAGGATCGCTGCTTCGCGCGCGCCTTGGGCGTTCAGGATGGCGGATTGCTTGGCGCCCTCGGCGTTCAAGATGGCTGCCCGCTTGTCCCGCTCCGCCTTCATCTGCTTCTCCATGGACTCCTGCACCGACGGCGGCGGGTCGATCGACTTCAGTTCGACTCGGTTGACCCGGATTCCCCATTTGCTCGTCGCTTCGTCGAGGACTCCGCGAAGGGCCATGTTGATCTCCTCGCGCGAGGTGAGGGTCCGTTCCAGGTCCATGCCCCCGACGACGTTGCGCAGGGTGGTCACCGTGAGTTGCTCGACGCCGCGGATGTAGTCCTCGATCTCATACGTGGCTGACTTCGGGTCGTTGACCGAGAAGTAGATGACCGTGTCGATCTGCACGACGAGGTTGTCCTCGGTGATCACCGGCTGCGGGGGGAAACTCACCACCTGCTCGCGCAGGTCGATCAGCGGCTTGAGCCGGTCCACGAACGGAATGACGATGCTCAGCCCGGCATTCAGGGTGCGGTGGTAGCGGCCCAGCCGTTCCACGATGCCGGCCCGCGCCTGCGGCACGATCCGGATCGTCTTGGCGAGCGTGATGATGATGATCAGGACGATGAGAACCGCCATGACCGGTCCGACGGGGATACCGAACATCAGTTCTTCCTTCGTGTTCAAGCGACCAGTGCGGTCGCGCCTTCGATCTGCAGGACTTGGACGACGGCGCCCTCGGGGTACTCACTCGCGCCATCGAACGACCGCGCGCTCCACAACTCGCCGGCGATCTTGACCCGACCATCGTCGCCGGTGACCGTGCTGACCACCTTCGCGTCCGCACCCACCAGCGCGGCAGCACCGGACCGGAGTTCGCGGGGCAACGACATGTGGCGTCGGGCGATGGGCCGCACCACGGCGATCATCGCGGTACTCACGACCGCGAATGCCAGCCAGGGCGCCCACTCGACATCGGTGGCCAGAGCCGTCAGTCCACCTGCCAGCGCACCCACCCCGACCATGCCCAGGACCAGCGTGCCGCCAGTGACGACCTCGGCGACGCCGAGCGCCAGCGCGGCGATCACCCACAACGTCCACGGTTCCATGAGGTCCAGCCTACGTCGGCTGCGGCGGAGGGCCATTCCAGCGACGGGCCACGCTCACCCGGCGGGGGGCGTCTCCGCGGCTTTGGCGGCGGCTTCGGCGTCCCACTTGGCCTCGAGTTTGCGTCCCTCGAGGTCCAGGTGAGGCAACACCTTGTCCAACAGGCGGGGCAGCCACCACGTGGCCTTGTTGAACAGCGTCAGAAGCGCGGGCACGAACACCAGAACCGCACTCGCGGCCAGGAAGACAGCCGTCGCCAACCCGATACCGAACTGCTTGAGCAGGGGGTCGTCGTTGATGACGAACGCCAAGAAGACACTCATCATGATGCAGGCCGCCGTGACCACGATCTTGGCGGCTCGGGTGAGGCCCTCCTTGACCGCTTCGCGAGGCGAAGCGCCGCCGTCGGCAACACCTTGGATCGTGCTGAGCAGGAACACCTGGTAGTCGGTGGACAGCCCGAACAGGGCCGCGAACATCATCAGCGGCACGTAGGAAACCACCGGCAGGGACCCGTAGGCGGTGTTGATGTCCAGCGCCTCGAGTCCCCAGCCCCACTGGAACACTGCTGTCAGGACCCCGAACGAGGCACACGCCGCGATCATGTTGGACAACGCCGCCTGCAGCGGGATCAACAGCGATCGGAAGGCGAGCATCATCAGGATGCAGCTCAGCACGATGATCGTGATGATCACGAGTGGCAACTTCTGAGTGATGATCGCGGCGAGGTCGACGTTGGTTGCCGTCGACCCACCCACATCGGCCGTCATTCCCGGCGAGAGCGCCGGCGGGATGGTCTCGTCGCGCAGGTGGGTGACGAGTTGCGCGGTCTCACGTGCGGCCGGCCGGGACTTGGGGATCACGCTGAGGATCACGGTGTTGCCGGACTCGTTGATGAATGGCGGCTGCACCTTCTTGACCTGCGATGGCTCTGCCAGTGCTTTCTGCAACTTGGCGATCTTCGGATCGGTGCCGCGGGCATCGCCACCCGCGGTGATCAGGTCCTGCTTGAGCTCGTTGGAGTCGTTCGTCAGTTCCTTCTGCTGCTGCTGGGCCTCGTCGGACTGCTGCTCCAACTCGTCACCCCACTGCTGCAGGGCAGCCGCCTGGCTGTTGAGTTGTTCCTCCTGGCTCTCCAGATCCGCGCCCTCGGCTTCGAGGACCTCTCCCTGTTCGATCAACTGCACCGCTTGTTGCGCAATTGATTCAGCCTCTTGCTCCAGTGCCTCGACCTGCTGTCGCAGTTGCTCTTCTTGCCGCCGCAGCCCCTCCTGCTGCCGCCGCAGCGCCTCACCCTGCTCACGGATCTGCTGCAGTTCCAGCGCGGTCTTCTCGATCTTGCCCCGGGTCTTCTGACGTGCCTTCTGGTTGCGCTGCAACTCCTTCTCCAGCGCTGCGATCACGATCGGGTCAGTGGCCCGGTCGATCCGCCGTTGCAGCACCCGCGCCTCGCGTCGATCCCGCCGCAGCGACTTGAGCAGGTCGCGTTCCTTCTCGACGAGTGCCGCCGCCTGTGCGGCCAGCGATTCCGCCTCGGCGAGCAGGCGCTCCTCCTGCCGCTTGAGTTCCTGTGCTTCGTTACTCAGCTGCTGCTTCTGCCGCGCTAGGGCGTCGGCCTCGTTCTGCACCTGTGCGGCCTCGGCCTCGAGTGTCGCCTGCTCGGCCTCGAGNNTTGCGTGGCCTCGGCCTCCAACTCATCGGCCTGTTCCTCGAGTTGGGCCTGTTGCTGCTCCAACTCGGCCTGCTGCTGGGTCAGGTCCGCCTGCTCCTGCTGCAGGTCGTCCTGCAGCGCCAGGGTCTGCGCGTACAGGTTGTCGTACTTCTTGGACGGCTCCGCAACGGGGTCCATGGCGACCACTACGGCCAGCGGCCCGTTGTAGCCCGCACCGAAGCCGTCGGTCATCAGGTCGAAGGCCTGGCGCTGCGAGGTGCTCAGCGGCGACGCGGCGGAGTCCGGTTGCCCCAGGTAGAGCGTGAAGATCGGCACGATCAGGGGGGTCACCAAGGCGAGCGGGATGATCGTCGCCCAGATCGGGTGCCGGGACACCAGCCCCGCCCACCTGCTGGCGATCGGGTGTGCCGTACTGCGACCGAAGAAGGGGATCCGCAGCCGATGGATGCCACTTCCGACAATGGCCAACATCGCCGGCAGCAAAGTGAGAGCGGCCAGCACCGCCCCCACCACACCGCATGCGGCTGCGTAACCGAGTCCCGCGATGAACTCGATCCCCGCCACGGTCAGGGACACGAGGGCCAGGATGACCGTGCTGCCCGCAAAGATGATGGCTCCACCACTGGTCGCCACCGCATGGGTGGCCGCCAGATGCGGATCCATGCCCTTCTCGATCACGTTGCGCCGATGCCGCGAGACCGTGAACAGGGCGTAGTCGATCCCCACTCCCAGCCCGATCATCGTGGCGACATCGGTGGCCACGCTGGGGATCAGCACGAACGCCGCCAGGAACCAGATCAGCGACAGCCCGAGCAGCAGCCCGATCACGGCCGAGATCAACGGCATGCCCATGGCGATGACGCTGCCGAAGGCCACCAACAGGATGACGGCAGCGGCGATCATGCCGATCTGGGTGCTCGTCGCCGAATCAGGGGCGAACAATGTGTTGCCGACGGGCCCACCCACCGCAGCCTCGAGTCCCGCCGCCTGGGGTCCCGCCGTCGCGAGTTGATAGATCTCCTCAGCCTCTTTGACGGTGAGAGTGTTGGAGTTCGTGTAGAGCACTATCGGCATCTGCGCGTACTGGCCGTCCTTGCTGACCAGGTGCGCCTGCGGGGTCTTGAACGGGTTCGTGACGCTGTAGACCCGCGGATCGGCCTTCAGTTGCTTGTAGGCGGCAGTGATCGCGTCCTGGTTCTTGCCCTTGTCCGCCAACTTGCCGGTGGAGACGTGATACATCGCCGGGCTCGCGCCGTTCTGCTCCGGCGAGAAGTCCTGCGCCATCCGGTCATAGGCGGCCTGGCTGCCGGTGCCGGGCAGTCGGACTTCGTTGCTCGTGGTCGGCGCCATACTCGACGTGAACACGTACAAGCCGATGGCCACGATGAGCCACACGGCCACCACGGACCATCGCCACCGCACGCAGAATCCCGCCACCTTGCTCAAGAAGGCAGCCATGGATCACCCAACTTCCGGACAGCAGACGTCACCAACCACGCTGAGCATGCCGCAAGTCCTCGCCGCGCGGTGCCAACCACGCCAACTGGAACTAGAAGTACTGGTCTACGGGAAGTAGACGGCAGCATTGTTGCCGCCCGTGCACACGTGCCCGCCGTTCGCGGCGGTGCCGCAACTCATCGTGTAGTACTGCCCGGTCACCGGGCTGTACGCCTCGATCGTCGAGGCGCCGGGGTTGCTTCCGTACTCGCCCACGACATTCATCGCAAATGCGCACGAGGTGTTGGCACCGGCGTAGATGCCGTCGCCACAGGCGGTGGCGCTCCCCGACGTCGATGACGACCCGCCACCGGAGGAGTTCTGGTTGCGCGCAGCCCGTCGCTCCGCCTTGATCGCGCGCCGTTCGGCCCTACGTGCCTCGGCGGCGTTCTCCTGCTTCTCCTGCTTCAACTCTTCGACCTGCTGCTCGAGTTCCTCGGTGCGCTGCTGTTCCGCGGCCCGTGAGGCAGCCTCACTCGCGCCCGCCTCGCGGGCCCTGTCCAGGTCCTCCTGGGACAGGCCCCCACACGCCACCAGCAGCCCGGCGGCCAGGGCGAGTCCGACGGCGCGCACCCTCATCGTCGCGTTGGTCATGGGAATCCCCTCCGCAGTGGTGAAGGGACCAATCTAACCCGCGCGTCACGGCCGCCCGATCACTCCAGCGTTGCAGCCAGCCCGACAATGATGGACGACACCACGAAGAGCGCCACCAGCAACGGCCACGCGAACCGCAGGTACTTGTCATAGCCGACCTTGGCGATGGCCAGACCACCCACCAGCACCACGCTGGTGGGGGAGAACAGCAGGGCCAAACCGTGGCCCATGATCCAGGCGGTGATCGTGGTGGGACGCGAGACCTCGGCGAAGTCGGCCAGCGGCGACAGCAACGGCATCGCAAGCGCCGCATGACCGGAACTGGAAGGGATCAGGATCGCGAGCGGAATGTTGATGACCGCCGTGATGACGGCGAAGACGCCCGCGGACGCACCACTGACCAACTGCTCCATCGAGTTCAGGATCGTGTCGAGTGTCTGTGTATTCGTCATGATCACCGAAACGCCGCCGGCCAGTAGAACCACCATGGCAGGCCCCATCATGTCGGCGGCACCTGCAGCGATCAGGCGCACGACCTCCTTCTCGTGCATCCGGGCCACGACGCCCACGAGCACCGACGCGATCAGGAACAACATCGCCAACTGGGGGAACCACCAGTTCAACTCAAACCAGTACGGCTCAACGCCGATGACCTCGTGGGTGTACTCGTACTCGGCGGGGCCGGTGGTGGAGCCGAAGATGCTCGACCAAGGAATGACCGAGAAGATCATCAGTCCGAACGCGAACACCGTGATGACCAGCACCCATCTCTGGGTCCGGGTCAGCGACGCCCCAGTTTCATCCCCAGTCTCGTGCTCCACGTCAGCCGCTGCGATGTCCGCTGCTGACTCCTCGTCAGCCTCTGGGTCGTCCCACCCGACCAACGACGCGCTCGGATCGCGGCGAACCTTGGCGGCATACCGCAGCACCCAGCCGATCGCCATGGCAGTCAAGATGACCCACAGAATCAATCGCAGCACGATGCCGTCCCCGATGGACACGCCCGCCTCGCCCGCTGCCACCCCGATGGAGAACGGATTGACGGTGGCACCCATGACGCCGATCAGCGCACCCATGATGATCATTGACGCCGTGACGAGTCGGTCGTATCCCAACGCGGCCATCAGGGGGATGAACAGCGCGTAAAAGCCCAGCGTCTCGACCGAGAAACCCATGGTCGAGCCCAACAACGAGAACAGCAGCATGACTGCCGTGATCAGCAGCCAGCCCTTACTGCGTAGTCGATGAGCCAGGCTGCCAACGGCGACCTCGAGAGCCTTCGTCGCGAAACTGACCGAGATGAAGGCCCCGATCGACATGATGAACACGATCACGCCGATCTGGCCGAACAAGCGGCCCAACGTCTCGGTGTCGACGACCCCCGACTCCGGGTTCAGCAGCCCATAGATCCCGTTGATGGGCGAGAGGATCAGTTGCTGCACCATCTGGCCGAAGTCGTACGGTGACGGAACTTCGTGGAAGGTTCCCGGAATCGGGGAGCCATCCGCGTCCGTGTCGTAACTGCCCGACGGCAGGAACAGCGCGGCGATCCACACCCCGACGGTCACGATCGCCAGAGTGGTCACGGCGCTGGGGAACTGGAAGGAACGCTTCGGCGCGGCGGCTGCGTCGGCGTTCGCGTCCGCCGGCTGAGTGTTGGTCATGCTGTCAACCTACGGGGCGCCACGTCCGCGGCTACAGAAGATCATCTCCGGGGAACAACGCGAGGTCGCTGAAGGTGACCGTGACAGCGTCGGCCGCCACAACCTCCGGCACGATACGCGCGATCGCAGCATCGCGGACCGGTGCGACCACCTGCTCGGCCACTGGCCAAAGATCGGGGTCGATCGGCGTCGATCCCCGCAGGTACACGACTGTGACGCCGTCGCTCAGGGTCTCGATCCGGATGACACACCCCACCCCGGCCAGTTCGGTCTCCCCCTCACCGATCAGGATTCCCCCATCGCCCTCGGTGTCCTCAGGGGCGGCCAGCTGCCACACGTCACGCAGCTGCTCCGCGAGGTCTGCAGTTGGTGGGCCATCGATGTTGAGGACGACCGAGATCGTCATGGGCTGGTCGGAGTCCCAGGTCAGAGCCATGTCGGCGAGTATGGACCAAGGCCTGCTCCCACGCCTGCGCACAGTCCCAATCCCGGCTTCATCAGGCATCTGCGCCCTGCGGTTGCCAGACTCGACCCGCGTGAGTGAACCCAGGGAGGGCCCGTGCTCGAGGTATCAGAGGTCGGAAACAAGGTCAGCAAAGCCGACTACAAGGCAGCCGTTCCGGACCTGAGGGTGGGCCTCATCAACGCCCAGTACGACCTGCGGGACGCGGACTTCCCTGTCATCATCTGGATCGCGGGCGACGACCGTATCGCGGCCAATGAGATGGTCAACCGACTCAATGAGTGGATGGACGCTCGCTACGCCGCAACCCGTGTGTTCCTGGACCCCACCGAGGAAGAGGCCCAACGCCCCCAACTGTGGCGCCTGTGGCGCTCGATCCCCCCGAAGGGCCGATCTGCGATCTTCGTCGGCGGGCTCATGCGCGCGGCATCCCTACGAGCCGAGGGCGAGATCGGCGAGCCCGACTTCAGCAAGTGGCTCAACCACATCGACTCGATGCAGCAGGGCCTCGTCGCCGACGGAGCCCTCGTCCTGAAGTTCTTCCTGCACACCCCTGCCGACAAACAGCGCAAGAAGCTGAAGAAGGCCGAGAAGGACCCGGAGTCGGGCTGGCAGATCCACAGCCGCGACTGGGCAGCGCTGGATCAGATGGGACCCGTCCTGCCCATCGCCGAGCGAATTCTTCGCGAGACCAGCGGCCCCGGTGCCCAGTGGACGATCGTCGAGTCGACCGACAAGCGGTACCGCGACCTGACGGTGGCGCGCACGATCCTGGCGGCTCTGACCGCGCGCCTGGAACAGAAGGCCAACCACGGACCCTCGCTGGCTGCGTCGATGTTCGGCGACTTCGACGGTGAAGCGAATGTGCTCAGCGGAGTCGACCTCAGCCAGACACTGGACAAGGATGCCTACCGCAAACAGCTCGCCAAGGAACAGGCAAAGCTGCACAAGTTGGCGATTGAGGCGCGCAAACGGGGCGTCGGGACGGTGCTTGCGTTCGAGGGCTGGGATGCCGGCGGAAAGGGTGGTGTCATCCGACGGGTCACCGGTGCGCTGGAAGCCGGGGACTTCCGGGTGATCCCGGTGGCGGCCCCGACCGAGGAGGAACGCAAGTACCACTACCTGTGGCGGTTCTGGCGCGATATTCCCCCGTCCGGCCGCTTCGTGATCTTCGACCGGACCTGGTACGGCCGGGTGCTGGTGGAACGGGTCGAGGGATTCGCCGAACCGGCGGAGTGGCAGCGCGCCTACGACGAGATCAACGACTTCGAATCCCAGTTGATCGAACGCGGCTACTACGTTGCCAAGTTCTGGCTGCATGTGTCACCCGAGGAGCAACTCGCCCGCTTCCAGGCCCGCGAGGACACGCCGTACAAGCAGCACAAGATCACCGACGAGGATTACCGCAACCGTGAAAAGTGGGACGACTACGTCAAGGCCGTGGATCAGATGGTGCTGCGCACGACGTCCGACCGGGCCCAGTGGCATGTGATCCCCGCCAACGACAAGTACTTCGCCCGCATCACGACATTGAAGGCGATCAACAAGGGTCTGACCAAGGCGTTGCGCGACTCCTGACCCAGGTCGGGCACACCGCCGTCAGTCGCTGCGGTCAGACACCGGGACCGGTTCGATTCCTTGCTCG
>CXWK01016695.1_pt1 | contig 12981 bp, 17 predicted proteins | sample 590851 | NCBI WGS metagenome assembly CXWK01 (sample SAMEA3498364, study PRJEB10139) | wastewater metagenome | biome: wastewater treatment plant; material: activated sludge | place: Denmark | collected 2014-08-01
GCGACGAGGCCTTCTTCACCGGCACCGCGGCCGAGGTGACGCCGATCCGCGAGCTCGATCGTATCGAGCTCGGCGCCGGCAGCCGCGGCCCCATCACCGAGAAGATCCAGGCTGCCTTCTTCGACATCGTCAACGGCCGCAACCCCAAATATGCCGAATGGCTGACACGGGTATGAACATGGACCAACCCAAGGCCGTGGTCGAACTGGCCGCCGCCGAACTCATCGGACCCGGCGTCGTCTTCTGCCCCAACCCGCGCATGGCGCTGTGGAGCAACCACCCCAAGGTGTTCATCGACGTCGCCACCACCGGCGAGGGACGCTGCCCTTATTGCGGCACGGTCTACCGGCTGAAGGCGGGCGAGAAGCTGCACGCAGCGCACTGAAGGGCCGGGCCGCCCCGTGCACGAGGCGGCTCAGCCCACTGCCGCGCCGGCCCGCCCGGTCAGGGTGCGCCGAAGCCGTAGCGGCTGAATACCGCGCGCGCCTGCGGCTGGTTCAGGAAGGCGATGAAGTCGCGCGCCAGCACCTGCTGGCCGCTGGCGGCCACGACAGTGGCCGGGTAGCGGATCGGCGGCTGCACCGCCAGCGTCTGCACCACGCGCACGCGTTCACCGGCCACGGGCACATCGGTGGCGTACACGAAGCCGGCATCCACGTCGCCGCTGGCCACCGCCTGCAGCACCGCACGCACGCTGTCGCCGAAGACGATCTTCTGCTGCAGCGCCGGCCACAGGCGCAGCGCGTCGATGGCCTGCCTGGCATAGCGCCCGGCGGGCACGGTGGCGGTGCGGCCCATCGCGATGCGCCGGATCTCGGGCCGCGCCAGGTCCTGCAGCCGCTGCACCGGCGAACTCCGGTCGGTGGGCACGATCAGCACCAGCGCATTGGTGGCGAATTCGCGCTGCGCCTCGGCCAGCAACAGGCGGCGCTGGACGCCGCGCGCCAGCGTATCGGCGTCGGCGCTGGCGAAGACGTCGGCCGGCTTGCCGCCGGCAATGTCCTGCAGCAGCATGCCCGAGGCGCCGAATTGCAGTTGCACGCCGACACCCGGGCGGGCTGCTTCGAAGGCCTTTGCCACGTCGCGCATCGCTTCGGTGAGGCTGGCGGCCGCGGCCACGTTGAGTGGCTGTGCCGTTGCAGGGGTCAGGCTGACCAGGGCCAGCAGCAGGAAAAGGAATCTTCGCATCGTCGTATCCGGCTGCGAGCATAAGCCGTGGTGAGCACCCCCTGTCGCGGGTCGTCTGTCGGGGTGCGGCCGCCTGCGCTTTCGTCGCGCGCTTGACGCCGGGTGGGGCCCGGGGATGATGGCGCATGCACTTCGGCAGGCACTTCGGATCATCTGCGCGGCGCGGGGCGCCGGGTGCCGCCGAAGTGACGGAAACGGTGATGCCGGCCCGTGCCAGGCGTCCGGTGGATCCTCGCGTGTGGCCGGAGCCGCCCTCCGCGCCCAGCGCAAAGCTCGAAAGAGGCTGACCATGTTCTTCGACTTCAACCTCGGTGTCGGCGGCGCGCTGCTGCCGCTCGGGGTCACTCCGCTGACCGCTTCGTCGCGCGTGGACCTGCGCGTGGTGCCAGGCAAGCACGAACTCCCCGAGATGCCGGCCGTACGCGAACGGCGCGCCAGACACTCGGGCCGGGCCGGGATGGTCTTCATGGCGATGGCACTGGCAGGCGCCGCGCTGTGGCTGCCCGCGGCTGCAGCCGGGTTCGACCTGCCTGCGGCGCGCACGACGGGACCGCTGCCGCTGGAGGCCGCGCTGGCGCAGCGCCAATCGCGGCGCAGCTTTGCCTCCCAGCCGCTGACGGCGGCCGAGGCCGGCCAGTTGTTGTGGTCGGCGCAGGGCGAGAACCGTGCCGGCGGCGGGCGCACGGCGCCTTCGGCCGGCGCCACCTATCCGCTGGTGCTGTACCTGGTGGCCGGGCGCGTCGAGGGCCTGGCCGCGGGGGTGTACCGATACGCGCCGCAGGGGCACCGGCTGGCGGCGCCGGCGCCGGGTGACGCAAGATCTGCCGTGGCCGCCGCGGCCCGGGGCCAGGCCTGGGTGGCCGAGGCCCCGGCCATCGTGGTCATTGCCGCCGAGCCTTCCCGCACCGCGGCACGCTACGGCGCACGCGCCGAGCGCTACGTGGCCATGGAAGCCGGCGCGGCGGCGCAGAACCTGCAGTTGCAGGCCGTGGCGCTGGGCCTGGGCGCCACGCTGCTGGGCGCCTTCGACGACGCGGCGCTGCGAGCGGCTCTGCCGCTGGCCGCTGCCGAGCAGCCGCTGGCGGTGCTGGCGGTGGGGCGCCCCCGCTGAGCGGAAGCGTCCGGCGGGCAGCAAGGGGAGCGTTTTCGCACCTGCTGCGCTGACCCGGCATGAGGCGGGCCGTCAGCCTGCGGAGTCCACCCATGCAACGGCCTTCGCAACCCTCGACCCGCAAGGCACCTGCGGGTCCCGGCGTGGCGGGGTCTTCATCAAGGCCTTGTCGACCGCCCTTGGCACTCTCCGAAGCGCTCGCCAGCGTGGCCACCGGACCCCGGCCCGGTTCAGCGCGCGGCGGCCGGACTGGCGGAGGGCGTCGCAGGCGCCGACGCCCGACGGCGCAGCACGGCGATCAGTGTGGTGGCCGCGAATCCCAGCACGACGAGCAGGGCGCTGCCGAGGCCCCAGACCACCCAGATCGCGACCGAGAGCCCGCCCTCCAGCGCGGGTGCCCATCCGAGCAGGGTTTCGATGGCAGGCCCGAGGGCAGCGGCCATCGAATCCAGCGCCGAAGCGAATTCGGGCGGCACCCACGGCGCGAGCCAGTCGGGCACGCGCAGGCCCTGCGCCACCCCGGATCCACCCGCCAGGGCGCCGGCATGGGCGACCGTCCAGGCCGCGATCGCGTGCAGGGCCCAGGCGCCCAGCGACCACAGCGCCAGCAGGGCGAGCACGAACAACCAGCCGAGTGCGTAGAACATGATCGATTCCTCCTTGGTCGAAAACAGCGGGGCAGAGTCTCGCGCGCCTCGCGATTCGAATAAACCAGTGCTGAACGGACATAGACTTCTGTTTTTCCGATATGAAGCGGCCATGCTCAACTACCGCCACCTGTACTACTTCTGGGTCGTCACCAAGGAAGGCGGCTTTGCCCGCGCTGCCGAACGGCTGGACATGGCGGTGCAGACCATCAGCGCCCAGGTGCGCGAGCTCGAGAAGGCGCTCGGCCACCAGTTGCTCAAGCCCGCCGGCCGAGGCGTCGCGCTGACTGAAGCAGGCCAGGCCGCCTTCGCCCGCGCCGAGGAGATCTTTCAGCTGGGCCAGTTGATCCCCGACGAAGTGCGCGAGGCAGCCAGCGGCAAGCTCGCGCGCCTGGCCGTCGGGCTGTCGGACGGCATCTCCAAGCTGGCCGCGCACACCCTGCTGGAGCCCGTGCTGGCCACGCCGTCGTTGCGGCTGGTCTGTCACGAAGGCGAATTCGAGCAATTGCTGGCCGAACTGGCGCTGCATCACCTGGACCTGGTGCTGGCCGGGCAACCGGCGCCGCGCAACCCCAACCTGCGCCTGACGAGCGAACGGCTCGTCGAGTCGCCGGTGGAGTGGTACGGGCCGGCAGCCCATGTGCACAAGGCCGAGGTGGATCGGTTTCCGCAGTCGCTGAACCGGTTGCCCGTGCTGCTGCCGACCGGCCATTCGGCGCTGCGTCCCACGCTCGATCGCTGGTTCGAGGCCCAGGGCTTGCGGCCGCACATCGTGGGCGAGTTCGAAGACAGCGCGCTGCTGGCGGTCTTTGCGGCGCGCGGGCTGGGAGTGTTCCCGGTCAGCCGCCTGGGGGCCGGTGACGTGGGCTTGATGCGTGGACTGCGCCTGCTCGGGCGCAGTGACGACGTGAAGGAGGAGATTCACGCCATCCGCTCGCGCCGCGGGCAGCATCACCCGCTGGTGCTGCAGGTCATCGCCGCGGTGCGCGCCTGAGCGCTGCCGTTCAGGCGGCTTGCGGGTCGGCCGCGGCGAGGCGGCCTGCTTCGGCTTCGTCCTCGAGGCCCCAATGGCGGCGCGCCGCCGCCAGCACCAGGGTTTCGCCGTCGGCCAGGTGACGATCGGCGCGCGCGGCGGCAACCGCCAGCCGAAGCACCTTGCGCTGAAGCGCCGGCACGTCCACTTCACGCATCAGCGAAGCCAGGGCATGGTCGTCCACGGCGCCCAGCATCGAGCCGCCACCGAAGCGACCCATCAGCAGGTCTTCGCACAGGACCTGGACGATGCGGGGCAGGCTGCCCGGAGCCAGTCCGAGTTCGCGCGATCCGTCCAGTTGCTCGAACACGTCGAACTCCGAGCGGCACACGTGGCCGTCGGCGATCAGGACCAGCGCCACGATGCGTGCGGCGGCTTCGGGGCTGTTGCGAGGATAGGAGCGCATGGTGTTGCCTTTCTGTCGTGAGGGAGTGGGCGCCGGGGCGTCGCCCGAAGCGCGTGAGGGTCGTCGGAATTCAGCCGTGGCCGCAGCGGAAGCGAGGTTGCAGGGTCGGGTCTCGCAGAAGTTCGGACACCACCGAATGTGGTGGCGCTGGGCTGTCGGATAAAGAAGAACTTCCGTGAACCCGGGTTCGGAAAAGACGGCTGGACCGAGATGCCGGCGCCGCCACGGGCCGCGCCCGCCGTCCACGGTCGCGAAGCGCCGCAGTCTGCCGCGGCAACCGCGTCCTGCATTCAGGTATATCCGAAGTGTCCGTTCTCGAAATTCTGCTTTTCAAGAGTCGACAGGTGTCGCAAATTCCGCTCGTCCTGCAACCCCGATGGAGATCCGTGATGCAAGTGCTCTTCAAGTCCCGCCATCCGCAAGCCACCGACTTGCGCGACCTGACCGAACGCCGCGTGCGCTTCGTGTTGCGGCGCCTGGGCTGGCTGGTGCCGCGCGCCGACGTGCAGATGTCGGACGTGAACGGCCCGCGCGGCGGCATCGACAAGCGCTGCCAGGTGGAACTGCGGACCGATGGCGCAGGGTCGGTGGTCGTTGCTTCCGTGGCCAACGACTGGCGCACTGCGCTGGACAACGCGCTGGCACGCGCCGCGCGCTTGCTCATGCGCCTGTGGCGCATGGGGAGTGACTCGCGCCGCATGCGCCAACGCTCGATCAGCCACGAACACTGAACCCGAACGATCGCAGGACTCGGCAGCCGCGTTGCAGCTGCCGGCACCCGGGCCACAACCTGCAATGCCCGGGCCGTGCCGACAAGGCGGCCGCGGCGACGGTCAAGGAACTCGGCGGCTCGGCGGTTCCATCGGCGCCGCCCCCAGCGCCAGCGCGGCCACCGCGGCATCGTCGAGCAGCGCGCCCTCGGCCTGCAGCGTGCGCAGCCGCTCGGCATCCAGGCGCGGGGCGAGCTCGGCGGCCAGGCGTTCGCTCTCGGCCTGCATGACCGGGCCGCGCCGGTCCCCGCGCTCGGCGGTGCGGGCCATGGCCCAGCCCTGCAGGCGCGCTGCCGCGTCGAAGTCGCCGCGCCGCGCGGCGACCCGGCCCAGGCTGTCGCCAAGCCACCACAGCGCGCCTTCGCCGCGCAGCAGCGCCACCGCTTCATGCAGGTCGGCCCCAGCGGCCTGCGCGTCGCCGGCGACGATGCGCGCCGTGGCCAGCATCGCGATCTGGTAGACGAACTGGCGCTGCATGCCGCGCGAGCGGATTTGCGCGGCGACGCCGGCGAGCACCTGCACGGCATCGTTCGGGCGCCCGAGCTGGAGTTCGGCCAGCGCCACCGAATGCGCCGCCAGCCAGGCCGAGCGATCGTCGCCCATGGCGCTGCACAGTTGCACCTCGCGCACGAAGGCGTCGCGGTATTCGAGCGAACGGCCCTGGCGCGGCAACTGGCGCGCCTGGGCCCAGCGCCCCTGCAGGCGCAGCGCGGGCGGCCAGTCCGGCCGCTCGAGCGCGCGCATCTCGGCCAGCGCGGGCTCGATCTCGTCGAACGAACTCACGCGCTCGGCCAACGGAATCAGGAAGTACAGAGCCGTGTACAGGCGCTGCGGATTGCCGCTTTCGCGCAGCAAGCCCACCGCCTCGCGCGCGGCCCGCGCACCTTCGCCGGGATCGATGCCGTAGAAGGCAGACAGCCGTGCGACGGCCAGCGCAATGCGGGCGCGCAGTTCGGCCGGCCACGCCGGGTCGATGCGCGGCTGCAGCGCGCGGTAGTGGGCCACCCCTTCGCCGATCCAGCCTGACAGGTGCCAGAACGCGCCCGCGCTGCTGAACAGCTCGGCCGCCACGCGCATGTCGCCCTGCGCGCCGAGCGACCAGGCCATGGCCTCGCGCAGGTTGTCGGTCTCGCACAGCCACTGCGCGATCCAGGCCAGGCCCGCCATCTTGGGCTGGGTCTCGTAGGCCTGGTGCATCAGCCCGGCGGTCGCGTGCGCGTGCGCCTTGCGGCAGAGGCCCAGCTCGCCGCAGCGCTGCAGCTCCTCGAGCGCGAGCGCACGCGTGCTCTCGAGCAGGCGATAACGCGGCGGCTCGCCGGGCTCGGTGAGGACGAGCGACTTGTCGACCAGCGCCGCCAGGTGGTCGAGCACGGCCCAGGCGTCGATCTGCGCGTCGGCGCAGACCTGCTGCGCGGCGCCGAGGCCGAAGCTGCCGGCGAACACGCCCAGGCGGCGCAGCACCGCCTGCTCGTCGGGCCCGAGCAGCGCGTGGCTCCATTGCAGCGCGTCGCGCAAGGTCTGCTGCCGGCTGGGCGCGCCGCGCGCACCGCCGGTGAGCAGGCGCAGGCGTTCGCCCAGGCGCTCGCGCACCCCCTGCACGCCCAGCGTGGGCACCCGCGCCGCGGCCAGTTCCAGGGCGAGCGGCAAGCCGTCGAGGTGGCGGCAGATGTCGACCACGGCGTCGTGATGGGCAGACGTGAGCGCGAAACGGGCGTCGGCCGCGCGCACGCGGCTGACGAACAGATCGACCGCGGCTGAATCCGCGCCGTCGTCGGGCGCCGGCAGCGCCAGGGCACCGAGCCGGTAGACCTGCTCGCCCGGCAAGTGCAGAGCCACCTGGCTCGTCGCGAGCAGCTTCACCTGTGGCGCATGCGCGAGCAGTGCCTCGGCGAGCGCTGCCGCCGCGTCGATCAGATGCTCGCAGTTGTCGAGCACGATGAGCAGCCGGAACGCCGCCAGCGAACGCGCCAGCCCTTCGGCGCTGCTGCGCTCGGCCGTCGGCGCGAAGCCGAGCGCACGCGCGGTGGTGGCGGCCACGAGCGCGCCATCGGCCAGTGGTGCGAGTTCGACCAGCCACACGCCGTCGGGATGGTGGTCGAACCTCTCGCGCGCGACGCGGCGTGCGAGCCTCGTCTTGCCGATGCCGCCGGCACCGCACAGCGTCACCAGACGTTCGCCCGCCAGCAGGCCGTGCAGCGCCGCGAGATCGCCTTCGCGCCCGAACAGCGTGCCGAGTGCCGCGCCGAGGTTGGTCGGTGCCGCCGCACTCGGCGGCAGGGTCGGCGCGGGCGGCGGGGCGATGGTTGTCGTGCTGCCGTCGTCGACCTCGGCGGCAAAGCGGTAGCCGCGCCCGGGGACGGTCTGGATGATCGCCTCGCCGAGCAGCTTGCGCAGCGCGACCACCTGGACCTTGAGGTTCTGGTCCTCGACCACGCGGCCCGGCCAGACGAGCTGGAACAACTCGCCGCGCGGGACCATGCGTTCGCGCCGCTCGACGAGCGCGAGCAGCAGGTCGAAGGCGCGTGCGCCGAGCCTGGCGGGCTGCCCGTCGACGAGCAACTGGCGCGTCTGCGGCTGCAGGTGAAAGCGCCCGAATCGATACGTGGTCGGCGTCATCGGTGATGCCCGCAGCGGCAGTGCAGGCCCTCGATTGCTGATTAACCGCCTTTTAACCCTGTCTTACCGACAACCGGGACGTGCCGGCGCAGCATTCATTCCGTCAACAGCGCAAGGGGCAGCGCGACAACCGAAGGCCCCGCGAACCACCACCCGCAACCCAAGGAGACCGACATCATGACCACTTCGCTCAACACCCTCAGCCTCCAGACCCGCAGCGCCAGCATCGCCCTGGCCCTGGCGATGGCCGCCGGAACCTGCCTCGCGCAGGACGGCGCCGCGGCCAGCTTCGAGCGCATGCTCGCACACCAGCCCGCAACGCACCAGCCCGTGACGGCTGCCCAGCGCGACACCGACCCGCTCGTCGCGGCGCTCGTCGTGCCGTTGCGCGACGGCATTCGGCGCCAGCCGGCGCTCGCCGCGAGCGACCCGCTCGCGGAGTCCTTCGCGCGGCTGTTCGCGCACCAGCCGAATGCGATCGCGCCCGCGCTGCCGAGCGGCAGCGGCACCGACCCGCTCGTCGCCGCGCTGATTGAACCGCTGCGTGACGGACCCGCGGCCGCCGGCGCATCGCAGCGCCACGCCAGCGCCGGGCGCTGACGCTTACGCCGACCCGGCGGGGCGGGACGGGCGCGGCCGCCGCGAGCTGCGCCAGATTCCGCTTGCGGTCAACGCCCCGCGGTTCGAGCTGGAACTCGTGCGCTCGTGCGACCCGTTGCGCGCGCATTTCGGCCTCTGCCGGGGGCGAGTGGCTGGAAAACCCCTGTGGCGTGAGCGCGCAGATTCAAGGGCACGCACCTCAGGGTGTGCGAGAGCAGAACTACATCCGGCGCCCGCTCGACCTGCTGCGCGTGCACCACGAAAAGATTGAATCGTGGATTCTTGAGCAGGCGGGAGTGGCCTTCGACGCAAAGGCCGCGACGAAGCCGGGGTTGCGCGAAACCGTCGCCGCGTGAACCTATCAAATTGATAGGATTCAGCCTTGACGCAACCTTCCCAACGTCAGCTCGAACGGCACATTCGCGCAAGCGCGGCCGACTCGGCGAACGAACGTCGTCATGACCGCGCACGCGCGGCAACGTATGAAGCAGCGGCACGTCACCATGCCGATGCCGATGGAAGTGCTGACCCGGGGTGTGATGGCGAGGCCGCCTGAGCCGGAGTTGCGTCACACGGGCCTGCGATGCCAGATGCAGCGTTTCGTGGCTGGGGTGAATATTGCGGCGGTGGTGTACTTGGAGTACCCGGCAACCGGCTTGGTGGTGGTCACGGTGATAGGCATAGACGGAGCATGAGCATGTATCACTACACCGACGGTGGCTTGCGCAACGTGTGGCTGGCCAATGGCTACACCAAGCAGAAAACGCCCTTTGGCGAAGGCGTGGCCATTCAAGACGTTGAGGGTTTGACTCGGGCCATCTGCACGATGTTGACCAAGCGGGCCGGCGTGCTGACCGGCGCCGAGTTGCGCTACTTGCGCACCGCCGGAATGCTGCTGTCGCAGCCAGCGCTGGGCAAGCGCATGGGCGCGGATGGCCAGTCCGTTGCACGCTGGGAGAAGACCAGCAAAGTGCCGCGATGGGCCGACAAGTTGGTGCGCCTGCTGTACGTTGCTCACGCCGAAGGCAACCTTCCCATCCAGCGTGCCGTCGAGCGCATCCAGACTGTCGAGCGGCTGACCAACCAGCGCATCGTTGTCGAGGAATTGGGTGGCCGCTGGCGGCCCCGTGTTGACGACACCGCCGAAGGCAAGGAGTTGACCGCCGCCTGACGGCGCCTTGAATTTCGCCCCAGCTAGGCCGCAAGGACGAAGACAGGGCCCCCCGACGTGTCGCGCTGCCGCGTCGCAATAGCTGGGTGTTCTCAAGCACGCGGACCCTTGCACTGGACCCCAAGAACGCCAAGCGCCGCGCGCACAGGCATGCGAGCAACGGCACCGAAGCGCCTGCCGGCGCCGTGGCCGAGGTGGGCGCATCCGGCCGCCTTGTGGACCCCAGCATTGCCCATCGGCAAGCGTGCGCCACTGCTGGCCTGGAAGGCTTGACGCTGCACGGGTTGCGCCGTTCATTCGCCAGCCTGTGCGAGTGGCTTGAAGCCTGCCGGTCTGTAACGCATAATACACAACCTCGATGCACGATATCCAGGCCTATCAGGCCGAGGACGGGAGCGAGCCCTACGCCCGCTGGCTTGCCGGGCTGGCCGACCGACAGGCCCGTGCGCGGGTGCCGGTGCGAGTGCAGCGCATGGCGGCCGGCAATTTCGGCGACTGCAAGCCCCTCGATGGGGGTGTCTGGGAGTTGCGCATCGACTGGGGGCCGGGTTGCCGCGTGTACTACGCGATGGCTGGCCGGCGCGTGCTGCTGCTGGTGGGCGGCGACAAGCGGCGCCAGCGAGCCGATATCGCCGCCGCCCTGGGGTACTGGCAAGACTGGCAACGAAGGAACGCAACATGAAGGCAGCCCGCTCGCACGATGCAACAGTGGTCGGCATGCTCAGGGCCGACCCTGAGTTTGCCGCCATCTACCTTGCCGCCGCACTCGAAGAAGCCGAATTGCCAGGGGGGCAATCGGCCCTGCTGGCTGCACTGCGCCAGATAGCGGAAGCGCAGGGCATCGCCAACGTTGCCGAGCGCGCCGGCATCCCGCGTGAGAGCGTCTATCGCGCTCTGTCGCCCCGTGGCAACCCGACGCTGAAGACGCTGCTGGCGCTGCTGAACGCAACCGGGCTCCGGCTGGGAGTTCAGACCTGAGAAGTCAGAAGCAACGATGGCACGCATGTTCAATCCCCCGCACCCCGGCCTGACGCTGCGCGATGACGTGCTGCCCGCGCTGGGGCTGAACGTCACTCAGGCCGCACAGCAACTCGGCGTGTCGCGCGTGGCGCTGTCGCGCGTGCTTAACGGCCGCGCCGCCATCTCCCCCGAAATGGCCCTGCGCATCGAAGCCTGGCTGGGCGTGAAGCGCGGCGGCGAGGCGCGGCTGTGGCTGGCGGAGCAGAGCGCCTATGGCGTGTGGCAGGCACAGGAGCGATTCAAGGTCGAGCCGATGCGCGTGCTGCCGGCGCCGGCAACTGCGTAACCAATTCGCCCCAGCGAGGCCGCAAGGCTGAAGACACGGCCCCCGACGTGTCGCGGCGGACGGGTTTCAGGGGGCTTCAACGGGGATGACTGGTGGCGCAGGGCTAACTGGATGGGAACAGCGCTACTTTAAGCGTCGGAGATATGCGGCGATGCTGAGTCCTGATCGGGCGTCAGCGCGGTCAAGGCGACGACCCGGATGCACTCGCGTCGTGCCACTGGCGCCAAGCAAGCCAGTACCGGTCGTTGCAGCAGATCCTGATATCGCTGCCTTCCTGATCTCCGCCGGACAATGCACTTACATTGATTTGACAATGCAATTGCATTACCATGAGCGCAACACATCCTGTCCGGAGAGGTCCCATGCCCGCCACCCAGCAAGTCGAATCGACGCTGACCGACCGCTACCAGACCACCGTGCCCGAGACGGTGCGCCGTGCGCTGCGCCTGGGCAAGCGCGACAAGATCCACTACACGATCCGTTCGGACGGTGAAGTTGTGCTCACGCGCGCGACTGCTGGTGATGGCGATGATCCGGCGCTGACGCCATTCCTCGGCTTCCTGGCTCGCGACTTGGCCGAGCACCCCGAGCGACTGCAGGCCGTCGACGCCGGCTTCGCGCGGCGCATCCAGGCGCTGGTCGGCCGTGTCGAGGTCGATCTGGACGCGCCGCTGTCGGCGGACGATGAATGAGCGGCGGCAAGCCGCTGGTCGTCAACGGCTGGACCCTCTTCGCCCATCCCATCTTCCTTGACCAACTCGACGCCCTGACCGCGCAGGTCGAGGCGCTCAAGCGCAAAGACCCGGCCGGATACGTCAAGAAGAACGCCACCAAGCGCCTGGCCGCCATCGCCAGGCTGGCGTTCGAGGTGATTCCGCAAGACCCCACCCGGCCGGAGTACCGCCAGGGCAACACGCTCGGCGACGAGCACAGGCACTGGTTCCGGGCCAGGTTCTTCCAGCAATACCGGCTGTTCTTCCGGTTCCATGCGCAGGCCAAGGTGATCGTCTTCGCCTGGGTCAACGATGAGGACACGAAGCGGGCCTACGAGAGCGCCGACGACGCGTACCGGGTGTTCCGCCGGATGCTCGACAGCGGCCGTCCGCCGTCGGACTGGGGCCAGTTGCTGGCCGAAGCACGTGCCGAGTCGGAGCGCCTTGGCCGGCTCGCATCAGGCGGCACGCGCCCAAGTCCTTGATTTTTCAGTTTGCCGCGCCATGCGGTTCGCCGCATCGGACTGGGTAGGCAGGAGCAACGCTCGAACTGGACCCCTAGCGATCCCGACCACTTCCTCGCAAACCCGCAGGAAAGGAGTGGTGGCCTGGGGCGGAATCGACCACCGACACGCGGATTTTCAATGCAATCCGACCGCTGCCGCTCGCCCGAAGCCACTCGCAACTCCAATCAAAACAAGCACTTGGAGCGCAATCCCACGCAGTGAAGCGCAGTCATCCGCAGTCGGTGCCCGATGCCATTGCCAGAGGATTGCCAGAAGTCCAGCCATTCCGCAGCCGTCCTTCCGGGCCTCATAGCCCTGTACACCGGCACAGTGCAGCAACGGCCCGCCCTTGCGGCGCGTCGAGACAGCGGGGTCATGCTGCTTGGCAGCCCGTCGGTCCAGACCGTCGCGGGCTCGGTCCCCGACGACGGCGTGGATGGAAGTGAAGGGCTACGGGCAGACGCGCGCCGACGTCGCCAGTGCCGACACTCAGCGGCCGTTCCTCAGCCAGGAGGTTTGCGCCTGGACGAGCTGCGTGGCGCGCTGCCGAGGCCGACCTCGCCTTCCAGCAACGCCTGGTCTTGTTCAGCCTCGGGCCACAGCGCGGGGAAGTAAAACCTCAGCGCGTGGCGCGGGATGGCGAAGCGCAGGCTCCCGTAGCTCGAGTCCGTCGCAAGGAACCCGCGGTGCAGCAAGGCGGAGAGCAGGGAGGTGGCCACACGTTCGCCCAGGCCGGTCATCGCCTTGAAGTCGGCACGGCCCAGCTCGCCCTGCGTGGCAAAGAGGTAGTGCAGCGGCATGAGCGCCTCTTCCCGCACGCCGAACTTCACCACAGCTGTCTCGTAGGCCAGGGCGGCCTGGATGCGGTCGCGCATGCCGCCGACGTGGAGTTGCTGGGCCATGAACTCCACCTG
>CXWK01050309.1_pt2 | contig 12980 bp, 7 predicted proteins | sample 590851 | NCBI WGS metagenome assembly CXWK01 (sample SAMEA3498364, study PRJEB10139) | wastewater metagenome | biome: wastewater treatment plant; material: activated sludge | place: Denmark | collected 2014-08-01
TACTATGCTGCCGCTGCGGAGGGATTGGGCCTCATCGAACGCATCCCGAACACGAGTCCCGCAGAATATCAAGCAACCGAGTTCGGCGAGGACTTCATTGACAGCGATAGCGGCGAACGATCCGCCATTCTGGCCTCAGCAGTGAGCGCACACCCCGGGGTGAAAGCCTATCGGGATTCCGGTGGGGACGAAGGTTTGCTTCACGCTCAAGCGGAACAGTCGGGGCTATCCCCGGAGACCGCGGGACGCCGGGTATCCACTATCCGCTCCTGGTCGAAAGACTCACAAACTCTCGAAAGTAAGGTTCTTTCCGACGAGTGGGAGGAAACCCGCGAACGCGCGGTCGCAGCTGCCGAACGGGCGCGGAAAGAACGTGCGGAAGCCAAGACGCGCGCCGCACAGCCAACCCGGCAACGCTGCGACATTCATAACATGGAGTTCAACGGCCAAGGCTTCTGCGACGATTGTGACGCAGAAGCATAACGATCAGAATATGGGAGAGTAAGAATCATGGGAAGCACGAACCGTAGCCACCTCAAGCCAGCCAAGGTGACGGATAAGAACGGCAAGCACACAACCGTGTACAAGAATCCACTGGCTGGAACAACATCGCCCCCAGTGATGAATCGACCGACGAATGCTCTCGCAGCGCCAGCGAAGGAAAGCCCTCTCCTGTCGACCCAATCTTACGAACCACACTCGCGAGAATACAAAGTCCAACATGCTTATAACATGGCTGTGGTGAAACATGGTAGTGCAACCCGCCTCAACTGGGGGCACTTCACCTTCCCCGCGCGAAAAGGTCGCCCGGTTGCGGATATCGTCGCTCGCACAGATGATGACACTCTCTACGGGTACCTACCCAACACCGGAATCGTAGTCCAAATTACCCCTGACGACTCTGGCAAGATTGTGGAACGGGACGGTCTGCGCTTGCGACGGTGTGTCCAGCGGATCGCGCACGATGACGGCAGCCCCGAACTTCAGTTTCCTGAATCCACGGCCAGTGTTGTATTCGTCTCAGAAACCGCCTTCACACAATAGGAGTGTGTGGTCAGTCGCACTCGAAACCCCGAAAACACTGTACGGGCCACCCCACGCCCCCTGTACAGTGTTTTCGGGATTCAACCGAATCGCCTGATGCGCCGAGAGACAAATCATGGCTGAAATCCTATTCGACATCCGCGAACTCGACCAATCTTGGGCGAAAGAATTCAATAGTCAGAAACCGGTTGGGTCTGGTATCCGCGGCATCGACTCGCAGCGTTGGGTGAGATTCCACTATCTGCCTGACTCCTCTCGTATCCCCACAAATCGCGAAGACTCGGCAACAATCCTCACGCGATATCAGTCGGTTCTTGAAACACTCACTCAGTCCACGCCCGACGAACCCATTTGGGTATTCACCCTGGGTTGGAGTGTTGATATCGAACGAGTGTGGGCGGAACGTCCCGCAGGACTCGCGGGCCTCCTCCCCGGCGCCCCATGGAAAACCTGGACAGTCGACGATGTTGTCTGGAGTGTTTACGCGACGCTGCTTCACCCGACAGACCCTCGAATCGCAACACTACTCATGGAATGGGTTGTCCCCTACCACACGCCCGATGTCACGATTGCAGCTCGTGACCTCAGCTGGATGTTCCACCCGTATGACGGCGGAATGGATGTCCTCGCCTCAACGATGGACGAGCGCGATAGCCTCTACAGCAAGTATCCTGGAGGGCTCTCGCCCCACCCTAAGGGGTTGTGAAACTATTTTCACAAAAGCTGTTGAGAATCGCGCCGACCGCGTCTCCTATCTATAACGCTACCCAACAAGGGGTAGCCCATATAGTGATAGGACTCCAGTTTCATGCACCACCTAACTCGCATCGCTCTCGCGGGAAGCACCATCGCACTCGCCCTACCGCTCGCAACCCCGGCAGTCGCGGCTCCGAACATCCCCGGCCCACAAATCATTGCGGCACCCACCACTCCCCCCTCGGGTCCCGGCGACATCGCTGACACTCCACCCGTAGCGTCTGGGCACTGGCTCACCGAGATCCAGGCCTTGACCGACGACAAGAAGATGACCATCGGATTCCGCGCGAGCCTGCCGAACGTCACGATGCAGTTCGCCACGAGCGCCCCGAAACTCATCGACGGCCACTGGAGTATGGGCGCCTCGCAGCCGGTATCGCTGACGGGCAAGAACCTGAACCCCGGCGGCTTGGTGACACCCGGCGGCAAGGGCAACTACGAGTTCACCAAGACAATCGAGGGACTGACTCCGGGTACGAAGTACCACGTGCTGGTCACCGCCCCCGTCGGCCAGGGATACCTGCCAGTCCAGAAGGTCGGGTCCTTCGCGTCGGAGTTGCTGGTCAACGAAGGCACGACCCGCGGCGACGTGTGGGCGGAGCACGTGTTCTTCTCGAGTCGCTCGGCCGTGCAGTTCTCGATCGGCCGTAGCCACGAGCAGGCCATGGCGAAGAGTTTCACCACCGTCCAGGGCGCGAAGGTCAGTGCGCCCGGGCAAGCCGACCGGTACCGGTTCACCCGACTGATCGAGAACCTCACCCCGAACACGAAGTACCACACGGTGCTCCGTGTACCCAAGTCCGGCAACCGTCTGGGCGACCTACAGGCGGGGAACTTCATCACCAAGAAGCGCCATGTGATGGCCACCGTCGAGAGCATCAAGGTCATCGACGATGCCGACAAGGGCCTGCGGGGCGCCGGTGACCTCAGGTTCTATCTGCGGGCCCAGAAGGACAACGATCCGCATGCCAAGTTGCAGTGGAGTAAGGGCAGCGATGACGTGAAGATGTCCAGTGGTGAGACCTCGAACCGGTTGGGACGCAACCTGTTCGTCGGAATGGAGCCCACCAGCGACACGCTGCACCTGTTCGTTCAGGGCGTGGAGGACGACACGCTGCCGACCACCCGCAAGGCCTGCCACCTCAATGAGTTCTTCGGCCACAAGAATGCTGCCCGACAGGACAGCAAGTCGATGTGCCACGATGCCTCGTTCGCGTGGGGAATCGCCCTGCTGCCCACCACGAAGTACTCAGGCAAGCACGAGCAGGTCATCACGGCCCAAGTGGGCAAGTCACCTGCGCTTCGGTTCGAAGCGAAAATTCGCGTCGTGACAACCAGTATGTGAGAGGAGAGTTTTGTGGGGCGACGGAGCACCAGTTTCCGTCGCCCCACCAAACATGGCTCGCCAAAAGAAGGTTAAGCGTATCTGCGCAGATTCGCTGGAATCTCGATTTGCAAACTGCGAGAAGCGGCCACATATTTGATTCCCAAACGGTCGAATGGGGGTATTTTCCCGTCCTTCTTCATGGTTCCGTCCGGGTTGAGGTCCTCCGGGGCCACCGGGTGCTTCGGTGATCCGAGTAGGTTCTGTCGCCGGTCCTCGTCCGTGTTATCCAGGTGGTCGCCAATCTTCAACGCCCAAGAGATTGGATTGGAACGAACTCGCTCGAAATACGCATCCGTTGCCTCACCGTCACGCTTTGAGACTCCATCGATAGCGGCAATCACCTTCTCGCTGAATCCGGCTGCTTTCAAGTCGTCGGGGCTCGCGGGGGTATCCTCGAGAGCGTCGTGCAGCCAAGCAGCCTGTCGCGCCGCCGCCTGATCTTCTGGGGACAGCGACTGGTATCTCTCGGTCGTAAGCATGTGGCCCAAGACACGCTTGGGGTGCGCTAAATAATCCATTCCTACCTGATCAGTTTGCCCAGAGTGGAGCACTGCCGCCATAGCGTGCGCTTTATCTTCGGAAGCAGGAGTCGCAGTAGTGCAATACTCGCGTTCGAAAGAATCCCATTCGGGGGTGCCGCGTTTGATATCCGGCGGAGCTTTCCGACGCACTGGCTTCTCTGGGGTCGTTGGGGCTGGAGCTTTGACCTCAAGCATGGCGAATCGTGTCATCGCAGTGGAAATAGTGGCATCGGGCGTTGCCGCCCCTGGACCATCCGGGGCACCTAGGCTTCCCGCGAGGGTAGGGAGCGATTTTACGTTCAGGGGAGAGTTTCTACGGGCGCGATGGCAGCGAGGATTGTTGCACACACCTTCGAGGGTGAGCCGACCGCCGCATTGTTTACAGTGTTTCACAGGCATCTCTACATTGACTCCAATAGTTGGGTGTTCTCTACCTAGCAGTTTCCCTCGATATTGGCCGCCCCACAGTACTCCGACGCCACCACTCGCCGATAGTACCTTCACGTTAGAGCGAGAAAGGCTCCCCACCGTGACGAAACAACAGAACAAGGCTGGACAACCCCCTGCTTCCACCCACTCGTCACCGCTGGAAATACATCGATTGTCTCTCGGGCTACCGTTGGTGTTCGCCGCTGAACGGGATTCCGATAACCAGAATTGGAATATCACGTGGACGAACGCGAACGACAAACCCAACAAGGGAGCTACGCTCAGTTACGATAGGATTCCACTGTCGCGACTGCCGGAAATGTTTGACGATGAGTCTATGCTCACTCTCTTAGTTCACGCGGCGGAACAAATTGCTATCATCACAGAGCACCCCGAAGCCGTTCTTCCGGAGAGTGTAAGTGAACTGGAAGCATTCAATCTCGCTGTCGCCTGTATGGACTATTTATCAGAGAGTGATGAGTTCCTTCACGATCTCTTAGACGATCCTCATCCGCCAGAAGATACCGTTTTCGAGGAGGCTCTCCAACGCATCAGAGACACCCCCACCGAGAATCTGGCGCCTGCTGACAAAGTAGTCTTTTACTCCATGCTTACTCATGCCACGGGGCACAATCTCGACATTCTACTCGAATATCTCAACCCGGAGCTCATTCTCGAACGAAACGTTCTTGTCGAAGAACTATACAGTAAACTGGCGGACGATGGCCTATTCCCGGGAAACGACGACCCACTCTTTTCCGAGGACGATGGGTGGGCCATAGAAACTCAACTACAGTTGGCGAGCGACGCATTCCATTCGATGATCGCGCAGCAGCCACCAGATTGCGCATACAGCGCCATGACCCTTGTCACGCCTCTTAACACTGTCACCGAACTTGTCGAGCTTCAAGTGAAGTTTGACAATCAGGCGGAAGCTCTACTTACTGAGGATGGCGCTCTGGAGTACGACCCGGAAACGCAGCAAGCCTACTTGGTTCTCGGAGATGAAGAGCTGGCTATCCACCTATTGGCGAACATGCTTTCCCAAAGAGACGAGTCGGGAGCGATTCTGTGGCGCTGCAGCGATGAGCGAGAAAACCCTATCGACAATCACACGGTCCTCTACGGCTATCGTGTCCACAACGGGATCCTCCAACCCCTCTCTCGCGAAGAGTTTGAGGAAGCCTACACAACCGATCACGACACGGGAGAACATCTACCGCCGGAAGACAACACCATCTTCATCGATGCCCCCCTCGTGGAACTGCTCGACGAAGAGGATTAAGGAAGGCCCTCCGGGCAAACGATCCACCCTAAGTGCTCGGGGGCAACGCAGACGACCTATTGTCCCAGCCGACTGAGCTCTTCCCAAGAGGGGAACGGCTCAAAGTCGAGGCCAAGCTTCTCTTTTAGTCTATCGGAGATCGGCTGTCGTTCCACGTATTCTCCAACGGCGCGTCCCTGGTCGTCAGTTCCTGTCCGATGCCACTCCCACAAGGGGACCGTGTGAACACCGGAAGCTCCGATGCTCAGCTCCGGAACCTCGTAAACTCCGCTCACGCGTCGAGACCCATCTCGATACCGCTTGAGCATAATGACAATGTCGAGCGCGGAACCCACCAGCCAGTCCACTTTATCGGTAGGGAACTCGCCACCCTGGGCGACCATAACTGCTAAACGAGCGACCACCTCATTGGGGCCGTTCGCGTGCAGTGTCGTCATAGACCCCTCGTGTCCCGTATTGCAGGCATTGAGCATTTCCAAGGCCGCTTCGTCTCGAACCTCGCCAACAATAATCCTGTCGGGCCGTTGACGCAAAGCATTCTTCACGAGATTGCGAATAGTGATAGCGTTTTCACCAGCCGCGTCAGCGGGTCGCGCCTCCATCGCCGCGACATGACTCTTCGGATTCAGCCTGAGCTCGAGTGAATCTTCGATGGTAATCACACGCTCTTGCAACGGGATTGCCGCTGACAACGCGTTCAGCATTGTAGTGTTGTGGGTGGGAATAAAGCCCGCGGCCAGGTAGGTCGAATCGGGACTATCCACTTGAATACACTTCCCTGGCTGAGTAGGCTCGAGCACAATGCTAGCAATATAGTGCCACTCAGATGGGATTACTCGACTAGAGTGTAAGCGCTCCAGGCAGTATCCTCGCCGAAAAACAGGAAGATCCGTCTCAAACTCCATGCGACACAGTTTTGAATTGCCCGGACGGCCGGTGACACGATTCGTAGTTTCCACCATGCCGTTAACGAGAGTGCCCACGAAACCACTCATCAGAGAGGCCATTTCTCCCGGAATTCCCCGCGGCATGGCTGCGGTGGGATCCTTCTTTGCAGTTTCGCACTTCACTTGGATACCCAAGGTTCGGATTAGCTCTTGAACGTTTCTCGCTAGTTGTTTGTTCTCGAGCTCTATGGAACACGCTCCGCGGTCGAGAACATGCCCACAGGAGTCCATCAGCCCTTGGAGGAGGCTCAATCGCTGTTCGAGGCTGGCCCGAAGATACTTCACGGGAATGTGTTTATCGTCAAAAACAGAAGCTCTACCCAATCGAGCCGCCAACCCGGCCACATGGCCAAGCTCAGACCCAACCTCAGAGACGACGGTAGCTCCCCCGCGAGCCATCTCGGTTCTCACCTCATCGGCAAGGTCAACAAAGCGATTGGTGCCCTGAATTCCTCGCCCCAACCACACTCCCAAAACATAAGGTTCAACCGGAAGGTCGTGGCGCTCAGGCAAGAGGAGAGCACGAGTTGTCCGAATGGCGAACCCCGAGACACCGGGTTCCCCTTGAGCAATCTGATCCACCATCTGTTGGGTGGTCACAACCGTTTCACGCGCATCAGCGGCTCCAGATCGCAGTCCAGCCTGTTTCCGTTGGTCGGCATCACTCACCACCCACTGATGGTCTGCGTCGGCAACAATCTCTTGTCCATCAGACAGTGTTAACCGGTAGAGCGTCGGTTCTGCCACCACGTCCGAGCAGAAAACAACCTTACACGGGTTGCCATCTCGGCCCAACACCATATCTCCCGGCTGTAGCTCCCCCATTGTTGTCCACCCAAGCGGTGTTGGAATCGGCGTGCCCAATGGCAAGAGTTTGCCGGTGCCCGTGCCTGCTGCGATAACGCTGCTAGCTCTGGCACGCACCAGCCACGCGAGAGTGCGTGCCATGTCCTTGCTCATCGCACCGAGCTCCACCAAGTCCACCAACGATCGGTTCACCTCTGGGAACCGGCGGATTGTCAACAGTGGCCCTTTCGGTGCAATCGCCTGGTGAACCACGTTCACACGGGAACCATCCGGCAACCGACCATCCACCAAAGGGCTCTTCACGTCCAACTTACGGTTAAGCGGGTTCACAATCTTACGAGAAACATCCAATAGATGCTTTTGGCTGCGGAACCGGATTCCCTTCGCACGCAACAGCATGCCACGCCGCTCAACAAACACTTCTTCCGGACCGTTTACAATCACCTCTGTGATCGAAGGGTCCTGCCACAACGGCTCAAGTGGGCCCAATCCAACAATCTCGTTCACAACGGAAGCAATCACATATGGCTGTTCGCTCGGGTTGATACCGGGCCCATTCAATAGTCGCTTGTAAGCGAGTCGATCAACAATCTGGACTAGCTCTTGCTTCTTCTCTTTGCTTTCGCGCGCCCCGTCGATAACCTTCGCGTCGGTGGTGTCGATCAGATCCTTCTGAACGTTGGTGACCAAATCTTCAATCCGCTTGTCCAAATGCCGGAACCGGTTCGGATCCCCCTCCACCAGCTCCTCCACGGAAATGGCCCCGCCCATCGTGTACGAGCCGCCCAGGGGGGCTATACCCGCAGGGCCTCCTTGGCTAGCCGCTCCCCCAAGAATGGGTTTAGGGGGGATGGCGCCACCTGGAGCGCTCGAAGTTCCCGGCGCACCAAACGGGCTGGGACGCTGCGGTCGCTCGGGGGGAATACTCATAACACCATCATCGGCCACCCCCAGACTTCACACACCGTTCACAGATCGCGCCGATAAGCAACCCATGACGCACAAAAGCATATTCTCTCGGGCCCCACTGCGGGGCCACGGCTTTCCCTCATCGAGTTGATTATCGCTGTCGCTATTGTCGCCATCCTCGCAGCTGTCGCCATCCCCATTTTTCTCAACCAGCGCAACAAGGCTGATGCTGCGGTGCTCGAGCAGGATCTCCATAAGCTCCTCGTCGAGACGGAAACCATTAGAGCGGGGCTGGCTCCCAGTGCCCGGTTCCCCAACGGCGCTGTCCACGGTACGGGGTATCCGGATTATTCAAACTTGAAGACAATCATCAACAACAGCGGCTTCAGGGAGAGCAAAGCCCAGTTCGAGATCCTGGTGGATTTCAACTGCCGTTTCACTGGGGTGAATAGCGCCAACGGGGACGCAACCACCCCCTACTTTGGGGACGGCACCTCTAATGGGCATTATGTGATTCGCGGAAGAACCGCGAGCAGCGCGGCAAGCAATCCCGTTACGCAATACATGTACGATTCGAACACTGGCGTGTGGGAGAAGGAAACAACATTCAACAACGGTGGACGCTGGGGAGCCCTCAGCGGCTATTGCCGATATCACACCCAGTGGTGAGCCAACGGTCGGCGGGAGCTGCCTGCGGAGTCGCGATCAGGCGCCCATTCGTTGATAGAAACCATTGCTGAATCCGGACCAGCCCCCTGCCTGAGATCCCTGAAACACTGTACACAACTTTCAGGAATCCCAGGCCCCCGACGTCACTTAGAGGGGAGGGAAAGCGTCACCATAGTGGCTTTGCCGCTTGCAGCATCCGCTGTTGCTGTTGCAGCGGCGCCAGTTGCGCGGTCGCCCACCACAGCAACGATACGACCGCTGCTTGTGCCAACAGACAATGCTCGACTTGTTGTTCCCGAGGGCATTGCCCAACTTGTGGTGGCGGAAGACTTGTCAGCCCAATGGGAAACCGCAATACCTTCTCCGCTCTGAACAGTGACCGCGGGCGCCGTGTGCGCATTCTGGGTAACGGCTTCAGAGCTTGCCGCGACAGTCACCGCATCCACGTTCACGTTCTTGTAGACACTCAGAACAGCGGATGTTTTGCTGATCGTCGAGAGGTCGACTGTCACGTTGGTTCCAGCCTCGGTCGACCCAGCGGTCTTCTTATAGACATTCGTTTGCATATCACCATCGGGAACCGTGGCAATCTTGGTCCACCCCGCTGGCGTGGAAGCGTTTGCGAGAGTGTTTGTTGTGATGAAGAGGAACAGGCCATCTCCACTTGTCACGGTCGCTGGGACCGTCACCGTTGGGGTGAGAGTGTTCACGTTCGAGTGCGCCACAGCCTTGTAGGCCGCGAGACTACGAGTGGTGAAGTTTCCAGCGGTTGAGGGGTTTGACGCTCCAGCAGAGTTGTTAGCTGTCACTGTGGCGGTGTACCCAGTCCCTCCGGTCAAGCCAGTCACGTTCACGCTTGTGGTCGCGCTGGACATTGTCTTCACAACAGTGCCGTTCTGCGAAACCTTCACTTCGTAGCCGGTCACAGCGGTCCCCCCATTGGGAACGGGGGCGTTCCATGAGATAGTCGCTGACGTCACCGTTGAGGTAGCTGCAACCCCAGTCGGGGCATTCGGTGCCACATTTTGAGTAGTCGCAGAAACGGGAGCCGAAGCAGCGGAAGTTCCCGTTTCGTTCTTAGCCGTCACTGTGTAAACATACGTTGAGTTCGGCGATAGCCCAGCGTCCAGATAGTTGCTAGCCTGTGTCGTTCCGACAGGCTCACCGTCACGATATACCTCGTACTCGTCCGCGTTAGCCACATTCGCCCAATCGAGGGTGATGCTCGACGAGGTTCTCGTGGAAACACTCATGACAGGAGCGGCTGGGATTGCGCGTTTCGTGGAAAAGTCAACAGCCGCGGAAGCCGGAGAAACACCAGCGGCGTTGATCGCTTTCACCACAACACTGTAGTTGGTATTCGCCGTCAAGTCAGGCACACTCACACTAGTGTCTGCGGTCGACGCGGTCTTCACAACAGTTCCATTGTGAGACACTTTTACCTCATAGCCGGTGACCGCGGTCCACCCATTGCCAGCAGGCGCTATCCATGAGATTACCGAGTCAGTCACGCCCGGCGCGGCAGTCACGCCCGTGGGAGCGTTAGGAGCAACATCCAGTGTCGTCCCGGTGACAGTAGCGGAAGCCGCTGAAACCCCAGTGGTATTTGCCGCAGCGATAGCGTACGAATGAGTCTCATTGGGATGCAACCCAGTATCGCTGTATTCGCTAGCGGAAACGGTTGCTACGAGACTTCCGTCTCGGTACACGTAATACTCGTCGGCATTAGCCACGTTCGCCCAGTCGAGTCCAATGCTCGACGCGGTTCGATCAGAAACACTCACGACAGGGGCGGCTGGGATTGCGCGCTTCGTCGTGAAGGCGACACTAGTAGAGCCAGGAGAAGAGCCAGCAGCGTTGATGGCTTTCACGACAACACTGTAGCTAGTATCGGCCGTCAACTCTTGTATTGTTGCATTGGTGCTTGCGCTCGGGATCGCTTGTACAAGCGATCCATCCTCGAATACTCTAACCTCATAGCCAGTAATCGGGGTCCCCCCGTTTGCCGCTGGCGCTGTCCACGACACAATTGAATCTGTCACGCCCGGGGCAGCAGTCACGCCCGTGGGAGCATTCGGCGCAACATTCAGAGTCGTGGCGGTGACCGATTCGGACGCCGCCGAGGAGCCGGTGGCATTCTTCGCAATCACCGCATACGAGTGAGTCTCGTTCGGAGCCAAGCCTGTGTTCTGGTATTCACTCGCAGATACAGTGTCAACCAGGGTACCACTACGATACACGTCGTACTCGTCCGCGTTAGTAACGTTCGCCCAATCGAGTGCAATACTTGATGCGGTAACATCTGAGATGCTCACAGCAGGAGCCACTGGCGCTGGGACTGCCTGCGATGTGGCGAAGTCAGCTTGCGCAGCCGGGGAGGTGCCAGCAGCATTAACCGCCTTCACCGTGACCCGGTACTCGGTTGCGGGCGTCAAATCGCCAATGTTGACATCTGTACCCTCAATCGAAAGCGTGTCAACTACAACGCCATCGCTGCTGACAACGACCTCATACCCGGTTACGGGTGTCCCTCCATTCCCGGTGGGAGCGGACCATGAGATGCGAGCAGAGGTCGTCTCAGGAGCAACCTCGACATTGGTAGGCGCTGTCGGAACCACATTTTGAGTTGTCCCAGAAACCGCTGGCGAGAATGCCGACGATCCCGACTCGTTGCTGGCGAGCACGCGGTAAGAATGGGTTTCATTCGGAGCCAAACCCGTGTCGGCATAGTTGCTTTCGAATGTCGTGGCGACAAAATCGCCGTCGCGATACACATCGTACTTATCCGCATCGGGATCGTCCGCCCAGTCAAGTGAGATTCTTGAGGCTGTCGTCTCAGACACGCTAACTGTAGGAACACTCGGGAGGCTACTATTCGTCGTAAAAGTCTCGCTCGGCGACGCTTCTGAAGAACCAACCGCGTTAGTGGCCTTCACCGACACGCTATAGGTCGTTCCTGCAATCAAACCAGTGATGTTTGCGCTGGTTGATGTGCTCGTGACGGTCTTGACAACCTTGCCATCACGCGAGACCCGCACCTCATAACCCGTGACAGGAGTACCACCATCGCTCTCTGGCGATTCCCATTCGATGTCGGCTGAAGTCGCTGACGGAATGACAGCTACCCCAGTCGGAGCGCCAGGGGCTACAACGGGCGGCTGACCTTCAGAAGGAGCTCCTAGGGTCACCATGGTTGCCTTGTTGCTCGATGAGTTGGCAGTAGCAGTGGTCGCATCGTTTGCACTGCGATCTCCGATGCTGGCGGTGATGCGACCCGACCCGGAGCCGATTGACTGGCTACGCTTCGTGACCCCTGTGGGAGTTGTCCAGCTGGTGGTAGCGGAAGACTTGTCTGCCCAATACGAAATGGTCTTAGAGTTGTTTCCCTGTGGTGAGATAGCAGGGGCAGTATGAGCGCTTCGGGTGACCTCCTCTGCCGCAGCTTCTACAGTCACTCGGCTCATATCGACATTACTGTAGGCGGCGACGATTGTCGCAACCTTGCTGTTGGCCCCGAGATTTGAGGTAACCGTTTTCCCAGCATCAGAGTTGGAAGCGGTTCGCTTGAACACGTGCGTTTGCATGTCGCCGTCGGGGACGGTGGCAATCTTAGTCCAGCCACTGGGAGTGGACGCTGTTGCGGTCGTATTCGTTGTCACATAAAGGAACAGCCCGTCCCCTTCTGACACAGCGCTGGGAATAGTGACGCTCGCATTAGCCGCGTTCGCATTCGATTGCGCGACAGCCTCGAAAGTGACAGGACCACCTGAGGGGGCAAGCGTGTTAAACGTGTAAGAGTCGGACGCTACCGAAGTTCCGACAGCGTTTGTGGCTTTTACCGTCACGGAATATTCGAGGTCCGCAGTCAAACCGGTCACATTGACATTTGTCGATGCGGTGGATGTCGTATTCACGACGTTGCCACCCTGAGATACTTTCACCTCGTAACTTCTGATAGGGGCAAACCCATCTGAGGCGGGAACGGACCAAGAAATGTTCGCAGATGTGGTGGTCGCGGTTGCCGAGACATTGGTTGGCGCACTTGGAGGGGCGTAATCAGGTGTTGGCTCGTTAAAGTGGTTGGAGCGCTCGAGAATGTCAGAGAACACGTTCTTCTTCAACTGGGAGGAGAGCGGCCAAGTCCAATCGGCAGGCTCATTATTCACCCCCGGATCTACGTTGAAGTAGGTGAGGGCAATCCCACCTTTCAGTCGCATGTCATCATA
>CXWK01000486.1_pt1 | contig 12975 bp, 22 predicted proteins | sample 590851 | NCBI WGS metagenome assembly CXWK01 (sample SAMEA3498364, study PRJEB10139) | wastewater metagenome | biome: wastewater treatment plant; material: activated sludge | place: Denmark | collected 2014-08-01
CGTTGCCGTGCCCGCCGTGCAGCGACTGCGGTGACCCGTCCCACGGGCATATCGGCAGTGACGGCGCCGCCCTGTGCGACGAGTGCGCCATCGACCGCAACGTCGTCCTCCAGCAGCACTCGTTCGTCACCGCAGCACAGATCGACACCGAGACAGAGAACGCGACACTCACCCCACGGCGCCGCCGTCAGGCTGCAGGCCGCATCACCCAGATCGCATCCGGCACACCTCAGCAACCCGGTGAAGGGTCCCCCGACCTCGACGACTGAGCGTGCGCTATGGTCAACACCCCCACCCACCCAGGAGGCTCAACTTGAGCGACCACCCACCCACCACCGACCTCGCTGTCGTCCCTGACGACCTCGCAGTGCTGACAGCGATCGAGACCATCACCGGCTCGCAGGCTCTCGCTCTGCTCCGCCAGGCAGCCAACGCCATCGGTCTCCTCGCCGAGCAGTACCGCGGCGACCCGTACGCGACAGGCACCGCCGCCGTGTACGTCGACACCCTGATGCGCGACCTGCGTGCCGTGCTCAAGGACCTCAAGAAGTGGACCAACGAGGCGATGCCCGCCAAGTCGCTCACCATCCCTGGTGTCGGCACCATCGAACGTGCCGGTGAGAACGCCAAGGACACCTGGGACGACGAACGGGTGATGGCCGCGGTGATGGACTGGGCGCGTGCTCAGGGCATCATCAACGGACCCGCCGACGTGCCGCCTGTGCTGCTGGAGTTCGCCGCCATCGGGTACTGGCGCAAGACCGCCCTCAAGAAGGCGGGCATCGGCTACTACGACGACCGCGACCCGGAGACAGGGGAGCAGATCGAGGGCACCGGGATGCTGCAGACCACCAAGGGCGACCCGTCCATCAGGGTGGTGGCCCGTGCCGACTGACGCCACCACCACACAGGAGCGCACCACCCTGGTCGGGCACGTCAGCCTGTTCCCGACCGTGCATCACGCCATCACCGCGGTGATCGCTGAGATGCCTGCCATCGGCAAGGAAGGCCGCGGTCCCTCCGACCAGGGTGGGTACGCCTACCGTGGCATCGAGCAGATCACCCGTGAGGTGCAGCCGTTGCTCGCCAAGCACGGGCTGGTGTTCGTTCCGAAGGCCCGACTGGAGTCGTGGGGTCCCGCCCCAGGGATGCGGGACAACTGGACCGACGTGGTGCTGTCCGTCGAGTGGACCATCGTCGGCCCGGACGGTTCCACCCTCACCGCCCAGACCATCGGCATCGGCCGAGACTCAGGCGACAAGGGTGCCAACAAGGCGATGACCCAAGCCTTCAAGTACCTCCTGCTCGACCTGTTCTGCGTGGCTGACGCCAAGGACGACTCCGATGGCGCCGACTACTCGGCTGGGCACCGCGGCGAACCGACCCGTACGACCCGCTCTCGTCCCGCCTCGCCGCCGCGACCGTCCCGCGCCGCCGCTCGTCCCCCAGCACCCGCAGAGGCGCCTACAGCCGCTGCGGAGGAACCTGTGTACCGGTCACAGCAGGAGGCAGCGATCCACGGCACCTTGCGTGCTCTCACCGCCGAGCAGCGTGCCGCCGCCCGCACAGCGTTCCAGACGCACTTCGGGTCGTCGCTCGCTGACCTCGACCCGGCACGCCACCAGGACGCCGCCGAGTGGCTGTCCGACTGGCTGGCATCGGAGGCTGCAGTAGAGGCTGCCGGGGTCGGCCCGTTGGACGGCAACTCGTGACGTGCGGGTACTGCACAGGTGCGGCATCATGGGTGGCTCGCCGCTCACGCTTACACCTGTGCGGGCACCACGCCGCCCTTCTCGTCGCCAACGGTGGCACGTTGGACCCGGTGGAGGCCGTAACGCACAGTGCCCACAGGTTTGGGCCTGTGGGCACTGCTCCCGTACCCGTGGCCACCCAGCCACCAGTCACACCCGGAGGATACCACTCATGAGCATCCGACTGATGACCGCCGCATGGTCCATCGACCCGGACGCCCTCAAGTCCCCACGCGACAGGTTCGTGCTCGTCGCCCTGGCCGACTCAGCCGACGACGCGACCGGAGAGTGCTGGCCGTCAGTCCCGACGATCGCCCGCCGCACAGCGATGGACGCCAAGACCGTCCGCCGTGCGCTCGCCGCGCTGGTCGCTGGCGGCTGGGTTACGAGCGAGATGCGGACCCGACCGAACGGCTCCCAGCAGTCGAACCTCTACACGGTCAACCTGGGAGGGTCCCCCGGTCAACCTGGGAGGGACCCCCTCCCACGGTGGGAGGACCCCCCTCCCACCGTGGTACCCCTTGAATCATCATTGAACCACCAGGAGAACCGTCAGGAGAACCAACCCTCCGCTGACGCTGAGGATGCGTTCAATCGCTTCTGGGGTGCGTACCCTCGCAAGGTCGGCAAACCGGAGGCTCGACGACGCTGGAAAACCGCTGTAGAGCGAGACGGCATCGAGGTGATCCGCTCTGGCTTCAAGGCGTGGGTGCAGCACTGGCGTGCCGCCAACACCCACGTCACCCTCATCCCGCACCCCGCCACATGGCTCCACCAGCAGCGATACAACGACACGCCACCACCTGTGCGGACGGTGGCGCGTGCAGGCACCCTCGCCGATCAGGCCGCTGCACGCATCCAGGCGGTGATGAACGCGTGACCCGTGAGGAGACCAAGACGGTCATCAACGCGGCCACGGTGCTGTGGCCGCACTCGCCTGTCGTCCCCACCGGGCTGGAGGTGCTCGCAGTTGACCTGTGGTGGCAGTTGCTCGGCGACCTCGACCAGAGCGCGGTGCTCGCTGCGCTGCAGACGTTCGCCACCGAAGGCGCACAGCACTCGCCACCGGTCGGGACGATCAGGGCGCGCACCGTGCAGATGCTCACCGAACTGGACGGCACCCGCCCACCGCTGTTCGGCGACGCCTGGCATGAAGTGACCGGGCAGATCGTCAGGGTGGGGCGCACTGGTGACCCGGTGTGGTCGCATCCTGCGATCGCCGAGACCGTCGCCTCCATCGGCTGGACTAACCTGTGCAACGCCAACAACGTTGACGTGTCGCTCGCACACTTCCGCCGTATCTACGAAGCGTACGCGGCACGGCAGGTCGTCCAGGCGTCCCTCGCACCAGGTGTACGATCGACGCTGCAGGCGCTCGCAGGGCGCCTCACGCTCGGGAGAGGAGACGACGATGGCACAGCAGACTGACGCCCGACCCGCGTCCTCGTGGCGTGTGGTCTCGTGGTGGACCACTGAGGTCGTGAACCCGTCCGGTGCGGCGCGTGCGTTGGTGCCGACCATCGAACAGCAGTGGTGCACCGTGCACTCGTGCGAGTCTGTCGCTCACGCCTGGGATCAGTACCGGTCGCTGTCGCAAGGCCGTTGGGTGCCCGCTGAGGCGACCTCATGGGGGGTCGACGAACCGTGGAAGCCTCACGACTGATGACCCGGCACTTCGTCAACAACCCTGCCCGCCAGTGTCACAACAAGATCAAGTGGACCACCAAGAAGGCAGCGAAGGTGAACGCCCGCCGCTCCGAAACGTCGCTGGGTGGTGGGCGCCTGGAGACGTACCCGTGCCCGCACTGCGGGTTCTGGCACAACGGTCACCGGCCGAAGGGTCCGGCATGAAGCGGTCACCGATGCCCGCCCGCACGACCCCGATGGCACGCGGTGGGCGCCTGTCCCCGATGTCGTCGAAACGGCGTGCTGAGGCTGCGACGCGTACCGCTGTCCGCGAGCAGGCGCTCACCCTTGCAGGGCACAGGTGCACCGGGCAGGCAGCGGTCCCTGAGGTTGCCTGCGGTGGCCCCCTCGACGTCGACGAAATCAAGGGGCGCGGCGTCAACCCCGGTGGGCACCTCGACCCGTCGAACGTCCAAGTCCTGTGCCGTGCCCACCACGAGTGGAAGCACGCTCACCCCGACGAGGCCCGTGCGCGTGGTCTCAGGAAGCGATCCACCGATGCCTGACATGACCCAAGGTTCACGCCACCAACGCCGACGCCTTAGTCGCGAGACCGCCATCTCCATGACTCACCCCGACGAGGTGCCGATCGAGGAGTACCTCGCGGCTGAGTTGCGACGCGAGTACGCCGCCCGCGTCGATGCAGAGATAATCACCGGCACAGGTGCTGGAGACGGTGCCCCACTGCTGAGGCCAGCACCGTCCGCGCCTCGTCGGGTCTACTCGCGTGAAACCCAAGACGATGATGGGGTCATCAGCGTCCGTCTCGACACCGACCACTCGGCGCTGTGCGGGACGACGTACGGCTGCGAGTGTGACTGCAGCCGCCCGATCGGTTGGGTCGACGAGATAGCCACTCTCGCACCGGTGGAGTCGGAGGCTCGCCTACCGCACCCGGCAACGTACTCGCCACAGGTGCAGACAGCGATCATCGGCGCGCTGGAACGGCACCTACCGAACCGCCCTCGCAGTATCTGGCGTGTGATCGACCCGTTCGCAGGGGTCGGCACGATCTTCGACATCACCGCCGACCGCCCTGACATCCGCACGTACGCCGTGGAACTGGAACCCGAGTGGGCCAACACCTCCCGAGTCATCCAAGGCGACGCGCGTCACCTCGACCGCCTNNGACACCTACCTCGGCCAGAACGACACCTGCACCATGTGCGAAGGTGCCGGTCACGTGGACGTCGTCGACGAGTCAGGGATGGCGACGCTGCCGTGCCCGCGCTGCCAGAGCACCGGTCGGGCGCCGTCACGCCGCTACACCTACGCCACCGCTCTCGGCCGCGCCCCGTCCGAAGGGTCCGCCGCTGCGATGCAGTGGGGTCCCCGCTACCGCGACCTCCACGCCGCGTGCATCGCCAACTGGATCAGGCTCTCTCCGCGGGTGGCGATCATCAACATCTCCGACCACGTCCGCCAGTTCCAAGAGCAAGGCGTGCACCTGTGGTGGGTCGGGGCCATGTGCGCCAACGGATGGCGTCTACAGGAATCCATCCCGGTCACCACCCCACGCATGGGCCACGGGCAGAACGGACGGTCCAGCGTCTCGTGTGAGTGGGTCCTCACCTTCGTCCGTGGCTGGTGATGGTCGCCCGGCTGACCCCTGAGCAGCGACGGTGGCGGTCGTTCTCCGAACGCCAGTTCCAGTCGTGGGTGACCGACCTCGCCACCGCGTACGGGTGGCGGTGGTGGCACCACAACGACTCACGCAAGCAGGTCCGCCCAGGCGTGTTCGTCGGCGACAAGGACGCGGCAGGGTTCCCAGACCTGACGCTGTGCCACCCGACGTTCGGGGTGCTGTTCGCTGAGTTGAAGCGTGAGGGTGAGGTGCCCACCCCGAAGCAGGTGGAGTGCCACGAGGCGCTACGTGCCGCCCGTGCTGATGTCCGCGTGTGGTGGCCCCACGACGAGGCTGCGATCATGAGCGTGCTGTCGTCGGTGCGATCACACCCCTGAAAGAATCTGTCGCCAGAGGTTGACAACTACTGTAGGGGAGGCGCATACTCCATCCATGACCGTCGCACTCTCCACCGCCCAGATCAACTTCATCACCGACCTCGGCAACCAGTACGAGCAGTTCCGCACCACAGCAGGGCATGACGTCCGCTCCGGTGTCGCCCGCCGCTGGGTCGCCCGTGCCGCCCAGAGCGACACCCGTGAGGACGCCTCCACCCTGATCGACCGCTTCGTCGCTCACCGCAACGACGCCCGCACCGCCGCCCGCTACGCTGTCGCACCCCGCCCCCACAGCACCACCGCACAGCACCTCGCCGACGCTGTCGCAGCGACCGTCGTCGTCCCGGCAGGCCACTACGCAGTGGACGGCACCGGCACCCAGTCGATCGACTTCTTCCGGGTCACCTACGACCGGGCACAGCGTCCTCGCATCGCCCGCATCATCGGCGGTCGCCCCGGTGGCGCCAGCGTCCCGTACCGCACGTGGGGCGCCATCCTCGACCGCATCCAGGCTGCAGGCATCGAGAACGCCGCTGTCCGCTACGGCGCCACCATCGGCCGCTGCCACGTCTGCAACCGCATCCTCACCGACGACACCTCCCGTGCGCTCGGCATCGGCCCGGACTGCCGTGGAGGTTCCACCACCCGCGGTGCCGCATGGCTCGCCGCCACCAACCCCGCCGCCCGCATCGCAGCCACTGTCCGCACCGCCGAGCAGGTCGCCGCTGACATCGCCTCACAGCCACCGTCGTCGGGTGAGTGCGAGTGCGGTGAGTGCGCCATCGGCTGGCACGGCACTGTCGGCCACTACGAGGTGCTGTGCGACGAGTGCGCCATCGACCTCAACCGCTCCATCCGCCTGTTCGCCCGCAACCCTCGCCGCCTCCGCAGCGTCTCCTGAAAGGCCCCACCCCAATGTCCACCACCCCCGCCAAGGCTGCCCCGGCAGGCCCGTCGTACTCCAACCCGCTCGCCTTCAAGGGCAGGCTGGAGTCGGCGTGGTTGAGCAACGGCAACGACCTCAACCTGAGAGTGCGCGACTCGGTATCCGACGCCGTGGTCGTCGAGTTGACCATTCCCGCCGACACCCTCGTCGCTGTCCTCGCCGCCCGCAACAGCGAGACAACCCCGTACGCCGACGTCGAGTTCTTCGGCACCCGCAACATCGGCAAGGTCCGCCAGCACCAGGTGATGGCGATCCGCCTCGCAGGGTACGGCGAGACCGCCCTTGCCGCGGTCCTTGACGTCAACGAACCCGCCCTCGCCGCCGCAGGGTGGGGCTACGTCTCCCGCAAGTGGAACTTGCACAACTGGGATCAGGCTAGCCAGTCGTACCGTGTTGGCATCGTCCGGTTCGTCGAACCGGGCACCCCGATGAAGGTGCCCGCCACGCCCGTGCAGATGCTCGCTGCCGGACAGCAGGCCACCGTCCCGAAGGCCAACCGCCCTGACCGCCCTAAGGGCACCTCAGGCAAACGGAAGAACGGACCAACGAAGCCTGGCACGACCCTGGGTTCCAAGGCGATCAACCGTGCTGCAGCGAAGGCCCTCGCATCCGTGCAGCCCGCCATCCCTGCCGCACAACGGGCACTCAGTCACCCTAGGGCGACAGGTGGTGTATGATGCACCGCATGACCACTGAACCTGACCTCAAGCGCAAGCCAGGACGTCCTCCCACGGTGCGTCACCTCGACCCCCGCAAGGCTGCCCGCATCCGCCTGCTCGCCAACAGGGTCGACTCAGCCGACGTACAGGCCAAGCAACGCCGCCGAGACTTCCGCCGCTACCTCGCCACCCTGCGCGCTGAGGGCGACGACGTCGTGGCCCTCGCTGAGGCTGCAGGGCTGTCCCGTCAGACCATCTACAAGATCACCGACGACCCCACCCTCGACTGACCCCAACCCGTTCACCACCACCCAGAAGGAACCCACCATGCAGATCATCGTTGAGAAGATCACCCCGTCACAGGCACGCCAGTACCTCGACTCCAACCGCGAGAACCGCACCATCCGCAAGGCCCGCGTCGAGTCGTACGCCGAACAGATGAAGCGCGGCCAGTGGCAGATCACAGGCGACCCCGTCCGCTTCGACCCGCAAGGCCGTCTCCTGGACGGCCAGCACCGTCTGCTCGCCCTCATCGCCTCAGGCTTGAAGCACCTGGAGATGGTCGTCATCCGTGACGTCCCGACCGAGTCGTTCAAGGTCCTTGACTCCGGTCTCGGCCGCTCGTACGGCGACGCGCTCGGTTCGGACGTCCACGGTGCGGTGCAGGTCGCTGCAGCGTGTCGCCTGCTGTACTGCGTGGAATTGGGCGGTGACCCGCGCAACAACCGGGACATGGCTGTGATCACCCGCACCGACGCCGCCGACTACTTCCGCCTCCACGAGCCGGTCATGGTCACCGCTGTCAAGCGTGCGGACGCTGTGTACCGGCACTTCGCTGGAGGCAACAAGACTGCTCTCTGTGGGCTGATCGTGTTGGGCTGGCAGGCGGACGATGCGCTGATGAACGAGTTTCTGGAGTCGCTCGTCACCGGCGCCAACCTCGGTCTCGGTGACCCGCGGCTCGCTCTGCGGAACTGGCTGTCCAACGACCGCACCCTCCGCAACGCGGGCACCCACCTCGCGCTCTACATCAAGGCGTGGAACGACTGGCTGAACGGCAACGAGCGCAACCTCATGGTCATCCGCCCTGATGAGGACTTCCCGGTGTTCCTCACCGCCAAGGCTGACGCACTCGGCCGTGCTGCCGCCCGTCGCACCGCCCGAACTCGCCTTCGGTGAGCCGATGTGACGTCACCGTGTGCAACCGTTCTGCTGTCGTGGAGGTCGACTTCCACGGCAGCGGACGGTGGCACGGGTACTGCCAGTTCCACGGGCACACCCGCGACGGTGCGCTCAGATGGTTCGGGATCACCCTCCGGTCCCGTGCTGTAGGGAGGCGCCCATGATGCGGATCGTCATCGAGGTCAACGGCGACATCATCGAGACGATCGAGGTTGTCAACCGTGGCCCTCACCACAACGGGCTGCCAGGGCTGTTCGCACCGTCAGACCATGCCGGTGGGCCAGGGGTGCGTCGCTACCGCTGGCATCACAGCGGACGGTCGGGCAGCGTCGACCACGCCCGCGCTGATGGGGCGATCGCTCTGGCCCGCACGGTGCTGGCCAGGGTCGCTGACCGTGACGCCCTCACCCCAGGGGAGAAGGCGCGCCGTGGATGACTGGTTGGACCGTGCAGCGTGCCTCAACCTCAGCACCCTGTTCCACAGCACCGACGATGAACCTCAGCGTGTCCGGCTGACCCGTGAACGTCGTGCGCTCGCAGTGTGCGGATCATGCGAGGTGCTCACCGAGTGTCGTCAGGCGATCGACGCGGCACCCGCAGACCCGTACCCGTGGTCCGTGGCCGCGGGCATGACCGCCTCACAACGGTCGGATCGCCGCCACAACGTGTCGCGCCTGTTCGACGTCGACGTGGTCGTCCGCACCCGTCCCACCGAGCACGGTGAGGCAGGCTGGACGTTGGGTTGCACCTGTGCGATCTGCGAGCACTGGGCGCTGGGAGGCGCCCGTGCCTGACCTGACGCAAGGCTCACGCCACACCCGTCGCAGAGGCACCCAACCCGATGGTGGACGGTTCGTCGGGGACCCCAACGCGTTCTCCGGGATGGGCACTGCTGTCCCGTTCATCCAGTCCACCCTCGGCAACCTCTGGGGAGAACAGCAACACCCACAGGGTGGCGGAACCGGGACGATCCCCGCGGCGCCACCAGTCCGGTGCTGCATCACTCCATCCGCTACACCCTGAGCCAGATGACCCGCTACTGGACCGCCCAGAACACCACCTTCGGAGACCGATGAACGACATCCCCATCCCTCTGCCCGCCCGCGCGTACCCGTCTGGCACAGGCCACGCGGCAGGCTCTGACACCTCCGCCGCCCGTGAGGCCGAACAGGACGACGACGGCACCTCGTCGGCCACCCAGAGTGCTGTGCTCGACGTGCTGCTCCGCCACCCGAAGGGACTCACCTGGAAGGAATGCGACGACCTCGCCAAGATCGGTCACCACGGCAAGACCTCCGGTGCGCTCACCAACCTACGCCAGGCCGGTGAAGTGTTCTGGCTGCACGCCACCCGTGAGGGCTGCCACGTGTTCGTGCACAAGGCATGGCGTGAACGGTTCCACGCCGAGCAGGTGAAGAACGACACCCCCAAGCCGACCCGTGAGCGTGCGGAGGCAGCGGAGGAGGTCGCCCGCGGCGTCGACGCGTACATGGCGACCCCGACGATCGAACGGTGGGACTTCATCCGCGAGGCGCACACTCAGTGGGTGGCGCTGAGGTGATCGACGTCGTGCGATGAGGGACCCGACGAGACCCTGGGAGTACCGGCAACCGCACCTGCCGCCACCGTCACCGTGCGGGACCCCGCAGTACCTGCAGATGATCGAGACCGCTGTTGATGACTGTCCTACAGCGTGGTTGGACGGCTGCGCTGCGCTGGCCCGCGAGTGGATGGCGGTGCTCGGGCTGGACGCGACGAACCCGGAGGTGCTGCGCGCATACCTGCTCGGCGTTGGGTTGAGCAACCCGTCGCTGGACCTCGTGATGGGGTTGTACGCCCGCCTGACCCGACTGGACGTGTGACGTGCCTCGCGGCCCTTGGGTTGACCCGACCGACGTCGACAGGATCATCGACCACGGCTCACCGCTGCGGTTCCCGTGGCGCCAGCGGGTGCAGGAGCGTGCCCGCAGGGCTGCTGAGCGTGCGGTCACCAACGTGATGTCAGATGTTCTAGAAATGTTGACGCCAGAGGTTGACAACTACTCAGGGGAGGCGCATACTGCTTGCATGCCCACTCGCACCACCCCCACCCGCACTGCCCGCCTCGCTCTGGAAGATCAGGCCCTCGCCCTTCGTGAGCAGGGGATGACCTACACCCAGATCGCCGCTGAGATGGGCGTGTACGCCCAGATCGCCAACACCTACGTCCGCCGTGCACTGTCCCGTCAGAACCTCGTGGTCCGCTCGTTCGGCGTCGAGATTGAGTTGAAGGGGCTGACCCCGTCCGCCGCCGCCAACGCACTGCGTGCCGCTGGTCTCATCGCCTACGACGAGGGCTACAACCACGACGCCCGCCCCCACTGGAAGTGCGTCCTCGACGGCAGCGTGTCGGGTGGCTGCGAGGTCGTCTCGCCGATCCTGTCCGGTGAGCAGGGTCTCGCCGACGTGGTCGTCGCCATGAACGCCCTCCGCAACGCTGGCGCCACGGTCGACACCGCTTGCGGGATGCACGTCCACCTGGACGCCCGTGACCTGACCGGTGATGAGTTCGCCCGCATCTTCGGGTTCTACACCGAGCGTCAAGACCTGTTCGACTCGATGGTCGCCCCGTCCCGTCGCAACAACCAGTACGCCCGCAAGTACTCGGCCAGCGAAATCGGGTACATCAAGGACGCCGCCCGTGCCGACAAGAACAGTGTCGGCCGTGCCGCCTCCACCCGCTACGTCACCGTGAACGTGCAGTCGTACGGTCGCCACGGCACCATCGAGTTCCGTCAGCACCAGGGCACCCTGAACGGCACCAAGGCCACCGCCTGGGTCCGGATGCTGCTGGCCATCGCCTGCAAGGTGCAGGCCACCGCTGAGGAGACGATCAGCGCCACCGACGCCGCCGAGATGATCGACGGCTTGGGCCTTCCCGCTGAGGTCGCCGCCTACCTCAAGGCTCGGGCCACCCGCCTCGCGGTGTGACCACCACCCCACCCACCGGTATCTGTCGCCTCAGGTTGACGGATACCGGTGGGGTGAGGTATGCTCCACTCCAACCCACCCACCCCAAACGAAAGTCAGGTCACCCATCATGTGCGGAATCGCCTTCTGGTCGAAGGCCCGTCGCAACAGCGACATCGCCGACTCCACCCTCCTCGCTGCCGCTCTCCTCAGGCAGATCGAATCCCGCGGCCACATGGCTGCAGGCGCCGCCTGGCACGACCCCACCAACGCGGTGTGGTGGCAGAAGGCCCCCACCTCAGGCAGTGTGCTCGCCAAGTCGCTGGCTGTGCCCGCCGACGCCCCTGTCGGGATGCTGCACACCCGGTTCGCCACCAAGGGGTCCCCGTCACAGAACGGGAACAACCACCCGATCCTGCGCCCCGGCATCGTGATGGTCCACAACGGCGTGATCCGCAACGACGACGCCGTGTTCGCCACCCTCAAGGTCGACCGGCTCCATGAGGTCGACTCGGAGGCGATCGCCGCCTCGCTGATGGCGTCAGGCACCCTCGACGAGAGGCTCGGCGCCTTGCACGGTGCTGCAGCGGTGATCTGGATGGACGTCGACTCCGACGAGGGTGGCAACTCCCCCACCATCCACGCCGCCCGCTGTTCGTCGTCACCGCTGGTGCTCGGCCAGACCAAGGCCGGTGACACCATCGCCGCCTCGACTCAGGCTCACCTGATCGCTGCGACGAGGGCGTGTGGCATCACGCTGGTGTGGGTGCATGAGATGACCGAGTGGCAGTACGTCGAAGTCAGGCACGGCAAGGTCCTCACGATGCGAGACCTGGAACGCCCCGCGTGGTCCACAGCGTCGACGTACGTGGCACCGGACTGGCGTGGTGGTCTCAAGGTCTACGGTCGCACAGGCACCACCCCTGTCACCCCGCTGCCGCCCCGTACCGACACCTTGCCGTCGACCGAGCAGGCGATGGCCCGGTGGGCGTATGAGCAGAAGCAACTGTACGACGACGGCATGTTCGACGATCCGTGGGAGGACGAGGACGGGTTCGCCACCGACACCTTGCACCGTGACCCTGCGGTGGACGACCTGATCGACCCGTGGGAGGAAGACGTGTTCGACGAAGAGGACGAGGACGCCCTCCGCCAGTGGTTCATCGACGCCGCGATGCGTGACGGGCAGATCGCTGAGGGCAGTGTCGATGGGTGAGTTCTCGTCTCATCTCGCTGCCGCTGCCGCCCGTGCGACGGTGGTGGTGGCCCGCCCAGGGCAGCGGACGATGACCGCTCGCCTGGTGTACTGGCCGATGCCCACCCCGCACCCTGACCGCCGCAAGCGACACAAGTTCGCCAGGGTGCTGCTACCCACCGGCAAGTACCTGTCGATCCGCCCTGAGCACGTGCTGCTCGGCGTCCCTGAGGAGGCCCCCGATGGCAACGTACGGTGACCGTCTCGATCAGATCGACGCCGAGTTGGCTGTGGCGTACTGGTGTCGCCGCTACCAGTGCTTCGACCTCCAGGTTGAGGCCGTGGACCTGGTGACCCGCGGGCTGGGCCGCAAGACCCGCCCCGAACCGCGCCTGTTCGCACAGCAGGTGATTCACCGTCTCCAGGAGCGAGACAGGGCGCACCGTCACGGCACCGGTGCTGAGGTCTCGTCCTCCCACTGGAACGCCATGATGGGGCTGCGATGATCTGCGCACGCTGCGACGGCACCGGCAACGAACTGCTCGCCATGTACCTGCGGTGCACCGCCTGCTCTGGCACAGGTGAGGTCGCCCCGTGCTTGGTGTTCACCGAACGGGACTACGTGCTGACCGGTGACTGTGAGCA
>CXWK01001096.1_pt1 | contig 12972 bp, 12 predicted proteins | sample 590851 | NCBI WGS metagenome assembly CXWK01 (sample SAMEA3498364, study PRJEB10139) | wastewater metagenome | biome: wastewater treatment plant; material: activated sludge | place: Denmark | collected 2014-08-01
TCTTAACCATTTGGCCGGACAGTATATTGTTCTTTATGAGGGCGAAGGGACGATTGAATACGGCGACGGGGCCAGCAAAGTTGAAGCTGCCTCAAGCCCAGGCCGCGACGTGGGGCGAGCGTGCCCTGGCGCTGGCCGTGCGCCTGGGGGCTGAGGACGTCACGGTACATGCCCTTAACAACATCGGCAGTGCTCGAAACCATGTGCATGAATTCGATCCGCCGCGTGGCCTGGAGCTACTGCGCGACAGCCTGCGCCGCGCCCTCGCCCTGGGCCTGGCCCACGATGCCTGCCGGGCTTACTTTAATTTAGGGGAAGACCTGGTCGGCTTGTGCCGCTACGCCGAGGCGCGGGCTGTGTTCGAGGAGCTATACGTCTACTCCCAGCGTGTCCAGGCCCAGATCTTCCCGGGCGGGGCGTTCCGACGCCTCGCGGCGCTGGATTGGTCCTGCGGAAGGTGGGCGGAGGTCCTCGACCGCTGGCCGGCGCTGCTCAAATTGTCAACGGGCGTATGGGGCGTGTGGGCGGCCAGGTTGGTCGGGCGTATCTACAATGACCTGGGGCGGATAGAGATGGCGCGCCTGGAGATGGAGCGCACCCTGCCGCGCGTCCTGAAATGGGGAGAGGTTCAGATCATCGTGCCGCACCTGGAGCAGTTAGCCCGCGCCTACGCCGCTCTGGGAGCAGAAGCTGAGGCCGGCCAGACGATCCAGCACTTCCTGGACTTAATCGATCGCAGCCCCTATCTGGATTGGAGCTGCACCATGGCGGTCATCTTTGCCTGTTCCTGGTATACCACGCGCCCGGAGACGCTTGCGGCCGCCCACGCCTGCCTGCCGCGCCTGGAACGCGCCCACAGCCAGTTTCATACCCTGGAGAGCGAGGCCGCTTTAGCGGAAGGCCAGGGGATCATCGCCCTGGCCGAAGGTGCGTCGCCCACGGCCACGCATCATTTTCGTCAGGCTGCGGCGGCCTGGGAAGCTCTCGGCCGTCCCTATGACCAGGCCCGGGCGCTCAAGAGCCTGGGATCTGCGCTGCACGCCTGGCATACACAGCACCCACAGGCTGGCCCCGTGGATTCATATTTGTCCTCCGCGCGGCCGGCTTTGGCGCAGGCTTTGGCCATCCTCGACTCCCTGGCAGCCCAGGTGAGCGACCCTGTCCTCAAAACGTCGTTTCTCGGTTCCCAACTCTACCGGGAAGTTCGCCAGGCTCAAGCTCGTCTCGACGCCCGTTTTCCTAAAACGGCTTGAACATCATGAGCCACAGAATGACGGTGATGCCGCCGAAGCCGATAACGGCCAGGGCGATGGCCGGCGCTATTGGGCCGATGCAATGGGCGGCAGCGAGCTCAAGTAGAGCCACAACGCTTCTAACTCCACGTCGGTCATCTCGCGCGTCAGCGTCCAGGGCATCATGGCCGGGTCCAGCTCCTTGCCCTCCGGGGTGACGCCGGTGCGCAAGGTGTGGACGAAGCCATCCAGCGTCCAGCCGCTCAGGTGGCCGCTGGGCGTCAGGTCGGCCGACGGCAGGGCGTCGGGCGGCTGACCGGGAATCGGGCCACCGCCCAGGTTGGCCTGATGGCAGCCGGTGCAGGAGGCGGCCAGGTACGCGCCGTACTCAACCGAAGCCCGCGCCGGAACACTGGCCGGGGCCACGGCCATATGGTCGACGACTTCCGCCGGCAGCAGGGTTGGGAACTGCCCGGCGATGAACAGCGTGCGCCCCATCAACCCAAACTTTGGCTCGGGGAAGTCGCGGTTGACGGGCGCGACTGACTCCAGATAGGCGACGAGCTGGCCCAACTGCTCATCGCTGATGCCGGAAAACTCATAGCTGGGCATGATGACCAGGCTGCGGCCGTCCGCGCCGATGCCGTGGCGGATGGCCCGCACCCAGTCTTCCACGGCGTAGTCGGCCGTGGCGCTGCCCTCACCGCCGGTCAGATTCGCAGCATGAACTGTCGCCAGCATCGGCTCGTCAATGAAGGCCTGTCCGCCCAGATCGGCGCCGTGGCACTCCGTACAGCCGCGAATCGTCGCCAGCCGCTGCCCCTCGGCCAGACTGGCCGCGTCGGTCGGCAGGATCAGCGGGGCGACGGCGATATCGTAGGTCTTGTCAATGCGTCGTTCACTGGCAATAGCCACAAACAGAACCGCCACCGCCACCAGGCCAACCAGCACGGCCACCACCACCCCCAACCACTTCAGCAATCGTCTCAAGGCGAGCCTCCCTACGTGTCAGACTGAGTTCATTGGGAGGGATTATAGCGGGCGGCAAGCGGGCTGTATGTAGCGCAGGTTACTGCCCGGACATCAAAAGGGCTTCATCGCCGACCCACAGGGCGCGAATGTTAGCCAATCAATAAGGAGCGCACGCGCGGCCGTCACCCCAACCCGGCTTCGCGGGCGCGAATGGCCGCCTGTGTGCGGTCAGCGACCTGGAGCTTGTTGAAGATGTTAGAAGCATGGTTGCGAACGGTTTTGAGGCTGATGACCAGCTCGTCGGCGATCTCGGCGTTGGAGCGGCCGCGGGCGATGCGGGCCAAAATCTCGCGCTCCCGCTCGGTCAGGTCGGGGAAGGTTGCCACCTGGGGCAAGGCCCGTCCGGCGGCGAAGTAATCCATAAGCCGGGCGGCGATGGTCGGACTGAAGATCGCCTCCCCTTGGGCCACGGCCTGAATGGCCCGAGCGATCTCCCCCTCTTCGGCGTCCTTCAGCACGTAGCCGCGCGCGCCGACCTTGAGGGCGGTAAAGACGGATTCGTCATCCTCGAACAGCGTCACAACCAGGATGCGCGCCTCGGGCCACGCCTGCACCAGGCGGCGAATGGCCGCCAGCCCGCCCCCCTCCGGCATCTGCAGGTCCATCAGGATCACGTCAGGCCGCAGGGCCAGGGCCATCTCGACCGCCGCCGCGCCGTTGGTCGCCTCGCCGACGACGGCTGTCTCCGGCAGCGAATTGAGCAACGTCCGCAACCCCTTACGAAACATCGGATGATCGTCAGCGATGAGCACTTGAAGCGGCATGGTCCTGGCCTCCTTCCACCGGCAGGACGGCGCGCACGACGGTGCCGCCCGTCGGCGCGCGCGCCACACTGAAACGACCGCCCAGTTCTACAGCGCGCTCGCGCATCGAACGCAAGCCCAGCCCACCGACGCGCCCCTCGGTGAAGCCCAGGCCGTCGTCACTGACTTCAAGGTGTAGCCCGTGCTCCAGACGCAGCGACACGACGGCGCAGTGGGCGTTGGCGTGGTGAACGACGTTCGTCAGCGCCTCCTGGATGATGCGGTAGGCAGCAACCTCAACGGCCGCAGGCAGGGTTGGCAAATTGTCCGGCGCGTCCACCCGCACCTGCAAGCCGGCCGGCGCGTCACCCACCGCGCCGTCACGCCGTCCGATCTTGCCCGCCAGAGCGTGAATGGCTGGAATGAGTCCCAGATCGTCCAGCGCCGGCGGCCGTAGCTCGTGGACAACCCGGCGAATATCCTCGATGGTGGCCCGAATATCGCCCTGCATTTCGTCCAATAGCCGCTCGGCCGCCGCCGGATCGCTGCGCACCAGACGGCGCAGCACGCCCGCCTCCAGGTGCAGCGAGGCCAGCGCCGGCCCCAGCCCGTCGTGCAGGTCGCGGCGCAGGCGGCGGCGCTCCTCCTCGCGGCTGCTGACGAGTTGTTGGCGTGAGTGTTGCAGGTCAGATGTCAACTTGGCATTGTAGACCGCCGCGCCGGCCTGGCGGGCGATGTTCTCTAATAGCTGCTGGTCAGCCGCGGCGAATTCCTCATCGCCACTGCGGTGGGCTACCAGCAGGCGGCCGACGATTTCGCCCTGATGGGTCAGGGGCAGCGTCACCGGATCGGCCACAGGCTGGCCGTAAGTCGCGGCCAACGGGCGTCTCTCGCCGCCGCCCACCTGGAGAGCGACGTAGGGCAGGCGCAGGGCGTGGGCCACCGTTTCGACGATGGTCGGATAGAGCGTTTCCGGAGCCAGGGTTTGTTCGAGCCGCTGACCCAGTTGGGCCAACACTTCAATCGGCTCGTCGCGTTGGCCGTAGAGGAGACGGTTCACGCCGCGCTGCAGCCGGGAGCGAATGGGCTGAAAGAGCACAGCCACCAAACCTGTTGCCAGCAAGGCCAGTAGCCAACTCCCCTGAGACTGAAAAAAGACGCCGATCGCGCCCACTACCAGCGCGTAGATCAAAAACACCACGCCGGTCATCATGGCGTAGACCAGGGTGCGGTTGATGATGACGTCGACGTCGTACAGCCGGTGGCGCACGATAGCCACTGTCGCCGCCGCGGCAATGCCCAGTGTCATCACATCCGTCACGATGATGCTCAGTTCCACGGCCAACGGGTCCGCGAGGTTCCAAAAGAACGACGCCCACAGGAAGAAGGCCCCGCCGGCCAGGACAACGACCACGGCATAGGCCAGCCATTTGATCTGCGCCCGCTCCTGGCCGCGCGAATGCCGGTAGCGGGCCACAACGGCGACCATCGAGCCGAAAATGCCGACGGCCAGCAAGATGATACTGACAGTCAACATACCATCGAGGAACCGTTCCGCGCCCGCGATGCCGAAGGGGTTATGGATTATGCCCCACTCAGGTCGAGGACTGGGGTGCGTGGCCAGCACCAACATGAGCGATACCAGGCCCAGCCCGGCGGCCCAGCCGACCATGCGCCAGCGCGGCGAAGGCAGACGGCCGTCGGGAAAGAGCAGAAAGACGAACGTCACCGGCAGGAGTTGGGCCGGCAACCAGACCCAGTTGTTCAACCACTGCCCCCACTCAGCCAAAACCAGGGCCAGGGACGCAGGCCCAATCAGCGCGTACTGCTGCGCGCTGGTTGCCAGCGCGGCCAGCACGTAAGACGAACCGCCGATTAGAAAGATGAAGCCGATCGGGTTGCGCGGCCGGCGGGTGGCCACAGTCGCGCCTAGTCCGGCGTAGACGACGGATAGCAAAGGGTTCAACGCCTGATGCGACAGAAAAGCGGTCGCGTCGCCCGTGCGGGCCACATACCAGACGGCCAACGCCAGGTTCAGCAGCATCAGCGCCAGGATAACCGCCGCCCAGACGCGCGCCCACTGCGTCGAGCGCGCCCTGGCGGCGGTTCGCGTTGTCCTTTCGGGAGCATACAGTGACGAGAGTTGTTCAGCTTCGCGCATAGTGCCCGGCCATTATAGCATGGGGGTTCCAGTCTCGGATCGCCTCGGGAATGATTCGCTCTAGAACGGCTTGAACATCATCAGCCACAGAATGATAGCGATCCCGCCGAAGCCAATGACTGTCAGTGACAGGGCCGGGGAAGCGGCCAACAAAGCCTGTATTTCCTCGATTGGGGCCGGTTCGGCTGCCGGGTGCTCTTTCCGGCCGTCGAACCAGGGCATGCCTAGCGCCTGCCGCAGCCGGCTGTAGCGTCGCGTACCGATGAAGAACATGCCGACGATGATGCCGATGAGCAGCGCCAGCGACAGCCATAACCAGCCCTGGCCCCACCAATCGCCCATGAAGCCGGCGACGACGCCACTGATCAACAGGACAAGCAGCGAGCCGTAGAACACCCCGACGACTGCGCCATTGGCATTGATCTCCAGCCAGGCGCGAGCCGTCGCCGGGTCGCGCTGGCTCTCAACCGCCAGGCGACCACGCTCGAAACGCCGTGGACAGTCAGAAAGCTCAGCGTCGCCAGAACGTGAAGATAAACCATCCAGGAATACATGAGCGCGACTCCTCTAGCCGGAACTCTAGCTAAGACTGTTCCACACCAGCGCCAGCAGGACAACCTGCACGACGCCACCTATTGGCCCAAACGGCAGTGCAAACGCATACCAAAAAACCGCGCTGAGGCCGAGAAGTATGATCTCCAATATCGCCCCGTCCAGACGCGCCTGCCACAGCCAGTAAGCGGCCAACAGCTTCAGAGCGCTGACCACAACGAACACGATCCCGGTGACGATCACGGTTTCTATACCAAGCGCCTCAATTGGGCCGCTCAGTAGCCTGATGCCACCGACCGTCGGCAAGCTCCGGTGGGTGAGGGCGTACTTCAGCACCGGCAGGACGCCCAAGGCCCATCCCAGGGCGTCGATAACGACCACAATCGTGAGGGCGGTGACGAGGGGGGATTTCATGTTGACCTCACATAGCGGTTAGCCGGCCGGCGAGGCCGGCGGCAGGCTCTGCAAATAGAGCCACAACGCTTCCAGTTCCACGTCGGTCATCTGCGCGGCGATGGGCCAGGGCATGACGGCCGGGTCGAGCACCTTTCCTTCCGGGGTCGTGCCGCCGCGCAGCGCGGTCTTGAAGTCGTCCAGCGTCCAGTGGCCCAGGTTGCCGGCGGGCGTCAGGTTGGCCGATTGCGGATCACCGGGCGCGCTGCCGGGCACGACGCCGCCGGCCAGATTCGGCTGGTGGCAGCCGGTGCAGGTCGTCGAGAGATAAGCGCCATACTCGGCCGACGCTTCGGCCGGCACGCTGGCGACGTGGGCCACGTCCTGGTCGATCAACTCGGCCGGCATCAGGGGCAACTGGCCGGCGAGGAACAGGGCGCGCCCCAACGGCTTGAGAACGGGTTCGGCCGGCACGCGATCGACCGGGGGCGCAGTCCGCAAGTGGGCGATCATCTGCGCCACTTGCTCGTCGCTCAGCCCGGCATACTCATAGCTGGGCATGATCACCAGCCCACGTCCGTCGGGGCCGACGCCGTGGCGGATGGCCCGTTCCCAATCGCCGACGGTGTAGGCGGCCGTGGCGCTGCCCTGGCCGCTCGTCAGGTTAGCCGTGGCAAAAGTACCCAGCATCGGGTCGTCGATCAGCACCTGGCCGCCAAGGTCGGGCGTGTGGCAATCGGTACAGCCGCGCATGGTGACCAGCCGCTGCCCCTCGGCCAGACTGGCGGCGTCGATCGGCAGGGTCAACACCTCGTCGGCGATGGCGTAGGTCTTGGCGATGCGTCGTTCGCTAATGATGTAACCCGCCAAGGCGACCACAACCACTACGCCGGCCAATCCAGCCAGCGCGATACCAGCCCACTTGAGTACCCTTCTCATCTTGTCCCTCCTCTCATCGAGAGTGGCCTAGACAATCAACATCGACAGTCCGCCGCCCAAGTCGAACGGCAACCGCCGCCAGGAATCGCCATAATCGGCTGTATGCCATACGTCCCCGTAGGTCGTCCCTACGTAGAGATGGCCGGGCGACTCCGCAACCGTAACCAGCGCTCGCGGCATTTGGCTCATCGGGTGAGGTTCCCAACCGATCGGCTGCCAGTCGGCCCCGGCTGAGGCGCGATAGAGATACGACTCAACGTCCCGCCCATACGCCTGGCGTGGGCCGGGGGCCAGGGCCACATACCAGACCTCCGGCCGCTGCGGGTCGGCGGCGCAGACGACCCCATAGTGACGGGCCAACCCGGCCCGCGGCTGGCTCCACGTCCGGCCGCCGTCGCGGCTGAGGGCTGCTCCGCCACCTGTTCCCCCGGCTTCATAAAGCCACCGACCGTCACGTGCGTGGAACTTGAGCGCGTGGCAGTCGCGTATGGCGCCGGGCCGATGGGCCGACCAGGTGCGGCCGCCGTCGTCGCTGCGCACCACCGCGCCGAACTCGATGCCCGCCAGAACGACATCCGGCGCGTCGGGCGAGATGGCCAGGTCATTGACGTAGGCCCGGAACGGCGCTTCGGCCGGCGAGAACCACCACCAGCGGTGGGGGACGCGCCGGAAGCCGTCCAGCTCGGCCCAACTCCGGCCGCCGTCGGTCGTCTTATAGACGGCCGCCGGCTTCACACCGGCATAGACCACCCGCGGATCATGCGGACTGACGGCAATCGACTTGACTATTTGGCCGGCCAATCCAAGTTGCGCCCAACTCCGGCCACGGTCGTCTGAGCGATAGATGCCATTGCCCTGCGTACCGGCATAGACGGTGTCGGGATGGCCGGGATCGGCGGCCAGCGTCACCGCCGCCAGGCCGGCCAGGACAGTCTCAACCGCCCAACTTCCATGTTCATCGCACGCGGCGCGCACAACTCGACCGTCGTTAATGGCCAGGAAAACCGGAGAGTGACTGCTGTCCTGTCTACTGTTCATCGTCCACACCATTCAACCTGGATGACCCAGTCAACACGCGTATTCGGTGAATCTGCCCCCTCTGTGGTTGGGCCGGGCTAGTCTGTGGCTATGCTCTCCGACCGGGCCAGTTGCGCCTCTACCACCTCACGCGAGCGCACGAGAGCTGTCGCCTGCCGGGCCAGCGCCAGGCCGAGGGCGAAGTCGGCCAGGGCCAGCACCGGGTGGAGTGCTGACAACACCGGCACTGAGGCGCGCATGAAGATGAGCACGTCGGCCTGCAAGACGTAGACGGCGAACAGCAGCCACGTCAGCCGCTTCATTCGTCCGGGCAGCTTGCCCAGGTACATCGTCACCAGCATGACCAGGAGCGGCGCGGCCAGCAGATGACCCAGGCTCATGTGGTTGGTCCACGGCCACTGCCGGGCCACAACCGTCATTCCGGCGAAGAAGACCTGCGTGAGTACTCCGACTACAAACAACCAGGCAAACAACCAGTAAATGGTTCGCGAAACTCTCATGGGATGACCTCCAAATTATCACTCGTTCGCCATTGACGTGCCTTTGCCCATTAGACAGCCCCCGCCGCGGTGGCGACGGTCCACCGGCCTGATAGGATGATGCGCCCCACCAGGATGAACCAGAAGGGCAGGCCGGCATAGCTGATAGCCGCCAGAATGGCGAAGGCGTAGAAGACCGGGCTGACAACGGTCGCGCCAGTCGATTGCCCTCCAAGAGAAGTCAGGACAGACGCCACGTTACCAGCGCGCAGCATGGCCACCAGGGCCAACGTCGGCGCGATGGCCAGCAACATCCCGCTCCACGCTGCGCCCCGTGGCAGCGTGCCGGCCGATAGCCCCAACGCCGCGTTGATCAGCAGCCAGACGCCGATCAGGCCAAAGCCACCGATACCCGGCAGCAGCGATTGCTCGAAGCTGATGCGGCCGAGGACCAGCAGTGCGCAGCCAACGGCTGTGGCGAAGAAGCCGGCCAGACCGGCCAGCATGGCGAAGGCGCTGAGCGCGGCGTGCTCGGCCGCATGGAGGCGATAGAGGGCCACGATCAGCGGCGTCAGCAGCAGCGCGATGGGAATGGAGAGAATGTCGTTCAGCGTCCCGAACGGCTCGCCGACGACGAACAACAACATGAGCGAGACGAAACTGACGACCCCGACCACCCCGCCGACAAGCGCCGTCCAGCCGACCAACTGCGGGTTTGACGTAGTCATGTGCCGATCACCTCAGAGCCTAGACTGCGAACGTATCTATAGACACAGTATAAGCGGCGCGGCGGGCGGCCGTCATGAGGCGCGGGTCATCATTCGGGCGGGAAGTACACCTGGGTTGCAACCGGGACAAACTCCCGATTGAAAGGAGAGTTAACGCCATGATGCCAGGATGCAAGGACATCAGAAACAAACCTCACGCAAAGACGCAAAGGACGCAAAGCTCAGAAAAGATTCTGAGCTTTGCGTCCTTTGCGTCTTTGCGTGAGAACTTCTTTGCGCCTTTGCGTGAGCTTCTCTATGCGCGTAGAAGTCCGGTCAATTCATCCACCGCCACCACCCGCCGCTCGCTCTCGCTGCGCCGTTTGATCTCTGCCCCGCCCGCCTCCAGGCTGCGGGATGAAACGGTGACGCGCCAGGGGATGCCGATCAGGTCGGCGTCCTTGAACTTGACGCCCGCGCCCAGGCCGTCGCGGTCGTCGTAGAGCACCTCGAAGCCGGCGGCCGTCAGCTCGGCGTAGACCGCTTCGGCCTTGGCCTTCGTGCCGTCGCCTTCCTTGCCCACGTGAACAAGGTGAACCTGATAGGGCGCGACGCTGTCGGGCCAGACGATGCCGTCCTTATCATTGTGCAGTTCGACGACCACAGCCATCAACCGGTCGAGGCCGATGCCGTAGCTGCCCATGTAGATCAGTTGCGGCTGGCCGTTCTCGTCCAAATAGGTCGCGTTGACCGCGGCGCTGTAGCGCGTACCCAGCTTGAAGCAGTGGCCGACCTCGATGGCCTTTTTGGCCTCCAGATGACCACGGCCACAGACGGCGCAGCGATGACCGGTGTCGGCCTGGGCGATGTCGGCTATCTGGCTCACAGTGAAGTCGCGGCCGAAGTTGGCCCCGGTGTAGTGGTACGGCTCCTCGTTGGCCCCGACGACGTAGTTGCCGCCGTACTCAATCGACTCATCGGCCACGACCATCACGCCATCTGCGGCCATATCTTTGGCCGGAGTCAGGCCGATGCCCGACGCGTAGCCGGGCACAGCACCGATGGCGAGAATCTCCGCCTCGGTCGCCGCGCGCAGGAAGCCGCCGCCCAGGGCGTTGACCAGCTTGGTATCGACAATGTTGAGGTCGCCGCGCACCAGGGCAAAGACCAGCCGCCCCTCGCCCGGCTTCTCCGTGTAGCGCGGACGCCACCAGTAGAAGACGGCCTTGATCGTCTGGCTGGTGGGCACGCCAACGAAGGCGGCCACGTCGGCGATGGTCTTGCAGTCGGGCGTCTCGACCTTCACCAGTTCGGCCAGTTGGGCCGGCTTCTCCCCCTCGCGCACGAAGAGAGCCGCCTCGACGTTGGCGGCGTAGTCGCAGTTGTCGCAGGCGATGAAGGTGTCCTCCCCCTGCGGGTGGGGCACGGTGAACTCCTGCGACGTCTTGCCGCCCATCGCGCCGACGTCGGCGTTGATGGCCACGCTCGGCACGCCGCAGCGGTTGAAGACGTTGAAGTAGCCCTGGATCATGGACGGGTAGTACTCGTCCAGCGCCGCCTCGTCGCGGTCGAGGGTGTAGGCGTCCTTCATGATGAACTCGCGCAGGCGAATCAGGCCGGCGCGCGGCCGGGGTTCGTCGCGGAACTTCTTGCTGATGTGGTAGACCATCTTCGGCAGGTCGCGGTAGCTCTCGATGTCGCGCAGGGCCAGATCGACGACGATCTCCTCGTGAGTGGCCGACAGGGCGTAGTCGCGGCCACTGTTGCCCTTTAGCTTGAAGAGTACGTCCACCGTGTTCCAGCGGCCGGTGGCTTCCCACAGGGCGGCCGGGTGGAGGTTGGGCATCCACATCTCCTGGCCGCCGATGGCGTCCATCTCTTCGGCCAGAATGCGCCAGATCTTGCGGATGACGCGGTAGCCGAGGGGCATGAAGGTATAGATACCCGCGCCGGTGGGGCGGATGAAGTTGGCGCGGATGAGGAGTTGGTGGCTGGCGAGTTCGGCTTCCGCCGGGGCCTCGCGCAGGGTTTTGCCGAAGGATTGGGAGAGTCGCATGAGGGGGGAGTATAGCGACAGGCTCCTGGCCCGTCAAAAGGGGTTCTAATTGTAACTTCGCCTGTAACCTTGTGAACCTATCGTAGACAGTATCGCCAGAGTTACCAGTCGTGTATTTTGCTGATCCTCTGTGGATAGCACAGCCATCTGTATCAGTATTGGAGGTAAATCATGGTTACAGTTGAAGTAACAAATGCGAACGGACGGACTTGTGAAGTGCACATTTCCTGGGGTATGACCCATTCACGCGGGCTGACGGATTCAAGAGGGCGTATCAGCTTCGACGTATCCCCCGGTAGCGGCAAGATTCTCGTGGACGGTAAGGAGGTTTTTCAGGGTCAAATCAACAATACCGTTTACGTTCAGAAGAGATAAGCGCCGCTTAGAGTGGGTGGTGTTACCCCTGTAGCTCTTCTGAATTAACGCGAGAGCGAGATAGCCTGCCGAGTCTGCGCACACAACACTGGTCTCTGGCTCCTGGCCATCTCGCTCTCACAATCCTCTGGCTAACCCCGACAATCGTCACAAGACAACTAGTTCACCAACACATAAGCAATCCGCCCCTCGATGCTCGCCTGCCCGGCCGCGCGAGCCACAGAGATGCGATGATGCCCATCACGGACGTAGTAGCCATCGGCTGCCTGAATCAGTTCCACCGGCGGCATCGAAGCTCCGCGGCGAATGGCGGCGGCGATGTTGATCCAGCGGTCGCGGGTGTTGTCGTTCAACGGGTGAAAGTCGCTATCGAAGTCACTCGCCCGCCCCTCGCTGCCGACGATCTGTGACAGGGGGACGTTGATGACGCCGGCTTCGCGCGCCGGACGGCGAGCCGCAGAGATATTCACTTGCGGCAGTTGGCGCAGGCTACTTGCCTTGCCCAGCAGCCTGTGGCCCAGCGCGTGCAGTTTGCCCCACAGCAGGGCACTTTCAAAAGCAGCGCTCGCTTCGTAGCGGTCGGCCAACGGGTTGTGCTGCCCGAAGCCGTTTTGCGCGATTGTGGTCATCTCCAGACTGTTGAACATCTCGCTTCTCCTGAATGCCTGATAATCACAGTCTAGAGCGCAGCCGTTAGCACGCCGTCGCCAATCCATCGCTTGGCCGTGTCCTGCCGTTAGCACAATCGGCCCGATCGTTAGCAGCCGCAATCCTGTATAATGGAGGGCTATGGCGCGACTAGAGCTTTCGGTCCTGGGCACATTTCACGTTACTCTCGACGGCCGTCCGGTTACGCGCTTCCGCTCCAACAACAACCGCGGCCTGCTGGTCTATCTGGCGTTGAACGGCGAACGGGCCATCCCCCGTGATGTGCTGGCCGCCCTCTTCTGGCCCGACCAGACCACCGACGCCGCCTACAACAATCTGCGCCAGGCGCTCTACCAACTGCGGCAACTGCTGGACGACACAGCCGACGCCGATGCCCCTTACCTGATAGTCACGCGCCAGACGGTGCAGTTCAACTGCGCCAGTGACCACACACTGGATGTCACCCGCTTCCTGCGAGCGGTCGAGGCGAGCGACCTCGACGCAGCGGTGGCCCACTACGCCGGCGAGCTTTTGCCCGGCTTCACCTGCGATAGCCTGGAGTTCGAGGCGTGGCTTAGGCTGGAGCGCGAACGGCTGCACCAGTTAGCCCTGGAAGC
>CXWK01001109.1_pt6 | contig 12964 bp, 15 predicted proteins | sample 590851 | NCBI WGS metagenome assembly CXWK01 (sample SAMEA3498364, study PRJEB10139) | wastewater metagenome | biome: wastewater treatment plant; material: activated sludge | place: Denmark | collected 2014-08-01
GCCGCCGATGGTGGCGCTGGACCACGCGATGACAAACGCGGGCGGACGTCCGGCCACAACAAGGGACACGTCCGCGCCGGACCCGTTTACTTCGAGGGCCACCAGTGCGCGCGCGGCACCCGCAAGCGCGGCGGCCGCCGTGCCAATGATGCGGTCGGCGGGCACGCCAAGTTCCCGAGCAACTGCTTCCATCAGCCATGTCTGTTTGGGGCCGGCGAACACAAACGGCGCCGTCGCGCCGGCGTTCACAAGCTGGCGCACCAGCGCCAGCCCGCGATCACCTTCCCATTCACCAGATTCATGGCTGTCGGTGATGACGATGATGCTGGCGCCGGCGGCGGCAAGCACGTCGCCCTCACCAGAGACACGAGTGTCGTAGCCCTCAACCGGGCCGGATTGCCTGATGTCGAGCGCCTTGCCGGCAGCCACGGAAGCCGCAGCATCGATCAGGCAGATATCCCGCACGCGAGCGCGGCGCGCAAGTGTCTGCGCAATACTCGCGCCGATCGGTCCGGCTCCGAGGATGGCAACAGTCGGCATCGCGCCCTCATTGTAGCTAGACTACCTGCGTGCTGGAACACTCAACCACATGGCTCGCCATAGCGTTCTTTGTGGCGGCGGTGCTCTATTCGTCAGTCGGCCATGCCGGCGCGTCCGGCTATCTGGCGGCGATGGCGTTCGTCGGGATGGCGACGCCGATGATGCGGCCCACAGCCCTGGTGCTTAATCTGCTTGTTGCGTCTATCGCGACGATTCGGTTCTCCCGCGCGGGATTCTTCTCGTGGCAATTGTTCTGGCCGTTCGCCCTCGGCTCGATCCCGCTGGCCTACCTTGGTGGCGCCATCACATTGCCGGGCCACTGGTACCGCACTCTGGTGGGACTCGTGCTTTGGACCGCCGCGCTGCGCTTGTGGCTGGATATCCGCCTGGTCGCAACCCATGCGCCACCGAAGGTGGTGGCGGTATTGTCCGGATCGGCTATCGGCCTGCTCGCCGGGCTGACGGGCACCGGCGGAGGAATTTTCCTGAGTCCACTCCTGCTGTTCATGGGCTGGGCGCAAATCCGTGAGACGGGCGGCGTCTCGGCGGCTTTCATTCTGGTGAACTCCGTTGCGGGACTCGCGGGCAATCCGGCGAGTCTGGGCAACCTGCCTCCACAGTTGCCGCTTTGGGGCTGTGCAGCGTTTGTCGGCGGGCTGATTGGGGCGGAACTCGGCAGCCGCCGGATCGGCACGCCCGCGTTCCGGCGGTTGCTCGGGCTTGTACTGCTCATCGCAGGTGCGAAACTGGTGTTTTCATGATCACATATCGCGTTGGCAACAACATTCCCGTAGGCGTCGTGAAAGCGTTGTATGAAGCATCCACGCTTGGTGCACGGCGGCCGATTGATGATCCCGGTACCCTTGAAGCGATGATGCAGAACGCCAACCTTGTGGTGACGGCGTGGGACGGCGATGCACTCGTCGGCATCTCCCGCACGTTGACCGACTTCGTCTACGTCGGCTATCTGTCGGACCTCGCGGTGCACGAACGGTGGCAGCGCCAGGGCATCGGCATCGGCCTCATCGAAAGGACGCGCGCCGCCATGGGGCCGAAGTCGAAGTTGATCCTGCTCGCGGCTCCAGCCGCCGTTGACTACTACCCGCGCATCGGCTTCACGCACCATCCGCAGGCGTGGATCCTCGCGGCAACAGACCCCTTTCCCACGAGCGCCTCGTCGTGACCTGTGCCATCACCGACTACCCGGAACCACAGACCCTTGAAACCCTGTCGCGACAACTGCCGCACATTCAGCAGTCACCCAAGATCGAGGGCACGCTTGCGTTGATCGTCCGGCGGCCCCAGGTTGACGCGCGCGAAGTGCTTCCTGAAGGTGAGCTGAATCTGGCGGAGGGACTGGCCGGCGACACGTGGAACAGGCGGAGCAGTTCACGCACGCCCGACGGGTCGCCGCACCCGGACATGCAGCTCAACCTGATGAATGTCCGCGTGATCGAAGCGATCGCCGGAAGGATCAAGCGGTGGCCACTCGCCGGCGATCAACTCTTCGTTGATCTCGATTTGAGCCAGGCTAACGTGCCGCCGGGCACCCGCCTGTCGATCGGCAATGCGACCATAGAGATCACCCCGCAGCCCCACAGGGGGTGCGATAAGTTCGCCGCGCGCTTCGGCGTTGACGCGCTGAAGTTCGTCAACTCGCCTGAGGGCCGGCTCCTGGGCCTGCGCGGCGTGAACGCGAAGGTGATTCGGCCTGGACGAGTTCGAACCGGCGACGTTGTTCGTAAATTGAATCCGCTCTAGCGCGTCGGTTGAGTCCGCCACCCGGTTGCGGGCTCCCAGGCCCGGATGTGGCGCGGGCCGTTGCGATCGGGGCACTGCTCGCGCGTGTGATCGAGCCGGCCTTGTTCCTCAAGCGTCCGATGCACGGCCCAATATTGGTCGTTGAATTTCGCGCTGAGCAGATCCAGCGACCGTGAGAATTCGTAGATGGCGCCGATCGCGCCGTGAATCCCATCGTCAGGCGCCTCGGTCTCCGCCGTGCTGACAATGATCCGGTCCGGCGTGAGTTCCACCACAGCCCGGTTGAAGCGGGATTTTGTGGCGAGGTTCACTTCAGTCCGCGGCATGACGGCCATGCGCAGCGCAGCCACCGGACCGCAGCTCTCGCAATGTGACGGGGTGCCGGGCGGCTCGGGGCCCTGACCATCGAGTTTGGACGGGTCGAGGAGGGCCACCATGCCGCCTTCGTGCGGATTCGAATAGCCGCCGACCAGCAGTCGATCGGACCCGAGCCAGCGGACAATTTCTATCCAGCCGGCGTGGACGAATGTGCCCCGCCGGTTCCAATTCTCATCGAGCACCGTCACCAGCCCTGGGTCCCAGGTCCAATGGTGGCCTGCAACAGCAATCCGGCGCGAATTAGCGGTGCTGTCAATCGAATAACTCGTGATCACCCAGGGCGCGCCGTAACTGCGACCCTGGACGCGTACCTCATCATCGAAGGAAAACAATCGCCTGACGCGGCCGTTCACCGCGTCCAGCCAGGTCAGGAGCCCGCCTTTGCCCGTGTCGTCGCCAGTCTTGGCCATCGACGTGGCGATAAACACGGCAGGGTCGCCGTCCGAAGCCACGCGAAGCGGTTCGTCCCTGTCGAGCAGGACGCTCATCTCGCTCGGCGGAAACGCATGGTGCCATCGCTCCCGTCCATCGCGATCGAGGGCCGTGACGCCGCCAGGCGATGTCTTGAATCGCAGATCGCGCACATCCATCGCGCGTGTGCCGACGCCCCATGGCGCGCTAATCGCAGCGATGATCAGCGCGGCACCGGCCACCAGGCTACGCCACCCCACGCTCGGCGCTCCGGCCCGTTCGGGCGGCATCGGCCCTGCGGTGACCGGCGACAGGGGAGGGCTCGCCGCGTCCGGCACAACGAGCATGGACGAGGTCTTGAGCCACTCGTCGATCTCATCGGTAAAGGCGAAGACCGAATGTCCCCGGCCGGAGCCACTGACCCGCCGCACCGGCAGGCCGAGGGATTTTTCCCAGCGGCGAACGGTCGCGATGTCGCGATCCAGGTACGCCGCAACGGCCTTCCAGGAATCCAGCCGCCTTTCCGCGGATTCAGCACCCATGGTTGGCCCATCTTCTCCGAAAAGAGCGCTAATGCGCACATTTGCTTGTTGAGCTCGTCCGGGCCGCTGAGCGACGCTGCACCCTCGGTAACGCAGTCAAGAGGAGGTTTCATGAGGATGTCGACAAAATGGTCGTTTCTGGTCAGTGCCTGGGTTCTAGCGGCCAGTTGCGGCGGCAATTCTTCCGGTTCCACGCCGACGACACCCACCCCGGTTACGACCACCTTCCAGGGCACGATTGCCGGCGCGAACAACCAGACCGGAACCTTGACGGTCACAGTGCAGGCGCAGGTCGCGGCTGTGTCTGCACGGTTCTTCCGGTGGCCATTTGTCGCCACGCTCCACGCGCAATCGAGCGTCTCGGCGACGGGCAGCTTCCGCCCCGCCGGAGGCGCCACAACACAACTGACCGGCACTTACGACACAACGACGCGCGCGATCAGCCTGAGCGGTGGCGGTTATACGTTCACCGGCGCGGCGGCCGGTGCGACCATCGGCGGTAGTTATACCGGCCCGGGCGGTGCGGCGGGCGCGTTCTCAAGCCGCAGCACTGCCGGCGGCACGGTGACGGTGTATTGCGGCAACGTGTTCGGCGCCCCGCCGGACACCGGTGTCGTCACCGGCGTGTTCAACCTTGCCGTGTCCGACCAGTCCGGCGCCGTGTCCGGTGCGTTCATCATCAGCGCCGATGATGCTGATACCGTCGGAATACTCGCGGGGCAGGTGACAGGCACGGCGGTCTCCCTGACAGGTACCGCGACGGCCGGAAAGTCCGTTGGGGCAACCGTGAGTGTCACCGGCACGATTCAGGGCGGCGCGTTCAGTGGAAGCAGCAACACCGGGAACCCCGCTTCCGGGAGTACAAGCCGATGCCAGTGAACAAATTCTTCGCGCGGTGTTTGCTACTCGCGTGCCTTGTGTCCGTGAGCTGCCGCGGCGGCGAGGGCTCCAGCCCCACGTCGCCGACCGGCCCCGGCGGCACCAGCCCGACCGCCGGCGTGTGGACGGGGACGTTGACGCGGCCGGGGAGCCTGGGAACCCTTTCGCTACGGTGGGACGTGACGACCAGCGCCGGCGGGCTCACGGGGCCGATGACCCTGACCAATGGCGCAGCGACTGTCACGGTCACCGCCCGTGGCGCCACTTCCGGGAACGATGGGCAGGGCTATGCCGTTTTCGTGTCGTTCAACCAGAACGCCGGCGAGGCCCCAGCCACCGGTTGCTCAGTGCGAGGGAATTCCACGGGCGCCATGGCAGGCGAACCGTTTCCAGCGCCGTACACGCGCATCACGATTCCCACCTTCAACATCTCGTACTCGGGGTGCAGAGGCGGGTTGGTTGACACGGGCTATTCCAGCCCGCTGTCGAACTTCCTTCAGGAGACCGTGCGCCTGGAGCTCTCGAAGTAACTGCGCTGGCACACCGGCATCAGGCACGCCAGCGCCAACACCACAGCGAACGCGCCGGCCTGGGTCGTTGGCGTTACCATCAGATCATGCGATGCCCCTCGATGATGCGGGCCGGCGCCGCTGCAGTCCTGGTGGCGCTGGCGGCGTGTGACTCCCCGTCCGCCCCCGACACGCCGGAGCCGCTCCTCCTGACGGGCATCACGCAACCCGGATTCAGCGGCTACGATACGCCGCGTCGCCTCGTCATCCGGACACAGGCGGACTGGGAGGCGGCGTGGGCCACGATCTGGCTGCGCACCATCTATGTGCCTGCACTCCCCGTGGTGGACTTCACCAGTGACGTCGTCCTCATCGCGGCGGCCGGTCAGAAGCCGGCTCTGCACTTCATCGCCATCGAGGCGGCTGTTGCCACACGCGATGCCGCCACGGTGACGGTGCGCTCGTACTCGCCGCTGGCCGGTTGCGTGACCACCCCGGTCATCACCACTCCCGCCGACGTGGTCAAGATGCCGCGGCGCGACCGCATCAGTTTCGTCGAAGAAGCCGTCGTACGGCCCTGCTAGTGCGTTTTCGCCTTCCGTGCGGTGTCGGATGTAGGGCGTACCTTCAGGGCGCCTGGCCCGGATGCGGTCAGCGGGCGTCAAACACCTGGCGTTCGCAGTGCAGGCGCGTCACCACGTGGCGATGATTGAACATCTGGCGCAACCCGACCTTGACCGTCCAGCCAAAGAGCGCGTTCACCACGCCGCCTCCCGGCAGCGCGAACGTCACGCGATCGGTCAGCCGGCACCGTCCTCCCTCCTCCATGAACTCGTGGCGATGGACCCACGAGGTGAAGGGGCCGGTCACCAGCTCATCCACGAAGAGCCGGTCCTGTTCGAACGCGGTGTGGTGCGCCGTCCAGGTCATCGGGCCGATCTTGATGACCACACGCGCACCGGTTCGGATTCCTCCGCTGCGACTGATGACCCGCACCGGCGGAAACGCGGGAGAAAGCAGGGGCAGCGCGTCCTCCCGCTCATGAAAGGCGAACACCGCTGACACAGGTGCGTCGATCAGGCTGCTCTTCACAAAGGTCGGCACACCTGCCATGGTAGACCTATGCACACTGCAATCGTGACCGGCGGAACCAAGGGCATTGGATACGGCATCGCGGAAGCGCTTCTTGACGCAGGAGGCCACGTGATGATTACCGGCCGGGATGCCGCAAGCGTGGCCGCCGCCGTGGAGAAGTTGGGAGCCGGCGCGGGTGACAGCAGTCGCGTGATCGGCCGGGCGGTGGATGTGCGTGATCGCGCGGCGGTTGACGCGATGGTTGCTGAAGCCGTCAGCAGGTTCGGGTCGCTGAACACGCTCATCAATAACGCCGGCGTCGGCCTCTTCACCGCAGTGGAGCAGACGACCGACGATGACTGGGCGCGTGTTATTGAGACGAACCTGACGGGGGTGTTTTACTGTTCCAGAGCCGCGATCCCCGCGTTGAGGCAAGCCCGCGGCGGATGGATCATCAACATTGCGAGCCTCGCCGGCCGCAACTACTTCGCGAATGCGTCGGCGTACTGCGCCTCGAAAGCCGGCCTGGTGGCGTTCAGTGAGGCGCTGATGCTCGAGGTCAGGAACGACAACATTCGCGTGAGTGTTGTCATGCCTGGCTCGGTCGCTACCGACTTCTCGGGGCCGTCGGGAAAACACGACGACGAGTCGTGGAAACTCACACCTGCCGATATTGCCGAGGTGGTGATGGACCTGCTGCGCCATCCCTCGCGCAGTCTGCCCAGCAAGGTCGAGATTCGCCCGGCCAGGACCCAATAGGGGGACGGGTCTGTTTTCCACAGAAACGCTGGAAATGGGGACAGGCCTCGTCGTAAGGCACCCCGAGGCCTGTCCCCATTTCGCGCGTTTCTGTGGAAAACAGACCCGTCCCCCTAGCGATGGGAAGGTTGTGGGGCGAGCGCCCAGATGACTGCGGGCACCCAGAGGCCCAGGCCGACGAGGGCGGCCAGCAACCGGGGATCGACGTGCCACAGGTCGAGCGCCACGGCCGTCGAGTAGGCCACCGCCGACTGCACCAGGGCCATCACGATGAGTTCAGCCGAGAAGACGCGGCCGCGAAACTGATCGGGCACCCGCATCTGCAGCAGGACGTTGCTCGCCACCCATAACATCGACCCGAACACATGCGCGGCGATCACTACTGCCGCAGCGAACCAGATCGTCGGCACAATCGCCAGCGCTGCGTAACAGGCGCCCGCCACGAAATAGGCGGGAGCAATCAGGCGGACCAGATTGCCCTTCCTCGCCGCAATGAGACTGATGATGAGCGAGCCGGCAAACGCGCCAATGCCTCGCGCAGCGAAAAGAATGCCGATGCCCGCGTCGCTCGAGTCGCCGATGCGAAAGATCCGGTCGCCGAACACCGTGAGAAGCAGGAGTGCGCCACCGACAATGGCCCATCCGCCCTTGATCAGCGCGATTCGTGCCACGTCGCTATGCCGCCGCATGTAGGAGAGGCCATCCAGAACTCCTTGAAGGCCCATCGCTGCGCGCTGAGCCGCGTCCCTCGCGGGCACACGCATGCGCCACAGGAACACGGCCGATGTGAAGAAGGACAGCGCGTTGATGACAAACGCCGCGTCGCGGCCCAGGAGCACCGTGACGCCGCCGCCGAGCGACGCGCCGATCGCCAGCATCGCCGACCACGTACCCGTCGAGATGGCGTTGGCGGCTACGAGCTGCTCGCGCGGCACGATCGACGGCACGGTGGCCGAGCGCGCCGGCTCGAAGAAACCCGAACACGCCACCATCACGCCCGTCACGACATACGCGAGCCACACAGTGTCGGAAGACCGGACCAGGATCAGGCCGAGCACGGCCGCTCCTCTGATGATGTCGGCGGCAATCATGATCCGGCGCCGATCGAAGCGGTCCACGATCACCCCGGACACGGGCCCGACAATCGCGACCGGCAGCAGCTGCATCACCATCATGCCGGCCACGGCCGTAGCCGATCCCGTCAGTTCAAACAGCAGTGCGTAGAGGGCGACAACGTTGAACCAGTCGCCGAGTTGGCTGACGATTTGTCCGAACCACAGCAGGCGGAAATTGCGATTCTCTCGAATGAGAGCGATCAGCGCGCGCATGGTGGCCGCCGGCGCATGCTAAAGAATCCGCCTGAGCACGGCTTCATCCACGTTCCGGCCCGTCAGCATGACGCCGACGGGACCGGCGCCGAGGTCGAGGCCGCCCTGCAGCAGCGCCGCAACCGCCGTGGCTCCCGCGCCTTCAGACACCAGCCGCTCGCGGTAGATCAGGCTTCGCATCGCCGTCTCGATCGACGACTCGGCAACGAGCGCCACGGCATCCACCAGATCGCGCACAAGATCAAACGTCTGGCTTGCCGGCTCAAGGTTGCCTGCAAGGCCGTCGGCCAGAGTGGGTTCCACTGTGACCGTCGTGATCTCACCGGTCGCGAGCGCCGCAGTGAAAACGGGCGACCTCTCGGCCTCGGCGCCGATCACCCGAACGTCGCTGCTGTGACCGCGTGCGACGAGCGCAGCCCCCGCCAGCAGGCCTCCGCCGCCAAGCGGCACAACGATGGCCGTAAGCGCTGGTTCATCCTCAAGCATTTCAAGTGCGACGGTGCCCGCACCCGCGATCACATCAGGGTGGTTGTAGGGCGAAATGTAGGGTGCACCGCTCCCGGCCGCGTCCGCGCGAGCCCCCGCCTCGGCCTCGTCATAATTAGCGGCCTCCACTAACTCGGCGCCTTGTGCCAGCAGAGCCGTGCGCTTGGCATCCGGTGCACTGACGGAGAGATGCACGCGGAGGCGCAACCCAAAGTGCCGCGCCGCAATGGCCATTGCCGTGCCATGATTGCCCGCCGACGCAGTCACGACCGTTGTGACATCCGGTCGCTCGGAGTGAAGCACCTGCAGTGCGTTGAGCGCGCCACGAATCTTGAACGACGCGCCCGGCTGAACAGATTCGATCTTGAGCCACACGTCCGCCTTCGCCCGCTCCGACAGCCACGCCGACTTGAGCATCGGCGTTCGGCAGACGCGGCCCGCCCCGCTCATGCGGATGCCCGCCAGGCGCCGAGCCGCCGCCTCGACATCGGCTCGTGTGGGAACGCGGACTCCGGGATAATGGGACATCGGTCATCGATTATGCATGTGTGGACAACCTCGGCGCCCCCCTTCTACAAAAACGGCTACGTTGTGGCCTGCGAACGCACCCGCCACGCCATCGTCATCGACCCTGGCGACGACGTGGCAGAGCAGCTGGCGGTGGTGAAGCGGGAGGCGGTGTCGGTCACGATGATTTTGCTCACGCATGCGCATCTTGACCACGTCACCGGCGTCGGTGCCGCGAAGACCGCGCTGGGCGTGCCGGTGTGGTTGCACAGCGACGACCTGTTCCTCTATGAGCGGGCGGCCGAGCAGGGACGGATGTTCGGGTTGCATGTGAACCCACAGCCCAAACCTGACCGCTTTTACGTGGAAGGCGAATCGCTGGCCTTTGGCGACTACGTGGTGGACATCAGACACACGCCAGGGCACTGCCCGGGAGGTGTGTGCCTGGCGATTGGCAAGGCCGGCCAGGACGGCCGGGAGCTGTTTGTGGGCGACACGCTGTTTGCGGGGTCGATCGGCCGGACGGACCTGCCCGGCGGTGATTTGGACACGCTGCTCGCGTCAATCCGCAGCGAGCTTTTCATTTATCCAGACACGACGCTCGTGCACTCGGGCCACGGCCCCGACACGACGATTGGGGAGGAACGGCGCCACAATCCGTTTCTGCAATAGGGGGACGGGTGTCGATCTGTGGAAAACTCCGCAGGCAAAAACGACCTCTGAGGTCGTTTATTTTTTCAGAGGGGGAAAATAAACGACCTCAGAGGTCGTTTTCGGGCGCGAGTTTTCCACAGATCGACACCCGTCCCCTTATCAGCCCTCTGTCACCGTAAATGACACGCGGCCGACACCGAGGACGTCGTCGGGGCGGAGGACGGCGCGGGCCGTCGGAGTGCCGTTGACGGATGTGCCGTTGGTGCTGCCGAGGTCTTCCATCACCAGTTGTCCGGACGCGTCGGCCGTGAGGCGGCAGTGCACCCGGGAAACGAGTGGCGCCTCGAACACAAAGTCTGCGTGGGCGCCTCGGCCGATCGTGCGCGCGGTGCCAGGGGTGAGCCGCAGCAGTCGCGGCGTTTCGTCGTTACTTTGGAGAATCCAGCCAGCCATGGCGCTAGAGTGTAGAACGAAACTTGGAATCTAGCGCTTTACTGGCAGGACCTCTTTCAGCCACGAGATCAGCGCGTCGGTGATTTCCGGCGACACGGTTCTGACCGGTAACGACGAATATTCCTCAACTTCGCCCGTTCGGGCGGGCACCAGAAGGTGATTCACACCCGGCACCACCACCTTGCGAGCGACGGCCGAGGGACCTGCGCGCCGGGCGTTTGCCAGCGCCTCAAGTTTGTCTGCCTGATCGGGCGGCACCTGCGTGTCGAGCGAGCCCTGCAGCAGCAGGATCGGCTGATTGGTCCGTCGCACCACCTGGGCGGGATCAAACAGCAGCCAACTCCGGAACCACGCCGTGTCTGACTGTCGTCGAAGTTCCGGCGGCACCGATTGCCAGCCCGTGCCGGAAATGACAGCGTCCATGATCTTGTTCTGCAGCGCGATCTTCTCTTGTTTCGCACTTTCAGGTTCCTGCAGTTTGTCCAGCGCACGGCGCTGCTGCATGAGTGTGATCTCTCGGCCGGTCTGGCCGGGGGCCGCAATCAGGCCCAATGCCCGAACCTGTCCGCGCATCTGGCTACCCACGAGGAGCGCCACGCTTCCGCCTTCCGAGTGCCCGACCACCGCCACCCGATCGGTATCCACGTCCTTGCGCCTGCGCACCCAGTTGACCACTCCGCGCAGGTCCTCGGCATACGCTTCGATCGAGGTGCTCTCAATACGCCCGCCGCTCTGACCCACGCCGCGTTTGTCGTAACGCACTACGAAGAACCCGGCATCCGACAATCGCCCCGCCACCTGGCCGAGGATGGGGATGCCGAACACGGTTTCGTCGCGGTCCTGCGGGCCGGAACCCGATACGAGAATGACGACTGGCGGTTTGGCGACGCCTTCGGGCTTTGTAAACGACGCCGCCAGGCTGAAGCCGTTGGCGGGGATGAACGCCGCTTCGTCGCGCGGATGGCTGAACGAATCAAGCCGCGACATGACACCCGACAGGTCGTCTCGCACCACGGCCAGGGAGGCCACGGGAATGGCCAATCTGGCGAGCCGTCCTCGTGCGTCCACCCAGACTTCCACCTGCAATGCGCCGCCGGGATTCTGGAACGACACGTCGAACTGCCGCAGTTCGTATTTCGTGGTCGACGTTTCCATCCGGCGCTGCGTGATCTTCGTGACCGTGGCCTGCACCTCGGCCTGGGGCGCGACATAAATCGGAAAGGTCGAACCCGCTTGCGCCGTGTGCAACCGCAGCGCCAGCACTTCGTAGGCGCCGTAGAAGTTGTTTGGCAGCGCAACCGTGTCTGCCGATACCTTGTGTGTGAGCCGCGCCTGTTTGCCCGCCTGCACCACGTCGGACGTCGCGGTTCCGCCGCTGAATGCCGTATTCAGCAACAGGCCCTGCCCGCGCATCTGGCCCGAGACTTCAAGCGACTGCGTCTGCCAGTCGGCACCGTAGCGCGCCACGAACCTGTCGAAGCTGAACTCAAGAGGCGGTCCGGTGCGCCCCGTGGCGGTCACCACCCAGCCGCCTGAAGGCCGCGTGACCGTGACTTCCTCCGAGCCGATGCGCTGGCCGCGCAGAAACACTGTGAACTCGGCCCCGCCGGTCTGGTCCTCTTGTCCGGCTTGCACGGATTGTCGGGCCGGTACGGCGCTCCACATTGTGAACGCCACAAGCCCAACGCTAAGATGCCTGAACCACTGCTTCATGACTCCCCAGTATCGCACCATCGCGACAGGCGCAGGATGCCTCGACGTCAGCGCTCGAGGCCGCCTGCGATTCGACGGTCCGGACGCGGCGTCGTTCCTGCACGCTCTAGTCACTAATGACGTCGCAAGCCTCCCTGTTGGCCGGGGCGTTTACGCCGCCTGGCTCACGGCGCAGGGGCGAATGGTCACCGACATGCGCCTGTTACGTGTCGCCGAGGGTATTCTCGCCGAGGTTCCGGCGGGCCTTGCCTCAAGCCTGGCCGTCCGTTTCGATCACCTGATCTTCTCCGAGAAGGTCGCGGTGGTTGACGACAGCGGCGACACACGCGCCCTCTCTGTGTTCGGCGGCCGCGCGGCGCAGGTGGTGGCCGATGCCACCGGTATTCCTGCCACCCGAATTGGCGAACTCTCGATTCTCGACCACGTCGCGCATGACGGCCTTACGGTCATCCGTACAGACGACGTGGCGCTTCCGAATTTTGAAATCTGGATGCCCACCCTTCGATGGGACTCGGCTGTGGCCGCAGTGATTGCCGCCGGCGCCGTCGATGTGCAACCGGCCGGCCCGGCGGGGCAGGGCACCATCTTCAACGCGCTCCGCATCGAAGCCGGCCACCCGGAGTTCGGCATCGACATGACGCCCGAGACGATCCCACTCGAAGCCGGCCTTCTCGATCGCGCCATCAGCACCACCAAGGGCTGTTACGTGGGCCAGGAAGTCATCATTCGCATCCTGCACCGCGGCGGCGGACGCGTGGCGAAACATCTCGTCCACCTTCTGGCGGATCCGGATGTGGCGGAAATTCCCGATGCCGGCACGCCGGTATTCGATCAGGGCCGCGAGGTCGGTGTGGTGACCAGTGCCGCGTTCGGACCCGCCGCCGGTCGCGTGGTGGCGCTCGGCTATGTGCATCGCGACAGCGCCGAGGGCGGGCGCCACGTGACTGTGGGCTCGTCGCTCAGTCGCTGG
>CXWK01010208.1_pt3 | contig 12962 bp, 17 predicted proteins | sample 590851 | NCBI WGS metagenome assembly CXWK01 (sample SAMEA3498364, study PRJEB10139) | wastewater metagenome | biome: wastewater treatment plant; material: activated sludge | place: Denmark | collected 2014-08-01
TCAGAAAGCTCATTGGCACCCGCCTCCACCATCATGACCGCATCGGCCGTCCCGGCCACCACAAGATGGAGGTCGCTTTGTTCCATCGCTTCGAGATCGGGATTGACGACGAGCTGCCCGTTAATATAGCCGATCTTTACTCCGGCGACGGGTCCGTTGAATGGAATATTGGACACGGCCAGGGCAGCCGAGGCAGCGGTAATGCCGATGACGTCTGACGAACCCGTTTTGTCTGCTGAGAGGACCGAGGTAATGACCTGAGTTTCGAAATAGAACCCTTCGGGGAAGAGCGGACGGAGAGGACGATCGATCAATCGGCTGGTCAAGACCTCTTTCTCTGCCGGTCGACCTTCGCGTTTAAAATANNGGCTTGGCCGTTTGCGCCGAAACAGCCGTGGCCAGAACCACCGTATCACCGTACGAGGCCCAAATCGAACCATCGGCTTGTTTCGCGACGCGACCGGTTTCAAGCCGAAGCGTACGACCGGCAACTTCTACCTCTACAACATGTATCATCTATGGTCTCCTCTGGTTAGGTCCACAGATGCCCACTGAGATGCGCTCTGGTTGGCGAGTCTCGCCGTTCAGCCGAGCACGCGAATGGGCAATGCGTCTGCCATCCATCGCCGGACGACTTTCCCGGGCAGTGGAGGAACAGGGCGCATGTCGGTGTTCATCTGTGGGACATGCGAGTCATGCGTTGGCGCCGGTCCACGCCGTTCTTGGAACGACCGGTTACTTGCGTATACCGAGGCGATCGATAATGGCCCGGTAACGAGCCTCCTCCACTCCGCGAAGATAGTCCAATAGCCGACGACGCCGTCCGACCAATTGCAACAACCCACGCCGGGAGTGATGATCTTTCTTGTGGGTCTTGAAATGCTCGGTCAGATAGGTGATGCGATTCGTCAAGACCGCTATTTGGACTTCGGGAGAGCCGGAGTCTTTTTCGTGCTGCTGATATTGCTGAATCAGTGTTGCTTTTGCTTCCTTCAATAACGCCATAACTACTCCTTCTCCATTAATGACTCGAGAGACTCAATACTTTACGTACCTTAATCGACCCCAGACCGGTCTGATCATGAATTCCGATTGCCAACAGTCGCCCAGCCTCATCCTTCAGCCGTACGTTGCCCGCCCCCAGGGAAGAGAGAGACTGCCCGTTCCCAACCGGGGACACGGGTGTCCCGTGTAAAACCCGTTCGGCCTGCTCCCCGCTGACGATTACCGCAGGAAGCTCGAAGAGGAGCTCGTCCAGCGAAAGAAAGTGCGGCGCGAGAGTCTTCGCCTCGAGGTGAGAGGCAACTTGCTCGACCGTTAATGCACGTTCGATCGACAGCGGCCCCACACGGCGCCGTTCCAGCGCCGACAGGTGTCCCCCGACACCTAGGGCCTGACCAATATCGGCACAGAGCGTGCGCACATACGTGCCTTTTGAGCAAACAACGCGCAACGTTGCATCCCGGCCATCAAAGGACATGAGTTCCAGCGCATGAATCACGATAGAACGTTCAGCCCGATCAATCGTCTTGCCGGCCCTGGCGGCCTTGTAGAGTCGTTGTCCGCCGACCTTCACCGCTGAATACATCGGCGGCAGTTGGCGTTGGATGCCCCGGAATCCGGTGAGCACCGCCTGAAGATCGCCTTCCGTGATTCCACGTGGGTCAATGCTGGCCAACAGCCGACCGGTTGCATCCTGCGTATCCGTCGTCTCTCCAAGCCGCAACTGAGCTCGGTACTCCTTATCCCAATCAACCAGGTATTCAGCAATTCTTGTGGCTCGCCCAACCAGAATCGGCAAAACGCCTGTGGCACTGGGATCTAATGTTCCGGCATGCCCGACTTTGCTTTCTTTCAGCAGGGCCCGAACTTTTGCAACGACATCGTGCGACGTCCATCCGGCTTCTTTGTGAACAATAAGAACGCCCTCTTGGGAGACCCTCTGCTCAAGCATCGTGGTGGCGTTGGTCATCGCGTCAAGACCCTGAAATACTCGATCCCTCAGTGGGGTCTTCCGGAAGTTGCCGTTCGCCGTCGGTGCTGTGCAATCCCGCCAACAACTGGTCGATTCGATTACCCTGTATGCCGCTCACATCCTTCTTGAAGATCACATCCGGGAGGTAACGGAGCGACAGACGACGCCCTAATTCAGCCCGTACGAACCCACTCGCCTTTGACAGCCCCGTAAAGACTTCACGCTCAGCTGCGTCCCGCTCCATCGTCGTGACGAACACATAGGCAATACGCAAATCTCCCGTGAGTTCGACATCGGTCACCGTGACGCCATGCACTCGAGGATCTTTGATTTTTCGCATGAGAATATCGGCCACTTCCATGCGAATCTGATCGGCAACTCGATCAGCCCGTTTGTAGGTTGCCTTAGACATTGTACAGTGACGGTCCTCAGCAGCGACTACATGGACCGAATGCTAGAGCAACTCCTGTTGCGTTCGGACCACCTCGAGAACCGGCATGCTTCTGATCAGGTTCAGTGCCTGTTCTAAAACTTGGCTCACAAAACGCCCCTCACTTGCCACACAAGCCATCGCGAGAACGGCCTTCTGCCAGAGATCCTGGCCGTCGACTTCGGCCACAGAGAGGTTAAATTTGCTTCGGAGCCGTTCTTTGAGTCCATGCAAGACCTGCCGCTTATCCTTCAGCGATTGGCTCTCCGCGATGAACAATTCGACCGTACAGAGCCCCACCACCATAATGACTGCCTACAACTGGCTGGTATCCGAGCCAATCTCCGCGAGAGAGCCTGACAGCGTACTCTTCCCAGGCACAACGAGACGGCGCCGTCGTGATCTGGACCGACATCTAGAGCTTCGTTGCAATTTTGTCGATCGTATACGCTTCGACAATGTCTCCCGCTTTGACATCATTGAAATTCTCGATGCTCAACCCACATTCGTACCCCTGCTGAACCTCGCGCACATCGTCTTTGAATCGTCTCAATGAGCCAAACTTGCCTTGATACACCACCACATTGTCGCGAATCACGCGGACTCCGGCACTCGTTCGGGAGATGAGGCCGTCAACCACATAGGCGCCCGCGACTGCGCCGATCTTGGGAATCATAAAGACCTGACGGACCTCGGCACGTCCCAGGACTCGCTCCTTGAGTGTCGGCTCAAGCAAGCCTTCCATGGCAGCCTTGATGTCGGCAATGGCGTCATAGATGATCGTATAGAGCCGGACATCGACCCCTTGCTGTTCCGCCAATGCCGTGGCCTTCGGTTCAGGCCTGATATTGAAACCGATGATGATCGCCCGCGACGCTGCCGCGAGCAGGACATCGGATTCCATGACTCCCCCGACGGCGTTATGAATGACCCGCAGCTTGACCGCGTCTGTCGATAACTTTTCAACCGCCCCAGCCAAGGCTTCCGACGATCCCTGCACATCGGCTTTGATGACGATGGCTAACTCCTTCACCGAACCTTCTTGAATTTTTGCAAAGAGGTCATCAAGCGAAACCTTCGCCGGGCTGGTCAACTCGGCTGCTCTACGCTTCTGAGCTCGCTCTTCGGCAATCTCCCTGGCGACCCGCTCATTCGAGACGACATGAAAGACATCTCCTGCCGACGGGACACCCGGTAAGCCAATGACTTCGACAGGAATAGACGGCCCTGCCTGCTGCACTTTTTCCCCGCGATCATTGATGAGCGCTCGCACCCGGCCACTGAACGTGCCCACGACATACGCATCGCCGCCCCGCAACGTCCCATTCTGCACCAATACCGTAGCGACCGGCCCTCGCCCTCGTTCAATCTTAGCCTCAACAACCGTCCCTCTCGCTTGCCGATGCGGATCCGCCTTGAGCTCCAGCACTTCAGCCTGCAAAAGAATCATTTCCAAAAGAGTGTCCAGACCCGTTTTTTGCTTGGCCGACACCTCTACCATGATCGTATCGCCGCCCCAAGCTTCAGAAATGAGCCCATGTTCCGAGAGCGCATTCTTGACCCGATCCGGATTGGCGGTGGGCTTATCGATCTTGTTCATGGCGACGATGAGTGGAACGCCGGCGGCTTTCGCATGATGGATGGCCTCAATGGTTTGAGGCATAACCCCATCGTCTGCGGCAACGACCAGAATGACGACATCCGTGACCTTAGCCCCACGAGCTCTCATGGCCGTGAAGGCCTCATGGCCAGGCGTATCCAAGAAGGTGACCTGTTTCCCTCGCACCGAAACCGTATAGGCCCCGATATGTTGCGTGATGCCGCCCGCCTCGCCCTCCGCAACATTGGTTTGACGAATAGCGTCGAGCAGCGATGTTTTCCCGTGATCGACATGACCCATAATCGTCACGACGGGCGGTCGAGGTTCAGGTCGTTCTTCACCGCCGGTCTCCAGTACATCTTGCAACAAGTCGTCCCCTACTTTTTCAATGGCAACGTCGATCTTGACGCCGCTCTCTTCAGCCAACATGGCCGCTGCATCCAGATTCATAGGTTGATGAAAGGTCAGCATCTGACCCATCTCCATGAGCTTACGCACAATGTCCGCCGGACGCTGGCCGATCAACTCCGCAAATTCCTTCACCGTCGTTCTCGGAGTGATTTTGACGCTTTTTCGACGAGGCTTCGTCACCTCAGAGGGAGCGCTATGGTGCAGATGCTTGGATCGGTCGTCACGACGCTGGACCGGAATGGCCCGGAGGTCTTGCCAGCGTGCAGCATCCTCCCTGAGCTTGACATCTTGCTGCTCGTCTTTGGGTCGACCTGTCTTACGGGCTTTCTTGAGCTTATCTTTCTGCCCTTCAGCTGCGATGGCCTCGAACGCCATGCTCTTCTTCTGGCCGGGGACAGATGCAACCGTCGTGACGACGACAGAAGGCGGGGCGATGGTTGCCTTAGGCTGAGCTTCCTCCGGCTTGGGAGCCACCACGGGAGGTACCACTGCAGCCGGAGGTGTGGCCGCCACTTCCTCTCGGACCTCATCCGTGCGTGGGCTGGGAGCGACAAGCTCTTCAACAATGGGGTGTTCCAGAGTTGCCGATGGTTCAGGCTGAGCTGATCGCTCGCTTTCCAAGGTCGGTGGTGACGAGAAGACCTCTGCAGGCTCCTCTTCCTTCTTACGCTTGATCAGAATACGCCGCTTATCTGGCTTGGCCGGCTCTTCAGCGGGTTGACTCTTTCCCATCGAAGCCTTGTTCTGCCCCACAGCAGGAATAGATTTGGATGGAGAGCCACCGTCACTTCCTGCTCCCTGGCTTTTTGATGGCGGGGCAAGCTTTCCCAATACTTTCTCCACAATCTCATCATCGAGCGCATTGCTATGGGATGTCACCGACACACCCATTTTCTTGAGCTCCGGGATGAGCACGCGATTTTCGATGCCTAGTTTCTTTGCCAGTTCGTATACACGCATTGCCATCAGACGATTCCGTATCCTACTCCGATTCGTTCAGTGCCTCTTCCGCCCTCGCCGCTTGACGTGCCTCTTCCTGGAGCCGTTGCGCCTCCGTCTCTTCCGCCAGCGCCGCTTTGATTTCCTTATCGCGCTCCACTTTTTCCTTTTCGTACTCCGTGGCGCTGATAATATCGATCTTCCATCCCGTCAGACGCGCCGCCAACCGGACGTTTTGGCCGTTCTTGCCAATCGCCAAAGACAACTGCGAATCGGCAGCGACCACGAGCGCCGATTTCTTCTCTTCGTCGATACCGACTTTCTCGATCGTGGCAGGATTTAACGCTTCTGCAATAAATACCCGTGGATCCTGTGTCCAGGTAATGATGTCGATCTTCTCACCACGCAACTCACGGACGACCGCTTGCACACGGGACCCTTTAATACCGACACAAGCGCCCACCGGATCCACCGCTTTTTCCCGCGACGTCACGGCAATCTTCGTGCGATCCCCCGGCTCTCGAACAACCGACTTGATTTCGATAATTTTCTCCATAATCTCAGGCACTTCAATTTCAAAAAGCTTCGCAACGAACTGAGGATGGCTTCGAGACACGATCACCTGCACATCCTTCGGGGTTCGACGAACTTCCAATAGCATGGCTTTCACCCGATCGCCACGCCGATACGTTTCACGCGGGATCTGCTCTTGTATCGGGAGAATCGCCTCCGTCTTCCCGAGATCCACGAGGTAATTGCGGCGCTCCATCCCCAGAATGATGCCGGTGACCAAATCCCCCTGCCTCGTGGAATATTCCTTCTGAACCGCCTCCCATTCTGCTTCACGAACTTTCTGAAAAATGACTTGTTTGGCGGTTTGGGCGGCAATTCTCCCCAATTCGTTCATTTCAATCAAGGAGCCGATCTCATCCCCGACTTCAGCTTCGCTGTCGTATTGCCGTGCTTCGCTCAGCGAAATTTCGGCTTTGGGATTACTGACCGTCTCGACGATCGTCTTCTTAGAGACCACGGAGATTTCTCCGGTTTTCGGATCGATCTCAACCTGAATGTTCTCAGCCTGCCCAAAACGCTTTTTCGCGGCAGTCTGCAGAGCGGATTCGATGGCTCCGATCACGCGCGCCTTGTCGATTCCTTTTTGGCGGCCGATTTCGTCAATTACTGAAATCAGTTCTCGGTTCATACCTCACGCTCCTGCATCCGGTTTTCACCCACGGCGCCCTTACCCCGNNCGCCTGAGGAGATCGATGCGTACCGATCTCCAGCACGACGAGAGCCTCGTCTACTTGCTTCAGCTCTCCAGTAATCCGCCACTGACCTTCGAGAGGCTGTCGAAGCTTGAGATTCACCTGTTTCCCAATCGCCCGTTGATAGTCCTGAGTCCTCTGGAACGGGCGATCCAAACCTGGAGATGAGATTTCAAGCGTATAGGCGTGAGGGAATGGATCGGCGACATCGAGTGCCGGCCCTAGAGCCTTATGTGCTTGCTCACAGTCGGTGATGGTAACGCCACCGGGTTTGTCGACCAACACACGAACAACAGACCGTGGACCTCGGCCGACACAGACAACATCGATCAATTCAAGCCCGAGCGTCCATAAAATCGGCGAAATAACTTCATGCAATCGGTCAATAACCGGCTGCACACTACTCCCCGGCGTCCTCAACCTTCATGTCCCTTTGACACGTGATCAAACAAAAAAGTGGGCGTGCGCCCACTTACAGAGGCGGTACCATAGCACGCACCCCTAAGCAATGCAAGGGGACTAGCCCGTCAGTAGCGTCCACCGAGCTGCCAAAGCCTGAGTCACCGGACCTGGGCGACCGGTGCCAATGACCTTCTCATCGATCTGAACGACTCCAAGCACTTCGAGCGTCGTTCCGGTGAGAAAAACCTCGTCTGCGCGGTAGAGAGAGTCGATCGACATGAATCGTTCCTCGACGACGACCTCTTCTTCTCTTGCCAATTGCAGTACGACCGTCCTGGTTACTCCGGACAGAATACGCGGGCTTTCAGGAGCCGTCACGAGTACTCCTTCTTGAACAGCCATTACGTTGCTCACGGCACCCTCCATCACTAGGCCGTCTCGCACCAAAATGGCCTCAAATACACCCGCCCGTCTCGCCTCTTCACGAGCCAGCACGTTGGCCAGCAAATTGACGCTTTTGATATCGCATCGGCCCCAGCGTAGATCCTCGCGCGTACAGGCCGTTACGCCGGTGTGGCGCATTTCCAAACTGAGCGGGTGGAGCGCTCGAATCGTCATGACGACGGTCGGGCGACTCTCGGAAGGAAAGCCATGCTCGCGGGGAGCCACGCCTCGCGTCACCTGAATGTAGATCTTGGCATCCTGATACCCGGCCAGGCTCAGTCCCTGGTGAATCCATTGCGTCCATTGTCTTCTGGTATAGGGCTGAGGGATGGAGAGTTGCGTTGCGCTTCGATCAAGTCGGTCAAGATGCGCACCCAATTTGAAGGGAGTGCCTCGATACGTTCGAATCACTTCATAGACTGCATCGCCGAATTGGAATCCGCGGTCATCGATGGAAACCGTCGCATCCTGCCACGGAATGAACCGCCCATTAATAAAGGCAATGTCTGACATAGCTTCAATTTCCAGCGAGTGGCTGCGCCTCTATCGTGAAGAGCCGGCGATCTTCCGAAGTGAATTTCCACCCCATGCGTTTTTCGAACACGATGTGATAGACACCCGGCTGCACGGCCTTAAACTCAAAGATTCGCTGTCCGTTGTCGACGGCGTTATTACTGGCGATGCGGAGAAAGTCGTCGCCGAGGAGAGCGAGTCCCTTGGTGTCATACGAGGCGACCCACTGTTCACCTCTCGTCCGATCTTCCCATAATTGAAGAACAAAGGGTTGATCAACCACGACTTTGCGGGAATCTCCGGCCTCACAGGTCGACACGGGTTCGGCACCAACTCTATTCACAACAGTACCCTCTGCACGCTCCTCGCAGCTACGCGCGTGCTCTTGGAGCTGCTCATGATTTCCTTCGCGGACCGATCATGATCTCGGCTCCCTCCACCCGCACCTCGTAACTGCCTACGCAATACCCACCCCCATCCGTACCTTGTCCGTTTCGGATATCGAATGCAAGGTCGTGCCACGGACAGGCAATGACGTAGCCCTTGAGCCGGCCTTCGATAAGAGGCCCCCCTTCGTGAGGGCAGCTATTGTGAATGGCATAAAACTTCCCGTCGATGTTGAACAGAGCGATCGGTCGATCGTTGACTTTGACGATCTTCGACTGTCCCGGAGGTACGTCTTCAACTTGAGCGACCTTTTGAAACCCATCCATCATATGTATCCCCTTGGTGTGCCGCAAGGCCTATAGGCGAAGGGCATATTTGAGTTCGTCGTTTTTGGCCACGCCTGATTTTTTAATGAACCCAGATTCCGCCTGTATTACATAGCGAGCCGCTTCGGGTGGCGGCCCAAACAGCGGACATGGATCTTTGGCGCAGGGTTCCACCTGCTCGAGCAGATGCACAACATGATGACTTTCATCGACCCACAGCATGTCGATAGGAAATCGGTACTCCCGCGTCGTGACCCGATGAAGACCATTTTCTTCAAAGATGTACAACATGCCACCGTTCGCCGGTAATGCCTCACGAAAGGCAAGCCCGAAGAGGAGCTTCTCAGGAGTATCGGCCACCTCGGCCTCCAATTCGACGCCACTCGGAAAGGTCACCACAATCACACTTGATTCTTTGCGTTCAACAAGAAACACCGAGGCGCTCATCAACAGCAACGCCAGCAGGATCATCATGATGATCCGCTTCTTTTTCTGTTCTCGATCACTCGCTTGGTTGTGATTACCGGACATTTGGAGAAGAGTACCGACTTTATTTTTTCACATGCTGGGCCCAACGACCCATGCGTAGAACTGCCCTAGGCCTTCTGACCGGAACTCGTTTCGTTGACTTGGAAAAGAAGCACAGAATAGAATGCCTTCTCACGCCGCCAATCGTCAAATCGGGCACTACTATGGTGGTGGACGTGGGATCTTGTCAATATTGTTGAAGCCCTTGGGACTGAGAAGGAGGCTTGGGTCATGGCTCTACTGATTACGGATGAATGCATCTCTTGCGGGGCATGCCTACCGGAATGTCCCAACGAAGCAATTTTCGAAACGAGAAGCGATGCCGAGTCAAAAGGAAACCACGTCGGTGATGGACAGGGAGTCGGCGATAATATTTACGTCATCGCCCATGACCGATGCACTGAGTGTGTCGGCCATTTCGACGAACCTCAATGCGCGGCTGTGTGTCCGGTCGATAATTGCTGCATCTCTGACCCTCTCTATCCGGAGACGACGGACGTCCTCCTGGAAAGAGCAAAGACATTGAACCCTGATAAAGGAATCGATCCCGCCAAAGTGTGGAGCGGCGTCAGGAACTAACTCAATCTCTATTTCTGTTGGTAATGGAAGGCCTTGGTTCTCTTCAGAACCAAGGCCTTCCGTTTTTTGTCGAACCCGGACGCTTCAAGATTCTCTTTTTAAACCACCAAAAAACACAACGGCCTCAAGGAAGATTTCCTTGAGGCCGTGAATCTGCGATGAGATGTTCTCTTTTCGTTGCCCGCGACTATTTCAGCATGAGCAACTTGCCGCCGACATGTCCCGGATGCAGGTGACATCGATACTCCAGTACGTTCCCTGCAGCATAAAACAAGTCGCTGGTGGGAATACCGATATACTGTGTTTCGCCTGGTTTGAGCACGATCTTGGTATGCAAGACAGTCGGCGCCGATTGATTCACTGCCGCAGTGAGTTGGAATCCATGTTCAGCCGTTGCCTTGTTGGTCACCTTTAAGAGAACAGGGGCACCCGGACGCGCCTTAAAATCGATGACGGTCACGGGAGGATACCAAACCTTCGTGTCTCCAATTTCGAGGGCGAAGAACGAGGCATCAACGGTGAGCTCTTTAAACGGCTGCCCGACGACGGTGCCGGTTTCCAGATCGCCTGTTTCGACACCGCCCGCTTGAAGCGCATACAAATTCGATGTGCCGGCCAACACCATCCCAAGGCCGAGAAAGCCCATCAACAATGACTTGCCCATGACTACCCCCCTTGCGAGAAAAGAAGAGATGAATATAGAAGCTCGTGACTTAGTCTGTATGATGCCACACTCTGGAGGACATGCAGGCGTTTGGTACTGTACACCCCTCTTCCATGGTCGTTGAGCCGACTATCAACACTCGAGAAATTCCAAATGATACGGGGGTTCTTATAGCATAGGGGCGAAAACGGAAGCAACCAAGCTGAGAGTCACCATCGGAAGGAGAACCTGCCCTCCAAGGTACAACATTGTGGCTGTGCCGTTCACGCGTGCTATGGATATCGGCCGTCGTACCAGACTCGGCTCTGCTTCACAGGACGCCTTGGCCGAAGGACCTCATTCTGGTGCCAAACCACAGCCAGGCTCAGCGCGAGAGATCAAACGACCCCTCTTGCTCGCTTAAGTATTTCATCAAGTTGCCGATAGAACAGCTAAGGAGCGACAGCATGCCCATTATTGTGGCGGTCAACGGGGTCGCGGAAGTCTATCCGGCAAAGCTCATGACCCCACGACACAACCGTACGGAGGCTGTGGCAGATCGGGAGCATCATGGCCAACCGTCATCAACGTTGGATCACCCCGCCTTGGTTGCACAGACAGCCTACCAACAACAGGGTCCCGATCGATCACCTCCCACGCCGGCAGTCCTGGCCCGAGACTTGATGACGACACCGGTGCTCTCGCTTCCATCTGACAGTCGGTTACTTGATGCATGGACGATCATGTCTCACAAAGGATTCCACCACCTCCCCATCACGTCGTTACATGGCACGCTCGTAGGGATGCTCTCGTATCAAGATCTGCTCCGGCATGTGCCTCAATTGATCACATCGGACGATACGCGACAGGCTTCCCGCAAGCACGTTGCCGAGGTCATGACCTCACGAGTGATTTCGGCAACCCCTACAACAGAGATCCGTGAAATCGCCCGAGTCATGCTGGAGGAACGGATCCATGCGGTTCCGATTCTCGATCAGAACCGTCGTCTCGTCGGTATTCTTTCGACACAAGACCTGCTCCATGGCATCGCCACCCACGGTCCGCTCGAACTGTGGACCTGACCTTCCAGGCTTGTCGTCTATCGTTCAAGATCTGCTCGCCAACACAGCTCGTCAATATCCTGCGATACCCAAGTTGCTGATTCCCGTCCAGCCAGATCGGTGGGAGGGGGATGGCTCGTCACGATCCGCCCGCGTAGTTCCATACTGAAAACGTCGCTGCCTGGCCAAGCGGACGCTCAGCCACATCGACCACCGTCCAAATCACGGCCTTCTCAACCACAAACCGACGACCCGATGAAGAAATCCGCACTCCGCTATAGCCGTCATAGAAGCCTTGGACTCGCGCCTGCGCCAACATCCGCTCTCGTTCTGCCCGGTTATCGGCCTCAGCCGTCAGCCGCGAGGGAGTCGTCGTGAATCGTTCCCAGGAGACTTCCCACAGGTCCAGCGCCACTTGATTGCCATAGTTCAAGACCGGATCAGGCTCGACATCATGCGACACCACGACAAAGGAGACTTCAAACAATCTCTGCGCCTGCGCCGCCGCATCTCCGGTCCGCTCGATCAACTCGTGTCCAATCCAACGCTGATAGCTGTCCAGCAAGAGCTGACTCCACTCCACAATGCGCGGTTCGTTCCACGGTGCAGCCTTCACGAGCCTGGTGGTATCACGACATGCGGTGAAGGGCAAGCGGTAGAGACACCTTGTCAAGACCATGGGCCTTCTCTGTATAATGGGGTCTCACTTTAATCCAGCAGGAGCACTGATGGCGGGCAAGACACTGTTCGACAAAATTTGGGAGTCGCATGTTGTTCGAGAGGAACCGGATGGGACCACTCTTCTGTACATCGACCGGCAACTCGTGCATGAAGTCACATCGCCGCAGGCCTTTGAGGGGTTGAAGCTTGCCGGCCGGCGCCCACGCCGTCCCGCCGCCACGCTCGCGGTGCCGGATCACAATGTCCCCACGACCGATAGGAAACTGCCGATTGCCGATCTCATCAGCGCGAAGCAGATTCAAACCCTTGAGGAAAACTGCCGTGACTTCGGCATTGCCTACTTCGGCATGGATGACGTCCGACAAGGTGTGGTTCACGTCATCGGCCCCGAACAAGGGTTCACGCTTCCGGGAACGACCATCGTATGCGGGGATTCTCATACATCCACCCATGGAGCCTTTGGTGCCTTGGCATTCGGAATCGGGACTAGCGAAGTCGAGCATGTCCTCGCCACACAGTGCTTGGTGCAGAAGCGGCCCAAAACGATGGAAGTCCGGGTTGAAGGGTCCCTTTCTGATCGCTGTTCGGCCAAGGACATTATTCTGGCGATTATCGGAAAGATCGGAACAGCTGGTGGCACCGGGTACGTCATCGAATACACAGGGTCGGCGATTCGCGCACTGAGCATGGAGGGACGCATGACCCTCTGCAACATGTCGATCGAGGGCGGAGCCCGTGCTGGGCTGGTAGCCCCTGATGACAAGACGATCGCCTATGT
>CXWK01000996.1_pt3 | contig 12960 bp, 14 predicted proteins | sample 590851 | NCBI WGS metagenome assembly CXWK01 (sample SAMEA3498364, study PRJEB10139) | wastewater metagenome | biome: wastewater treatment plant; material: activated sludge | place: Denmark | collected 2014-08-01
GGGACGCTGCGATTTGGTCGCGGATGTCTGCGAGCCGTACCCGATTCCGATCATCTGCGAGCTGTTGGGCGCGCCCAAGGCCGACTGGAAGTTGTTCTCGGACTGGGCGACGGACATCTTCCGGATCTTCAACAACGACGTGGCCAACGACCGCACCCGCATCGAGGCGGCGATGGCCCAACTCGACGACTACGTGCGGGCCATGGTCGACGCGCGGCGCAGTCGACCGGCGGACGACCTCCTCAGCGACCTCATCGCGGCGGAGGAGGAGGGCGATCGGCTCACCACCGACGAGTTGGTGATGATGACCGAGGCGGTGCTCATGGCCGGGACCGACACCACCCGCAACCAGCTCGCCTGCTCGGTGGCTCTCCTCAGCGGGTACCCCGACCAGTGGGAGCGGCTCGGCGCGGAGCCCGACCTGGCCGCCGGTGCGGTCGAGGAGACGATGCGCCACCTCGGAGCCGTGCGGGCCACGGCCAGGGTCGCGGCCGAGGACATCGAGTACCGGGACGTGCTGTTCCCCGCCGGCACGCTGGTGGTCACCAGCCTGGCCACCGGCAATTTCGACAGGGACGGGTGGGATGACCCCCATCGCTTCGACATCACGCGCCCGGTCACCGGCGCGTCGCACCTGACCCTCGGTTCCGGGACGCACTACTGCCTCGGTGCCTCCCTGGCACGAGCCGAGTTGCAGGAGGCCCTGCCGCTCCTCGCCCGCAGCATGCCCGATCTCGGCCTTGACGGCCCCATCGAGTGGAAGCCGCCCACGGTCGGCATCTGGGGTCCCAGCCGCCTCCCCCTCTGCTTCCGACCGCGGACGGAGGGCTGACCGTGGCGTCGGCTGCTCAGGCGATGGCGAAGCCCTCGTAGCCGTTGGCCGCAATGCTGTCGCATCGCTCGCGGTAGCCGCCCACGCCGCCCACATAGGGCATGAATACCCGCTTCTTCCCGGGGATGTTGGCGCCGAGGTACCAGGAGGATGCCTTCGAGAAGAGGGTCAGTTCGGCCAGTTCGGCGGTGTGGTCGCTCCAGGCACCCTCGGCCTCGGGGGTGGCCTCGATGGTCGTGGCGCCGGTGGCGCGCAGGTGGGCGACGCAGTCGGCGATCCACTCGACGTGCTGCTCGATGGAGATCGGCATGTTGGACAGCACCGAGGGGCTCTGCGGCCCCGTGATCGTGAACAGGTTGGGGAACCCCGCGGTCTGCAGGCCCAGGTAGGTCTGCGGGCCGTCGGCCCACTTGTCGCGCAGGGAGCGTCCCCCTCGGCCCCGGATGTCGATGGCGAGGAGGGCGCCGGTCATGGCGTCGAAGCCGGTGGCGAACACGAGGACATCCAGTTCGTGGTCCTCCGCCGTGGTCCGCACTCCGGTCTCGGTGATCTCGGCGATCGGGTGGCGGTGGATGTCGACCAACCGCACGTTGTCCCGGTTGAAGGTCTCGAAGTAGCCCGAGTCGATCGGCGGCCGCTTCGAGCCGTAGGGGTGGTCGTGCGGGCACAGCAGCTCGGCCACGTCCGGATCGTGCACCGTCTCGCGGATCCGCTCCCGGATGAACTCGGCTGCGGTGTCGTTGGCCCGCTCGTCCAGGAGGAGGTCGGAGAAGGCGCCGTACAGGAACTTGAAGCCCCCGTGCTCCCAGACCTCTCGGTACACGGCCTCGCGCTCCTCAGGAGAGTGGTCGAGGGCCGAGCGGTTCGCAGCATCGAACGGGAAGCCCCCGTAGGAGTGCCGTAGGCGCTCGTGGATCTGGGGGTAGTGGGCCCGGATGTCGGCCAGCTGCCCGGCTTCCAGCGGGCCATTGCGGGCCGGGACGCTGTAGTTCGCCGTGCGCTGGAACACGGTCAGGTGATCGGCCTCGGCGGCGATCACTGGCGTCGCCTGGATCCCTGTCGACCCGGTGCCGACGAGGCCGACCCGCTTGTTCGCGAAGTCGACGCCCCCGTGGGGCCAGCGCCCTGTGTGGTACCAGTCGCCGCCGAAGCGTTCGAGCCCGGGGATCTGCGGGACGTTGGCCGCGGAGAGGCACCCGACGGCGCTGACGAGGTAGGGGGCGCGGACCCGGGTGCCGTCCGCGGTCGTGACGACCCAGTGGGCGTCGTGGTCGTCGAAACGGGCCTCGATCACGGTGGTGCCGAGGCGGATGTCCCGTCGCAGGTCGAAGCGGTCGGCCACGTGCTCCAGGTACGCCCGGATCTCGGGCTGTTCTGGATACTTGGTCGTCCAGGTCCATTCCTGGGCCAGCGCTTCGTCGAAGGTGTAGCAGTAGTACCAGCTCTCCGAGTCGCAGCGGGCACCGGGGTAGCGGTTCCAGTACCAGGTGCCGCCGACGCCGTCGCCGGCCTCGAAGACGACGGTGTCGAGACCGAGCACGTTCCTGGCCCGGTGGAGCATGTAGAGGCCGGAGAAGCCGGCCCCGATGACGATGAGGTCGTGGCGCTCGACATCGGTGTCGAAGGTCATGGTGGAGCACCCTCCACTGGGGAGCGAGTCGAACTGATGTGACAGGCTATATCAGATGTCTCAACTCAGACCCACGCACGGGTGCGTCCGGTGCGTTCACGGCGACTCCGTCGGCCAGTGGTTGGCCCACGCCGAGATGGCGCTGATCACCGGATCGAGGGCTTTGCCCTTGGGGGTGAGGTTGTAGCGGACATCGTTCTGTCCTCGGCCGACCTGGGTCCGGGCCACGATCGAACGGTCCTCGAGCTCCCGCAGTCGCTGGCAGAGGAGCCGGTCCGAGAGGCCGGGCACCGTGTCGCGAATGGTGGTGAACCGATCCGCTCCGGACGCGAGGGCGACGATTATCGGGCCGGTCCACCTGCGGCCGAGGAGCTCTATCGCCGCGTGGAACCTCGCGCAATAGCTGTGGGCCGGCGATGTCTCGGTCATGGAAACCAGAGTTTCCCACAGGTGCACAGCCCCAGATCGAGTTGGCCGGCCGTGGGGTCGCGCGTCGGAGGTTGACAAGCGACGCCCAGGGACTAACGTCGCATCCGCTAACCAATCGTAAGCATGGGTGCAGGGGGCTTCGACACAGATGAGCGGTTCGACCATCCTTCCGGCGACGGCGAGACAGATGCTGTCCGAGCCGGTGATCGCCACGCTGTGCACCGTTGGCGTGGACGGGTTCCCCCACGCGACGCCGGTGTGGGTCGATGTCGAGGGCGACCTAATCGCCATCAACACCGCCCGAGGCCGGAGCAAGACGTCGAACCTGACCCGCGATTCGCGGGTCGCGGTTTCAGCCGTCGATGCCGCAGATCCGTTCCGGGCCGTTGCGGTGCAGGGCAAGGTGGTCGAGGTGACCGAGGAGGGGGCGGATGCCCACATCGACGCCCTGGCCACGAAGTACCTCGGTCTCGACGAGTACCCGCTCCGTCAGCCGGGCGAGCGACGCGTCATCGTGCGCATCGAGCCGACGCGGGTACTCATGGCCCCCGCCGACCCGGAGGAGGGGTCCTGATGGGTGACGTCGCCGGTGCCCTGCTCCTCGTCGGGCGCATCGTGTTCGCCCTCTTCTTCGTGTTCGCCGGGGTGAACCACATCACGAACGGGAAGCAGATGACCGACTACGCCCGACAGGTCGGGTTCCCCGTGCCGGCGCTGGCGCCGTGGCCTGCGGGGGTCTGGTTGGTAGCGGGCGGTGTCTCGATCGCCGCGGGGATCTTCGCCGAAGTCGGCGCCCTCATGCTCATCGTCTTCCTGGTGCCGGCGGCGTGCTGGTTCCACGCCTTCTGGAAGGCACCCGAGGACGCCAAGCAGACCGAGATGATGTCGTTTCTCCGCGATGTCACCTTCGTGGGTGCCTGTCTCGTCCTGTTCGCCGTCTTCGCTTGGCTGGACGACGGCCTGCGCTTCGCCGTGACGGGCGCCCTCATCGAGCTCGATTAGGCATCGCCGGTGACCGTTGCGCCGCTGCCGACGGTGTTCATCCCTCACGGCGGGGGGCCGTGCTTCTTCATGGACTGGACGATGGGACCGGCGGACACCTGGGACCGGTTGGCGGGCTTCCTGCGGTCCTTCGAGGCATGGCTCGGTCGTCGGCCCGACGCGATCGTGGTCGTCTCCGGGCATCACGAGACACCCGTGGTCGAGCTCACCGGGGCGACGGCCCCGCCGCTCCTCTTCGACTACTACGGATTCCCGCCCCACACCTATGACTTGTCCTATCCGGCCTCCGGGAGCCCGGCGCTGGTGGCTCGGATGGCCGCCCTGTTGGAGGGGGCCGGGGTCGCGCACCGGGTCAACCCCGACCGCGGGTTCGACCACGGCGTGTTCGTGCCCTTCCTGCTCATGTTCCCGGACGCCGCGGTCCCGATCGTGCAGCTGTCGCTGCGCTCCGATCTCGATGCCGCCTTCCACCTCGATCTGGGAGCGGCGATCGCCGCCCTGCGGCAGGAGAACGTGCTCGTCGTCGGGAGCGGTATGAGCTACCACAACATGGCGACCTTCATGAGCGGTCAGGCGGCCGAGTCCTCCGGGGTGTTCGACCAGTGGCTCACGACAGCCTGTACCGCTGAGCCGCGTCGTCGTCGCGAGCTCCTGGAGGACTGGTCGAGGGCGCCCCGCTCGCGGGAGGCGCATCCGCGCGAAGAACACCTGCTGCCGCTCATGGTGGCCGCGGGCGCGGCCGGCGACGACCCCGGGACCCGGCTCTTCACCGACGAGGTGATGGGCGCCACCGTGTCGGCGTACGCCTTCGGTCGGTGAACCGGTCGCCCGACCGCATGGCAGGCTTCAGGACGACGGCTCGGCCCGGAGCACGACCGACGCGGTGATGTCAGCGATCGCCGCGGCGAAGGTCGCGGAGACGGGCTGACGGCCGAAAAGGCGCTGCTGCAGGATCGGGCCCAGCAGGAGGCCGGCCACGATCCCGGCATCCGGCTCGTCGTCGAACTCGCCTCGCCCCCGGGCGTCTCGGAGGGCGGCGTCGACCGCGGTTGTCCAGGCATCCGCAACCTGCCGGCGGATCGTGGCGATCGCGGCATCCGCTTCAGCGAGATCCATCAACGCGGTGAGCAGGCGACGGCTCGACGGGTCATCGACCACACGGACGAATTCGTCGGCCAGGACCTCCAGGTCGCGCCGGAGATCGCCGGTGCCGGCATCTCTGGGGTCCGCGACCAGCGACGACCACAGCTCGGCCAGCAAGCCGCTCCGACTCCCCCAGTGACGGTACAACGTGGTCTTCGCGACTCCCGACCGGAGAGCAACCCGTTCCATCGTGAGCCCGGCGACGCCCCGTTCGCCGATCAACGTCCTCGCCGCGCCCAGCCCCGCGGCCCGGGACCGTGCGGGACGGGAGTCCGCGGGGCGCTCAGCCGCGGCCATCGGTGACGACCATCCAACGGCGGAGGTCGACCTCGAGGTTCCGTGTCTGTCGCCGCTGATGGTCCCTGACGGGCGTGGGCATGCTCCCAGGTTACGGCCGGAACGCCTCCCCCTCGACGGCCACCGCGCCGGGGGGCGCGGGTGCAGTGGTCCCCGAGAGCGGGGCGAGGCGGCAGGTGGGGCGCGGGTCGTCTCGACGTGACAGACTCGTTGACATGTCTCAAGTGCAGGACGACCTCGAGGTTGTCACCGGCGAGGCCGCCGAGTGGCTGCGGGCCAACTGGGACCCCGATCTGACGCTCGGCGAGTGGTGGGAATGCATGGCCCGGTCCGGTTGGAGCTTCCCCACCTGGCCGGTCGAGTGGTATGGGAAGGGGTTGGCCCCCCACCTCGCGGGCGTGGTCAACGCCGTCCGCCGCGACGTGGGCGTCGTCCCGCCTCCGGCTGGGATCGCCCAGAACCTGGCGGGACCGACGATCGTCGCCCACGGGACCGACGAGCAGAAGCAGCGTTGGCTCCCGGGCATCGTCGGGGGCGAGGTCTGGTGCCAGCTGTTCTCCGAGCCCGGCGCCGGCTCGGACCTGGCGTCGCTGCAGACCCGAGCGGTCCGCGACGGTGACGAATGGGTGGTCAACGGACAGAAGGTCTGGACCTCAGGCGCCCAGTTCGCCCGGTACGGCATCCTGATCGCCCGTACCGATCCGGACCTGCCCAAGCACCAGGGCCTCTCGTACTTCGTGATCGAGATGGACCAGCCGGGTGTCGAGGTACGCCCCATCCGGGAGATGAGCGGGCGGGCGATCTTCAACGAGGTCTTCTTCACCGACGCCCGGGTTCCCGCCCGGAACCTGCTGGGGGAGCTGGGTGGCGGGTGGGGCGTCGCCCTGACCACCCTGGCCAATGAGCGCACGATGCTCGGCGCGGCTTCGTTCGGGAGCGCCGGTGGGGGGATGGCCATCACCCGCCCGTCGCTGGATGCTCGGGCCGGCGACCTGGTCCGTTCTGGCCCCCGCGCCGAGGCGGCTGGTTCCGGCGCGGGCGATCTGGTGGCCAGGGTGGTGGAGACCTACGGCGATGCCGCAGACCCCCTGACGCGTCAGGAGCTGGCCACGATCTACTCCCTCCTCGAGATCGCCCGCTACACCGACCTCCGGGTCCGAGCCGCCGTCGAGGCCGGAGGTCGTCCCGGTCCGGAGGTTTCGGTCGGGAAGCTGGCAGCTTCCCACCTGCTGCGGACGATGCGGGACACGCTGCTTCGCATCTGCGGTCCGGCCGCCACGCTCTGGGGGGACGACGCCCCCTTGGGGGGACGGGTGCACGACATCGGGTTCGCCAGCTACCTGATCTCCATCGGCGGCGGCACCGACCAGATCCAGCGGAACATCATCGGCGAACGTGTCCTCGGGCTCCCACGCGAGCCGCGGGCCGACAAGGACATCCCGTTCCGCGAGCTCCAGGTCGGTACGCGCCAGCCGGCCTGAGCCCATCGTCGGCGTCCCGTGGCGCCCAGATCCTCGCCCCTGATCCGCCGGCCAGGGTGGGGGTCAGGTGATGGCCGGCGTGGTGTTGGCCAACAGCGCGCGGAACGGGGTCTCCTTCGGGGGGCCGGGTTCCTTGGCCAGGCCCAGCACCCGTTCGCCGATGATGTTGCGCTGGACCTGGTCGCTCCCGCCGTAGATCGACGGCGCGGGCGAGAAGAGCGTCAGCTCCTGGACCGCACCCGCGCTGACGCTGCTCGGGCCGGTGAGTGTGGCGTGGGCCCCGAGGATCCGACAACCGAGATCGCGCGCCAAACGGGTGATGTCGCTGTTGCGGAGCTTGGCCAGGTTGCCCTCGCCACCGGTGGTGGCGTCGCCGGCCTTCATGCGCTGGACGTGCCAGTCGGTGATCGACACCAAGGACCGGAGACGCATGAGGTCCTGCCGGACGGCCGGATCGTCGAGGCGGCCCAGCTCGCCGGCGAGCTCGATGAGCTCACGGACCCGTCCGGGCCCGACCATGCCCCCGCCGAGTGCCCCGGGCTCGCCCTCGAAGGACCCCGCGGGACGGTCCAGATGAGCGGCGATCGTGCCCGGCAGCGCCGCACTGGGGGCGACCACGGCGTTGCCCCCGATGCTCGTCCGTTCGACCATGAGGGTCGTGTTGGCCACTCGCCAGCCGCCGTTCACCTCGCCGATCACGTCGGCGTGGGGGACCCGGGCGTCGTCGATGAACACCTCGTTGAACATGGCTCGTCCCGTCATCTCCCGCAGGGGCCGGACCTCGACGCCGTCCTGGCGCATCGGGAAGGCGAAGTAGGTGATCCCCTGGTGCTTCGGCGCGTCGGGGTCGGTGCGGGCCAGGAGGATGCCGTAGTCGGCCCACTGCCCCAGGGAGGTCCACACCTTCTGGCCGCTCACCACCCACTCGTCGCCGTCGCGCTCGGCTCTGGTCTGCAGGCCGGCCAGGTCCGAACCGGCCCCGGGCTCGGAGAAGAGCTGGCACCAGCCGTGCCGTCCGTCGAGGATCCGCGGCACGAACCGCTCGATGAGGTCAGGGGAGCCGTGGGCCAGGATCGTCGGTGCCGCCAGGGTCAGGCCCAGCCCGGAGGGGGGACCGAGCGCCCGTCGGCTCATCATGGCCTTGGCGAGGCCCGTCGCCTGCTCGGCCGACCACCCTCGGCCGTACGGCTCGGGCAGTGTCGGCAGGGTGAGCCCGGCTCCGCCCAACCGCTCCCACCACTCCGCCACGCTGATCTCGGGATCCCAGTTCCCGTCGAGCCAGCCCTCGATGTCGAACTCGGTCATGGCCTCCTCCTGCCCGCGTGGTCCATCAGTCCTCCTCGGCCCCGACCGTATGAGACGGATCACACAATGTGTACCATGCGCTGCAATGCCGCCGTGGCCAAACGACCTCGGCGCCAAGCCACCGGCCCCCACGGAGATGCCAATGACAGCCACCGACCCCTCGCCCGAAACGGTCAGCGACTGGTCCCGGGACTTCGACATCCTCGATGAGGGTTACGTCACCGACCCGGCGTGGGTCTGGAACCTGCTCCGAGATGCCTGCCCGGTGGCGCACACCGACCGACGCGGCTCGACCTGGCTGCCCGTGTCCTTCGAGGACCTCCAGGCCATCGCCCACGACACGGATCGGTTCTCGTCCAGGGACATCGCGGTCATCACGCCCTACCGGGACCAGGACCCCACCCGGGTGATCAGCCTCATCGCGCCGCCGATAACCTCCGACCCGCCGGAGCACACCTCGGCCCGACGCCTGCTGCTTCCCCGGTTCGGCCCCTCGACCATCGACGAGATGACGCCGATCACCCGCGACGCGGCCAACCGGTTGATCGACGGCTTCCTCGATGCCGGCGCCGCTGACGCCGCGCTCGACTATGCGCAGCACATCCCGGTGCGGGTCATCGCCACCATGCTCGGGCTCCCCCCCGAGGACGAGGCCACCTTCACCGACTGGGCGGTGCGCCTGCTGCAGCAGGGTTTCCAGAACATCGAGTCCGCGACCGGCGCCATCAGCGAACTGATCACCTACTTCATCGACAAGATCGCCGAGCGCGAGGCATTGGCCGCCGACCGGCGCCCGGACGACCTGCTCACCTTCGTGGTCGAGGCCGAGCTCGACGGGGAGCCCCTCAGTGGACGTCACCGGGTCGGCATCTGCTTCCTGCTCCTGATCGCGGGCATCGACACCACCTGGAGCGCGATCAGCTCGAGCCTCTGGCACCTCGCCACCCATCCCGAGGACCAGGCCCGACTCCGGGCCGAACCGGATCTCATGACCACGGCCGTAGAGGAGTTCCTCCGCTTCTACAGCCCCGTGACCATGGCGAGATACGTCACCGAGGACACCGAGTTCAACGGTTGCCCGATGCACGCCGGCGACAAGATCCTGATGGCGTTCCCCGCCGGCAACCGCGACCCCGCCCTCTTCGATGCGCCCGACGAGTTCCGCATCGACCGGGACCGGAACCGACATGTCGCCTTCGGCACCGGGATCCATCGTTGCCTGGGCTCCAACCTCGCTCGGATGGAGCTACGCGTCGCCCTCGAGGAGTTCCTGGGCCGGGTCCCGACCTTCGCTCTGGCCGATCCCGGTGCCGTCACCTGGTCCGGCGGCCAGGTCCGCGGTCCTCGCCAGGTGCCCGTGACCTGGGGGCAGTGAGCATGCCCCGCGTCCGGTTGCTCGACCTCGACGAGGCCCGAGCGGCCGCCGACCGGGTCGACATCCCGGCCGGGATGGCCGAGCTGGCCGTCTTCCGTGCTCTCCTCGCCCACGAGGAGCTGGCGGCCAAGGTGAACGGGCTCCTGCACCAACTGCTCTGGAACGGTGTGCTGGACCCGCGCTGGCGCGAGTTGCTCATCCTGCGCATCGGTTGGGTGCGCGGATCGGACTACGAATGGACCCAGCACTGGCGGGTCGCCCGACTGCTCGACATCCCCGAAGAGGATCTCCTTGCCGTACGGGACTGGCGGTCGAGCCGGTGCTTCGACCGCGGCGACCGGGCGGTCCTGGCCGCCACCGACGAGACCCTCGACTCGGGCAGCATCAGCGCCGCCACCTGGGCCGAGATCGAAGCCGTCATCGACGACCCCCGCGCCCGGATCGAGCTGGTGATCGCCATCGCCAACTGGTCGATGTTCGCCCAGCTCCTGGGATCGCTCCAGATCCCCCTCGAGGCGGGCATCGAGAGCTGGCCGCCCGACGGGCGCTCGCCGCCGGCGGCGCTCGGCGCCCAGCCATGAGGGCATCGATGTTCTACCTGCCGTCCATCGGGAGCCGGTCCGAGATCGAGGCCGGCCATGCCGGTCTGCGGCCGGACCTGTACCAGCGCATGCTGGCCGAGTTGGCCGAGCAGGCCCGCTTGGGCGATCGCCTCGGCTACCACTCCGTCAACTTCACCGAGCACCACTTCCACATCGAAGGCTTCGAGCTCTCCAACAACCCGGTCCTGCTCGACCTCTTCATCGCCATGCAGACCGAACGCATTCGGGTGGGTCAACTCGGTGTGGTCCTGCCGGCCGACAACCCGCTTCGAGTCGCCGAGGACATCGCGATGCTGGACCACATGTCGGGGGGCCGGGCCGATGCGGGTTTCGCCCGCGGCTACCAGCGCCGGTGGGTCGACACCATGGCCCAGCAGACCCACGGGGTCGTGGGGGTCCAGCCCCATGAGCACGACGAGATCGATGAGACCAATCGGCGGGCGTTCGAAGAGTGTCATCGCATCGTGACCTCCGCATGGACCCAGGACCTGCTCCAGGTCGACGGTGAGTTCTGGCGGGTGCCGGTCGCCGGTACCCCGTGGGATGTCGAGTCCACCGATCGGTACGGCAGCGGCGTCGAGCACGGCGAGGTGGTGGCCCTCGGCCCCGTGCCCAAACCACTCCAGGACCCGCACCCTCCGCTGTTCCAGCCGTTCGCATCGTCGGAGCGGTCCATCCGCTGGTGCGCCCAGGAGGGGGTCACGGCCATCCTGCCACCCCTGCACCCGGTACTCGAGCAGCGCCTCACCGACCTCTACGCGGGCGAGTCGGGCCGTCCGCCCGGCGACGGGCTGGCGCTGTTGCGCGATGTCGTGGTCGCGCCCACCGATGAGGAGGCCATGGCGCTCTGGGCGGAGGGAGCCCTGTTCGGCTTCACCTCCTGGTTCTCGCCGTTCGGCTTCGACCGCGGCCTGCCCCACCCCGACACCGGTGAGCTGCCCGACATGCTGGAGTCGTCGCTCGCGCTGGTCGGTTCCCCGGACACGGTGGCGCGTCAGCTCGACCGCCTGTTCGAGCGTCAGCCGTGTCGGTGGCTCTTCTGCTGGGAGTGGAACGGGCTCATCCCCCATGAGGCCCTCTGCCGGTCGATCGAGCTCTTCGCCACGGAGGTGATCCCTCGCGCCGGTTTCGACCTCGAACCACCACCACCGCCCCGGTTGCGGGCCGAGCCCGAGGCGGTACGCCCGTGAAGTTCGGTGTGCAGATGGTCTTCCAGTCCTACGGCTACCCCGAATCGGTGATCGACGGTCAGGTCGTCCACGAGGAGATCGCTCTGGCCGTCCTCGCCGAGGACCTGGGTTTCGACGCGGTCTGGCCGGTGGAGCACCACTTCGAGGACTATGCGTTCTGCCCCGACAACTTCGTGGTGCTCGCCCACCTCGCCGCACGGACCGAACGGATCAGCCTCGGGACCGGTGCGGTGATCCTTCCGTGGAACAACCCCCTCCGCGTGGCCGAAAAGGCGTCGCTGGTCGACCACCTGTGCGGGGGCCGCCTGTTGCTGGGCCTCGGTCGCGGCCTGGCCCGACGGGAGTACGACCGGATGGGAGTGGCCATGGACGAGTCCCGCGACCGGTTCGACGAGGCGGCGGCGATGGTGATCCGGGCCCTCGACTCCGGCACCATCGAAGGCACCGGGCCCTACTATCCGCAGCCCGCGGCGCCGATCCGGCCCCGCCCGGCTCGGTCGTTCGCCGATCGCCTCTACTGCGTCGCCATGTCGCCGGACTCGGTGCTCACCGCAGCAGACCTCGGCGCGCAGATGATCGTCTTCAGCCAGCGCCCGTGGGCCGACCAGGCGGAGGCCTACCGGCAGTACGGCGACCGGTACGTCGACCGGCACGGCGGCTCGCCGAAGCCGCTGCTGACCTGTGACTTCGTGTACTGCGACGAGGATCCGGTGCGGGCCGAGGACATCGCCCGGGAGCACATCGCCGGCTACCTGACCAGTGTCCTGGCGCACTACGAACTGGCGGGCGACCACTTCAAGGAGGCCAAGGGCTACGAGTCCTACGGCGATGCCGTCGACCTGCTGAAGGCCATCGGCCTCGAACAGATGTGTGACATGTACCTCGGGGTGCAGGCGTGGGGCACACCGGCGACGATGATCGATCAGCTTGTCGCCCGCCGGGAGATCATCGGGGACTATGACCTCACGTGCTGCTTCCGCTTTGCCGGCCTCCCCTACGAGCTGGCCGAGCGCTCGATGCGGACCTTTGCCGAGAGGGTCATGCCGGTACTGCGTAGCGAGCTCGCGGCCCGGTGACCGGCGGGCGTGCCGATCAGAGACCCTGTAGTGCCTCGTCCCGCGCCTTCTTGTAGTCGACCTTGCCGTTGGCGGCCCGCCCGATGCTGTCCACCGGGATGACGCGGCGGGGGGCCTTGTAGGCCGCCAGTCGGTCGCGGACGTGAGCGATGAGGTCGTCCTCGGACACCTCGGCGTCCCCCCGGGACTCGACGACGGCCACGACCATCTCGCCGAACCGCTCGTGGGGCACACCCACGACCACGGCGTCGCGGACCGACGGATGCGTCTTGATCGCCTCCTCGACCTCCTCCGGGAAGACCTTCTCACCCCCGGTGTTGATGCAGACCGAGCCCCGGCCGAGGATGGTGATGGTGCCGTCGGCCTGGATCTGGGCGTAGTCGCCCGGGCAGGAGTACCGCCGGCCCTCGACCTCGATGAAGGTCGCCGCGGACTTCTCCTCGTCCTTGTAGTAGCCGATGGGCTGACGGCCACCGACGGCCAGCCGTCCGATCTCGTCGGAGCCGGGCTCGATCTGGCGGCCGTCGTCACTGACCACGATGCTGAGGGGTCCAGCCGAGAACGTCGCGGTGTGGGCCGTGGCGCCACCGCCCGAGAC
>CXWK01002903.1_pt1 | contig 12953 bp, 15 predicted proteins | sample 590851 | NCBI WGS metagenome assembly CXWK01 (sample SAMEA3498364, study PRJEB10139) | wastewater metagenome | biome: wastewater treatment plant; material: activated sludge | place: Denmark | collected 2014-08-01
TGATGGTGTTCCCGATTGAGCTGGTGCTGCCAATCGATGGGCGTGACGCTGGCGAGGTTCTCGGCGAGGGCGATGCGCCGCCCCGAAAAGAAGAAGGTGTTGTGATGGGAAATGTCCCTGCGATGTTGGCGGCGTTGCGCCGTCCGGCCGGTGGCGGTGGAGTGGTGCCCGTTCCGGGCCCGGAACCGGTTCTGGAGGTGTCGGTGGCTTCGGGCGACCCCGAGGTCACGCTCGATATCCAGCTCCAGCGCCGAATCACAGGATGAGTGTCGAGAGCAGTCGGCCTGATCCGTCGGGTGGTCCGAGTCTTTCGGGCCGCCCGGTCGGCGGGCTGGTTCCGCTGCCTGGTCTGGATGAGCCGCGGGCAGCCGACGTCGCCGTCGGTGGTCCCGTCCGGGCATGGATGCGGACGGTCAACCCGACCATCTGGACGGGCACGAGCCCTCATGACCCAGACAATCAAGCGCTCCAAACGCCCAGCACGGCGGACTATGCGCGCTGGCTGCCTTCGACGCTCACGGGCGTCGGTGGCGCTCTTGACGCGGTGACGACCGACACGCGGCCGCGTTGGCGTGTCGGCACGAACACGGGAAGCACGATATTTGCGGCTCGGCTGCCCTTTCCGTCAACGCTGGGCTTGCCGTGGGTGCTGACTGGGGAGGCCCCGACGACGGCGGTTCTCGCTGCCCGAGATGTCCAAGTGTCGGGCCTGGCGGGTAACAATCGCTGGGCCGGTCTCTGCGTCTTACTGGATGGCGTCGTGGTGGCGGGTGCCGACCTGTCGTCCGTTTCGGGCACAGCCACCGGCGACATCGTCGTGGACATCAAGACGTTGCTGTCGGATTGGCACCGATGCGTCCCGATGCTGGTGGTCCGGACTGGTGCCGGGGCGACCGGCGCCCAATACGCGGACATTGGGCGGCTCGGTCTCGAGATCACCGCCTGAACCATGGATGTTGAATGGGGGCTGATCGAAACGATCGCCCAATCCGCCACCCTGGCGGCACTTCTCCCCGAGATCCCGCAGCGGGTCTCACATGAAACCCCATCCGGCCGCGCCTGCAAAGCCCCGCACATCACCGTCCAAGCCATTCCAGGCCAAGCAGCAACCCGCACCGACTGCTGGACGCTGCACCGGCCGCTGATCCGCATCGCTGTCCACGGCGGCACACACGGCGAACCTGACCTCAGACGCCAAACACGCCACCTCATCGACGCGATCAGCGACCTCATCCGCGGCCTCCCCGGACAAACCCTCCCCGCGCCAGCGGGACAACCAGCGCCGCGCATCGTCGCGGCCAACCCAACCACCTCCCCGGCATGGGTCCCGACCGACATCGATCGGTCCTGCTGGGAGCAATTCCACCAGATCGTTTACCGACAGGCCTAGGAGGGTCACCATGTCGATCATTTCCGCGCAGCAGAACAGTGGAGAACTGTGGCTCGCTCCACGGTTCTCCTTGACCTCACCAACCCTGCCCGACGTCGGAGATCTGCTGACCGCCGACCTGTCGACCGTGCACGGCAACTGGCGCGAAGTCGGCTGCATCGCCGACGACGGCCTGAACCTCGGCATCGAAAACGAAGTCGAGAAGATCCCGTGCTGGACGCAAGGCACAGGGAAAGTCGTCATCGGTCCAGGCGACAAAACCCTCAACTTCGAGATCTTGAACGTTGAAGCGTTCACTTTGCAGTTCGCGGACTCCGGCATCCTGACGACCACAGAGCCCGACCCAAGCAACTCGCCAGGGGTGTACAAATACACTTTCCCCGCCGGCGGCCAGGAATGGGCGGCCATCGCCAGATTCCGCGATGGCCAGTACACCTACATGTTCGTGATCGGCCGCGGCGTCAACACCAAGGGCATTGACATGTCGGTGCCTGACCGCGGCGACGTTGTCCGCCTCCCGGCCGAGTTCGCGATTTTGACCTGGGAGCCTGACGACGTCTGCCTCATCACCGACGACCCGGCCTTCGCGCCCGTCACCTGGCTCTGATCAATGGCGAAAACGCACAACATCAACGACACGACCGTCACGCTCGTTGACGAGCTGCCGCCCGGCATCTCCATGATGATCGGGCGCATCGGCAGACTCTCGAAGAAAGCCGACGCCGGCGACACCGACGCCAGCGGATCACTGATGACGATGATCGCCGCCATCGTCGAAGCGGTCGTCACACCCGACGACGTCGACGACGCAACGATCGCGCTCGGCATGCTCGACTCCGACGCGTTCGGCGCAGCCCTCCTCGGGCTGCTGGAGGCAGCCGTCTCCCCGGAATCCGCACCCTCGGCGCCGCCCTCGCCGGATGGCGACACGTCGTCGAGGCCGACCTCCGACGAGCCTACGGACTCAACCTCGACGACGTCCTGACCGACTGGCCGCCCGACCGACTCGCCGCATGGTTCGCCGCTCTCCCCGACGACTGGGAGTCGCGACGACGCCTCTCGCCCACCAAGTGGTCGGGATGGGAACGGCGAGACACCTGGCTCCTCGCCGACATCTTCGACGCGATCCAATCACTGACAGCGGTGACCATCGCGGCGAACTCGAAGCGCGGAAAAAAGCCGAAGTGGAAGCCGTACCCGCGGCCGGAAGCGCCCAAGGAGAAGGCGCCGAAACGGCCGTTCCGCGACTCCCCGATCATGCGCCAATTCCGACGCACCCTCTGAGAGGAGGTGACCCATGCCGTCAGCTGGCACCGCCTGGCTCGACATCGTCCCACGGATCGACCCCGCAGCCTTGTCGCAACTGCAATCGCAACTCGGCGAGCTCGGCGGCCAAGTCGGCCAAAAGGTTGGGGCGCGCATCGGCGACGACGTCGCGGCGGGACTCTCCGACAAGCTCGGCGCGCTCGGCAACAAGATGGCCGGGATCGGCGACAGCCTGACCCTGAAGTTGACCGCGCCGCTGGTCGGGTTTGGGAGCCTCGCGGTCAAAGAGTTCGCGCAGGTCGAGGCCGGACTGTCCGAGGTCGTGTCGCTGACCGGCGAGGTTGGCCCGCAAGCGGCGGCAAGTCTCCAAGAATTCTCGGGTGGATTGGCCAGCCTGTCGTCTGAGATTGGCCTGACTCAAGACAACCTAGTCGGCGGCCTATATCAAGCCCTGAGCGCGGGTGTGCCCCGCGACAACGTCTTCGAATTTCTCGAAATCGCGGGCAAGGCGGCGATCGCCGGTGTGTCCGACACCGAGACCGCCGTCGACGGCTTGACGACGATCGTCAACTCATATGGGTCTGACGTCATCGACGCTGCCCGAGCCGCAGATGTTGCATTTGCAACGGTGAAGGCGGGCAAGACCGATTTTCAACAGCTCTCCTCGTCCCTCGCCAACGTGCTCCCGATCGCTAGCAACGTCGGCGTGTCCTTCGAGGAGGTCGGCGCCGCGATCGCCCAGCTGACCGCCCGAGGCGTCGGAACCTCCGAGGCGACAACCCAGCTGCGAGGCGCGCTGTCAGAGCTGTCGGCCGCCGGCACCGACGTGTCAGACGCCTTCACCGAGGTGGCGGGGAAGTCATTCCGCCAGTTCATCAAGGACGGCGGCGACATGACTGGCGCCTTGGAGATCCTTGGCCAGGCCGCCAAAGATCAAGGCGTCGAAATCTCCGACCTCTTCGGCTCCGTTGAGGCTGGATCCGCGATCCTCGGGCTCGCAGGCACCAACCTGGATGCCTACGCCGCCCAGGTCGAAAACATGGCCAACAGCACGGGTGCTGCGGCCGACGCGTTCTCCGTCATTGATGAGTCGACATCGCGGAAGTTCGAGCGGCTCTCGGTGGCGACCAAGAACGTCGCGATCGAGATTGGCGCCGCGCTCGTCCCTGCGGTCGAGGCTCTGCTGCCTTTCGTCCAAGGCGCCGTCGGTTTCGTGGGCAACCTCGCCGACGGATTCGCTGGGCTTTCCCCCGGGCTGAAAGGCGTGGTGGCCGGGCTGGCGGGCGTCGCCGCGGCCATCGGCCCGGTCCTGGCGGTTGGCGGCCGCTTCCTGACAGTCGCATCCAAACTGGGTCCGGTCTTGGCGGTCGTGACCTCGCCAATCGGCCTCGTCGTTGCTGGCCTCGTCGCTCTCGGCGCAGCACTCGTGGTCGCCTACCGGCATTCTGAGACGTTCCGCAACGTCGTCCAGGCCGCTTTCAGCGCTGCCAGCAACGCATTCTCAGCGATCGTCGACAAGGTCTCGACGTTCGTGCAGGCCGTCCGCGACGGCTTCAAGTTCGGCACGACTTTGGGTGAAGACATCGGCGGGATTGTTGGAGTCGGCGAAAAGCTCGGCGGCCTTATCGAGACCCTCGTCTTTGGCTTCACGACTCTCGGGGCGTCGACCCAAAACTTCGACGCCGTCTCCGGCGCAGTGCTCAAGTTCGGGCAGATCGCCCGCCGCGTCTTCGACGCCGTCGCTTCGGCAGCCCAAACCGCATGGACATTCCTGTCGTCCATCGACTGGAGCCAAGTCTTCGCTGCCGCAACCGATGCGCTCAGCACGGCGTTCAGTGGCATCTCGCGAGCCGTCGGCGTTGTTGCTGATGCGCTGTCCCGGATCGACTGGGGTCGCATCTTCGATACCCTCACCAGCGCGGCAACAACCGCATGGGACGTCCTCAGCGGCACATTCCGCCTGATCTCAGACGCGATCCAAAGCGCCGTCAACTTCCTGAGCGGCATCGACTGGGCGGGCATCTTCAGCGGGATCAGTTCCGCTGCCAGCCAGGTCGTCGACCTCTTCGCTGACGCCTGGCCCAAGATCTCCGACTCGGTCTCAGGGGTCATCACCATCCTGCGACAACTCGCCCGGATCGCGACCTACATCGTGCGTGAGACTGGCGTCGCGTTCGGCGAACTCGCCAGCATCATCAGCACGGCGTTCAACGCTGTCTGGCCGGTCATTCGGATCGCTCTCGCCCCAATCGCGATCGGCGTGATCGGTGCGGTGCAAGCCATCCAAACGATCTGGGACCGGTTCGGCGCTCACATCGTCGACGCCATCCAGGTCGCCTGGAACTTGATCTCAGGGATCATCTCGGCAGCTCTCTCGACGATCCAAGGGATCATCAACATTTTCGCCGGCATCCTGACCGGCGACTGGTCAAGGCTCTGGGGCGGAATCACGCAAGTCGTCTCCGGCGTCTGGCAGACCATCACCACCATCTTCTCGACAGGATGGCAAGCCGTGCAGCTCGCCATTCAGGTCGGCATCACAGCCGTCCGGGCCATCTGGGACGCTGCATGGGCGGCGGTCTCGACCGTCGTCACGACCGTCTGGTCGACGATCTCGGGTGCCGTCACGGGCGGATTCTCGGCGATCACCGGCGCCATCTCGACTGGCATCGCCACAGTGCGAGCCATCTGGGACGGAGCATGGGCGGCCATCTCTGCCGTGTTCACCGCGACCTGGACCGCCATCACCGGCGCCATGTCGGCCGCATGGCAGGCGATCACGTCGACCGTCACGACCGGGATCACGACGGTCGTGACGGTCATTTCCGGCCTGCCCGGCCAGATCACCGGCGCACTGGCATCACTCCCCGGCCTGCTCCTCGGCTTCGGGGCCGACCTGATCAACGGGCTCCTCACCGCAGCGCAGACCGCATGGACCGCTGTGACGTCGTGGCTCGGCCAAATCCCAAGCCTGATCGTCAGCGCGATCGGCTCGCTCGTCTCGACGCTGTCAGGCGCGGGCCGCGACCTCATTGTCGGACTGCGATCCGCAGCGATCGACGCTTTCGGCGGCGTGACGTCTTGGCTCGGGGAGCTCCCCGGCCGGATCGTCTCGGCGGTCGGCGACCTGTCCCGCGTTCTGTTCAACGCGGGGAAGTCCGTCATCGGCGGATTCATCGACGGCATCAAATCGATGATCGGAAGCGTTGCCGACACGCTGGGCGGCATCACATCGAGCCTCACCAGCTGGAAGGGACCACCCGACAAGGACGCTGTCATCCTCCGACCCGCCGGCCGCCTCGTACTGGGCGGCTTCATCTCCGGGATCGAAGACAAGATCCCTGCACTCGCCACCCAACTTCAGGACCTCACTGCCGACATGCCCGATTTTGTCTCGGTCCCGCCACCACCCCAAGTCGAGTGGGCCGCACAGTCAAAGGCGCGAGCCGATCAATGGGACGCGGCACTCCGCGAGTTGGTCACAGCGAACCCACGTGGGGAACCCGTCGAAGCCGCCACAGGGACGACATTCGGCGAGATCGTCTTCGAGATGGACGGCCAAGCTCTCGGACGCGCCCTGGTGCCCGGGCTCCGATCCGCACAACGGGAGCGCTCCTAATGGCCACACACCTGGGACGCCTCTCCGGCCCTCTGGCCATCGATTGCCTCAAGTCCCTGAATCAACGATCCGCGCAGAGCGACCATCGAATCGAGATCGCTGGCCGCGTCTGGGGCGACTCGATCCAACTCTCCGGCACCATCGAGGAACGGGCCCGCTGGCAGCGCGATGAGATCGCAGCCCTCGGACACCACCCCGACACGCGACACACCGCCGTCCCGCTCTGGCTCGACGATGACCCGACCATCGACGGTTGGCACAAGCTCACCGAAACCAGAGTCGCCGGCGAACGCGACCAGTCCGGCTGGATCGTGTGGGACGCGGCTCTCGACGAGGTCGGCAACCGCTCCCTCGCCCAGCAAATCACCACGGTTGTTCCGACCGGGGTCCGCGAGAATTTCCGGCCCCAACGCGACCCGAACGGTCTGTATTGCTTGCTGTTCGGGTCGGACATCGAATGCAGGCAACCATCCTGGCGTGGCTCCATGGTCGCGATCCCACCCGAGGCACACACCGCGACCGGCTCAACCGACGTTCTCGGGATTACCGATGAATGGACGCGGCAATCGCCGGCGGGTCCGGTCCGATGCTTCGGGGGCTGGCCGACCGGCGACCACACTCACCTCCGCTGGTGGTGCCCGCCGCAAAGCGCCTATGGTGCCGCCGCCGAGATCTGGACCGGAGGACCACGCGAGCCGTGGGAGATCGACCGCTCTCAGGGTGGACATCTCCGCGTCGCCCACCACATCCCAGAGGCGGACCACAGTCGGCCTTGGGAGATCTACAACGGCATTGTCGGCATCCAACGCTCCAACGGTTCGACCTACCGCGTCCGCTGGTACAACGGCTCGAACTGGTCCACCGTCCGCACGATCCGCATCCTCGTGGATGGGCAACCACTGCCAGACGCACGGACGCTTACGATCGAACGCAACGACCTCGACGGCCACGCCGTGGTCCTCCGCGAAACCTTCGACCACCGTCCGTCTGGAGCCACGCGGTACCCGGTTGAGCTGCATTGGTCGCTCTATCGCGGTCAACGCGGCCCCGGCCTCCTCGTCGTCACCCCCGCAGCAACGCTCAGGGCCGTAGAAACGCCGGGCGACGCAACCGCCGCCTACGCGAGCTCGACCCTGTTCTCGGCTGTCGACACATCGGCCGCGCCAAAACACCTGATCACGACGACCACACAGTCAACCCACACGGGTCAGGGCTGGCGGCACACCGCCAGCAGGTCGTGGTGGTCGATCCAAATGTCGCTCTCTGGCGCAGCGCGCGAGACGCCGCAAGACCTCGAGAACGAATGGATCTCGTCCCTGCTCGCTCAATCGCGCACGTTCCGCACATGATCCGCGAGCAGGCCGTCGGCAACGGAGGCTTTGAAGTCGCCCTCACCGACGACACCCCCATCGACGTCCTCGAAGCAATCCGCGAAGGCGACACGCTCTACGTGACGCCGATCGACGCTCCGGTCGAAGAGTGGGGCTCGATTGGGCCGCGGGTTGGGTGCCTTTTCGGGGCACCAATCTGGACCGTCAAGCCAACAGGCGAGAGTGGCATCACCCTCTCTGGTGAGGGGCCCGGGGTCTACCTCGGCACCGGTGACTCCGCGGTCGGACCGCAATCGACGCAGGCAGGCGGCGTCGCTGGATCTGCAGCACTTGCGGTCGGGATCGCCCTCGACTGGCCGCCCTTCCTTGGGGGCTACCCCAAGCCGATAGCGTTCGGCTCGGCCGAGTCGATCGTCGGCCTGATCTACTGCCAGTTCGGGGCGCCAAAAACGCGTCGCGACATCATGGAGCTGATCGCCAACTGGTTCGACCGCTACTGGGTGATCAACATGCGTCCAGCAGGTCGACCGACGCTTCGCTTCGGATCGCCGTCTTGGCTGTGGGGCGAGCCTATCGACCTCACCCGGCGAAGCGCCGCCCAACTCGATCGGCAAGTTGTGCGCCGTCAAGCGGCACGCCGCACCCGAACCTTGGAGGGACGCAGCACCCGACACGCCGTGCTCGCTCCAGACATCACAGTCACCCTTCCGACGGTCCCTCCCGTCACCATCACGATCCCCAACAAAGCCAACGTGGCCCGTTCGTCGCCCTATCGGACGCCCGACGGCGAGCATTGGCAGCTCATGACAAGCTCGATCTACAACGGAATCGAACTGCCGCTCCTGCCCCAGCTCGTCGCCGAAGCCGAACTCGATCGGCGCGAACGCGCTGGCATCGAGGTCACCATTGTCCTCGACGACGACTGGGACATCTCCGGACCCCTGCACCCCGCCCAACACGTCAACATCTTCGACCCATCCCACCCCGATCTCGTCGACTATTCGACCACAGGAAACCATGACGACGGCGGCGAATACGCCCGCCCGCGACGCATGATGATCGACCAGTACGAGTGGCCCGTGACCGCTGGCCACGGGGTCTATGTGCAGCGCGGACAGGACCCTGCGCGGCGAATCTCGCCGTGGGTCGCGCCCGACACCTCGCCCGCCAAGGTTGCGCTGGGCGAGCCCGTCCGCGGCACCTCCGGGCTCTGGGATCTCTTTCGCGCTGTGCACGAGCTCCAGCAAGTCCGCGACAACATCTCATCCTGAGGGGAGCCCCGATGGAACAAGTCCTGATGGCACTCGCGATCGAGCAGCGCCTGACCGAAGTCGGCGAGCGTGCCAAACGTGACCGGTTCGTCGTCTCGCTTCTGACGCGAGCCCGAGACGGCGCCCCGCGCTCTGAGCTGGCGCAACTCATTAAGGATGCGACCGGAGCGGAACTCGTAACCGATATCGACCTCGACGCGCTCGGGGTCGATATCGATCTGATCGTCGCGGCGGAACACCAGGCGGCCGAAACAGCCGCGCAGGTTGAGGCCGGCGAAGCAGCGATGGTCGATCTGTTGCGGGGCGCGCCATTGGACTGGGCGGCGCAACTCGCCGCGACCCGCAAAGGGTTTGCGGTCGGACCGAAAGGACGCGCCCGCGACGAGGTCTTGGCGGCGATCGACCGCCTCGCACAGCGAAAGGGAGTGACTCGTGGATGAGCAGGTTCGCCAGGCTCAGGCCTGGCTGAGAGAGATCGGCTTCAGGGTTGCCGGTCGACCGATCGAAGTTGATGGACGTCCTGGGCCGCAGACCCGTCTCGCGACGGCCTGCTTTCAGATGGGATGGACCCCAGCCAACCTGGCGCGGGACGGCGTGCCGGGTCCGCTCACCCTCGCAGCGCTGGAACAGTGTGTCGCCTGGGACGGCCGAGCATCCGAGAACTTCGCATTTCGAGAATTCGCCAGCCGCGGAAATGGCGAGGTTCGAATTGAACGCGAGCTGATCCTCAAACTTGAGCAGCTGCGTGCCGCATCGCGCGGACCGATCTCAATCGCCTCCGGATACCGCGACCCCGCCCACAACAAGTCCGTCGGAGGCGCGAAGCACTCACAACACTTGTTCGGCCGCGCGGTCGACCCGATCTTTCGCGGCGACTGGTTGGGCCTCGAAGAGGTGCGAGCGATGGGACTGTTCTCCGGGATCGGCCATCGACCCTCCAGCGGTGGACGCGTGGAGCACGTCGACATCCGTGCAAGCGCGACACCGGCCCGCCCAACGACGTGGAGCTACGGTCGATGATCGAAGCCGCCGAGATCTTCACGGCCGACTCTGTCGTGGGGCTCGCCGAACATCTCGGCCCAGTCGTCGCGACGGTGGTCCTCGTCCTCAATGCGCGTTGGGCGCGGCGTGCCAGTCGGGCGACACGCAACGGCAAGGGTGACGTTGCCCACATGGCCAGCGACCTGGTCGACAAAATGGACGCAGTCCACAAGCGCATCGACCGGCTCCACGACTGCGTGTCCGGGTTGCGCTCCCAGGTCGAGCAGATCGACGACCGCACGATCCGCCACGACGAACGGATCCGCACGCTTTTTGGGGACCTCCCCCGCAGATCGCAGCGAAGGAGGTGGCGCTGATGGCCACACGGGAAGGTGTAAAGACGACCGAATTCTGGGCCGGCATGGGTGGCGCGATCGGCTTGCCGGTGATCGCCCTGGTGGGTGATCTGCCCGAGCACCAAGTTGGGATCGCGGCATGGCTGATCTTCGCCTTTGTCATTGGCCGGCCCTTCGGGAAGATCGGCGAGGGCTTGGTCCGCATAGGCAAAGCGATGCAGGCCGAGCAGTCTCAGCTTGCCGCGCAACGTGAGCGACGCGACGCGGACCGCCAGACCCGCTGGATCGGCGAGCTGCACACCGAGCCGACCAGAGAGCAGAGGAGACAGCCGTGACTTGTTGTGACGCCCCGAGCGTCTATCAGGCGGCACTTTCAGCGTCGCCGAAGTGTCCGCCAGCCGGCGACACGGTGAGACTGACCCACACGATGACCTGGCCAGACGGCCAGCCCGTCACGCTGGTGGACGGCTGGACCGTTGACGTTGTCATCACCGAGCGGTCGTTGGTCGACCCGGTGACCCTTTCGGTAGCGGCCACCGTGAACGACCAAAGCGCTGGCCTTGTGTCGGTGGTGTTGACGCCCGAGCAGACGGGGTCGCTCAACCCGACAGACCGGACGGTCTGGTTTTCATTGCGTTGGACGGCCCACGGCCCGGGCGGCGAACGCATCACTGATGGTGGGGGCTGTTGCGCCGAGGGCCCAACGTTCTGCTTGTGCCCTGATCCCGAGAGGGAGGTGACACCATGATCAACTCGATCGCTGATCTCTTCATCGTGATCTTTGCGGCCCTCTGGGGCGTGCTAGCGTTCTTGCAGATCATCTGATCATCTGATAATCTGATCGGTTGAACCAGGAGCGGCGTGGCCGAGTGGCTAGGCAGCGGCCCGCAAAGCCGTGTACACCGGTTCGAATCCGGTCGCCGCATCCAATAGCTCGGAAGGGATTCAATCCACCCAATCTGGTGGAAATGCGAGAAAGCCCCGGGGTTTCGGCCCCGGGGCTTTCATGTTGTTGCGGCTCCTTGACGGCCGTGTGGGCTGGCGTCTAGCGTTGCCGTCACCAAGGGCCAACTTTGGGTGACGGGCCACGCGATTCCTTTCGCGTGGCTTTGTTGCGTCATGGGTCGGGGTTAGGCGCCGAGCGGGCAGTCGCCCGAGTGCTCGTCGTCCATTTTGTCGAGGTCTCGGTGCATGTCGCACCGACCTGGCCGGTCGAAAATGAACTCGCCAGTCGAGTCCGCGTATTCGTTGAGTCCGTAGTACGACCAGTTGGTCTCGACGACCTCGAGGCACTCTGTCCAGCCGTTGTCCCAGCGAACGCCGGTGGCGTCAGCAGGGATTGTGAGCTCGAACTCGGTGTTGTGGTCGTAGTGGTCGGCGATTTGGTGGGCGGTGAACGTGTTCATGGGGTGTCTCCTTGGGTTTTGGTGGGGGCTTGTCGCCCCCCGATGAAGATAACTATACCAACTGTCCCGACGGGTTGCAAGTCGGAGGGACAGTTATTTTGAATTCGAGCGCCGATATTTCGCCCGCGCTGCCGTTTCCGCAGCGCGACACGCGTCGCACACAGACTCACCGTTGCGGCGGTGTCGGGCTGCGCCAGACTTCGTGCCGCACTCTGCAGGCTTCCGAGTCGCTGGGCGCCGGGCCGCATCCCAGCCCGCCCGCCAGGCGCGACACGCCTCACACGGCGACTCACCGTTGCGGCGATGGCGCGAGATCGCAGCGTGACCGGGATCAACACAGGGCGCCATCTCAGGCCTCCAGGTCGCAGGTGCCGGGCCGGTAGAAGTCGTTGTACGCGTTGGCCTCGTCTTCGGCCTCGTGCTCGGAGCATCGCCCCGGTGTCGTTGTGAGCCACTCGCCTTCGAGGCCGGGATCGCCTTCGCTAGGGCCGCCAACCTGCCCCAGGATGACGCTTTGTGCGGCGAGCATGGTGTTGCACGCTGTCGTCCCTCCATCCCACAGGATGCCGGTCGCATTCTCTGGCTGGTCCGCCAGGGTTTCGTCGGCGGTCGAGTCGTGGTAGTTGGCGATGGTCTCGGCGGTGACTTTGATTCCGGTGGCGCTCATTTGGGGTGTCTCCTTGGTTGGTGGGGTGCTTTCCCCCGATGAAGATAAGGATACCAACTGTCCCCGTGGGTTGCAAGTCGGAGGGACAGTTATTTTGCGGGTGGTGACAGTCGCGGTGACAATCACACCGCAACCAAACGCAACCACCCTTTTAATCCGCTGGTCGAGGGTTCGAGCCCCTCACGACCCACCAACAAACCCCCAGGTCCGCCCACGTGGTCGACCTGGGGGTTTGTCGCGCCCTCACCCCGGTGGTGACACTCCTGGTGACACCACCACCCGCCTGTGGCACCATGGGTGTCGAGGAGGTGCGCCCCATGGCATCGATCAGAGAGACCAAGCCCGGCCATTGGCGTGTTGTGGTGTCGGATGGATTCGGTGCCGATGGCCGCCGCAAGCGGATCACCCGCCGAGTCCGGGGCACCAAGCGCGACGCCGAAACTGCGCTAACTGCCTTGCTTGCGCAGCGAGAGCAGGGGGCCACCGCCCCAGCTGGGAGCGTCGCCGAGCTGCTGGAGCAGTGGCTTGAGTCCGCCAAGGCCGAAGTCGAGGCGACGACGTGGCAGCGCTACGAGGCGCTCGTGCGCCTCCATGTCCGGCCCCTCCGCCATGCGCAATGCGTCGGAAGTCCTTACCTCGCTCCCAAGTAGTCCTGTCGGGTCCAGA
>CXWK01008625.1_pt2 | contig 12953 bp, 7 predicted proteins | sample 590851 | NCBI WGS metagenome assembly CXWK01 (sample SAMEA3498364, study PRJEB10139) | wastewater metagenome | biome: wastewater treatment plant; material: activated sludge | place: Denmark | collected 2014-08-01
CGACTCGACCGCCTTCCCGACCGCCGGCCAGATCGCCAGCAACGTCTGGGAGATCGACCCGGCTGCCTTTGCCGCCCTCAACGGCACGATGGGCCACCGGCTCAACGCCCTGACGGCGACGGCCATTAGCCAGGCGGTGTGGAACGCGACGCAGAGCGCGTTCCAGACGCCGGGGACGTTCGGCTACCTGTTCGACGCCCCGGTGAGCGGTCAGCCCGGGTATACCGACGGTACCGGCGCGGTGGCCTTCACCTACACGTTGACCAGCCAGAGCGACGGCTCGCCCATCGCCGGCGTCCGGGTGACGGTCAGCGACGACATCGCCGGCAGCCACGTCGTCGCGGAGGCGATCAGCAACGCCGGCGGCGTGGTCATCTTCCATCTCGACGCCGGGCGCTACTACCTGTGGCGGGAAAAACCTGGCTGGTCGTTCGTCGACCCGGACACTCAGGACGTGGAGGGTTAGGTATGGCCCACGCCTTTGGCATTCCCATCACCGGCAGCGGCTGGGGCAGCGGCGCGCCCGACGGGGCGGCGCTCACCTACGACCTTGAAGCAGCCGACGCCGCCGTGCGCAAGCGCAGCCAGCTCCGGCTGATGCTCAACGACATCGAAGCCGGGCGCGGGCCGCGGCCGGGCGGGCGCAACTTCACCGACACCGAACTCGACAACGCCCTGGAACTGGAGGGCGGCAACCTCAACCGGGCGGCGGCGCTGGCTTATGAGATTCTGACCGCGGCCTGGGCGTCGCAGGCGGAGCGCGTCGGCCTGGGGCCGCAGACCTACGAGTCGAGCCAGGCGCGGCGCTACCGGGAGCTGGCGACGATGTTCCGCAAGCAGTACGGCCACGGCCGCGCCGGNNGGCAGCTTCGCCGAATGGTGGCCGCATTGAACCACTACCACCAGCTTACCCAGAGCGTCGCCCGGCACTTTGTCACGCAGGAGTACACCCTCTGGGACCCGGCAACGGACACGCGCGAGACCGTCAGCGGCAGCGCCATCACTATCATCGTGCGCGACTGGCGGGAGGACAACGCCAACAGCCCGGTGCTCGGCGGCCAGGGGAGTTTCGGCCGCCAGTTGCAGGTGTTCATCCGGCCCGGCGCGCTGCGGCCGATGACCGACCATGTGCTGCTCGACGGCGCGGCGGAGTACCCCGTCCGCGCTGTGGTTCCGTGGCCGATGCAGGAGCCGACGTATTACCAGTTCATCATCGAGCAAACCCAACTGTGATGCCATGCTGACCATTGAAGCCGAAGCGCAGATGAAGGAGATTGCCCGGCTGTACAAGGAGGCGGCTGACGGTCTGAGCTACTTCATCGTCGATCACGTAGGCGCGTTCACCGTGCCCGGGCGCATGGCTGTGGCCGCGGAGCGCATCCGGGAAGAGGGGCGGCGGACGTCGCCGTTCTACACCGGCACCCTGTCACTGTCCCACCGGGCGACGGTCGAAGTGGAGCAGCCCAGCGACACAACGGAAGTCGTGACTGCCCGCATCTTCATCGATCCCGACATCGTGAATCCCATTCTGGGCGGCCACCCGGCCGTCTACGGCGTGGAGGTCAACGACCGCAAGCCGTGGTGGGACGACCTGTGGCTATTCACGCTCGACGAAGCCAACAACGGCCTGCTGGCCGACCTGGAGCTTGACTTGAAGACACTCATGCCGTCGGCCTACGGCGCGATGCGCTTCCGCTAAAACGGCCGCGCCGGCGGACTACAATGGCCCCAGCGCAGTAAAGGAACACCCATCATGCACCCACCTATCGGATTCAAGACCGCAGAACCCGCCTACACCGACGGGATTGTTGACCGTTTCTACCGGCCGCTCATCGCCGCCGGCATCGCCCCGGTGGTCATGTCCATCGACAGCGCCGGCCACTGCTACGACGTGTGGCAACTCGTCGCCGGGACGGCGCTGCAAGATCGGGCGGTGATGCATTTCCGGCGGACGGGCGACCCGGCCTCCGGCGAGCCGAACGGCATGGACGTAGCCAACTACGACGCCGACCCGGTGGCCGACGCCAACCGCATGTACGACTGGCACATGAGCCGCTGGCCGAAGGAGTTGCCCAAGGAGCACGTCTGGACGCAGTTCACCAACGAGCCGCGCAAGGAGGCCCACGACTGGCTGGCGCGGCACGGGTTGCAGTTGTGCCGCCGGGCGCTGGCGGACGGTCGCCGCATAACGCTTTTTGGGTGGGCGGCCGGGACGCCGGAGCCGGAAGCCTGGCACACGGCCGCGGCGCGGGAGCTGCTCGACCTCTGCCGGCGCTATCCCGACCGCCTGGCCATCGCTCTGAACGAGTACTCCTATGAACCTGACACCCTGAATGGCCCGGCGCTCATCGGCCGCTGGCAGGCTATTCCCAGGCCGTGGCCGACGATCTTCATCACCGAACACGGCTGGGCCTATGACAGCGCCCCGGCGGCCGCGATTGGCATCCCGCAGCTGCTGGAGACGTACCAGAAGTGGTATGCCTACCCGCACATCAAGGGGCTGGCGCTGTGGACGCTGGACAAGGGGCGCGGGGGTAAGCGGTTGCCGTATATTATCAATGCCTACATGACGCCGCTGGCGGAGGCGATTGTCGCCAACGATGTGAACCCGATTGAGGCCCCGGCCGAGCCGCCGCCCGCGGCCGAACCCCCGCAGCCCGCGGCCGAGTCGCCGAATCTGCTCAAGAACCCGTCGTTTGAGGACGGCTGGAGCGACAGCACCGCCTTTCCCGGCCAGCACCCGGCCGGGTGGGAGATGGCCTGGAACGCCGGCAGCGGCTTCCCCAACCCCTACGCGCCGGCGCAGCCGTACATGACCGGCGAGGCGGTGCACAAGACGGTGGCGATGCTGCCGGCCGAGGAGCGCAGCCTGTTCGTCTGGGATGGCGACACGACCTACAAGGTGTTCGGCGCGGGGACGAAGGCGTTTTGGGGGCGGTTGAAGCAGACGCTGAGCCTGCCCGCCGGCCGCTACCGGCTGACGACGCCTGTGTGGGTGGACTGCTACCGCTGGGACACGACCAACAAACGCAAGGACTACAACGTCGAACCGCGACAGGCGGAGACAATGGTCAAGGTCAATGACAGGGAAGTCCGGCCGTGGACGGCGCTGAAGGCCGGGCAGCGGCACGATATCGTGACCGAGTTCGACCACCCCGGCGGCGACCTGAAGCTGGCCGTTCATTTGCGGGCCAACTGGCAGATCTCCAACAACTTCTGGCTGGACGGCTGGCGGCTGGCGGCTGTTACCGCGGAACCGCCCGCGCCGCCTCCCCCTGCCCCGCCGCCGGCGGAAACGGCGGTCAAGATCGCCGACATCTCCAAGTGGCAGGGGGCGATCAAGCCGGTGATGATGAAGGCCGCGGGCATCCATGCCGTCATCCCCCGCGCCAGCTACGGCACGACGCGCGACCAGAACTTTGACCTCTACATGGCCCAGTTGCGCGGCGCGGCCATGCCCGTCCCGGCCGTTTACCACTACTACGAACCGCGCCTGCCCTGGCGGCAGCAGCTGGATACGCTGCTCGCTGCCATGCGCCGGCACGGCGCCGCCCGCGCGGCCGTCGATCTGGAGGACATGAACTTCGGTTCGGCGACGGCCACGCGCGGGTTCATGGCCGCACCGGCGGTGACCGACGCCAGCCCGGAGACGCGCTGCCGGCGCAACCGGCAACGGATGATCGAACTGGGCATCGATCCGGACCAGGCGGGCGAGAACGCAACCGCCCTGGAAGCGCTGCCGGCGACCGTCCAGCCGGGGCTGGTGGAGGATGTCCGGCTCTTCCTGGAGGCGCTCGACCGGGAGATGCCGCTGCCTGACGGCCATGCCCATCTCATCTATACAAACTATTCGTATTGGCTCAACATCATGGGCAAGCCCGACTGGGGGGCCAGGTACCAGTTGTGGATCGCCGCCTGGACGACGGCCGCCCGGCCGGCCGTGCCCGCCCCCTGGGAGATCTGGACGCTGTGGCAGCACAGCAGCAGCGCCGACGGGCAGGCCCACGGGGTGCAGAGCGACCGGCTGGACCTGAACCGGTTCAACGGGACGGTTGAGGCGTTTGAGCGCTGGGCGGAGGTCCCGGCGGCCGTGCCGGCGCTGGAAGAGACGCTGCGGGCAACGGCGACGGGGCTACCGCGCTATGTGAACCCGACGTTTGCCCTGCCGGCGGCGATCATCGGCAGGGGGCAGCAGGTCAACAGCCCGGAGGCCCAGGCCAGCCACGGCGGCGTCGCCTACACGCTGGAAATGGGTCTCGATGTCAAGACCGGCACGGAGACCATCTACTACGCCCGCACCGGCGACTGGCAGAACGTCCGGAGCGTCCCTATGAAACCACCGCAGCCGGCCGGCCCGGCGGCCGAGGCGATCGACCTGCTGCCTTACCTGATGGGGGACGGCCGCCTGTACGAGATGAAGGTCGTGCGGCCGGACGGGGTTCACAGCCAGCAAGTGCAGACGCAGCGCGTGGGGGACGGCCGTTTCTACCACGTGAAGAACCGGCAGTGGGAGGAGTTGTGGGCCGACGGGCAGTTCATCTACCGGGGCACGGACACGTCCCACTCCGAAGACACCTACTACACGCTGCGCGACGAACCGGGCGGCTACGGTTCGCGCTGGTGCCCGCGCACCATGAAGGTCGGCGACGTGTACGAGCGGAACCCGATCGTCACGTTCTACTACAAGCGGGGCTGCGTGAAGCGCACCGGCCCGGGCTACACCGAAGGGCGGCAGCGGACGTGGTTGCAGCTCGTGAAGCGCCACGCGAGTTACCTGACCGGCGGGGTTTTGCTGAACGACGTGGTTGAACTGCGGTGGCTGGACAAACCGATGGGCGGCACGGCAAGGGAGACGTACTTCTACGCCCGCGGCTACGGGCTGGTCGCCTGGTCGGCCGCGCCGAACCTCTACAGCCACATCGTCGCCGAGTTTGAGCCGGGGGAGCGCGAGCCGATGGGCCGCGAAGTCATCCCCTGCCTGATCCGATAGGGCATGAGCGGCAGGGGTGGCGAAAGCAGCCGCCCCAAAGAGCCATTGAGATGACAAGGCTCATCCTGGAGAATGAACCGCAACTCGACCTGGCGGCCGTCGTGGCCGGCTACAACGGCGACATCGGCCGGCTGCAAGAGGCCGTCCGCCGGGCCAGGGCTTACGGCCAGACGCTGCGCCAGGTCGCCGAGACGGCCAGGGCGGCCGGCGCGCCGGCGAGTCTCGTCGGGCTGATCCGCGCCATCTATAAGCAGGAGGTGGCATGAAGACCATCGGCTTCCGCCCGGTTGAGAACGCCCAGGACATCATCGACGAGATCCACGGCGTGCTGGGGCCGGTGCTCGTGCCGGCCTACCTGGACAACCTGTACCCGTTCCGCTGGCAGCCGACGGCGACGACCGGGGGCAAGCGCGTTGGGAGCCTGACGGCGACGACGAGCATCCCGACCGATTCGGCCGAGAACAACAACTACCACGACATCATCCTGATGGCCGCCTTCTACCACAACGGGACGCCGGCCGAACTGGAGGCGGCCGAGCGGGCGATTAACGGGGTGGAGGCGGCAGTATGGAATGCGCTCATCCCCCACCGGGCGGCGCACTGGAACCGGATTGAGCCGCCGCGGCCGAGTATTAAGCCGGGGGCGCCAGAGGGGGCGGTGAATTGGCGGGCGATTTATATCTATATCCGGGCTTCGCGGACTTGAAAGCGTATATGTGTGTGGCACTCTAAGACCCGCTGGTACCCTCCGCATTGCCGCAAACCAACGGCTTCGTCGAGCGCTTCATCCGCACGGTCAAAGAGGAGTTCTTCAAGCGTGCCCTGCGCCAGACGTTCTACAACTCCGTGGCCGCCTTACAGGCCAACCTGGACGTCTGGTTGGTTACTACAACACCGAGCGGCCCCATCGTGGTTACCGTGCATGGGCCGCCGGCCCATCGATACCGTCAATCTGTTTCAGGGAAATGTTAGGAAAGAAGGTTAGTTGTACACATTAGCCTGACTTCGCCAAAAGGATCGATTGGTTGCATTACCTGGGAAGAATTTAGTCGTCCACTTTAGAGACCAAGCTCAGACACATCAAACGTTGGCAGCTCTATCACGTGTATCTCATAGCCCTTATATTGAAAAGCACGCCTAATATTATCGATAATCTGATTCTTCTTGTTCGCATCAATCACCTCATTTTCGTGTGGAGGGTCCCAAGTTCTCATTGAATTTGAATACACAACTATCCCATCAAATCGCTTTATAAGCTCAGAGTTGATGTGCATACGCTGTGTGCCCTCACTATAAAGAATTCCCTCAATGCCTAGTATTTCAACTGAGAAACCCTCATCGCTCTTAATTCTGTTAGGTCCATCCTTCTTGAACACCTTCTTTCTCTCCTTATAGTATATTGCCCTATGGTGGGGGGACAATAGTACCATCTACTACAAGGTGGTATAGTAGCCTTGTTACGTTTGGATTGCTCGAGAGAACACGATATTCGTCAACCCATATGCTATTAAGATTAACGAACGTACTTTGGAAGACATGAACCTCTCCTGCTGCACCACGGGCGAAGTTTTCGGAGGCTTGTTTCCATACCGCGTGTGTCACTCTGTTCCAGCCTAAAGGCTTTGTAATAGTCTCAAGCAGTCGTCCTGTCCTAGTCATCCCGATTGTGACAGAGTTGTTTGCCTTTGCCCAAGCTTCCGCCTCAGGCCGTACTCCAGAATAGAATACTCGATTGGTTGTCACTCCGGCAAAACCAAACTCATTTGTACAATCACCATCAGCGCATAACAGCCGCGCACCACCATAACCGAACGTTAGACCTATTGCCGCCGCAGTCAACCCCTGCTCAGCGGCTACGTTCATAGCTACCTCGGCGGCCGCAAGTTCCTGATCTTTTAGAATCACCTGCCCGTTAGCTACGGCAGCGTGACATTTGAAACATCCTGAATATGCCTGGGAACTATACCAGTCACCATATACCAGGTCAGGATGGTAGGTGGCCATATACTCGTCATAATTTTGTTGCCACGTATCTGGGTCACTGGAACACCCGGCAATGTCGCAGCCATCTGTTGGAGCATGTCCAGTTGGATCTATGGCGTTTACTGGGCTGTTGAGCACATAGGCGTATCGGTTGTAGCTCTGCGGATTGGCCGGGTCGGGAACAATAGTATCCGCCGAGATAAACCGCCCAATCTCCGGCATGTAGTACCGCGCGTTCATGTAGATGAGGTTCAGATTCTGGATGTCCTGCTCGCCGGCATTGTTGCCGCGATGGCCGGTGAAGCCGCGACTGGAAATGGCCGGGTTGACGGCCACGTCCGGGCGGGTGCGATAGCCGCCGAACGGCTCATAGCGGGAAAGGTAGCCGGTCACCGGCGGCGTGCCGCCCGTCCAACTCCAGGCGACGATGCTGCCTAGGTGGTCGGCGTAGGCGTAGTAGTAGACATCATCATTGACGGACGGCCCGTCCACCCGGGAGGCGATGAGCTGACCGGCCAGGTAGTAGAAACTTCGCTTGGTGACCGCGCCACCGTCGTCCGTCTCCTCGTACTCGGCGAAGGGTGTATAGACCTTCACGCCGTCGTGCTGGAGGGTCAGGATGCGGTTGCCCTCGGCGTCGTAGACGAAGCGCGTTGTCTGGCCGTTGACCGTCACCGTCTCCAGCCGGTTCTCGACGTCGAACTTCTGCGTGTAAGCCACCCCGGCGATCGTGCGCGCGGTCATGTTGCCGTTGTTGTCGTAGGCGAAGCTGGCCGTCAGGGCACCACTGATGCTCAACAGCGCGTGCGCGCCGTCGGTCGGCGTGCCATAGGCGTAAGTCCAGTTCGTGCCGTTATTGTTGTTCGTCCGCTTGGAGATGTTGCCGCCGATACCATAGCTGTAGCTATAGTTATAGGGTGCCGGGCCACCTACTGCCTTGGCCGTCGCCAGGCGGTTGACAGCATCATAGGTGAATGTTTGCGTCTCGTCGCCGTTGACACCGTTATAGGTCACGCGCGTCGTCATTTCCAAAATGTTATCGAGGCCGTCATAGTCACCGAAGATGAAGTCCGGCAAGCCATCGCCACTATTGACGTGGCGTATCTCATTCAGCCGGAAGCCCTCGCCGCTACCCTTGTAGTAGTAAACGGTGTCCGCGCCCGACAGACCGCGATCCAGCCAGGTGAGTTCACCGCGCTGGCTGTAGTTCAGATGGAGCACCAGCGACTTGTCAACCGTGTTATTAGCATTGAGGGTGGCCAGATTCTCGGGATACTCGCCCTCATAGCCGACGTTCACCTTCTGGCCCGGGCTGCCGGGATAGGTCATTGAGTTGACGCGGTCGGCCGTGTCATAGCCGGTGTTCAGGGTGAAGCTGCGGCCGTCGACCGTCCGCGTGTGGCCGGTCACCAGTCCGCGGTAGTTGTAGGTAAAAGTCTCGCTGAACGTCAAGGAGACGCCATCCTCTTCCCCGCCGGCGTTGATGCCACTGAGGCCGGAAATGCTCGAGAGCATTCCCTTGTCCTTGCCGCTGACAGCGTAGCCGTAGGTAGCCAGGGTTGTGCCGGTGGGCTGACTCGGACAAGCCGCGGTACCCGTACCACTGAGGGTCTTGCTGCTTAACCGCCCGCCGGCGTTGTAATAGAAGCACAACCGCTGGTTCTTGGCGTCTGTTTGTCGCGTCAGATTGCCGGCGCCATCATAGCCATAGCTCCATACACCCATATCAGGGTCGTTCATGCCCGTCTTGCGGCCGGCCAGGTCATAGGTCATTGACGTCGTCACACCATTGCTGCCCGCGGCGCTCAACAGGTCGCCGGCCAGCGTATAGGTGTAGGTCATGGTCATCCCACCAGCCGGCTCCACGACCTGTACCAGCCGCCCCAGGTCGTCGTAGGTGTAGGTCGTCATGTGGCCGTTGCCGTTGGTGATCTTCCGCTGCCGGCCGTCGATGGTGGTCGTTGTCGTCGCCCAGTTGATGCCCGTCACTGACGTTTGCTCGTCGAGTACGTCGTAGGTGTAGCTCGTGCGCGACTGGTTGCCGCAGCGCAAAGCGGTGTTAAAGCTGTCCACAGCGCCGGCATCGAGCATGGCCGGTGTCTCACACGTCAGCCGCCCCAGATTGTCGTAGGCTGTGTCGATGATAGCCCGGGTGAAGTCATCGCCGGCGACGTTCCAGCGCCGCGTTTGCAGCGGCCGGCCCAGCGCGTCGTAGAACGTGCGCGTTGTGGGTGGGTTGACGCTGTCCATGGCGAGGCTCTTTTCTTCTGCATAGAAGGGATTGCCGGTGTCATTGTATGTGTAGGTGACCGACGTTTCCCCCACCGCGCCGGTGCTGGCGTTGGGTTGTTTCACCTCGCGCAGCCGGGCGTGGACGTCGTAGAGATAGCGCGTTGTCGCCCCATTGGGTTGCGTCACGTCGCGCACCTGCCAGCGGAAGACGGGATCATAGGTGTAGGAAGTCGTGTAATTGATCCCGTCCACAGCGTAGGCAACCGATCCCAGCTGCGTCGCGTTCGTCCAGGTATACGTCTTGAAGCGGCCGGCCGGGTCGGTGATGCGCGTCACCTGCCACTTGCGCGTGGCGCTATAGGTGTAACTCGTTGTTAGCCAACTGCCGGTGGAGCAGTTGGCGGCGCTGCCGGAGAGGTACTGATCCTGGGCCGTCAACTGACCCAACGTCGGGTTGGTACTGGTGTTGGCGCAAGTCACGCCGTCGTAGCGGAAGTTGGTTCGCCGCACGATCTTGGCATCAGCCCCGCCGGCCGGCCCGTCCCACAGGGTCTCCCTCTCGACCAGATTGACGACCCAATTGTCGCCAGCCGTGTCCAGGTTGACGTTGTAGAGGCGTTCCAGCGTGCGCCTGGGCGAGCCGCCGCTGAGCGTCTGGCCGAACTCCTGCGTTTGCGTCTGGTTACCGAAGGCGTCGTAGACAAACCCGGTCCGCGTGCCGATGTCAGCGCCGCGATAATCGCGCTGGATCTGCTGCGTCAACACCGGGACGCGCGATGGGTCCATGCCGCTCACCCCATCGGCGTCCAGCATACCCCAGGTGTACTCCGTTCGCGCCATCAACGTGTCGGGATAGGCGCGCACGTCCTGTTGGCTCATGCGTCCGGTCAGCGCCGCGTCGGCGGCATAGAAGGGCTTGGCAATGAAGTTTACCGTCGTCTTGCGCTCCCAAGTGCCGGAGCAGGCCGCGCCCTCACAGCGGTTGACGGTGACGAAACCCTGGAAGGTATCGTCGTTGCCCTGCAAGTTAGGCGTGCTATAAGTGTAGTACTTCTCCATCGCCGGCGCGTCAGCGGCAAAGCCGGAGTTGGTCGTCTCGCGTTCGACGGTATTCACGTAGCGGCCCAGATATGACGCGCCTAATATCCCACCGTAGCTCTGCGTCGGCGGGTTGGCGCTGGTCTCGTCGCGCCAGGCATAGGCCGTCGTCGGCGTCACGCCGGCCGGGCCATAGATCGTCTCCACGGTGTCTAGATAGGGGAAGCAATAGCGCAGATGTCGCCGGTCGGTGTCGCGGTGGTCATATTGACCCGTGCCCAGAAAAACGTAGCGGAAAACCGTATCGGGCGACGAGGACTTGGCCAACCCGTCGCTGCCCCCTTCGTGAATGCTGAGCAGCGCAGGCGTCTTGTGTGGTATGTAGGTTACGTTGTCTTCCGGCTCTTCGTACTTGAAGTCCAGCACATACTCAAACGCGGCGCACCAGGGGGATTGCGTCCCATAAGTAGCGTCCAGCGTTGGCTCCAGCGGCAGATTGTCGGTGTCGTTGTCCTGGCCGTAGCGCCCGAAGCCCTGGGACAGCGAGTAGTGGCGGATCTGCTGGGCGCCGTTCATCACCTTGATTTGCCCCAGATAGCGTGTATGGTAACTGACCGAATAGCCATACCCCTGCGTACGATACACGTCATAGGGCAGTTGGTTGTGGATGAAGTCAATCTTGTACGTGTCGTAAGTGATCTCATCCACATAGCTGGCTTCGGCGTGGAAGTACTCCGAGTGGACCCAGCCCGTATAGTTGTCCTCGACGTACTTATACTCCATGATGTTGCCAAAGCGATCCACGACCGTATCAACCCGCCAACGTAGGGCTTTGTTGCGCACGTCGGGTGCGTCTTCCAGCTGCAGTAGGCCTTGTTCGGAATTGGCCGTTCCGCCCAGTCGGTAAGTTGTGCCGTCTGCTCCCGTGATGCGCCAGACGACGTTACTGACCGTGTAGGTCATAGGGTTCTGGTCCGAGAGATGATTGCAGTAAGCGGACAGGGGGGCTTTGCACAACTCGATGTACAGCCCGGCGTTGCCCTGGGCGTAGTAGCGCCCCGGCTGGCCGTTGGCCGCCTTGCCGCTGGCGTGGATCAGCTCGTACCCCACGCCGTTGAATGATAGGGTGTACTGGTTGTAAGGATCGTATGTGCTGGGGTTTCCATCCTTGTCGCCGCCAAGCCCCTCGCAGACGTTGTCATGGCAAGTGTTGAGCGACTGGGTCACGTCGATGAGGGCGTTGTTAGTCCAGCCGAAGCCGGTCTCGTCAGCCTGTAACCGCCCCATCATGCCGTTACCGTTGGCACTGCTGTAGGATAGGCCCAGGTTGGGTTGCAGCCCGGCCGCGCCGGGCGGAGTAACGATGGGGTATTGCAGCGTCACCGCACCGGTGAATTCGGAGACCAGCGGCGCGTGGTAGCTGGGCGTCCAGCCCTGCGGCAGGTCCGGCTCCGTGGCTGCGGCGGCCAGCGGCGCGGCCTCGCCGGCAGCCGCGTCTCTCGTCCACTCGACCAGGTAGCGCCCCGGCCCGGGCAGCACCAGCTCGACCCGCGTCCCGGCCGGGTTGTAGGTGAGAGGCAACTCCTGAGGCTCGTTTATGTCGGGAGGGTAGTAGAGCACACGCAACGTCAGATCGGCCGGCACTGGCCCGTGCAGCAGACGCCCCAAGGGAATCGTGACTTGGCGATTGGCGATAGCGGGATTTGTTACCTCCACCCACAGCAGCGTCCGGCCAACCGGGTTGTCGGCGTCGTAGCGGTTGCGGCGATGTTCCAGGAGGACGCGCACCCGGTTCAGCCCGCGCAGGTAAAGGTCGCTGTTGGGCGCGGCAAAGGTCTGTTCGGCCGTCACGATAGCCGGATACTCAACATTGTCGGCCGTGGCCTGCACGGCGAAGGGCAGTGGAAAGGCTGAACGCCCTACCACCTCGACAGGCAGTTCCAGCGCAGTCTGCGCGCCAGGGGCCAGGTCCCCCACACTGACCGGCATCCCTTCCAACAGGCCGGCATCTGTCACACTGACGACAACGCCCAGCGCGGGGATATTGCCGGTGTTGGTGACGGTGGCGGGCACGGTAGCCGTCTCGCCCAGGTCGGCGCTCAGTTCGGGCCGGGGGCTAACGGTCACCGTCAGGACGGCCGCCTCGCGCGGCGGCGCAGACTCGTGGGGCGGCAGTTCCTCCTCATCTTGTGATGCTGTCGGGTGCACACTGAGCATCAGGATGATGCCCAAAGCCGCCAGTCCCAACCATCGAAAGAGCGTACTTCGGTGAGCGATAGAACATAGAACAACGATGCGCGCGACCATGTGGCTTTCCCCATGCCCATGCCTGCAATCCGGCGAATGACATCGTAAATGGGCTCTTCATCTAGGTAGAGGTATGGGCTGGCAGCAGTGTATCATACTTAGGGTGTTGCCCAACAGTGACGAATGTCACCTGCTTCATTCTGACAATGGGAAAGCCCAGTGTGTTGGAAGCGGCGTCACGGCAAAAACCGCCAGGCACCCCCACTACAATCGGCCATAGACCTGCGAATCCCAGCAGAGCCTACAGGAGACCACTATGGCCGTAACCCAGAGTCACATCCCCACCATCAGCGATGCCGTCGTTGAACTGGACCTGTCCAATCTCGGCACCTTCACCGCCCAGAACACGCTCACCGTCCAGGGCGAGCTCACCGAAGTCGCCGTCTCGGGCGGCGACTACACC
>CXWK01032152.1_pt1 | contig 12951 bp, 20 predicted proteins | sample 590851 | NCBI WGS metagenome assembly CXWK01 (sample SAMEA3498364, study PRJEB10139) | wastewater metagenome | biome: wastewater treatment plant; material: activated sludge | place: Denmark | collected 2014-08-01
AAGTAGTATAACCACATACCATACATTTGCAGCCGGAACTAAAGCGCGTGCCTCACAGGTGAACACTAACTTTAGCAACTACAGAGGCGACATACTGCCAATAAATGAAGACACAGCATCGTCTTCAAACTCTACGCACGACCTTGGAAAAAGTGACCACAGATGGCGCACTGTATTTGCTGATGAGGTTAATTTCACGACTTCTACTAGCACAGCAGGCGTTATTATAAAGGCAGACCAGAGTGCTACGGCTGGTTCGTTTAATTTAAACATAGGCGCATCGACTACGTTTAACATACGCCCAACTGGGATTTTTCACACGCTTTATGGCTCTAATCAAATTAGCCCAAGACGGTTGCAAAGAAAGCTAATTGTAACTACGGCTGGAACTACTGCGACTATAGCAATGCCATCAGACTGCACTAATGCCACAGTTGTATTGTGCTCTGGTGGACAGGGTGGAGACAGTGGAAACGGTGGAACTGGTGTCGGAACATCTGGCACAGGCGGCTCTGGCGGCAGTTCCGGAGAGTTCCAGACTGCATTTATAAACTTCACGGCGGCGCAAACAGCCACATACTGTATAGGTATTGGCGGCTCTGGCGGCGCTGGAACTTCTAGCGTGAACGGAGCAAACGGAAAAACAGGCACAGCGTCGTATTTGCAAATTAACGGACTATATATTTATTCAAGATCAAGTTACGGATTTAGTGGCGGTGCAGGCGGTCTTGCTGGAAATAGTGGCTCTAGTGGCATCCCATCATTTTATTATGGTGAAACGGCGGCGGCTGGTGGCGCCGGAAACACAGGTGGCGGTGGCGGCGGTGGCGGCGGCGGTTTGTTTGGCGCTGGTGGACAGGGTGGCGCCGGAAGCTCTGGTGGTAACGGTGGTGCTGGCGTAAACGCAAGCACCACTTCATACGGCGCTGGTGGCGGCGGTGGCGGCGGCGCACCTACAACTAATACAAGCGGTAAGGGCGGTAATGCAGCGGACGGCTTTATAATGATTTACTGCAATACTGCCGAGGACTGGGAAGGCACTATTTAATTGACCTTTGGCCTTACTTTAATACGCTAAGGCCATGCTTCAAAAATTAAATTATTTGCTCTACCGCTTTAAATACACAAACGCGCCTAAATTAAATCTATCTAAGCCAGTCGATGTATCGTTAGAGCTAAGCTCCTATTGCACTTCACAATGCGTTTACTGCTACCACAGCGATCCTAAAAATCTGCCCTTTAGGCGCGGCATGATGACTAAAGATTTGGCATTTAAGGTAATTTCAGAATGTGCTAGCCTTGGGGTCAACTCGCTTAAGTGGAACTACCGAGGCGAGTGTACAATGAACCCGCACTTTTTGGAGATAACGGATTATGCCAAGCGACTTCATAGAGGCAGTACTTTCATTGATAGAGTTCTTAATAGTAATTTCAATTTCGCTTCTGATAATCGAGACATATTTCAAGGACTATTAAACCAGACTAAGGTTAAGGTTTCCTTTGATAGCTTCCGCAAAGATATTTTTGAAAAACAAAGATACGGCTCTAAGTACGATAGGGTTTTAAAAAACATGCAGACGTTTCACGACTGGCCTAATCGCACTACGCAAATGGTAGTACAGGCAGTTAGGACTAAGTTAAACGCTGATGAAGACTTGGCGCATGAAATTAAAACTAGATTCCCTAATGCTACTGCGTCTATTCGTGACGTTGTAGAGGGCAGAGTTAATAAAGACGTAAAGCAAATGATGTTAAAAGAACGTGACTTAGATAATCGCCAGTCCTGCATACAGGCGCACGCACGTCTTATTATAAACCACGACGGCAAAGTAACTGTATGCTGCCCTGACATTGGAAGTAAAATTGTCGTAGGTGACGCCAATAAAGAACACGTTAAAGACATTTGGAAGTCTAAGGCGGCGTTAGAAATACGGCAGGCGTTAAAGGACAAGACTGCATTTAATAAAAGCCCTTGTAGTGGTTGCTCTAGTTTTGAATCTTTTAAAGGATATAAAGCGCCTTGGCACTCGTAAACGCATTTATATTATGCTCTAGGCTTGGATCTTCCCGCGTGGGCGCGAAGGCGCTAATGCAATACAATGGCGTGGCGCAAATAGAGCATCTTGTTAAGCGCCTACTTGAAACTGGCCTGCCTGTTATAGTTGCCGTGCCAGAACGTGAGTCAATTGACTATGCTTTTTTATTAGACCGCTATCCTAAGCAAGTAAAAATATATGGTGGCTTTGAAGACGATCCACTCGCACGGATGTACCACGCCGCTAAAGAACATGGCGTGAAAAACATACTGCGCGTTACGCATGATAAAATATTCGTAGACACTGAAAAAGTTAACGCCTTTATTTCAGAAGCTGAAACAAACCGCATTGATTATGTATACAGTAGCGACTTTGTGGCCGGAACAGGGTTTGAACTTCTATCATTTAAGTGCTTAGAAGAGTGTGTAAAAAAGTTCCAGCGCGTTGAGCATATATCATACGCAGCCCGTGCCGTTACAAAAAACATATTAAACTACCGCTTTCAGAAAAAGGTTTATGACGTAAGGCTCCTAATTGACTTTAAAGAAGACGTAGACCTGATGCGTGTTTTATTCGCAAGCCTTGGAACTGACTGCACACTTACAGAAGTGCTTAGGTTTTTAGATAATAACAGAAGTCTAAAAGGACTTAATAAGCTTCCCTTGGTTACTGTATATACGTGCGCATACAATGCTAAGAAGTGGATTCAAGAAGCTATGGGTTCTGTGGCTATGCAGAGTAACTTTAAGGACTGCGAATACTTAGTTATAGATGACCACTCTGATGATTCAACCTTGCTTCCTGTGGCCAAGTTCTGTCAGAATTTTAAAAACACGCGCTTCATAAGAAACGATAAAAACCTAGGCCTTGCATCTAGCTCTAATGTCGCCTTAAAAAATGCGCGTGGTAAATACATCATACGTCTTGACGCTGATGATTTTTTTGTAAATAAAAACGTATTGCAAAATATGATTACAGAGATTGAGGCGCAGGACGTAGATGTTCTTTACCCTAATTGCTACGCGGGCCTTAGCTGTAAGCGAGTGCAGAAGGGTGAAGACAATCACCATAGCGGAGGCGCTTTATTTAAAACGTCTGCTATTAACCACGTTAAGTTTACGGACAATTTAAGAAACTACGATTCGCTGGACGTGTTCCTGCGGGCGCGTGACCAAGTTAAAATAGGCTACTGGAACAGGGTGGCGTTTTGTTACAGGCAGCATAATAAATCTATGTCTAAAAACAATTTAGAAGAGCGTGAAAAAACCAAGAAAATACTAGAGGGAAAGTATGGCAGAGCGCCGACACCAAACACTTGACGTTGTAGCTATGTACTCCACCTTAACAATGGAACACTGGAAGTCCTGTCTAATAGGAGCTATGGAAAAAGGCAGCATGGCAAAGCTTATGGAATGGCGTTACGGCTTACAGGCAGGGCTAGCTGATGCTGCACAAAAAGGAATGACTAACGAGAAAATAGATTTGTGGGTTATGAAACGCTGCAAGGATTTAGAAAAAGCTGCACGGTGGATATTGAAAAAGAAGCACCACATACAAACGGCTGGCACTTATAAAGATAAAACGCAGGCAGCAGTTAGTGCGTTAGAAGCTAAGCGTAAACGAGATAGAGAGTTTGAACAATTTTTAGCTAGGAGTAATTTCTAATGTCCAGCTTTGCAATGCAGCGCCGATGGGGACCGATGCCTAGGCCTAATAAAATAATGGACTACAAGCCTAAAGATGATTCTTTTATAATCATTTCAGGCCCTTGTTCGTTTGAATCTGAAAAGCAAATAAATGAAATAGCTAAGTACGTTGCAGACTCTGGCGCCACCCATCTAAGGTCTGGAATATTTAGAGCTGGCACTTGGCCACCAGCTAAATTCGGGTACATAGAAAAAAAGGCTATTGAAAGTTATGCTAATGCTGCGTTAAAAAATAACTTGAAGAACATTATAGAGGTATTGAATTATGAGGATTGGTCCTTTGATTTTATATCAGACCATTGTTCTGCCTACCAAGTCGGATGTAGAGCAATGCAGCACTATCAGCTTCTACATAAGCTGGGCACTAAAGGTAAGTCTGTATTTCTTAAGCGTCATCCTGGTACTGATATAGACGAATTTCTAGGAGCGGCTGAACACTTGCTAGTTGCTGGCGTTAAAGAATTATTTCTTATTGAGCGTGGTTCAGTTACGCACTCAAAGCATGTGCGCTGGGATTTATCTTTATCTATGATAGGCGCAGTACAGGCTATAACTAAAATTCCTATATTGGCCGATCCTAGCCACGGCAGCGGCAGACGTGACCTTGTGCCTAGCCTTGCGCTTGCAGCCGTAGCGGCGGGCGCTAATGGCGTTTTAATTGAAACGCATTACGATCCTGACAATAGCTTAAGTGACCATGAGCAGGCTTTAGGAAAAAACGAATATATTGAACTGATGGCTAAAATGGATAGAGTAAGAATCGCTTTAAAATAAAGAGGTGAGTATGCAGTGCGCAGTTTGTTTAAATAACGATTGGGAAAACGTAGACCAGTATAGAACTAAAAAAGTCGGCATGAGCATGTGCAAATGCTGCGGCTTTGTTTCGTATGTTTCTAAGTACAAATCTAAGGAAGAAATAAAAGAGTATTATAGAAAAAATTATCGTCCAGGCCCTCAAGTTAATAGCCTCTACACTGGCGAACGCAAGCTTCAATACCATGCTTATTTCTTAGCGCCTCTATTTAAGGAATGGCAGGAGCGCGGACTAACTGCGCCCGTTATTGGTGAAGTAGGCTCTGCTTACGGTATATTTTTAAACTGGATGAAACAGCAGTTTCCTAATGCCGACATACAAGGAACTGAACTAACAGAGTCATACAGGCGCGTGGCTTATCATGAATTTGGATTAAAGCTTGGTGAAGAACTAGATAAGAATAAAAAATACGACATGCTGGCAACGTACCACGTTTTAGAACACATGTTAGATCCGCACAAAGAACTTGAAGACTATTACACGATGCTTAAGGACGATGGTGTATTGTATTTGTCAGTTCCTATTTGGTTTCGTGAAGCTAACAATAGCGCAATGCCTGGATTTGACGTTGAGATACATTGGGCAGAAGACCATATTAACTCATGGTCAGAAGAGCATTTAGAGCACATGATCGCCCGTGCTGGATTTAAAATACACATGAAGAACGACAACATTTACGGCAATACTTATATTCTTAAAAAGCACCTTCCTAACCAAGCTCCGTGCCCTGAGTTTAAGGTGGACGAATATAAAGAGAAAATTAAAAAGCTATGGGCACTTCATGGCTACTTACAGGAAGCTGACACAGTTAAGGCAATTGAGACTTGGCCTAACTGCCCTACGGCTTGGATGTCACATTACGAATACAACCGTCAGAAGTTTCACAAAAGCCCAGAAGACTTGAAGGCGTTTTTTAAAAAGGCTAAAGAGTCGTGCCCTAATAGTGCTGACGTTTTACTTTTAATTGGCGACATACAAACGCGCTATGAGCAATACTCAGACGCACTAGCTACGTTTCACGAGGCTATGAAGCGTAAGCCGAATAACGATAATATCCTAATGGGTATTTCAAACTGCTATAGAATGATGGCGCACAAGTCTAAGGACGAAAAAGAAAAAGAGCGCCTTTTAAGGGAGTCTATAAATGTACTTAGGTTTCTAATGAACGTGTCCACGCAGTCGTTAGCACAGGCGATTTCTTGGAGCTATCAAGATCAGGCGCAACTTCCGATACCAAAATCTATTGAAGTTGATCCTTTGATTGCGTCTGCCTAAACGTATGGTTTTCAGTAATAACGGCAGACAATGACAGCGTAGGGTATTTATAGTTAAACGCCTTTAGGTCTTTAGGGAAGCACGCGCCACCAAAGCCAAATTGTCCGTCAGGGCCTGGAACTTGCGTGTGCGTTTTGTTTATATATCCAGACATTAGCACGCCATCTAGTACGCGCTCATAACTGCACTCTTCACGTTTGCAAATGTCGTAAATAATATTAAAGAAGTTTACCTTCATTGCACCGAAACAATTGTGTGCGTGCTTAGCTATCTCGCACTCTATGTTTTCCATGTAGTGTATTTTCTTGCCTACAAATATCTGCTGCATAAACTCTTCATTCTGGTAACCGCACATAATGTCCATGCGATACATGTCGTTAATAGACACACGCTCGGTTAAAAACTCAGGGCATGAAAACGTGCCGTACTCATCGTTAGTGCCAGCTATTACAGTAGAGCGTATGAATGTTATGCCACGAGCAAGCCCTATAACTTCATCTAGTATGCTAGTGTCTTGTGAGCCGTCTTCATTTGTAGGAACAGGCACGCAAATAAAAGTGGCGTCTACTTCGCTTAAGTCATCGTGAAAACCTTTGGCTGGATCATAAATATAAAGTTCGTTTGTAGTTTTATCTTTTAACCATTTTATGAGTGCGCCGCCAACGACTCCTGCGCCAATAACTCCGATACGCATAGTTTAACTCCTTGTTCGGTTTCTATAATCTCACTTGCGTCTAGTATTGTATTTGCTTTGCTAAATCTAATGTCGCCTATGCGCTCATCCTTGTATGTAACTTTGCTGTGCTCTTTGTTTAGCGCCTTTTTTGTCATTGCGTACAAATCGTTTAGGCTAGTGCTTTTTCCTGTGCCGACTTCGTAGGGCCTAAATATATTATCGACTTTCTTGCCGCAAACAAATATGGCGTCCATTGCTTTAATATTCGCTTTAACTACATTGTCTATGTAAGTAAAATCCCTAGTGGTTTCACCGTCCCCGTATATGTCTAGCGGCAGGTCATGCAGTATAGAATCTAATGCTAATTTAAAAAAGTTGGAACGCTGGCGCACACCGAATACGTTGAAATATCTTAGTATTGTGTAATTGATTCCAGACATGTGTATTATTTCTTCACATACTTTTTTGCTATGTCCGTATGGCGAAGGGCCGTTTACTGAGCTGCTGGAAGCAAATATTATTTTCTTTACTCCGCTATCACGGCAACAGTCCACTAGGTTTGTCGTGGCCACGACATTATTTAGATAAAAGTCCATTGGAGCTTCATACGACCTAGGGACAGACGCCACAGCGGCATTGTGAAACACGTATTCAAATCTATTTGCAAACATGAAATCGCGAAGCTTATTAAGGTCCTTTAAATCTATATTCGTTTCGTTTAGTTTGTTTTCAGCACGAAAATCTAAACCATGTGAGTTAGGTATTTTTTTAAGAAGATGTGAGCCTATAAAGCCAGTGGAGCCAGTTATTAAATTCAAGTTTACTTACCTATTTCAATACAGGTTTAAGAGCCGCTATATGATAAATAAATAAAAGCATAACAGGGACAACATGGACAAGGCTTATTTCAGGAACCCTAAGCAGTATAAGGCATAACAATAAAGTGCCAAGTAGTAGGTTATGAAAATACACAAAGCTGCTGAAAGTTTTAAATCTAACACTTGAACCACCGCCACCCGTTGGAATCCATTCTTCTGTAGAGTTGCGCAAGTTATCTACTAACGCAAATAAATACGCATAATAAGACACTTGTCTGCACTGAATACAATGCCACGTAAACTTAACCTTCTGCCAATAGCGCATGTAAAGGTTAGTTAAAATAAGAGACGGCACAGACCAAATTAAATTAAACGCAAATACATACTCAGGCTTAAACGCTAGCAAATATAAAGAAGGCACGAAGGCAAAGACAGTCGATAGCCCTGTAGTAGTGTAATAAAACATGCCCGTTAAATAACAAAGCCTTTGCATGAAAGTTATTTTAGCCTTCCAAAATTCCTTACTAAACATTAGGTCAATGCTGCCCATAGCCCAGCGGTAGTTCTGTGTAAAAAACTGCTGCCAAGTTTCAGGGCAAGTGCCCATAGCTAAATTGATTGGAAGGTACTTAACTTTAAATCCGTGCGCTAACATTCTAAATCCTGTGCGCACGTCTTCTGAATACCCTATGGCGGCAGTGCCACCAAACGGCTCTAGCATTGAACGCCTGTATAGCGCGTTAGAACCTACGCAAATAGCGCCGCCAAACGTGTCGCGGTTTACTTGAATGAGCCTATAGAAAAGCTCCTGTATAGCACCTGAGCCTTTTTGCACTGGCGTCTGGCTGTCATCGTATTCAAAAAACTGTGGCGTCTGGACTATTCCAACGTCTTGATATTCCTTCATGTATGGAAGCGTATTTATAAAGAACCTGTCAGACGGGCAGAAGTCGGCATCAAATATTGCTATATACTCGCCTTTAGTAAGGCCGAAGGCATGGCGCATATTGCCTGCTTTTTTAAGTTCATTTCCTTCGCGCCTTATGTAATTAAACTTAGCTAGTTCTGCTGCCTTTTTAACTACATCACTTTTACCGTCATCCAAAACATAGACTTCAATAACAAGCTCTGGATTATTTAGCTTAAGGTTTTTTACATGCGACCATGTTTGCTTAAGAACTTCCATTGGCTCGCCACACACAGGCAAATAAATATCAATCGTCGTGCCTTCTACAAAGCCAGACAAATATTTAACTACTAACTGCTCGTGTTTTTTATAATCAAAATCCTTACCTAAAAACCCTACAAAGTAAGTTAGCAGTAAGTAGAAAATTGTAAGCCCTGCAAATATTGTATAAGGCCACAGTGACGTATTTTCTTTAACAAAAAGAATCATTCCTATTGCTAGGATGAAAGTTGATAGACTGGAAACGATGTAGAGTTTTAAACGCCCAGACTCTAGGTAGAGCCATCGCTGGGCGCTAGTGGGCGCTTGCGGTAAGTACATGTTTAGCGCCTTTTAAATTAGTATTTAATAATGTAATCGACTCGTAAGAACGGAATATGGTGGGAGTTATCCACGCCATCAGCTACTTTGTACTGATAGCCTGGACTGACGTTAAATCTTCCCATGTGCAGGTCTAACTGCGCCTTTGCAGTAAACCAGTTTACGCTTGGATCGTCTTCGGCAGGAACATTGCCGTAACCAACCCACGAATTGATAGACATAAAACGAGTGAGCGGCTCGTACAGAGAAAGTCCTACTAATGGCTTAACGTCGCTAGCCTCGTAAAAATTCCCTTGTGCCTGTAATTTAATTGAAGCTTGTGAAGCAACCGAAAATAAAGCGATAAAACCGCATAGTAAATATTTCATTTTGTCCCCTTGTAAAAAGTACATGCTAGTCAGGGGACTGGCTAAGTCAATATAAGTGCGGCGCGTTACTCAGCGCATTTTATTTTGATTGGCCGACGCCTGCTTAAACTTCGCCTCTGCCACATGCTCGTCAACTAAAACCGCATTTATAACGCAGCTTACATCGAAGTCGTAATCGCAATAATCTTCTTTTTTTGTGTACCCGTAAGACCATTTAGACCTTTTTCCGCAGGCAGAGCATTGATATATTTTGCCTTTTGGGGCTTTTTTATTTCTCACTTCTCCCCCAACAGTTCGCGGCACTTGGTGATGGTGTCAGCGCAGCACTCACCAGCAAATCCATTCACATCATTAGTCTTTAACCAATAACTCGCTTCTTCACACGCCTTCGCCAAAATCACGGCGATCTGTTTCATGCGGTCGTAGGATGCGCGGTCACATACCGATGTACAGTTCTCGTCGTAGTCAATAAATTCAGGCTCCCTCTCCTCAATGATCTGGCTTAGGGGTTTCATTGTTCGTCCTTATGTAGGTAGTGTTTAGTTCCACCATCGTCACTATAATCACCAATTAAATCTGGTCCGCACCAGCAATTAGGTGACTCTACATGCTCCCTTTTCTTTTTATTAAGGCTTGCAAGTTCTTGCGCACATTCAGAGCATATTGCAGGACCGCCGCATCTAGCTTTTGATCCGTCTGCATTTGGTGTTACGTGTCCATGATTCATTTCTTCTCCCCCTCAATCCCATCGAGTGTGGCGTCGATGCGCTTCTTCATGCTCTCCATATCATCAATTGATCTTATGCATCCGCCACATTGATAATCGCACTGAGGACAATCGGTTTCAATGGCCTGATTTGCTCTTGCGAGTTGATCTTGTATGGCATCCCTACACTCCCTAAGCAACGGCACAAGCTCGGAGAGGGCGAAGGATGCGCCTGCTTTAAACTCATGTTGAGCAATTACTTGTGAGGTTGGATCATTCTTATAGCCAATTTTTTTTGCAGCCTCTTCGATTTTATTTTTCATGGTCATGTTAGTATCTCATCAATCATTTTTTTAAGCCTCTTAAGCTGTACCTTTGAATCAATTACTGCGACCTCATTATTAATTCTTAACCACAGATAAGTTTGTTTATAGCTTCTACCGTCTTTACGCTTCCCATCTGGGGCAGTGCAAATATATCCAAACCCGCTGTGATATGCTTTCATTTTCATGTCTTATCTCTCCTCTGTGTTAAGTGTTCCAGCTCCCGCTCCCGCTCCAGCTCCCGCTCCCGCTCCTGCTCCAGCTCATGCTCCTGCTCCTGCTCCTGCTCCAGCTCAAATATCTTTGCTTTCTTCCATAAAACTTTTTCACTTTAAAATACCAAAACTTTCGATAGCATTTTTCTGCACATACCAGTCATTAGGCAGTTTCTGCGCGTCTTTCCATTTGCCGTCAGTGAACGATCCAGTCTCGTAAACCACATGGGCATTTTCAAGTTTGACGTACGTCTTGTTAACTCCTACGAGCTTACCTGTGTAGATGTATATTTGACAAAACAGCGTAACTGTTTCGCCGAGTAAAAGGTCAAGACCTTCTGCTGTTTTTTGTTCTACTATTACTTTCATCTCACTTCTCCTCTGTGTCTGGGGTTTTGTTAGAGTATAAAACTCTTTTAACAGGCTGAACTGAAACTTTTAGTCTCCAAGCGATTTCCCTAATTGACAGTCCAGCTTTGCGCATATCTAAAACCTGTTCATCTATTTCATATTTTGGGCGGCCCAGCTTCATGTCAGAGTTGGCCAAAGCCTTGCGTATGTTTTCACTTTTTTTCTTTCTAATTGACGCAGTCCAACCCTTTGGTCTGCGTCTTCCACAGCGTGGGCAGTTTGGCTCTTTCACCCTTCCCCCAGTTTCTTTGCGGAGTAATCTTTCATAATTTTTTCTGCCGTGACCTTTGCTTTATCAACGGCACTTCTTGTTTCAATGGTTAGAACATATTCATCTGCGGCTAAATTGATAGCATCATTTTGCATATCAATCACATCACACGCAGTCTTGAGGGCGTTGGCGAGTTTGTCGCGCTCATCTACAATCCGCAAAAAAACTTGCTCTTCAACAACGGGCAGACTTGAATGCGCACCATTAGACTTTTCCATTGCTAACTTTCCGTCTACATTATCAATCCAAATATTCCACCATCCGGTGTCGTTAGTCGTAGTGCGCGTTTCACTCTCCGCAAGCTCACGTAGTTTTTTTGTCATCTTCCCCGCCTAATATCTTTTCGGTTTCTGTGAGGGCTTGCCTAAGATCAATTATCATATAATCTTCAGGCTCTCTATCCGCAGTTTTAACTCCATAACCACATGATGACAAATATTCCACAGCTAAACTAATAGCCCCCCGCAACACCTTCACGACAGGGTGGAGTTTGGCATTTTCTTTTTTAAGAAGCTTATGGTCATTAACTAAAGCATCTGCAACATGATGCCCTAAAAACTTTGAAGATGTGTTTCCTGTCCCTTGAACATAGTCATAGATTTTATCGCGATATTCCCTAAGCCCCTCATTCTCTGCCTTGAGTTTACTGACTTTAAATTTATACGCAGTAACAGTCCCCTCTATGGCATCATCGAATCTATCTTTGTACTTATGTAATTGCTTCTGAAGTTCTGCCTTTTCTGCCGCATAAAAATTAGCATCGTATTGACGCCCCGAGGCTGCTGCTATGTATTTTAAACGTAGCTCATTATTCTCTGCCTTGAGGTCGCGCAGTTTCTCTTTCAATTCATCGCAGCTTTCACAATCATCTTCGTCGTCTAAAAAACCAGAATAAAATTCCATATCATCACTTGAATCACTCACTTCTCACCTCGTATTGTTTTGAGGGCAGTATTTGCAGTAACAGCACAGGAAGACATTTGGTTACATCCACAACCACACTCGTTAAACTCAAGTTTCTCCAAAGCCTCAACCGCCACCCTCAGTTTCTCTTCGAGCTGTTGGTAATCGCTCAGTCGTACAACGGCTACGGCTACGGCTACGGCTGTAGACTCATTTTTTTCCGACTCTTTAAAGTCTCTTAGTGCTGCGCCTTCCCCATTTTTATAACCGTACCAAAGATGATCTGAATTTACGTGTCCAATCCGCGCTTTACTTTCTTTGGTCATAGGTTGTTCCTCTATCAATGAAAGTCTACTGGTTCATTCTTTTCTGCTGCCAGCCTTAACCCAGTTATAAATCGTTGAGTGGTCTCTCGCCAACTTCCGATATGACCGCTGTCTCTTTCGTCCGGTAAAAGCGGAAGCAATTCTTCAAGCCTCTTTGCAAGAGGGAGAGCCTGTTCTGGATAAATCTTTCCCTCGCAATCGTGGTGGGCAATTAAAACCAGCAGAGGATCGTCTGGAGTCTTATCCCAAATACCAGCTAAATTATTTGGAGTTATGTGCCCCCAATCGATAAGTACTGTATCTCTACTAATTTCGCCGTGATACTTAACTTCTCCGACCATGTAGCCAGCTAACTCAGCAATCTTATTTCTCCACCGATGAAATGCTGAATAAGCTCCATGCCACGCATCGTGTGAGCAATCTAATCCCATGCTATGCTCCACCTAAGACTTGTTTTGATTTTTTCTTCGACAACAAATACTTTAATAATTTTTTAATATCGTTATTGCTAATAAATTCTTGGTGTCTATCACATAGAATAATGTAAAGACCGCCATCGCCTTTTAGGAATTTTACGTTATCTATCCTCATCCCTC
>CXWK01001255.1_pt3 | contig 12948 bp, 9 predicted proteins | sample 590851 | NCBI WGS metagenome assembly CXWK01 (sample SAMEA3498364, study PRJEB10139) | wastewater metagenome | biome: wastewater treatment plant; material: activated sludge | place: Denmark | collected 2014-08-01
GTGCTCGAGGCCCTGGGCCTCGCCGAGGTCACCCACGACGCCCGCAACAACACCATGCGGGCAATCTGAGCGCGAGCCCCGAGGCGTGCCGGGGTCAGCGACGCCGGCGGAGCACCGCGATGGCCACGGTGTACGAGACGCCACCGACGGTGCAGGTCCACAGGAAGCCGCCGGGGTCCTCGCCCCGGGCGACGAGCATGACACTGGCGGCAAGGGCGACCGTTCCCATGGCGATGCCGGCGACACGGGTGGCCTCGTGATCGATGCTGCGCTGGCGCTCGTCGCCGTCGGTGCGCATGATCGCGGCGACGTCGCTCGACCCGCCGGAGACGACGTACGCGACCACGCCGGCCACCACGTAGAACACGGCCAGGGCCACGGCGAAGCCGTGCTCGCCGCTCAGCCAGGTGGCGACGCTCAGGGCGCCGCCCCCGACCAGCAGGACAGCGGTCGACGCCGCTCGCTTCGGGGTGGCCAGGACTCGGCGCATCAGTCGCTCTCCTCGGGGTGCTGGCACCACCTCGCAAATGCCAGGTAGCGCCCTTTCCGCAGCCAGCCATTGGTGCTGTCATGGGCACATGGGCGGATCCAGTTCTCCGACCGGTGTCGCGCCAACGCCAGGGATCTCGCTGGCCGGGGGACCAGGGTGATCCCGGTCCTCCTCCTGGTCCGGGCCGAGTCCCGTCGTCGGCTGCCGGCACTGCTTGCCCTGACCGTGCTGGTCGCGCTCGTCGCCGCGGTCCTCGTCGCCGGCACCGCCGGTGCCCGCCGGACGGCGTCCGTGCTCGAGCGCTTCGACGAACGGACCGTCGTCAGCGACGTCGAGGCCATCGGCCTCTCACCCGCGCTGGCCGGCGACCCCGGGGAGGGGGTGGCGCTGTCCGAGGCGCTGTCGGCGGTGGAGGGTGTGGACGACGCCGCGGTGGCCTCGGGCTTCCCCCTCGGCGTCTCCGACGAGGAGTACTTCATGGTGTACAGCAGCCTCGACGGCTCGCTCTACACCGAGATGGACCGTCCCCTGGTCGACGCGGGGCGCCTGCCCGCGGCCGATGCTCCCGACGAGATCGCCGTCAACCGGGGGTCCGCCGAGTCCCTCGGCCTCGAGGTCGGCGACGTGGTGTCCGGCCCCACCCTCACGCCCGAGGGCCTCGAGGCCACGTTCACCACCGGGGAGTTCGAGGGCTTCGTGGGCCGTCCCCTCGAGTTGCGGGTGGTGGGCGTGATCACCCGGGGGCGGGACCTGCCCGACCGCGCATCCAACTTCGGCACCCACGCGATCGCGTCGCCGGCCTTCGCCGCCACCTACGGCGACGACGTCGGCTCGTACGTCACCGAGGTGCACCTCCGCACCGCCGATCCCTCGCCCGCCCTGCTCCGCCGGGTCACCGATGCCGCGGAGCAGCAGGTGGGCGAATTCGAGATCGGGGTGACGACCGTCGGCGAGTCGTGGCGGGACTCGGCGCGCGACACGTACCGCACCCTCGCGCTCATCATCACGGCCTTCACCGCGATGGCTGCCGTCGCCGGTCTCCTCGTGCTGGTCCAGGCGCTGTCTCGCGAGGTGTCGATGGCCGGTCGCCACGACCCGGTGGCTCGGGGTCTGGGCATGACGAGGTGGGCCCGGGTCGGGGTGGCTGCCACCCCCGCACTGGCGGCGGTGCTGGTGGGCCTGGTCGCCGGCCTGCTCGTGGGCCTCGCGGCATCCGGTCTGTTCCCCGTGGGCCTCGCCCAAGAGGCCGAGGTCGATCCCGGGCTCGGCCTGGACGCGGTGGCGGTGCTGGTCACGGTGGCCATCGTGCTCGCGGTCACGGGGGCGTGGACGCTGCGAGCCGCATGGCGGACGACGGGGGTCGGCACCGGGTCGGCCCGCCTGCGGCCCAGCCCGGTCGTCACGCGCCTGGCCCGCCTGGGAGCGCGCCCGCCGGCCATGGTCGGGGTGCGCATGGCGTTCGAACGCGGCGCGGGCGCCAACAGCCCGCCGGTGCGTACCGCCGTGGTGGGTGCCGTGGTGGCGGTGGCGGCGGTGACCGCGATCCTGGTGGTGGCCCGCAGCGCCGACGCGGTCGCCGCCGAACCCGCCCGGTACGGCTGGGCCTGGTCGACGGTCCCCGACATCCTGTCCGACGACCCCGAGGCCGCCGCCGCGTCCGCCGGAGCGCTGGACGGGGTCGCCGGGGTCGGACCGCTGTCGTTCAGCACCGTGGAGGTGGGCGGCGAGCCGTTGCGCGCCGCCGCGCTCGAGACGACCAGCGGCTCGATGGCGCTGACCCTGGTCGAGGGTCGGCTCCCCGACACCGACTCGGAGCTCGCGCTGGCCCCGGCGACGGCGAGCGAACTCGGTGTCGGGGTCGACGACGTGATCGAGGTCGACGACCCGGGCGGTGGCCGCACGCGGTCGCTCACCGTCGTGGGCACGGTGGTCGCCCCGCCCATCGACGACGTGGCGCGTGTAGCGGTCCTGAGCCCCGAGGGCCTGGCGGCACTGGCGCAGAGCGAGCCCGCGGTGTACACCGCGATCCGCTACGAGCCCACCGCCGACCAGGCCGAGGTCGAGGCGGCGTTGGAAAGACTCGGCTACCGGTTCACACGGTCGACCAGGCCCACCGCGCCGAGCGAGGTCGAGCAGGTGAGAGCGGTGAGCGCTCTGCTGGTGGCCCTCGTCGCGCTGCTCGCGCTGTTGGGCGCCATGGGCCTGCTCCACTTCCTGTCCACCTCGATCCGACGGCGGGCCGGCGACCTGGCGGTGCTGAAGGCCCTCGGGTTCGTCAAACGCGACATCCGTCGATCGGTGGTGTGGCAGGCAGTGGCCGCCGCTGGTGCCGGGTTGGTGTTCGGCCTGCCCGCCGGCGTGGTCGTCGGGCGGGTTGGCTGGTTGCTGGTCGTCGGTCCGCTCGACATCGTCGACGACCCGGCGACGCCATGGTCCCTCGGTGCCCTGGTGATCGCCGCCAGCCTGGCCGGCGCCGCCGTCCTGGGTGTGGGTCCCGGCTGGGTGGCCTCGCGTCGGCGCACGGTCGACGTGTTGCGCGGCGAGTGAAGATCTGTCCATGGCCCCGGCCATCGGGCCATCGTCACCCGGGGGGCCAACACCGCGGGTGGTGAGCTTGTCGGTACGGGGATCGCATCGAGTGCCGCTGGTTCGTCGAGGCGCTGCGGTTGTGGTGGCACACGCGTATGGGGGTGGTGGCACCACCTGGCAGATGCCGGCTGGCGCCCTTCTCGTCGCGGCCGTTTCCGTGTGTGATGGGGTCATCCCAGCGGCACCCTCGACCAAGGAGCATCCGATGCTCGTCCACCGCCCTTCTCGGCTCGCGTCCGCAGGCGTCCCGCTCGCGCTCGTCGCGCTCGTCGTGCTCGGTGCCGCCTGCGGCTCCAGTGGCACCGACTCGAGTGCCGGCACGACGGGGCCCGCGACCACCGCCACGACCGCTGCCGGTACCGGGGCGGCCTCCGATGTGGCGGCGGCTGATGCCGAGTACTGCGTCGCCGCCCTGGCCCTCGACACCGACCCCGGCCCCGACATCGACTTCGCCACCGCGAGCCCCGAAGAGATCGCTGCGGGGATCCAGTCCTACGCGGGTGACACGCTGCGTCCGCTGTTCGACGACCTCGAGGCCGTCGCCCCGCCAGAGCTCGACGATGAGGTCCAAACCTTCGGAGCGGCCATCGACTCGGTGATCGACACCGGTGACCCAAGTGCCTTCGAGAGTCCCGAGTTGGCCGCGGCGGACGAGTCGTCACACGCCTACGACCTGGAGCACTGCGGCTACGAGCAGGTCGACGTGACCGCGACGAACTACCAGTACAGCGGCGTCGAGGCCGTCTACGCGGCGGGACCCGTCAGCTTCGAGCTCACCAACGAGGGCCCAGAGGTCCACGAGATGGTCCTGCTCAAGATCAAGCCCGGGGTCAACCAGACCGCCGAGGACCTCCTGGCCCTCCCGGAGTCCGAGTCCCGGTCGAAGACCGAGGTCGTGAACACGATCGGTCCGGTCGAGCCGGGCGGCTCGGACCACATGGTGGCCGACCTCGACAACGGCCGGTACGTCGTGGCCTGCTTCCTGCCCGAGGGCTCGACGTCCATGCAGGCGCTGGAGACCGCTGACGGTGCGCCCCACGCGTCACTCGGGATGTTCCGGGCCGTCTCGGTGTCGTGACGCACCCGGGTGCGGCGGGTGAGCCGGTCGAGCTCGGCGAGGTGCGGCCCGATCAGTCGGGGTGGGCTACCAGACGGNNTACCAGACGGTGACCGGTCGGGGATGAGGGTGGCCGCGCAGCCGTTGGTCCTTCGTGACGAGCATCCAGCCGTGCTCGACGGCCGTGGCGTAGATCAGGCGGTCGGCGGGGTCGCCCGGGAACGACGAGGGAAGCGCGACCGCGCCCGCGGCGATGGCCGGCGTGGTGCCCACGGTGCGGACGCCAGTCGCCAGTTGCTCCAGCCACGATCGCGTGGGGATGGCGACTGAGATGCGTTCGTGCTCGGCGAGCCACGCGAGCTCGAACCACGTGATCGAGGCCACGGCCAACTCGGCGGCGCCGAGGACGGCCTTCGCCGCGGCGGGGCTGAGCCGATCGGGCTCCGCCGACCACCACTGCACGACGTGCGTGTCGAGCAGGACGGTGGTCACCCCAGGTTCCATGTCGCTCCGGTGGCGAACAGTCCGTCGTCGTCAGCAACGCTTCGCGCCACGCCGGTGAGTCGGCCCTGCAACGCGTGCGGGCCGGTCGCCCCCACGAGCCTCGCGACGGTCCGACCATGCCTGGTGATCTCGATCTCGTCGCCGCCGGCGACCTCGTCCAGCAGCCCCAGGATCTTGGCCTTGACCTCGGTAGCGGTCATCTGTCTGGTCATATGACCACTCTAACGGTCAGCCCTGACCCGCAGTGCGGCAATTCTCGGTGGATGACCCCTGACAGGTGGTCGACCACGAAGAAATCCGGGAGTGTGGGGGCCAGGGCCGTACGCTCGCGGCCCGTGAGCACCCCCGGGGGCACGCGGACCATCACCGAGCCGGCCCGACGGGTGCCGGTCATCGCAGACACCGATGTGCTGGTGGTGGGGTCGGGCCCGGCCGGACTGAGCGCGGCGCTGGCGGCGGCCCGGGCCGGGGCCGACGTGATCCTGCTCGAGCGCTTCGGCTGCTTCGGCGGCAACATCACCGCAGTGGGGGTCGAGGGCCTGGCCTGGTATCGGCACGAGGCCACCGTCGAGGCCGGCGGCCTGGCCCGCGAGTTCGAGGACCGGGCCGCGGCCATGGGCGCGGCCGTGCCCGAGAGCCAGTCGCTGTCGTACGAGATCGACTCGGAGGGCTTCAAGGTGGTGGCCGACCGCCTGGTCACCGAGGCGGGCGTGCGCCCGATGCTCCACCGGGCCTTCGCCGCGCCGATCCTCGAGGGCGGCGCGGTCACCGGCGTGATCGTCGAGTCGAAAGCGGGCCGCGAGGCCATCACCGCGCGGGTGGTGATCGACGCCACCGGCGACGCCGACGTGGCCCACCGGGCCGGTGCGCCCACCCGCCGGACGCCCCGCGAGGACATGATGGCGGTGTCGGTGATGTTCCACCTGGCCGGGGTGGACAAGGCCCGGTTCCTCGAAGGGGTGCGGGCCGACCCCCAGACCTACGCCGACTGGAGTGGTCCCGACGCCTGGTCGATCGAGACCGCGGGGAAGGAGGACGACCTGTTCTCGCCCTTCCTCAAGAAGCCGTTCGACCGGGCCATCGCCGACGGCCTGCTGTCGCCGGACCTCACGACCATCGCGGGCACGTGGGGCGCGGTGCACGACTCGGGCGAGCTCACGTACATGAACCTGTTGCACCTCGACGGTTGCGACGGCACCGACCCCGACGACCTGACCGCGACCGAGATGGAGGGCCGTCGCCAGGCCCTGCTGGCCATCGAGGCGCTTCGCCGGTACACGCCGGGCTGCGAGGACGCCCGTCTGCGCAACTTCGGCATGACCGTGGGCATCCGCGACACCCGCAAGATCGTCGCCCGCCACGACCTGACCGAGCACGACGTCCGCGAGCAGGGCCGCTTCGACGACAGCATCGGCATCTTCCCCGAGTTCATCGACGGCTACGGCGTGTTGATCCTGCCCACCACCGGCCGCTACTTCCAGGTGCCGTACCGGGCGCTGCTGCCCTCACGCGTGCGGGGCCTGCTGGTGGCGGGCCGGGCCACCGGGGGCGACGCCATCAGCCACGCTGCGACCCGCAACATGGCGTGCTGCGCCGTGACCGGCCAGGGTGCGGGCGTGGCCGCCGCGGCGGCGGTGAAGGCGGGCCGCGACGTGGCCGACGTCGACGTGGCCGCGGTGCAGGCCGAACTGGCCCGCCAGGACGTGCGCCTGGCCTGACGATGCTCGTTCCGCCTGCGCGACACGCGCTACGGCTCGGCTCGACCGCCACCGGCACCGGCAAGGACCAACGGCTCCCAGGACGGGCGAGGCTTCTCGAGGTGACCAGGGTCGATGCCCACGAACGGCACGCCCTGGATCTCGAGATGCTCGTGGCACCGGTCCGCGTCGACGGTGACGGCGGCGGCGCTGACGGCCTCGGGCACCACTTTGCGCCACCGGCGGTGCTTCCACGACCAGGCGGAGGCGTGGCCGTGCACCTGCCCGAACGGCGGCGGCCGGTCCTCGGCCAGCCAGGCGGCGTAGAGCTCGGCTGGTTCACCCCAGGTGACCCCCGGGAAGAACGAGGCGTCGACGCGGTCGGGGGGAGGTGTGAAGGCGTGGGCAGCGTCGGTGCCCACCCACTGGTCGAGGCGCGCCGCCGCGTCCCACGCCGACGCCGGCGCACCGATGTCGCGCCACGCCCGTGGCGACAGGCCGGCGTGGGTCACCAACAGCGGGCCGAAGCGCGCGGTGTCGACCGCGACGGCCAGGCGGGCCTGACGCGTCGACCACCAACGGTGGATGATGTCGAGCGTCTCGTCGGGGAGCGGCCCTGCGTGCTTCAGGTGGAGCTCGGCGAACCGCTGGCCCTCGTGATTGCCGAGCAGTTGGACATAGCGACCACCCGCATTGCGGACGAACCGGTCCGCGAGCCTCACGGCGCCGGCCGAGTCGGGGCCACGGTCGACCAGGTCGCCGACCTGCACGACGAGCAGGCCGCTCGGCACGACGCCGCGGCCGGTGTCGCAGCTGAGTGCTTCGAGCGACGACGCCAACTCCGAGACATGGCCGCCGACATCGCCGATCAGTGCGATGCGCTCGATCGGCGTCTCTGGCGATGTCTCGCCTTCGTCGCCGCGTCCCATCGGCCCCACCATGTCACAGGCGCACTGCAGTTCCGCCTCGCCACCGTTCAGCCGGTCAGGAGCCCCAGGGTCGGCGGGAGGGTCGGGACTCGACGGCGGGCGGGGGAGCGGGGAAGCTGGCGTCATGCCCCCTCTCCGTTTCGGGATCCTCGGCGCCGCCGCCATCGCCCCGTCCGCCCTGGTGGTGCCGGCCGCCGCCGACCCGTCGGTCGAGGTCGTGGCCGTCGCCGCCCGGTCGCGTGACCGGGCAGTGGCGTTCGCCGCGAAGCACGCCATCGCGCGGGTCCACGACTCCTACGAGGCGTTGCTGGCCGATCCCGAGATCGACGCGGTGTACAACCCGCTGCCCAACGGCCTGCACGGCCGGTGGACTGTCGCCGCGGTCGAGGCGGGCAAGCACGTGTTGTGCGAGAAGCCGTTCACGGCGAACGCGGAGGAGGCCCGGGCGGTGGCCGCCGTCGTCGGGGCCTCGGACCGGGTGGTGATGGAGGCCTTCCACTGGCGCTACCACCCCATGGCCGCCCGCATCCTCGAGATCGTCGCCAGCGGCGAGCTGGGTGAGTTGCGCGAGGTCTCGGGCAGCTTCTGCTTCCCGCTGGTGAAGCCGAGGGACATCCGCTGGTCGCTGCCGCTCGCCGGTGGCGCCCTCATGGACGCGGGGTGCTACCCCATCCACATGCTGCGGACGATGGTGGGCACCGAGCCCGAGGTGGTGTCGGCCGAGTCGCTCGTCGGCTGGGGTGGCGTGGACCGTGCGACCACGGCCCGACTGCAGTTCCCCGACGGCCCCACCGGCCACGTCACCGCCTCGATGCTCTCGCGGCGGCTCGTGTCGATCAGCCTGCGCGCTGTCGGGACGAAGGGGACGCTCAAGGCGGTCAACCCGCTGCTGCCGAAGCTGCTCGGGTCGCTCACCGTGCGTGTGGGCCGGTCCAAGCGGCGCGAGCGGCCGTGGCCCGACAGCACCTATGCCCACCAGCTGACGGCCTTCGTCGCCGCGGTCACCGAGGGCGCCCCGTTCCCCACCGGCACCGACGACGCCATCGCCAACATGGAGGTCATCGACGGCATCTACCGCGCCGCCGGTGTCGAGCCCCGCCGGCCGACCCGGTGAGCGCGGCGTCGGTCGGCCGCCGGGGTGGAGGGCTGAGCCACGCCTGATCCCGCGGAGTCCACCGTCCTCGACCGCCGGCCGTGGCGTCAGGTCGAGCTGGTGTCCCTGGTCCTGGCGCTCACCGGCCTCGCGCTCGGCGGGGTGCTGTACCTGACCGGCCACGGCGCGGCGGCCGATGCCGCGTGGGCGGCCACCGCGGGGCTCGGCGCGGTGGCCGCGGTGTGGTGGGTCGTCGACGCGGCGCGCGAGGGCCGCCTCGGCGTCGACGTGATCGCCCTGCTGGCCCTGGTCGGGGCGCTTGCGACCGGTGAGTACCTCGCCGGTGCGGTGATCACCGTCATGCTCGCGAGCGGCCGGACCATCGAGGCCCGCGCCGGGGCCCGGGCACGGCGCGAGCTGAGCGCCCTGATGGCACGGGCGCCCCGGGTGGTCCACCGCTACGAGGACGGCGAGCTGACCGCGCCCGCGCTCGACCGGGTCGTGCCCGGCGACCTGCTCCTCGTGCAGCCGGGCGAGGTCGTCCCGGTCGACGGGCTGATCGAGGACGAGCCGGCGGTGCTCGACGAGTCGGCGCTCACCGGTGAGCCGCTGCCGGTGGAGCGCCGGGCGGGCGACCCGGTCCACAGCGGGGTGGTCAACGCCGGGGGGCCGTTCGACCTGCGGGCGACGACCACGTCGGCCGACAGCACCTACGCGGGCATCGTGCGCCTGGTGGCCGACGCCGAGGCGTCGAGCGCGCCGTTCGTGCGGCTCGCCGACCGGTACGCGGTCGCCTTTCTCGTGGTCAGCGTGGCGGTCGCCGGCGCCGCGTGGCTGGTGTCGGGCGACCCGGTGCGGGCCGTGGCGGTACTCGTGGTGGCCACCCCGTGCCCGCTCATCCTCGCCGCGCCGGTGGCCATCGTCTCGGGCCTCTCGCGGGCGGCCAAGCGGGGCGTGGTCGTCAAGGGGGGTGCCGCGCTCGAGCAGTTGGCGCACGCCGAGGTGCTGTTGTTCGACAAGACGGGCACCCTCACCGTCGGGCGGCCCACCGTCGCCGAGATCGTGGCCGTCGACCCCGACCAGGCCGCCGTGGGCGAGCTCCTGCGCCTGGCGGCGTCGCTCGACCAGGTGTCACCGCACGTCCTGGCCGCCGCGGTGGTGCGGGCGGCCCGCGACCGGGGCCTCGACCTCAGCCTGCCCACCGACGTGGACGAGCTCCCCGGGCACGGGGTCTCGGGACGGGTCGACGGGCACGCCGTCGAGGTCGGGAAGGCGTCGTGGCTGTTGCCCGGGGTCCTTCCCTCCTGGGCCCGCTCGGTGCGCCGGCGCGCCGATCTCGACGGGGCGCTCACGGTCTTCGTCCGGGTCGACGGCGAACCGGTGGGGGCCATCATCCTCGACGACCCCATCAGGCCCGACGCCGCCCGCACCATCCGCCGGCTCCGCCAGTTCGGGCTGCGGCGGGTGGTGATGATCACCGGTGACCGGGTCGACGTGGCCCAGACGGTGGGAGCGGTGATCGGTGTCGACGAGGTGCTCGCCGAGCGCACACCCGCCGAGAAGGTCGACGCGGTCCGCGAGGAGCGCCGCGCCGGGCGCACGATCATGGTGGGTGACGGCATCAACGACGCCCCCGCCCTGGCCCTGGCCGATGTGGGGGTCGCCATCGGCGCCCGGGGCGCCACCGCGTCGTCCGAGGCCGCCGACGTGGTGCTCACCGTCGATCGCCTCGACCGTCTGGGCGACGCCATCGCCATCGCCCGCCGGGCCCACGGCATCGCCCGCCAGAGCGTGGTCGCCGGCATCGCCATGTCGTTCGCCGCCATGGGGCTTGCCGCCTTCGGGCTCCTGCCGCCGGCGTGGGGTGCGCTCCTCCAAGAGGTGATCGACGTGTCGGTCATCGTGAACGCGCTGCGTGTGCTGCGGGTGCCCGCGGGGTCGGCGCGGGTCGACGCCCGCGAGGAGGCCCTGGTCCACCAGTTCAGCGGCGAGCACCGCACCCTGCGCCCGGACCTCGACCTGCTGCGGGTGGCCGCCGACCAGATCGGCACCACCACTCCGGAGAAGGCGCTCGCCACGGTCCGCGAGGTCCACCGCTTCCTCGTCGACGACCTGTTGCCGCACGAGCAGGCCGAGGACGAAGTGCTCTACCCGGTGTTCGCCCGCGTGATCGGGGGCACCGACCCCACCGGCACCATGAGCCGCGCCCACGTGGAGATCGCCCACCTCGTCCGTCGCCTCGGCCGCCTGCTCGACGAGACCGACCCCACCCACCCCGACCCGGACGACCTGGTCGAGCTCCGGCGGGCCCTCTACGGCCTCCACGCCATCCTCGAGCTGCACTTCGCGCAGGAGGACGAGGGCTACCTGTCGCTGATCGACGAGGCCGACGGGCCGGGCTGAGGGCCCGCGTCAGGGGGTGGGGGTTCAGGGGGTGGGGTGGGGGTGAGGGCGGCGTTGGCGGTGGTGGTGTGGCTGCCGGTGATGGTGATGGGGGTGGCGGTGTCGATGTTGGGGGTGTTGTCGTGGAATTCGAGGTGGTGGCGGCCGGTGGGGTCGATGTAGACGAGGTAGTAGTCGCCGATGTCGGTGGGGGGGAGGGTGTAGTGGCCGGCGGTGTCGGTGACCGCGGTGGTGGCGGGTCGGCCGTCGGTGGTGTTGAGGGCAGCGACCCAGATGTCGGGGAGGGGGAGGCCGGTGGTGGTGTCGGTGATGGTGCCGGCGGCGGTGCCGTGGAGGGGGATGAGGCCTTCGTCGGTGGTGGTGGTGGCGCCCGCGGTGGCGTGGACGGTGGTGAGCTCGGCGCCTGTGGTGGGGTGGGGTTGGTCGTGGTACCACTCCCATTCGTGGCCGTGGTCGAGGTCGAAGAAGTCGAGTTGGTAGTCGCCGTCGGGGACGGTGAGGGTGTAGCGGCCGGTGGTGTCGGTGAGGGTGGCGGAGACGAACGCGAAGTCGGCGGCGCGGAGCGCGCCGACGAGGACGTCGGGTTCGTTCTGGTGGTCGATGTCGTCGGTGAGGGTGCCGGTGAGGGTGGCGGTGGGGGGGCGGCCGGTGACGGGGGGGAGGGGGATGTCGGCGGTGGTGGTGGCGCCGGCGGTGACGGTGACGGTGTCGGCGTCATCGATGGTGGTGGCGGCGTCGTAGAAGCCGGGGGCGTGGGTGCCGGCGGGCATGGCGGACACGATGAAGTAGTTGTCGGGCTCGAGGCCGGTGATGCGGTAGTGGCCGGCGGTGTCGGTGGTGGTCCCGGCGTACGGGTGGCCGTCGTCGTAGCGCATGACGGCGACGACGGCGCCGGCGACGGGGGTGCCGGTGCCGGTTTCGGTGATGGTGCCCGTGACGGCGCCGGTGGGGTTGGTGAGCGCGGCATCCGCGGTGGTGGCGGTCCCGGCGGTGGTGGTGATCGTGTCGGAGGTGGCGAGTTGGTCGTAGGGGTGGTTGTCCCACCATTCGATGAGGTGGGAGAACGCGGGGTCGATGAACTCGACGCGGTAGCCGCCCGGCGCGACGGGCAGCACGTAGCGGCCGGCGCTGTCAGCAACGGCGCCCTCGACGAGCTGGTAGTCCGCGGCGCGCAACGCGACCACCCACGTCCCCGCCAACACCGCCGCGGTCCCCGACTCGGTGACGGTGCCCCGGATCGCCGACGGCGCGAACTGCTGGATCCGGTGGTTGTTGGTGTCGGCGACGTACACGTTGCCCGACGAGCCGACCGCGACCGCAGCCGGCTGGTTGAACTGGCCGTCGCCGGTGCCGCTGGTGCCCCATTTGGTGAGGAACGTGCCGGTGGCGGTGAACTTCTGGATCCGGTGGTTGTAGTAGTCGGTGACGTAGACGTTGCCGGTGGCGTCGACCGCGACCCCCGCCGGGTGGCTGAATTGGCCGTTGGCGGTGCCGAGGCTGCCCCACTTGCCGAGGTAGGTGCCCGTCGAGGTGAATTTCTGGATGCGGTCGTTGTAGAAGTCGGCGACGTAGACGTTGCCGGAGGAGTCGACCGCCAGGCTGAGCGGGTTCTGGAATTGGCCGTTGCCGGTGCCGTTGGTGCCCCATTTGGTGACGTAGGTGCCGGTGGAGGTGAATTTCTGGATGCGGTGGTTGTTGTAGTCGGCGACGTAGACGTTGCCCGTGGTGTCGACGGCTACCCCGACCGGGTTGGTGAACTGGCCGTTGCCGGTGCCGGCGGTGCCCCATTGGGTGAGGTAGGCGCCGCTCGACGTGAATTTCTGGATCCGGTTGTTGAATTGGTCGGCGACATAGACGTTGCCGGCGGCGTCGACCGCGACCCCTTGCGGGACGTTGAACTGGCCATTGCCGACGCCGAACGACCCCCACTGGCCGACGTAGGCGCCGGTGGCGCTGAACTTCTGGACCCGGTTGAGGTAGTAGTCGGCGACATACACGTTGCCGGTGGCGTCGACGGCCACCCCGACCGGGGCGCTGAACTGGCCGTTGCCCGACCCCGCGGTGCCCCAGGTGCGGATGAACACCGGCGGCGGCTCGGACTGCGCCGCCGCGTTCACCGTCACGTTCACCGTGTTCGACGTGACCGGCGGGTCGGTCTCGACCGTGTCGACCGTCGCCGTGTTCGC
>CXWK01002033.1_pt5 | contig 12942 bp, 18 predicted proteins | sample 590851 | NCBI WGS metagenome assembly CXWK01 (sample SAMEA3498364, study PRJEB10139) | wastewater metagenome | biome: wastewater treatment plant; material: activated sludge | place: Denmark | collected 2014-08-01
ACTTCGCTCACCCCACGATTCTAGTCCATCAGCTTGCTCCTTCTTCACAGAAGCTCGATAATGACGCATGGGATCGCCGAAGACTTTCTCCGGTCATGTCATCGGGCTGCTCAAAGAATACATGCAGGATCTCGTCGATCAGGCGGCTCAAGAAGCACGCTCACAAGAACAGTTTGGCTTTACGACTACACCGTACCGGCCTGACCAGGCCATCTCTGATCTCTTGGCCCTGCTGGACGACCGTATTGAATCGGAAGGCGTCCAAGTCGGATTGCCTGATGGCTTTCTCCACGACATGTGGAATCTCTGTAACGAGGGCCTCTCGCCAATCTCGGACCGTGTCTGGCTGGAGGCCAATCTTGACGGCCAGAGTCCGACAAAGTCGATCGTGAGGGAACTGACCTATCGTGCCCTGATCGCTTTTATCGATACTAATTCAGGAGAAGGGCATTGAGCCTACAGGGCACGGATGTCTGTCCGTAGTTCAGGTCTAGTACACCACCGGAGTGAACACACTCATGTAGAGGATCGTGTGAAGGGAGCGATAGGAATGGTTCCTAAAAGGTATTGGTTGATGAAATCCGAGCCCACGACGTTCTCGATCGACGACCTCGCACAAGCCTCCGGACAGAGAACCTGTTGGGATGGGGTGCGTAATTATCAAGCTCGCAATTTTATGCGCACAATGGCAGTCGGTGATCACGTTCTGTTTTACCATAGTAACGCTGATCCCCCGGCAGTCGTCGGTATTGCAGCAGTCGTCAGGACCGCCTATCCGGATTCAACACAATTCGATAAGAAGGACAAGCACTACGACCCGGCAAGCAAGCCTACCGAACCAAGGTGGGACATGGTGGACATCAAATATGTCAGAACATTCTCGAAGCCGTTGACATTGGACGACTTGCGGAAAGACCCTCAGCTCAAAGGGATGGTCCTATTGAAAAAAGGCTCTCGGCTCTCAGTTCAGCCGGTCACCTCAGGCGAGTGGAAACACATTCTGCGTCTGGCGGAAGAGTGATCGGAGGGCATCTTAAATACTGGCCTTTCCATCGTCCATATACCGATGTTGCCAGTCCAACCACGCATGACCGAGCTCGTGAGCAAGGATATACCGTCTGCGGGTCACGGGAAGCCGTTTTCGTACATAAATGGTCTTCGTGTCATCATCCCAAATCCCGTCGGCATTGGGATCACGTTTGTCCATCTCGGCATCGGATAGCTGCCGAACTGAGATGCGATAGCCAAACGGCAAGACAACCTGATTAGGAATTCGGAGCATCGTCTTTCGCTCTTTCAACATGGTCCCCATGGTCCACTCCCTCTTCTTCTCTCTGGTAAATTAGCCTACCACAAGCAGATAGCTCGAGTGTTGGCCTATTTCTTCTATAATATTAATATGTTGTAATATCACACGAAGAAACACCGCTATTGGAACTTTTATCCCCTCCACAGCGTCGACCCTTTCCACCACGCACGGCAATTGTGTATGATCGACGTATGGAATCCCCTGTGGACTATGATGTGTTAACTCCCTGGCCGACATGGGTCTCCCTTGTTGGCGTCAAGATTCGGAACCGTGGCGAAGTCAAAAAGTTGGGATCAAATGGGCTGCCTTTCTCGTACGGTGACCCCGTCTTACTCGAGGCCGACGGTGAGGTGACCTACGGCATCGTCTACACGACGCCCTACTCAGCCCCGTTTACTCCCCCCATGCGAGCTATGAAATCCATCTTGCGCAAGCCGGACTCTGAGGAGGCCGAGTTGATTGCTCGACTGGAGCGCCTCTCGGATGAAGCTGCCAGCTATTGCAAAGCAAAAGCTGCCGATCTCAAGGTCCGCCTTAAACTGGTCGAGGTCTATGGAGCCATGGACCGCCGACAGCTCACCTTTGTCTATACGGCGGATGAGCGCATCGATTTTCGAGAGCTCGTGCGTGACCTCGCACGGCGGTTTGGATGTCGAATTGAAATGCGCCAGGTCGGGGTCCGTGAGGAAGCTCGGCGGCTGGGTGGAATCGATACCTGTGGCCTGGTTTTATGTTGCGCATCATTTCTCACCGACGTGAAACCGGTCACAGCGAAGCAGGCCAAGAAAATGGACCTACCGATCGATGATCCACGCCTGCTCGGCGTCTGCGGGAGACTGAAGTGCTGTTTAATGTTTGAGATGATGGATGCCCAGGGAAAGATTCCGTCTCAAGCCCAACAACTCATTACTCCGACCAAAGCGAACTCGCCTTCTTCTCCGGTCTTACCATCGTAATTCGCACCAACCCTTCCCACACGTTTGGCAGCTCTTTTTTCTTGAAGTTCTTCGAATCCTTTTCAGTCATATGCTATCTAATACCCTATCGAATACTGAGATTGTTCTTTGCCTAGATGGGCTAGGAGAGGGCTGCTCAAACTGAGGAGGAGGTATTCCAATGAGACAAGGACTTTTAGCGGCATTTGCACTGGTTGCCATCGGATGTAGTAGCCTTGCCACACAAAAAGCCGTGAGCGGGGAACCAGCCGGTCCGGCAGTCGGATACGACATTCATGTTCAGGCGCCTCATATGATGGCAGATGGAACTCCAGGCGGCCCGTTCCATCATTACTGCAAGGGTATTTCCGATAAAATTCTCCAATGTCTGCTCTTCGAATCCACCGATCCAAAGGCTCCGCTCGTCGCGGTCGAGTACTTCATCGCCAAGGACCTCACACGCAAGCTCCCGGCCATTCAATGGCATCGGCATTTCCACGACCATAAAGTGGAGGTCGCAACCGGACGAGTTCAAGTGCTGGATATGCCTGCTGACCAGGCCGCCAAGGTCGTAGAAATAGCTGCAGGAACAGACGGTATCGTGTACCAACTGTGGCAGCATGGCCAGGAGTTCCCTGATGGAACGGTGAGTTTCCCGCAGTCCTTGGGGCACAAATTCCCTGGATATTCAGAGAAATAGACTCGTCATCTGCAGCGGGTCGGCCCCGTCCACGGAGGATCAGGCCGACCCCTGTCGTTGAGTCGATGATCCTGCCAGATGATACAACGAGAGAAATAGACATGAATGCGTATCTACTGCTCGCGCTACTATTGGTCCTAGGCTCGCCAGCGATGTCCGCCTTGGGGGCTGATGAAGCAATCCTGAAACCCCGAGTGCCCGTGGACCAGCTCCAACAGGTAAGGACATGGAAGAATCCGCTACCGGCTACCGAGGAGACGATCGACAAAGGGAAAAGGCTGTTTGAGGGCAAAGCGTTCTGTGCCACCTGCCATGGAAGAGACGGCAAGGGACTAGGAGCGGACATTGAGCCGGGAACGCTCAAAGGTCCGTTGCCTCGAAATTTCACCGACAAGGAATGGCAGACGGCTAGAACCGATGGTGAGCTTCTCTGGATCTTGAAGAACGGCAGCAAAGGCACAGCGATGGCGCCATTTATCCCGCTGATTCTGACCGAAGAGGAAGCCTGGCAGGTCCTGCTCTACGTGCGCTCGTTCGGTCAAAACAAGCCTGCAGCGGCATCCGAGAACCAGCCATAGACCGTGGGTTCCCTTTTTGGACTCAATTAAACAACCGGGAACAGAACGGTTTCTTAAGTCCACCGCAGGGAAGAAGACTCTTCCGCAGCTCCTTACGACTCGGTCGACTGAGATGGTGAGGGATGTCGTAGGAGTGAATGTATCGTCTCCCCGGCCAGCGCCCGCTCCACGGCCTGATCTCGTCGGCGTAAGAGTGCGGACACCGGATCGCTGGTCTCGAGGTGCGGAACGATCCAAGGCGGAGTGCCATTGCGCACTGAGTTCAGCACGTCCTTCACAAAAATCAGGTCCGGTGCTTTAAGAAGACTGAACCCTTCCGGCTCCTGAAGGCGGCCCACGAACCCATTGGCCACAAGACGTTCGACCTCCTCCTCAACCAGGGACAACGGCATATTCAATTCGCTGGAAAGCTCGGGTAGTCTCAACGGACGATCGCCGTTCAGGTAGTGATGTCCCAGGACTCGTAAAACTTTGAGAGCCAGTTGTTCACGAAAGATGTAGGTCCCCTGCTCCCACAGCAGGCGAGACAAATAGGCCGTGGGAAACTGATGGAAAAAGGAGAACTGCGCCCCGATCAACACGATCATCCAGCCGGTGTACAGCCACAGTAGAAACAGGATGAGCACGGCAAAACTCGAATAGATCGCGCTGTAGTTGGCTGAGGCTGCGACAAATTTGGCAAAGATCTCCTCTGCCATGATCCAAAGAGTGGCTGCCGAGACACCACCGACAGCTGCCGAGCGGACATGGACGTGGGTGTTGGGAATCACCTTATAAAAGAATGTGAACACCACGCACAACATCAATAATGGGATCACTTCGCCGGTCCACACCAGCAGCGTCCCGAACGGTTCCATGTCCACGAGTCGCTGGACCAGACTGTGACTCTGAAGCGAGGCCACCATCCCGAACGCGCTTACGACGAGCACCGGCCCCACCAGGACCGCACTTAAATAGTCGGCAAACTTCCGTTCCCAGGTACGCCCCTGCTTCACCTGCCAAATCGCATTCAACGCCTGTTCGATTTTGTCGATCAGTGAGTAGGTCGTGTAGAAGAGACCGGCGATGCCGACGACGCCGAGCACACCGATCTTGATATTATCCACGAACCCAACAATTGCGGCTGTAATCTCGTGGCTCTTTGGACCCAGCGGTTCCAACATCTGAGCCAGGAGAGGTTCGATGACATGGTGGACATCAAAGGCCTTGAGCACCGAGAACATCACGGCGAGAAACGGGACCAACGACAACAACGTCGCATAGACCAGCCCGGCCGCCCGAGCATCGAGCAAGCGATGGCGAAACTCCATCCCGACCGCAGTAGCCAGCCTGAGCACTTGAGTGCTCAGCCGCCGAACTCCAGACATGGTCGTCAGATCCTTCGCCCAAAGATCCTGTTTTTCTACTGAGGAGGTGCGTGTAGAGTCGGCCATGGCTCCAACTGTTCTAAACGGAGTGCTCACATCATTTTGATACAACAACCCCCGCAGTGACGAATGATCACTTAAGGAGTTCAGGATACCATCACCGGATGCGTTTCCCAAGGGGCGATACACGAATCCATGATATGGACTCGTTTGTAGGTGAAGCTGGCAAGTGGCAAATTAGCCACAAAATTGTACCCCTGATGTTCATGCCTAACTCGGCCAAATCAGCTCAGGCCTCAACCGTGAACAACCGTGTCCCCCTGTTCGTTTGATGCCTCTCGCCTACTGTGATACGGTCCCTGCGCTCATGCCGGATTCTGTCCCCTCCTTCACGTTAGTCGATGTTCCCGGAGCGGTGCCGCTGCTGGGTCACCTGGGTGCGTTTAGGCGGCGTCCTCTGGAGTCCCTCTCGGCCTGGTGGCGGCAGCACGGGGATGCGATCCGCTTCCGGCTTGGTCCCAAGACGTTCTATCTGTTCAGTCATCCTGACCTCGCCGAAGAAATCCTGGTCAAACAGTCGGACCGTTTTGTGAAGGTCTACAATCCTCGCAAACCACATGGCCTTGCCCTAGTCCTGGGCAATGGCTTGGTGACCAGCTCTGGTGAAGTGTGGAAACGGCATCGCCGCATCATCCAGCCGATCTTTCACCGCTCTCGGATGGCCGCGATGGCCGATCGCATGGCCCAGGTCGGCGAGCAACGATTGGCTTCGTGGAAAGACCAGGAAGGAGACACAATCGACATTGCGGCAGAAATGATGCAGCTGGCGCTCGAAGTCATTTCGCAAACGATGTTCACCACCAGCATGGCCCAACACACCAACCGAATCAGTCATGCTCTCCAAGTCAGTATCAAGTATGCCTTTGACTCGTTCAGTAATCCCCTATCCCTCCCCCTGTGGGTGCCGACCACCCGCAACCGTGAATTTTCTTCCGTGATGCAATTCATGGATGGACTGATGTATGGCCTGCTCGCGGAACGACGCCGGAGTGGCGCACACCATGATGATCTCCTCGATCTGCTGCTTCAGGCGCGAGACGAAGAAACCGGTGAGGGTCTGACCGATCAAGAGCTGCGCGATGAAGCGTTGACCATTTTTGCTGCAGGCCACGAGACGACCGCCAATGCGCTCTCCTGGACATGGTATCTCTTGGCAACTCACCCCGAGACGAAGGCACGGTTTCATGAAGAAGTGGACCGAGTGCTCCGGGGACGAACCCCCAACGCTGAGGATCTTGAGCATCTCCCCTATACACGTGCCATCTTCGAGGAATCCCTCCGTCTCTATCCACCGGCGCCGGCGGTCCACCGCAAAGCCGCAGCGAACACGACGGTCGGTGGGTTGTCCCTGCCAGAAGGCGCCTTCGTCTTGGTCGGCTCATACAATCTGCACAGGCATCCAGATTTCTGGACGAACCCGGAGCAATTTCGGCCGGAGCGATGGCTGGATGACAAGCGCCCGGGTTCTCGCTACGCCTACATGCCGTTTGGTGCAGGACCACGCACCTGCGTGGGGCTTCATTTCGCGTCTGTTGAAGGGCCACTCCTGCTCGCCTTGATCGGCCGACGCTATGATCTGCAATTGGCACAAGACAAGGTCGAACCCTACCTCATGGTGACCTTGCGGCCGAAAGGAGGCATCAAGATGACCCTTCAGCCTCGGCATGTGCGGGTTGCTTCAGCCGTTTAGTGCCAGACATACCGGCGTTCTATCCTCGTTCGCGAGTCACATTTACAGGCAGAGGGCTAGCTGGAAAGGATCGGACTATTGGAAGGATTTATGCGCACGGTACGCGGTTTGGTGGGCCGTGTAGGGGTCGAACCTACGGCCCGCTGATTAAGAGTCAGCTGCTCTACCAACTGAGCTAACGGCCCCACCGGGTATTGAATTGTCGTTGCGACCACAAGAGGCGGTTTGGTGCGCCTGACAGGATTTGAACCTGTGGCCCTCAGCTCCGGAGGCTGATGCTCTATCCAGCTGAGCTACAGGCGCTCCCGTCGATCAGATCCGACACATTAGCATAGCGTTTCTGTTGCTGTCTAGGGAGTTGGATCACCATTTGGCACGAATCCATAGGGCAGGAGGATTTCATCGTCGCCCGGAGGTTGAGCTCGGCGCAGGATGGACAAAGAGAGTGCCTCGTGTTCGGCCAGGCGGTCGGCATCGCGTCGAAGGGTGGCTGAGAGGCGGACAATGGGCACGGCGGTTTGGACGGCACAAGCACCATGGACTATCCCGTCCGATTCGCCGGGAATGCCCATCGTGCGGCATGTGATGGGTCTGTGGGAGTAGATACTGCAGGTTCCGTCGGCCTCCAGGGCGGGGCAGGGAAGGTGGGCGAATCGTTCGGCTATCTCATCGATGGTGTCATCTGCCCACTCGTCAAGGCCCGGTGTCGATTTCAACCTTGGGTAGGCCGTTTCCACAGCGGTGATCTGGGTTCTGGCCCGCGTGACGATGGCGTGCGTGAGGGCGGAAGGCAATTCATCAAGGCCACGTTGTATTTCGAGGGCGTCGAGGCGAGTGATGGGAAAGATGCCGGTACAGCAGTCGCAGCAGCCGCGCCCGCAGGGGATCTGCCCCAGCAGTGAGGCTCGTGCACGTCTGAACCAGTCCTCGGCTTGCTGGAAGAGGGGCAAGGTGTGAGGGGAGGACGCCGTGGCCTCCATGGTGCCTATTCCTCGGGGAGAGAGAGATCGACGATGAGTTCTCCTTTGGGGGAGAAGAATCCTTGCTGATCGATCTGCACGATGCCGTTGCAGTGTTCCTGGAAAAATTCCAAAATCCATCCGTTGAAATCATAACCCTCGTCGGTGACGTCGGCTTCGACCATGCGCGTTGTGAGGATGAACCGCGCGCGGGTGACGTGTTCTTGGGCCAGACTGGCCTCGAGGCTGTCGTGTGAGGACAGATGCTCCAGGAATTGTTTCTGCTCCTGCTCGAACAAATCTTGATAGCTGCCCCGGTCGCGCACGCAAAACACGTGAATCGGCTTACGCTCGCGCGCATAACCCAAAATGACCTGCACCCATGCCCACTCGTCCAGCATGGCATCGCTCATGTCGGGGGGGAGAATGGGAAGTTGTCCCCGCGACTTGAGGAATTCCATCAACAGGCGAAGCGGTGGAGCATTGTCATTTTTGCAGAAGACTCGTGAGTAAATGACCGCTTCGGGTGCGGCGCCCTCGGCTGGTTGGGCGGTAGAGGGAAGAATAGGAAGTTCTTTAGCCATGGCGACGCCTCGTGATCCTGAGTGATGCATTGAACAGCAGCATGCCTTTCTACTCTACTCTGTGGCTCACACGGCGCGCAAGAGCATCGAGCGTGCTGGTCGCCTCTCTGGATGCGCGTGCTCCGCTTTGCGGCTCTTGACAGCCCCCAGGGCTTTGGATACACTCTCGCCCTGTTTTCGGACTGATTCTGCAGGACACTCGCAGATTTCCGGCTCTACCTCTGTACGTACGAGTTTATAGATCGCAGACCGCACAAGTCAGTTCACTTTCATTCGTTGTTCAAAGGGAGGAACGCATGGCCAAGTCGATGACGAAATCGCAGATTGCTGACCATCTTGCTGGAAAGGCGGGGATTACCAAAAAGACGGCTGTCCAGTTCCTGGACGATTTTGCCGCTCTCGCCTATCGTGAAGCGAAGAATGCCTTCGTAGTACCGGGAATCGGAAAGTTGGTGCTGGCCAATCGGAAGGCCCGCATGGGTCGGAACCCGCAAACGGGTGAGCCGATCAAGATTCCGGCCAAGCGGGTGGTGAAGTTCCGAGTCGCGAAGATGGCCAAAGATTCGATCCTCGGAAAGAAGTAGTCAGCCTCGTTCCTCTATTAGACTGAAGGGCCGGTGCTCCGTCATTGAGAGCACCGGCCTTTGTGTTTTTGCAGCGGCCATAGGTAGCGGCGTGCCAATGAGTACGTGGCGGATACTAAAAAGACGGGGCGAGTCCGCTTCCACCTGCGCCGTCATGTCCCACGAAGCGCACCGCATCGCCGTCTTGCACCAGAGAATCTTCGCTGGCGATGCGTTTGTTGATGGTGACCAGGACTTTTTTCTCCCGCAACAGTTGGAGCATGTGACGAAGCCCGCGTCCTTGCCGCTGAATAACCTGCCGAACTGTCACAGGGGTGGGGAGTTCACATGCGAGGTCCCGCTCTCCATCCGTGGTTTGAAGTTGTCCCATCAGCGTAATCGTAATCATGCGACCTGTGTCCTCCCAGTCGATCTGCCGTAGTGTTTCGTTGTGCCGTGCAGCCGAGCGGCCCAAATTGACTCCCCCAGCCGGCTGCGACTAATATTATCACCATGCAATCCCTGAATATCCAGCGACCAGGAATGCCGGACCTCCAGTTTGCCTTGGTGGTATCGGCCTTGTGCACGTCCGGCCTGGAAACCCTGAACGTCCCGGAGGAACTTCGGCGGAGAGTGTTCGACGCTTGTTGGGCGCTCGTCAGCACCGATCCCCCACCGACCAACCCTCGGGAGCGTGTGCTGGACTTGCGATTCGGCACGGAGCTCACGCTGGACGCCATCGTGGCCACCATTCGCCAGCTCTTCGCAGCAGCGGGGATTTCCATGCTGACCTGGGATCATGCTCCCAGCGATCCAACCCGACCGAGTAGTCCTGCTGCAGAGCCGTTGATTGATCGATTGCAGAAGCTCTACCCTGATCCGCCTCCGACTGCTGATCCCTCAGACCGAAACTAGCTGCCATTCTTGGTTCTCTATTGGCTTCGTTCATTCAACATCAGGTTGGGGAAGTGGAGGGTCGCTTTCCGCCTGAGATCGAACGAGGTATGATGCCATCCGTTCTCCCCCTGCGATTCAGGAGGTGTCATGCAGATTACGCCCACGCCGCTTAAGGGCCTGTTTCAGATCGAGCCTGATGTGTTCGGCGATGCCCGGGGAAAATTCGTCGAGATCTTTCGCGAATCACGCTACGACGCGGCCGGAATCGACAAACCTTTTCTCCAGGACAACTTTTCCTGGTCCGTACGTGGCACGTTGCGCGGACTCCACTATCAGCTATCTCGGCCGCAAGGGAAATTGGTCACGGTCGTCAAGGGAACGGTTTACGATGTGGCGGTCGATATTCGGCACGGGTCGCCGACGTTCGGGCAGTGGTATGGAGTCGAGCTATCCGATAGCAACATGCGGCAGTTGTATATTCCTCCCGGTTTTGCCCATGGCTTTTGCGTCCTCAGCGAGGACGCAGGGTTTCTGTATAAGTGTACGGATGTCTATTCCCCGCCGGATGAGCGGGGAATCCTATGGAATGATCCGGCTCTCGCCATTGCCTGGCCTGTAAAGACCCCGCTGCTGTCGGCGAAGGATCAAGCGTATAAGTGCCTGGCCGACATGATGACGGAATTGCCTCGTTATGAAAGCCGCTAGTCCTCGGCCGTTTGGTCGGCCGATTCCATGGCCACACAACTCTTTTTCTTAGGCGGGTCTCCGGCAACGTGTTGCCCGTGTCTTCTCTTCCCCTTCCTTTCGCTCGTCGTCCGGAATCATGGACTCAGGTACTTTGTGGCCTTCCTTCCGATGCCTGAGACCGAGCCAGTCTTGCCGCGCGATGGGCCTGCATGCTATGTAGGAATCATTCCTGTTTAGTGAGCGAGATCATGAAGTTGAATTCGCAGGAGATTGAGGCCCGGTTTCGACGGCACGCGGTGCGTGTGACTCGCCAGCGGGCGGCCATCTATGCGGCGTTGGCGGAGACTACCAGCCATCCCACTGCCGAGGACCTCTATCGCACGGTCAAGCGCGAGCATCCGATGATGTCACGCAATACGGTGTATTACACGCTGGGGGTCTTGCGGCAAGCCGGTTTGGTTCAGGAAGTAAACGTCGGTCATGAGGTGGCGCGGTTCGACGGGAATGTCACGGTGCACCATCATCTGATTTGTCTGGGCTGTGGTCAGATTGTGGATGTGATGGACGACGGGTTGAATCATCTGGCCATCCCGAGTCGGCAGGCCGGGGGATTTCATGTACTCGGGCATCGAGTGGAGTTTCACGGATATTGTGCAGACTGTCAGCAGGCAGGTCTTGGCGCGATGGAGCGTCGTGGGTAGGAGTATCGATTCGTCACTTAACTGAAGGAGGAGAGTATGGGAAACAGTTTGAAGGGCACGAAGAGTCACGAGAATCTTAAGCACGCGTTTGCCGGGGAATCACAAGCCAACAGGCGCTATCTCTATTTTGCGCGCCGTGCAGACATCGAAGGGTATCCCGATGTGGGCGGGCTGTTCCGTGATACGTCTGAAGCGGAAACCGGTCATGCATTCGGCCATCTGGATTTTCTGAAAGAAGTGGGTGATCCCGCCACCGGTGTGCCGATCGGAAACACCGAAGCCAACTTGAAGTCCGCGATCGAAGGGGAAACCTACGAATACACGCAGATGTATCCGGGTATGGCAAAGACCGCACGCGATGAAGGCTTCTCTGAATTGGCGGAGTGGTTTGAGACCCTGGCCAAGGCGGAACGGTCCCATGCCAATCGGTTTACCAAAGGCCTGGATAGCTTGAAGCAAGGCTAAGACCTGTTCGACGTCAGTCTTTGGATATCGGCGATCAGCGAGGGATCGATGTGATCTCCTCCGCTGATTGCTGGTTGCCGATGGCTGCCTGCATGATGGCAACGCGCCTATGAACCAATTCAACCTCATCAATCCGATCGATCCCAAGGACCTGGAAAAGGAAACCCTGCGGATCTACGATGTGTGCGACGGCTGCCGCCGGTGTTTCAATCTCTGCCCCTCATTCAATACGTTGCTGGATCGAATCGATGAGTACGAGAGCGATGTGGCGAAATTTACCGCGGCGGACCATCATCGCGTCGTCGACGAATGCTACTATTGCAAACTCTGTTTCAACCATTGCCCGTATACGCCGCCCCATCAATATGGCATCGACTTTCCGCTCTTGATGGCGGTCTGGAAGAAGCGGCTGGCAACGGAACGGGGCACCCGCTGGCGGGACTGGCTGTTGACGCGGACCGATCTGCTGGGGAGAGTGAACAGCGCCTTCGCACCGTTGGTCAACTGGGGGTTGGGTCAGGGGTGGCTACGGGGTCTTCTGCAGACGGTGCTGGGTGTCCACCGTGACAGGCAGGTGTTGCACTATCAGCGTGAAACATTTGTGCGCTGGTGGGCTCGTCGATCTGCAGGCCGCAAGGTAGGCACTGGAAAGAAAGCGGCATTGTTTGCCGGCTGCTTGGTTAATTACCAGGCTACCGATGTGGGCAAAGCGACCGTGCAGGTGCTCGAAAAGAACGGGGTTGAAGTGGCACTGCCGGACCAGTCCTGTTGCGGAATGCCGTCATTCGATATCGGCGATACAGCGGCGATGGTGGCGGCGGCAGAGCGTACGATCGCCTCACTGAAATCATGGGTGGATCAGGGCTATGATGTGGTCATTCCTACTCCCAGTTGCAGTCTCATGGTGAAGCGGGAGTATGTCAGTTTGGTGGCCGGAGACGAGGCGAAACGGGTGGCCGAGCATACGTACGACATCAGCGAGTACCTGATGAAGATGAAGCGTGAGGGGGGCTTGGCCATGGATTTCACGCAGAAGCCGGGTCGTGTGGCCTATCAGGTGCCCTGTCATCTGCGGGATCAAAATATCGGTTTCAAATCGAAGGAACTCATGGAATGCGCCGGGGCCAAGGTCGAGGTCATAGAGAAATGTTCCGGGCATGACGGTTCCTGGTCGGCCAAGGTCGAATTTTTCCCCCTCTCCATGAAGATCGCGCAAAAAGCCGTGCGCATGGTCGAGCAGGCGCCGGCTGATTTGGTGGCATCCGACTGTCCGCTGGCGGGGCTTCAGCTTGATCAAGCCGGGGCCGTGGCCCACGCGGGAGGGAGATCCTCGCAGCATCCCATCCAGATTGTGCGAGACGCGTATGGATTACCCAGGGACCCGCGTGCCTCCTGAGGGTTGGCCTCCTGCTCGCGGCAGGAGATGTCTTCTCACCCCGGACTAGAT
>CXWK01003843.1_pt3 | contig 12941 bp, 12 predicted proteins | sample 590851 | NCBI WGS metagenome assembly CXWK01 (sample SAMEA3498364, study PRJEB10139) | wastewater metagenome | biome: wastewater treatment plant; material: activated sludge | place: Denmark | collected 2014-08-01
AGCGGTTGATCGTTCGCCCCCAATGCTTTTGCGACAACCCAATGGCTGTGCTATAATCGCCCCGATTCGGGGAGAGGTCGCATAGTTCGGCTGAGTGCGCGCGTCTCGAAAACGCGTAGGGCTAATACCCTCGAGGGTTCAAATCCCTCCCTCTCCGCCATTCAGAGGTGCGGTGTACGTGATTACGTGCACCGCACTTTTTTGTCGTGTCATTGTGCATGAACCAAGCTCCCACCGCCATGACCCGTATCATGCCGTTTGAGCAGTGCAAGCCGCTTGTTATTTGGCCAAACAGGCCTTGCCTGTTATAATCTGCGCCGCGACGAGGAGAGGTCGCATAGTTCGGTTTAGTGCGCGCGCCTGGAGAGCGCGTAGGGTCTTTATGGCCCTCGAGGGTTCAAATCCCTCCCTCTCCGCCAACACAGCCTTTGCCGTGTGTCCACGGCGAGGGCTGTTGTTTTCTTTGACAAAGCGAATTGAATCAGGTAAGATGAACCTGGTCGTGCTAGACGGGGCGCTAGCGGTGCCTTGTACCCGAAATCCGCTATAGGCGGGGTTGAATTCCCCTTTGAGGGCCTTCGTCCATTCGGGGACTGCGGGGCTGAGCAGCGTTGATGGTTGGGTCCTGTGCGGCGGGAGCCTGTGAATCGTGTCAGGACCGAAAGGTAGCAGCACTAAGCGGTTTCTCCTGGGTGCCACGGGGCTGCCTGGCCTGAGCCAGCTGGTACCAGTAAGCCAGGATGGCCGTTCGAGAAGGGGTGCACGACCAGGACTTGTCGAAACTGCGGGTGATCGCTGATCATCCGCAGTTCTTTTTGCCCCGCCCTTGATTCCTCTCCTCATTCTCGCACGCGCACGGTTTTGACCTCGATCGTGTCGCACGTCATCCAGGGCAGCAGGCCGCAGCGACTGCGCAGCCGCTGACCGTCGGCGGCACGATAAAGCCCCACAATCAAACGGTACACGCCGCCACGCAGCGTCTGCGGCGTGCCCAGGGTTTGCTGATCGAGCACCATCTCGCCAGGCAGCCACTGTGATGTGGCATAGCGGCCAAATGCAGGCTGCGCTTCCTGGCTGGCAACCACCTGGCCGTCCCGGTCGAGCAATTGTACCACAACAACCACGGTTGGGCGCATGACCGATTGGTCAGCCTGCCACAGGAGCGTCACCGGAACGGCATCGCCGCGGCTAATCATCGTGGCCGGCGAGGAGGCTGTGAGCAGCGACAGGGGGCCGAACGCCGCCAGGACGGGCTGTTGGGGCGGCTGCGCGTGGGGCGTCAACGCGACGCTGCCCAAGACCAGCGCATCCGCCTCTGTGGGCGCGGACCCGTTCGTCACGGGCAGCGCTTGCCCGCTGGTCGGATCATAGAAAATGACCATCAGCCGATAGTCGCCTGGCGGCGTCCCGATGGGAATCTGCAGACGGAGCGGCTGCGGCAGTGTTTCCTCGTTGGTCAGCGTGACCAGGTCCCGTTGATTGCCGCCCACCGGCTCGTCTGCTTGCGCCCACACGTGGTTGGCCTCGTCAACCAGGCGCAGCGACAGGGCCACAGCCTGACCGGACTGTCCCGGCGCCCGCTGCAGCCGCAGGTTCGCGCGCAGAGTCTGCCCGGAACTGAGTGGGGCGGTCGGTCGCGCGCTTGCGCTGACGCGCAGCCATGAGGCAACCTGCCATTGGAACGTTGGCGACGCCGCGATGGCTTGCGGGCTCCAGAACCCCTGCACGCGCAGATTCGCTTCTCCACTGAAGACATCATCCTCGAACAAGCGCCATGTGGTCAGCGCGTCCCGCACGCGGCCTTGCGGATCCGTGACCGTGTCGTAGATGCGGTACTGCCACAGGCGCGGGAAAGCGACGGCTAATTCGGTCAAGCGGCGGCGCGCTTCATCCGCCGTGATGCCGTAAAAATCGGCGCGTGGATCGCCCCAGCCCAGGTTGGCCGGGCCATCCACGCTTCCCATCTGCACAATAACCGCGCCCGGCGCGTCCGCAAGACCTTGCGCTGTGGCTGGCGACAGATCGGCCAGGCGGCCGCGCCAGGCAATCGGTTGATCCCAGTAGGTCAAGAGCGCGGTGTAGGCGTAACCCGCGTTGACCAGGATCACATCGCCGGGGCGCCAACGGCTGGACAGAAAACGAACCGCCGCGCGATGGTCGTCCGCAGCCAGTGCAGGGTTGTTCCAGGCGCGCTGCATGGACAGAGCGCTGAGCAGGATCAAGCCTGCACAGGCGACGACCGCCAGAGGCCGGCCGGCGCGCAGCCGCCAGCGCCAAAGGCTGACGACGCCGAGCGCCAACAAAAGACTGAATGGCGGCGCGTAGGTGAAGACATAACGCACGTGATAGAGAGGCGTGCGCAGCACTGAAACCAACTCGATCAGAGCCACGGGCGCGAAGGTGTAGGCGAGCAAAAAGAGAGTCGGGCGCGCCGCCAGCGCGACCGCCTGTTCGTCCGTTGTCCGCGCCGCAATCTTTGGCCACGCGCTGGCTGCTGCGATCAGCACGGCCAGCAAGGCCAGGCCCACGCCAGCCAAGACAAGCGGAAGCCCTTGCCCAAAGCCAAGAGCCAGCAGGCTTTCGCGCAGCACAGTGACCAGGGAGACAGCACTGCGCCACGGCGGCACCGGCGGATCGGTGACTTGACGCCAGGCTGTAGGCAACCACGGGGTGTAGGCCAGCAGGATCGCTGCGTGGGTCAGCAGCCAGGGACGCCAGGGGATTCTCTGGCGGCGCGCAAGGTAGCCTCCAAACCAGAGCAGGTTGAGCGTCAAGAGCAGGAAGGCCATGTAGTAGAGGGTGTACAAACCGGCAACGGCCGCCGCGCCGTACACAATCCAGCCGCGGCGACCCGGGCCGTCGTTCTTGTGATCCGATGCTGCAGCCGAGGGCTGTGTGCGCAGCAGGCCCCAGGCGCTGAGCAGCCCCAACCCTGCGCCCAGCGTGTACATGCGCACCTCTTGGCTGTACCAGACATGATAGGCCGATGTTGCCAACAGAAGGCAGGCCAGCCTGTTGACCGCAGCCGGCAGCCGTAGGCGACGGCCCAAGACGAAGGTGAGGGGCAAGAGCAGGATGCCGGCGCTTAGCGAAAAGAAGGCGCTGATGAATTCTGGCGTTAGCGTCGAAGGCGCGATGCGCAACCATGCAGCCAGCAGTAGATAGTAGCCCGGCGGGTGAATGTCGCGTGCGGTGTGCGCCAGCAGATCGGGCAGCGATTCGCGGGCCAACGTGAGGCTGACGGTCTCGTCATACCAGAGGCTCTGCGCGCCGAGGTGTTGAAGACGCAACGCAAATGCCAGGAGGATGGTCAGCAGTAGGACGAGACGCGTGCGCTGGTTCATGAAACCCGAATACTCGATCATGCAGCCGTAGAGCAAATGAAAACTCCAGTTGCCCGGGCAACTGGAGTCTTTTGAGCGGGTGATGGGATTCGAACCCACGACTCACTACTTGGGAAGCAGTTGCGCTACCCCTGCGCTACACCCGCAACCAAGCCGGATTCTACCACATCCCGCCGCTTCCCGCAAATGGATTGCATCACGCTCCGCCGTTCCAAATACGGGGACGGCTGCACCGTAGTATCTTGATAGTGAAATTCCGTACAGCGAGCACGGAATCCTCACACAAAGCCACAAAGACGCCAAGGGCTTGGTTCGTGTCTTTGTGTGAGCAGTTCGGTTCCGGCTAGACCGGGGTAGGGACGGCCACCCCCACGCCAATGCCAGGGAGGCGTCTATCCTTGCTTGGACAGGGCTGTGTACGTCATAGCTTGCGGCCCCTCGGGCGGCAGGCTGACGACGCGTCGGCGATCGTCGCTGGCGTCGGCCTGAATATACATCGTGCAGCCAAAGGTCAGGTCAAGCCAGCTGAGCGGGACCGCCATTTCAATGACGCGTTCCCCGACCGCCGTGGGAATGGCGCCCACGTGCTGCCAGCCCGCGCTGGTTTGTTGGTGCAAGTGCGCCGCCCCCTCCGACGCCATCAGGCGAACACCCCAGGCGATGGGCGGATGACCGGGGGTCTCGATGCTCAGATTGACGCCGACATCGGTGGTCGCGGCGCGCGCAGCCAGTTCCAAGCGCAGGTACAACGCGTCATCGTCATAGCCCACGCGGATGATCTGCAGTGCGCCGGGGCGGCTGTCCGCGCGCTGCATGGCGCCGCTGGCGGCTTTCGCTTGAATGATGGCCGCGCCGTTCCAGTCGGGCGCAGCGTCGGCTGCGGCCCGCAGCGGGGGCGTAATCTGCGTCGAGGCCTGACGTTGGCTCGACAACAGGCGGCCGCCCTGGGCAATCGGCGTCACGACCCATTCCGGCAGCGGCAGCCCAATGATCTCGTAAACCACGGCCATGTTGGCGCGAAAGGTCTGGTCGAACAGCAGATCTTGATCCGATGAGTTGTTACGTGAATACCACCAAAACCAATCGCTGCCTTCGCTGATGTAAAGAGCCTGCCAGGCGCGCGCTAATTGGGCTGGCTCAATGTCCTGCGCCGAGTTTTGCCAGGCAACCAGGTCGGCTCGGGTGCGGGCCAGGGCGCTCCATGCGCGCGTATGTTCTGGATCGCCGATCCACGTCGTGAGGTCGGCGCGAATCCATGATCCGGTTGCCAGGTTTGACAGCTCTGCCCGCGTGGGGTGCATTTCCAGGTATTCATTCACGGTCACGGCGCGCAGGTCGGTGTTGCGCTGCAGGCGCTCGTAGAGGCTGTTGAGAAAAACGTCGCCGTTATGCTCGTACCATTCCCAGNNGTTATGCTCGTACCATTCCCAGCAGTTTTCGCCGTCCAGGATGATTGACAGGAGGAACGGCTGCGTGTCGCCCAAGCGCCAATGCACCCACTGCAACCGGGTGACCAGGTCATCGGCCGCCTGTACGCCGTGGATGTTCTGGTAGAGAAAACCGAGGCGGTCTGACANNCATGATCACGGAAGATCATGGCCGGACCAGGTTGGCCGTTGATCGTCAGCCGATAGGGCTGATAAAAAACCTCGGGGTTGGTGATGAGCTTTTCATAATCACGAATCAGAGGAATGTTCAGGCTGCGGGCCAGAATTTCTTCATCCGAGGCCAGCCAGCGCACGCCCGCGGCCTGCACATAGGGCACGATTTCCGGCGAGACCGCGCCTTCGGCCGGCCACAGCCCGCGCGGGGCGCGGCCAAAATGCTGTGTGTGGCTGGCGATCGCCTGATTCAACTGCGACTCGGCATCCGCAGGCGCAGAGAAGTTGTAGCCTGGCGGCGGCAGCGGAAGGCCGGGCGATGCGCGCTGAGCATGACGATTGTCTACCAAGAGCGGCAAGATGGGATGGTAATAAGGCGATGTGATGAGCTCAATCTGCCCGTCAGCTTCGAGCTGCCGATAACGTTCAATGACCAGGCCGCACATTCTCAGATGTTTGTGGATGATGGTCATGGTGTCGGCTGCGGTGAAGCCGCGACCCTTATGCACCAGCGCGCGCAGCTGCGGGTCGCTTTCAAGCCAGTTGGGGTCTGTCCAGCCCAGGTTGAACCAGGTAATGAGATCCCGATAATCAGCATCGGACAACGCGTGGGGATTGGCCACGGCCTTGTCGCGCTGCTCGATCAGCTCATTGTAGCGAGGGTAACGGCGGGCAATGTTGGGCCAGTTCACGCTGTAGCAGATATTGACGAGGTACGCTTTTTCTTGTTCGCTCCAGGTGCTGCGCTGCGCCAGGGACATGACGCGATCGGTCAGGCGACCGGCGGCATAGTCAAGCAGTTGTTCGGTGAGTGAAGGCACCATATTGAACGTGGCATGCACGTTCGGGTACTTCTGCAGCACTTCGAGCATATGCAGATAGTCTTTGGCGGCATGTAAGCGCACCCAGGGCAGTGAGGCTTCGATCTGGCCCGGTACACGGTAGTAGGGCTGATGCATATGCCAGACAAAGGCGACATAGAGTGGATACGGCATTGTATACCTCAACGTTCTGACGGCCACGAGCGGCAGAGCCTGGCCCAGCGGGCTGTGGCTAGGATTCTTTGCTGCGGAGATGTGGGAACAGGATCACTTCCCGAATGGTTGGTTGATCGGTGAAGAGCATCGCCAGGCGATCAATGCCCGTTCCAAATCCACCGGTCGGCGGCAGGCCATAGCAAAGGGCCGTGACAAAGTCCTCATCCAGCGGCTGGGCGTCCTCATCGCCGGCATCCAACGCGCGGCCCATGTCGAGAAAGCGCTGCAGTTGATCGAGCGGATCGTTCAGCTCGGAAAAGGCGTTGCCCATTTCCATGCCGCCGATGAAGTATTCGAAGCGCTCGACGGTGCTGGGATCGCCATCCTTCTTCTTCGCCAATGGCGAAATCTCCACCGGGTAGTCCAGGATGAACGTAGGCTGAATCAGATTCGGCTCTACGTGCGCGGCAAAGAGACTTTCGATCAACTTGCCGCGGTTGGAATGGGGATCAGGCTGGTGGCCCTGCGCGCGCATGGCTTCGGCCAGGCTGGATGCGTCAGGATAGTCCGCGTAGTCGAGTCCGATGGCGTCGCGAATGGCATCCCGCATGGTGATCCGACCCCAGGGAGGCGCCAGATCGAGCTCGTGCCCCTGGTAGGTCAGGCGCGTGTGACCGTTCAGCGTCAACGCCGCCGCAGCTATCATATCCTCGCAGCGTCGCATCATGCCGTTGTAGTCGGTGTAGGCTTCGTAGAATTCGAGCTGCGTAAACTCAGGATTGTGCTTGAAGCTGATGCCCTCGTTGCGAAAATCGCGGCCGATCTCGTACACGCGCTCGAGCCCGCCGACCAACAAGCGCTTCAAGTAGAGCTCAAACGAGATGCGTAGGAACAACTCCTGCTTGAGTTGGTTGTGAAAGGCGACGAAGGGTCGCGCAGCCGCGCCGCCGTAAATCGGCTGCAGGATTGGGGTCTCAACTTCCAGGAAGCCTGCGTCGTCCAGATAGCGGCGAATGGCGCTGACGAGGCGCGCGCGGGTCACGAAGGTGCGACGCACGTCGGGATTGGCGAGTAAATCTACGTAGCGCTGGCGGTAACGCGTCTCGACATCGCGCAAGCCGTGCCACTTGTCTGGCAGCGGGTGCAGCGCCTTGCTGAGCAGGCGCAGCGTTTGCACCTGGCAGCTTGGTTCACCCGTCTTCGTGCGCACGAGCGGCCCGCTCGCTTCCACGAAATCGCCCAAGTCGAGCAGCTTCTTCAGCAGATTCTCGTAGATGTCATCGCCGACTTCGTTTTGGCGAAAGAACAACTGAATGCGTCCGCTGCCATCCTCGATATGGGCAAACGAGGCCTTACCCATCACGCGCAGGGCAACCAGGCGCCCGGTCAACCAGACGGTGTCCGCAACCGCGCCGGCCGCTTCCGCGGTCTCCAGCGCGGCGATGGCTTCCTGCGCGGTGTGGGTGCGTTGGCAGCGCGCGGGATAGGCTGGGATGCGGAGTTCCTGCAGCCGCGCCAGTTTGTCGCGCCTGGCCTGTTCTTGATCGCTCAGGTTTTCGAACACGATTACTCTATCTCAACAATTTCAACGGTGATTGCGCCGCCTGGAGTGTTGATCGGCTTGCGCTGGCCTACCTGGCCGCCCATCAACGCGCGGCCCATCGGCGACTCATTGGAGATGCGCCCCTCGGCTGGATTGGCTTCCGCGGAACCGACGATGACGTACGTCTCGGTTTCGTCGAATTCGAGGTCGCGCACGGTCACGCGTGCGCCGAGGGCAACGTGGGTCTTGTGCTGATTGTCCTCGATCACAACGGCGCCGGCGATCAAACGTTCAACGGTCTTGATCCGCCCTTCGACGAAAGCTTGCTCGTTCTTGGCCTCGTCGTAGCCTGCATTCTCAGAAACATCGCCATCCATTTTGGCTTCGTGAATCTTGTGCGCTACTTCGGCTCGTCGCACCGTCTGCAGGTATTCTAGTTCCTCACGCAGTTTCTGAATACCTTCGGGTGTCAAATACACTTCTTTGTTGTTCGCCATCGTCCTCTCTCGTGCAACTTGATGATCACGGCGTTGACCGTGGCCGTCTGCGATGGGCGCTTCTCAAAACGCTCATCAAGACCCTGAATGTAAACCTGTTCAGCGCTTATGCTTTCGATCTCTCGGTAGTCTGCGACCCAGGCCTGACCAAGCTGGCGCGTTCGTCGCATGCGGTTGTTGCGGCGCGTGTGTGAACAAAAAAAGACCAGCGCCGCTGGCGCCGTCTTCTATCGAGCCTGGTTTGGATGATGTGACCGCTGCACTAACCGCGAAGGGAGACCGAAGAAACCGGCAGCATTGGTAAACGCCATTATTATACATGACCCCAGTTGAAATGACAAGCTGTCTAACCTGGGCTGCGGAGGGGGAGCCAGGCGCGAGGCCTGGCCCCTCCTCTGCCGCAGCCTGGCGCGCTGATCAAACGACCAGCGCCGCTTGCCCGCGAATGTCGCGCAGACGCTTGCCTACTTCCGGCTGACCCTGCTGCTCCATCAAGTCGGCGACTCGCTCCAGGGCCGCCAGAAAATCAGGCGTCAGCTCCTCGCGGCGCGCGGTCAACAGCTTGCGCGTGCCGCCCGGATACTCGACGCTCAACAGCTCATTGATGAACTGCACTTCCGGCGGCTGCGCGGACTGCATCTGCTCCATAATCAACTGCATGATGGCATTGAGCCGGTTTGCCACCGGCCGATTGCCGCGCTGAATAGCCGCCTGCAAGTTCATCTCCAGCACGTGCATGAACGCATCATCCACGCGCTCCCAGTTTTGTTCCAACACGGCCTGCGGATCAGGCGCCTGCAAGACCTCGAGCAGGAAATTGTTGGCTTGTTCGAGCATCTGCCGACTGGCTTCGTCAATCTGCGCAGTCAGCGCCAGGGTGCGTTCGCGCAGGGAGGTCAGGCGTTGCGCGGCGGCTGCATCACCCGCCGCCTGCGCCGCCTCGATCCGCCCAGTCAGGTTCTGGTAGAAGCCATAGTCAATCAACGGACGCCCCGCGGCGACAAAAGCCTCCAGCTGGTCGTCTCCTCCGGCCACCATCATGTCGAGCAGTTCGTCGCGTGTCGTTTGCTGGTTGATCTGGCCGATGGCCTCCTGCTGCGCTTTGGCCTTGGCGCCAAACGAGGTGAAAGGCAACAACTGCTGGTACAACGCGGCAAACAGGTTGGCCGATTGCGCATCGCCGTCGGCCGCGTACTGTTCCACCATGGCCGCCAGCATACTGAAGAATTCGAAGTCCAATTTGGCGTCGAACTCCTTGGCCATGGACTGCAAGGCGTCTGGAGTCGTCGCGCCGCGCAGAATGGTTTCCAGCAGCTGCATGCGCTCACGCTGGACGCGCTGCATCTCTGGCGTGATGCCGTCGGCGGCCAGGATCGCTTCCACCATCCCGTTGAGCGTGATGAACTCTTTCGGTTGGAAGAGATAGGCGCGCCGCTGTGCAGGCGGCAGGCTGTCCATCAGGCGCCGGTTGAGGTCGCCGATGATGCGCTGCCGATCCTTGTTTGCCAGGTTGACCTCGTGCGGCAGATAGATCCCCAGGAAATCCTTGCTGCCGTCGTGATAGAGCAGGGCGCCGCCGACTTGAAACGTGCGTCGGCAGTTCGGGCAGGTCGCGGAATTGAGACGGCCTGATAGGAACTGGTTCTTCAGATTCGGATCTTGACCGACATCCACAATGCTGTGAACCTCAACCGGAACGGTCGCCCGGCAATAGGGGCAGGGCGCCGCGACTTTCTGGGGAGCAATCATGCTCGACTTCCTTTCATCTGCTGTTTAGCCATGCGTTTTCTTGTTTGTTAGTTAGCCACGACCGAATCTCGGCGATGATGCGCACCGTTGGATCGGGTTCGGCCTCGACCCAGTGAATCGTCGGATCGCTCGCGCGGAACCAATTGCGCTGTTGGCGAACAAAGCGCCGCGTATTGCGCTTGATCTCCATCACCGCGGCATCCAGGCTCAATTCGCCGGCCAGGTACTGCCCAATTTCACGGTAGCCCAGGCCGGTTAGCGCCGGCTGGTCGGCCGATAGTCCAAGCGCCAGCACGCGCTGGCGCGCGCGCTGGGTTTCGGCGACCAAGCCTTGCGCCAGCATGGCGTCCACGCGCGCATCCAACCGCGCGTAGAGATCAGCCGCGGGCCGGGTCAGCCCCAACTGCCAGATGCGGTAGGGCGGCGGCTGTCGCATCTGCAGCCGGCTGATCGGCTGACCGGTGGTCAGGCAAACTTCCAGCGCCCGAATGACGCGGCGCACGTTGCGCGCATCAATCGCCGCCGCCGCCGGCGGATCAAGCGCGGCCAATTGGGCATGTAACGATTCAGCGCCCAGGCGATCAGCATCCGCTTCCAGGCGTGCGCGCAGGTCAAGATCAGGCGCCACCGCCGGGACGGTCCAACCCTCCAAAACGGCCCGCACATACTGCCCACTGCCGCCAACCAGGAATGGCACGCGCCCCCGCCGCTGAATATCCGCGATGGCCTCATAGGCCAGGCCCTGAAACTCGGCCAGGGTCAGCGCATGTNNTCCATGCCCTGGTAGACCTGGCGCGAGTCGGCGGAAACGATTTCGCCGTTGAGCGCCAGCGCCAGGCGGAGCGCCAGCGCCGTCTTGCCGACGGCGGTCGGCCCCACGACGGCGATCAGCGGCGGCCGCATGTCCGCCGGCTCAGTCGCCGACGGCATTCTTCAGCACCGTGATCCGCTGCACATGGCCGGCGCGATCGAGCACGATGGCAACCACGTCAATCCGCCACGCGCCTTCCCATCCCGTGCTCTGCACATAGCTTTGCGCCGCAGCCACCAGGCGCGCCTGCTTGGCCGTCGTCACCGATTCTTCGGGCGACCCGAACAGCTCGCCGCGGCGGGTGCGCACCTCAACGAAGGCCAGGCCCGCGTCATCCTGCGCGATCAGATCCACTTCGCCAAAACGGCAGCGCCAATTCAGGGCCTGGATGACATAACCGAGGCGCTGCAATTCAGCGGCCGCCAACCGTTCACCGCGTGCGCCCAAGCCTTGCCTGGCGGTCGTCATACGATGTGCTCTGCGGGCAGCGGCAGCGGCGTTTGCAGCACGCCGCCGAAACTGCGCCGGTGTTCAGGGCAAGGCCCAACCGTGGCCAAGGCCTGCCGATGCGCCGCGGTGCCGTAGCCCTTGTTGCGCTGAAAATCATACGCCGGGTAATCGCTATGCAGGGCTATCAGCCAACGGTCGCGCGCCACTTTGGCCACAATGGATGCGGCGGCAATGGACAGGGAGCGACAGTCGCCTTTCACGATCCCCTTTTGCGGCAGCGGCAGGGCCAGCGTCAGGAAATCAATCAACAGGTAATCGGCCGCGATGCCATTGTCTTGTAACTGCGTTAACGCCTGGGTCATGGCGCGTCGCGTCGCGGCCGCAATGCCAATTGCATCAATGTCGGCCGCGGAAACGCTGCCGACCCCGATGCCGCGTGCGGCCTGGTGAATCTCATCAGACAGGCGTTGACGCTGCTGCGCGCTCAACTGCTTCGAGTCGTTGACTTCGAGCAGCGCCGCGGGCACGTGATCCATGATCGGTAGGACCACGGCCGCGGCCACCACAGGCCCGGCCAGCGACCCGCGCCCCACTTCATCCAGACCGGCCACGCAGCGGTAGCCTTGCTGCCACAGGTGTTGTTCTTCGCTCAAGTCAGGCATGGGCGCGACTCCTAAAAACAAAGCGCAGGGAAAATCCCTGCGCCCTCACGCGTGGCGAAGTGGGCTGCACTCCGCACGCGGGTGAACGAGCGGCGGCAATGCCCTAGTCGCGCTGCTCACGCAGACGGGCTGACTTGCCGCGGCGGTCGCGCAGAAAATAAAGCTGGGCGCGGCGCACTTTGCTGTGCCGCAGCACTTCGATTTTGTCCAGGCGCGGCGAGTTCGACAGGAACGTGCGCTCGACGCCAATGCCATGCGAGGCAATACGGCGTACAGTGAACGTGGCGTTGACGCCGCCGCCGTGCATGCGCATGATGACACCCTGGAAAACCTGGATACGCTCGCGGTTGCCTTCCACGATGCGTTGGTGCACTTTAACCGTGTCGCCAATGCGCAGCCCCGGTACGCCGCTGCGCAGCTGCTCCTGCTCAACAGAGAGCATCAAAGGATTCGTCATGATGGCCCTTCCCTCTCATCCCTACAATTCATCGTTGCAATGGTTTGTCTTGCGTCGCTCAGTTTGCATCTAACTGCCGAATGGTCCTTGACGCTTGCAGTCCCGACGATTGCAGGCCCTTAATGACAAGCGGAACCCGGTGGCATGGGCCGCCGGGTCAGACTTTGCAAATGATTTCTTGCCGTGCTGACGCACAAGCGCCGATTATAGCATGGACTAGGACAACCGCCAAATTATGGCGCTAGGTATGCTCACAGCGCACCAGGCGCCGGCGCCAGCACGCGCGCGGCATTAGCTGCATGGCGTTGGCGTGGGAGCGACCTCAAGATCGGTGGTTGCGGCGTCGTCGCCGAGACGAGATTCGGAGCCGGGCGCTGGTGGAACCGACGCCCCATTGGTCAGTTCGGGCCGCGCTGGCCCCTGGTTGACGCGATCCAGCATGGCTTCGCGCTCGGCCGGGCTGAGCTGATCGGCTGACGCGCTGTCGGTCGTCGCTTCTTGCGCGCCGGCCGGGCTGACGCTGGCCTGCGCGCTCTCTTGCCCGTCCAGGGCCGCGCTGGCCATGGCCGTCGGCGTGGGGCAGCCAGTTTGCCTGGTCGGCTGACGGACATCGCCGCTCGTGGGGGGTTGGAAGGTGCAGGCGCCCAGGGCGAGCGCCAGGACATTGGCGATGGTAAACATCTTGAAGGCACTCCATTGTCTGCTCATCATGGTCAGTTCTCCTCGTGGTAGTTCAGTCTCGGCGCTCGTCGGTCATAGGCAGGATCGCGGCCGCGGCGGCAGAGACAGACCCAAGACGCTGAGTCCGGCTCTTTTGTTCAATCGTGGTAACTATTCAGGCATCCTGCGC
>CXWK01095278.1_pt3 | contig 12939 bp, 7 predicted proteins | sample 590851 | NCBI WGS metagenome assembly CXWK01 (sample SAMEA3498364, study PRJEB10139) | wastewater metagenome | biome: wastewater treatment plant; material: activated sludge | place: Denmark | collected 2014-08-01
TCTTTTTATTTTTATGAAAAAACTTTTCCTCACAATTGGACTCCTCTCATTTCTCGGTGGAGGATATTATCTGAATCAGAATTATACTTTTGTTCAACTCTCAAGTGAGCAACTCGTACAGGTATGATCGAACACGCTCCAATCTTCTGTTTTGAGCCCTAACCCTGGTGAGAACGCATCACACCACTCTGACGTGCTTTTGCGCGTGGGGTCTTTTGCGATTGTGAAGAGTTCTTCAGAACTGCTCGCATCTGATCAGGTGAAGTAGGATGTCCAATAGCCACGATTCGGTTTTCTTCTGCTATTTCATTTGATGCTTTCGGAGGGTTTGTTAGGAATTCGCGTACTTCGAGCTCCCATTTTTTGAAAGCTATAATAGCATTTTGATGTGCTGAACGCTGGTCGAGACTTCGAATAGTCCTCTCTGTGAGTATTTCGAATTTTTTTGCCTCATAAAAATATTTCCCATAATCATTAGGGTCAATAATCTGGCATCCAGTGCCACCTTTTGATGCTGTTTTACCAGCCGCATGAACGATATTGTGTAGGTAATGCACAGTGATATGTTTTCGTGCATCAGCTATGATTTCATCTATACTGTAGCGTAGATGATATGGTATTTTCTGGAATCGCATAAACTCTATTTTAGACGAGGATTCTACAAATAATCAACAAAAAGCAAGAAAAAATAAAAATTCTGTGTTAGAGTTGCCAAAATTATACTTTTCACTACTCTGTAGCCCATTCGTTATTTCTTTCTTTTTCCCCTCATATGTATCATATTGTATGACACAAAAATCCTGATACTGATGCTATTCTTTCTGCACTTGTTGCCAAAGAATATTTCCTTGCCATGGGGCAGGATGCTGAGGCATATAGATTGGGCGAACTCAATAAAGAGACTGAATATGTCCTCAGAACTATCGGAGTAGAAGCTCCAAAAATGATTACAACGCTCGATGCTGGTTCTGAAGTAGTACTCGTCGATCATAACGTCGTGGCGCAGGCGATTGACGGGCTCGAAAAACTGAAAGTGAAGTGTATTATTGATCATCACTCCATCGAATCACTCTCAACGAGTGAACCGATTCAGCTCCGTTTTGACCCTGTATGTTCCACATGTTCTATATTATTTCTGATGTTTGCAGAACAGGATCTCGAAATTCCTGATCATGTCGCAAAAATGATTCTGGCTGGCATACTCTCAGATAGTCTTGCGTTTCGATCGCCAACAACCACAGATGAGGATCGTGAAATAGCAGAGTACCTCGCAGAAGACCTCGGTATTGCTGATATTCAGGCTTTTGCAAAGGCTATGTTTGATGCAAAATCTGATCTCGGTGATATGCCGACGAGAAAAATTCTCGAACTCGATTACAAGGTATTTTCTGTTGGGGAGAGAAAATTCGGTTACGGTGTTATGGAGACGACGAATCCTGCGTATGCTACGAGTCGTAAGAATGAGATAATCTCTGATATGCGCGCCCTCAAGGAAGAAACTAGTCTCGATGCTATTTTCTTTTCAGTTGTTGATATTCTCGCTGAGAAAAATATAACTTTTGTCGCTAGTGATACAGAGAAAAATGCTCTTCAGGTCGCATTTGGTGCTGAAACACAGGATATGGTTGCAAACCTCGGACATCGCCTCAGTCGTAAAAAAGAACTGGAGCCGGCTCTCCGTGGTTATTTCGAGAAAAATTAAGGTTTTCGAGAATACTTGCAACTCCTGCAAAGTATTTATACTGCCCATACATTCAATAACAGGATGTATCTTATTTTTCATACTACAATATGAAACCCGCTCAACAGCAGTTTGAATTGCTGACATTTTATCATTTTGTTGATATCCCAGAAAGTGAAGTAGAGTCTGTCTGTGCCGATCATCTTTCTTTTTGCTCAGATATAGGACTCAAAGGTCGTATATACATAGGAACAGAATGAATCAGCTCAACTGTTTCTGGTAATCTCGGTCAGTGTCGTGCCTACCGTCTGTATCTCGATTCTTCGAAATACTTCAACAACATTGCTGATATTGATACCAAGGCAACACTCGTTGAGTGCCACCAGTTTCCAAAACTCACTGTCAAAGTCCGAAATGAAATCGTTGTTCTCGGTGAAAAAGTGACCGAAGAGGAAGTGAAAAAATATAAAAAAGAGTTTACACCAGAAGAATTCAAAAAAATCATTGATGAGTGAAAAATAGATGACTATGTCATCCTCGACATGCGCAATGACTACGAGTATCGGTTAGGACATTTCAAGGGAGCTATCCCAGCTGGTACTGTCAATTTTCGTGAAGTTCCACAACTTCTCGCGAAATATCGTGAGAAAACAAAAGGTAAAAAAATCATCTGGTACTGTACTGGAGGCATACGTTGTGAAAAGGCAGCTGTTCTCGCAAACAAAGCTGGACTCGAAGATGTCTATGCTGTCGAAGGGGGAGTGGTAAAGTATGTAAATACTTTTAATGACGGAAATTGGCTCGGCAATCTCTATACTTTTGATGATCGTGTGAGTACTTTCGTCGGAGATGATATGACACATACCACTATTGGTATCTGTCTGCATTCGGGGAAGCTGACTGATAACTGTGAAAATTGTCGAAACACTGAGTGTAATGCACGTCTCATAGTCGATTCATCGGAGCATAAGAAACATATGGGCTTTTGTTCGCAAGAGTGTTTCCAAAAAGCCCTAGAGTCACTTCTTATCAAAGATGTCGATTGGGATTATTTGAAAATGAACACTGAAAAATGAACACTGAAAAATGAACGATTTTGTTCTTACAAAGAACTTCGTTCTCTTGTGAAAAATAATAAAATGAGTTTTCAGGATGCAAAAAATATAGTTGGGACACATCTTACAAAGAAACTCGGAGAAACTACCTTCTCTCATAAAGAGAGTCAGAAGGAAGGGGTTATTCAGATGGACTAATTGACTTAAATGTAATTTATATATTATATATAAATGTCGTTAGAACATATATGCAATATACTGAATGAAAATGGGCTCATGACTTGAGGTTCATGGAAAAAGAGGTATCAGCGTGCTGTTTCCTTGGAGCCTGTCAGACGAGAAATGGAGTTTACACTACCGCCTATTGAAGATGTGACCTCTCTCTTATGAATTACACGAGGTAAGGTGACTGCTATTAGGCTAGATAAAACTCCTGATGTTTGGAATCATAAAAAACTTGTTGTTGGGGGCCTGATATTGATGAATATACTCCGCAATTTTTTGCTACCAGAATGAGATAAAATACTTATTGATGGTTGAAATTTTAACTCAGCTAGTGCTTTGAGATATTATGTAGATAAATTTGGAATGAGAGGTGCCTACATTATGTCGAGATTTTTTCCTGAGTATGTTCTTTCTGGCTTGAGGAGTGATAATTTTCTCATCGAACAACCTCCTGAGAATAATAGCCTCTGAACTGAGAAAGAATTTTATGATTTCCTCTACGAAAAAGTAAAGACCAAAGAATGAAGGAAAAAGTATGTTCCTTTATGGCATGCAAAATATGGGGGTAAAGTGCTCGAGCCATTTGGGGAGGAACTCGCTCAAATTACAACTGAACCAGATGTCATGGTTGCTGGTGTTTGAGCCGGAACAACTCTAGAATGAATCTTATTGCCGATTTTACAACGCTATCCAAAAAGTAGAATTGTCATTGCTGAACATGCAAAATCTCCTCTTTTTGCTCAGAAATTATGAAAAACACTAAATATAAAGTTCAAAAATAATTCACCATCAAGTATTGAATCTAGTTTTTTTCAACATTCCCAGTTGCCACATATGGTCATCGGACCTCACTATAGTGACATTAACCCCTTGTTGCCTGAAGTAGTATTTCAGTTTATTTCAAATACAATTTTGTATTGAGATTGAGACTGGCAGAGTGTATCGTCTGCTCTTCATGAAAAAAATGTTTCGGTTGGCAACTCTAGTGCTGCGAATCTTTCTTGTGCTTGAAAAATAGCTGAGGAATTTGATCAACATGTTTTAACGGTGATTTACGAACCCGATCGTTCGTTTTACCATTCAAAAAGTCAGGAAGAATGAGTGATTCAGATGGACTAAATCTCAATGAATAATGGTGGATTTTTTTTGAGTCTTTTAAAAGGCGAGAATTATTTCGCCAAATATTCATCAATAGTTTTTTCCCAAGTTCCTCCTGCATCAATGATTTTTGCTTGTTTGAGGAGGGTTTTTGCTTTTTCTTTGTACCCCGCTTCATAGGCGAGGATGCCTCATTGAACCAGTGAAATCAGATGTGTCTCATTGTGTGAGAGGATAGAATCGACGATAGCCTGTGCTTCTTGTGATTTTCCAGTTGTTCTCAGATACCAGGCTTCGAGCCCACGAATGCTCTCAGAATCAGCAAATTTCTCACGCCCTATCTTGATCCATTCGCCAGCATTTCTCGTTTCATTATGGACGAGAGCGAGATAGACAGCATTGGTGATATCGGCTTCGGCCACATCTGGTTCGAGCATGAGATATCCCAAAACCTGAAACATATTTTTCGGTAAATCGAGGACGTAATAGTTATAGGCGAGCTTTCGTTCGACGACTGTTTTTGGCTTGTAACCACCGAGTACGGCTTTGTTGAAATAGATATTAGATGTTTCATAGTCTTCTTTTTCGAAATGTATGAGTCAGAGAATAAAATCCACTTCTGCGTCTTTTGGTTCCAGTTTTTTATATTTTCCGAGCACTCACTGAGATCTCTCATATTGTCCTATCATAAATGCAGAAAATCCTACGATTTTGAGTATAGGACGATAATCTGGTTTTCTCCTCAATACATTTTCCCCGATTCTGACAGCGGTCGTATAGTCTTGATTTTTATAGAGTGCCCCAATCATGAGCGCCTCTTTGTAGCTCGGATCTTTATTCCCGAGATTTTCGTAATTCTTGAGAGCATTTTTGAGATCACGAATAGGAGCATAGTCGTATTTATAGGCGCGAATGGCATTTTCACATGATATGAATTCATGTTCACACGTCCAAGACACTTCAAATGCACTTTTTATATTATCAGGGATATCCATGTTGGCTAGAGCTGTTACGAACTCATCATCACCAGTATATCGGAGCGCATGCAGAAATTCTTCCTTTTCTGAGAGATAGAGGTCATCAGCGAATTTTTTGTAGAGATCAGAACTCCTCTGAAAATTCTTCGCACGGAATGCTATATGGGCGAGCTTTCTCTCTATTTCTTCTGATTTGGAGAGACGAAGTACGCGTTCATAGAGTCCAGCTGCTTCGCGGTATTCATTATTGGTTGCGAGATAATCAGCACGTTTTGTGAGTATGGTAGCGCGTACTTGTTTTTCACTCTCGACGAGTGCATCATCGATACCACTTTCCCGGGAGGCTTTTTCAGTTCATATGAGTGGATTGGTTGGTGCGGTGATGGTTGCGCTATCTTCTGTGAAAGCTGGTGTTTCTACAGGAATAATGGGCACATCTTTTCCCCAAGGAAAATATTCAGATATACTACATCCTCCCAAAAAAAACGCTATGCAAAGGGGAATAATAGAGGATGTGAAGAATCGGTGAAGCATCTTGCAACTTAGAAGAACAGAGGTACACTTTGGATGTTATAGTATAATCTTTTCTCTTATGCACAAATTTTTCACTCTTGCTCTTGTTTCGATACCACTCTTCGCGAGTGTTTCGTTTGCAGCCTTGGATGATACTCAAATTTTAGAGAAAGAAACCACGACCATAAGCGATATCAATCTCAAGAGTTTCAGTACATGTGAAGCTATGGATACTGTTCTGACGAAATATTTCAAGCAAGCTCTTCTCGATCAGATCAATATGTATGGAGGAAATATCGGGAAACCAATTATGGTAGATGAATGACTCACAGGTCCAAGTCCTTCCCCTGAAAGAGGCGGTATTGGTGGAGGTGGTGATACGGGCTTTAGTCAGACCAATGTCCAGATTGCTGGCATTGATGAAGCGGAAGTCGTCAAAACAGACGGGAAATATATCTATTACACTTCTAATCAACCAGATGCAGATGGATACCAGTATGTGACGATTACTCGTGCAGTTCCAGTAGGCGATATGAGCCTCGTTAAACGTATCAAATTACCGAGTAATTACGGGAATATTCAGCTCTATGTCTCTGATGGTCATCTCACTATCCTCGCTAATCGGTGGAATCAGAACTATGTCTACAGTCCGAGTCCGATAAATGTTGGTAATGGTTCTGTAACAGTGGTGGTCATCTACGACATCGCTGATCCTGCTGCTCCAAAGCTCACTCGATTCTATACTGTCAATGGTGACCTCTCTCAGTCTCGACGTGATGGGGACTACCTCTATGTACTCTCTCAGAACTACGTCTCTCTGAACACATGGTGAACGAATGGCATGTATAACAAAGAAGATATCACTTCGTATATGGATAAAAAATTTGATGCAGCGAGTATCCTCCCTCAGACTATTGATATTCGTCGAAATGATACTCCAGAAAAACAAGTCGATGTAGGAGGTAAAAAAATCCCATACTCTCTCGTCCGTGGAAAAGTAGGATGTAGTGAAATCGAATACCTCCTTCCAGAAAAACCACAAAATCTCAGTTTCCTCACGCTCTCAGTGATACCTCTTCGGAGTGATGCAGATGTTACTCGCAAGGTTATCTACGGAGATGCATCACAGTTTTTTATGTCAAAAGACAGCTTCTATATTGTCGGCAATTATTGGAAGCAAGGTGGTAATTTTTCATGTCCTCTGAATGCTCGATGTATCATGCCGATGTTCCGTTCTGAGCAAAATTCTCTCATCCACAGATTTAGCACAAAGAGTGGCCAAGTACGATATGAGTACTCTATCCTCACTCCTGGTATACCTCTTTCTCAGTATGCGATGAACGAACGTGACGGGGTTCTCTTCACAGCAAACCAAAAGGATTGGACGACGAATGGTGTCGATATATTCGCTATAGATGGTACTGGTAAACTTCTCTCAAAACTCGAAAATGTCTGAGAGAAAGAACGTTTTCAGGCTGCTCGCTATATCGGTAATAGGCTCTATCTCGTGACATTTGAACAGGTGGATCCTCTCTTTGTCATCGATACGACGAGTCCGAAGAATATGAAAATCATGGGTGAACTTGTGATGCCAGGATACTCGACCTACCTCCATCCCTACGATGATAACCATCTCATAGGTATCGGCTATGATACGAAGGCGAGTCAGTGGGGTGGTACCGTGAATGGTGGTATAAAAGTTGACCTCTACGATGTCACTGATATCACAAAACCAAAACAAAAATACTCTCAGATTTATGGTGGCATGGGATCATCATCAGACGCAATCTGGAATCCACGTGCTCTCGTCTGGGATGACACTCGAAAGATTCTTCTTCTTCCTGCTCAGCTCATGGACCAGAATCAGGTCACGTACCAATATAACTACGCATGGCAGGGGCTACTCGCTCTCAAGATTGATAAAAACACTGGTATCAGTCAAGAAGCAAAGATTACTCATATCGATATGAGTGGTATCTCTGAAAAACGAAAAGCTGACTGTGCTCAATATGTCACTCCTGTGACAGAAGAGAAATGCTACACACATATTGTCACGGGTGAAAAAATCTGTCTCAAACCACAGGATAATCCAGCAAACCAAACTATTCCTACATATTGTTATGCTGAATTCGATGATTCATCGTATCTCGCGAATAATATATGGAATCTCTATGCATCTTTTGTTCAAAGAGGTCTCTATATAGGCAATACTCTCTACACCGTTTCTCCGAATACGATTCAGGCAAATACCTATGGAGGTTCTTATGAATTGCAGAAGAAAATAGATAACGTCGTGAAGTAAATTTCTTACAAAAAATCTCCACCAAATTGGTGGAGATTTTTTATGTGGTATTTTTTAGAGGTTGTCTATGTTGATTGATTCGGAGCGGGGGAGATCAATAGCTGCGTTTATTAGATCACCACTTGGTAATCTAAGAGCTTTCCCACGTATACCTGAGAGCCAAGGAGTCATATATTTTTGAAACTTTTCTGATTCGCCTATGACTCTCACAAATCACTGTATTTTTTCGAATTTGAATCACTTGATAGCTTTCTTTGCGACCCATTTTGCTCATTGTTTGATAGCACCTCTTAATCCTATTGCACCAGCTTCTACAGCAGCTCAACCTGCTCAACCTGCTGGTATTGTGAGTACTCCTGCTGCAAGTGCTGCGATATCTAGGACTGTATCGAGAGCCAAGAATCCAACATGGACAAAGCCATCACCGATATGACCGCGACTAAATTCACGATAGGCATATTGTGCATCCTGTATTTCAGCAAGAACGGGTGCTACACTCATACCTGTTTCTATAATTCTATGACCAATTCCTCCATTTTTGACACCATCTACGATTCCCCAGAGAGTTTCGCTGACATCATTTTTATCCATGCTCTCGAGATAGAGGCCATCATTCTTTTCTTTTATAGCCATGAAAGCATTCAGGTGACCTAGGTTCTCGGATTTGATATTGATAGCTTCTCCTTTTTTCTTCAGTTCTGGCCAATATTTTTTCAGTGGTTCTCTGTATTCTTTCAGGAGTGATTTCATTCTTGTTACGAGACCTTCGTGAGATTCTTCTATAGTTCGGATATTGGTTTCTATAGTTGTATCATCGGCTTTCGCTATTCCTTCTGCATCACAGAAGAAACTGAGCTGATATTGCGCGGTGATTGCTTCTATTTTTTCGAGACAAGGGGCGATATCTTCTGGCACTTTCTCTGCCCCATTTTTGGTACTATCTACTTTTTTTTTATCGTCCTCTTTCTTTCCAAATCAGTAAAATCCATCAGTATTTTCTCATACCTCCTCGTCACTCTCATTATCGAGTTCTGGAATTGGAATATCTGTGTCATTTGCCTTCCATTTCTCGATAGCCATTTGTGCCCCTACAACTGCTCCTATAGTGAGAACGAGTCAAGTAAGTCCTCTAGCAAATCGGCCAAGTTTTTTTGTTCCATGAAGAGGCTCACCATGGAGTCTCATGTGAATAGCTTCCTGGAGTCTCATTATTTTCCCTTCCCTCTGTGACCATACCTGCATTTTTTGATCGAATTCTGCTGGTGTTAATTTCCCTTCTTTCAGGAGTTGTCCAGCTCTTGCTCTCTCTTCTTCTATTTGACTGAGCTTCGGTCGGCTCTTTTCCATAAAATCATCCATCATTTTTTTGTGGTTTGGATTTGTAGGATTTAGTGTGACTTTTTCAGATGATGGTGATTGGCGTAGACTATCAGGATGTTGTGAGACATGTTCTCTTACTTTTCACTCGAGACTACCGAGAGCTTTTTTTTCATTCTCTATTTCTGTTTCTACTCTACTGATAAGGTCTTGTATTTGTTGATTACTTACGAGTTTTCCTGGGGTGAGTCATTCAAAATGTTTAGAAGAATGACCTAAAATTTTAATTGCACCATCTACACTACCTCCTCTGAGGTATGATTGTTTTGCTTTATAGAGGAGTTTTCTTGCTTCCTCTAATTTTGCTATATTTGCATGTTTACCGCCTATTTCTCGTAGTTTTTCTGTCGGTATAAATTTCTGGAGAGATTTCATTCTGTGAGCGTTTTCATAGAAATATGCCTTTAATTGATTCTTTGGGTCTGAAAATATTGACTTAAAATCTCCAGCAAATGCTCGATTGAAAATATATTTTCATCCAAGAATACTTCCTTTTACTGCCCCCATACCTATTTTTGCTGGTATTTTTAGCGGGTATGAAGCACTTTCTAGTAATACTCGCCATCCCAGTATTCACATTCTTTTTCCCTGTAGTGCGCGTTTTACTGTCGTTATAAGCATGACTGGTGCTAAGCCCTGACCATATTCCACTAGCCCTTCTTGCATTTCCAGTCTGTCTTCAGGATTTTTGAGATTGAGGAAAGCTGATTCGACGAGATTCCATGGACCGATAAAATATTTATTCCCTAAGTAGTCCACAGCATATGTCTCGAGTCCAAATGTAGCAAATGACCATCCGTTTCTGAAGAGTGATTCAATAAGTGTTCCAGATTTTTCATTATTTGTTTTTACTGTTTCTGTCAATTCGCTAAGTATTTCACGAAATCCGGAACCTACTTTTCCAAGAACATTGAGAGCATTTAAATCATATTCATTTATAACAAAATCTCTTGCTGTTTCATATTGATTTGGATGATCCTGTGTAGGATTGACACAAATATTTTTAGGAAGTCACAGTTGATTTCCATGCTTGTCAGTAAACACGTATTGGATAGTTGTACCATTCCTTGATCTACCACGAGGGAAGATACGGATATCGGTTCATTCTGTGGCTGCTATGAGTTCCCGAATATCGCCTTCTTGTAGTGCTTCTTCTGATTTTAGTTTTGTATGTACTTTTCTGAGCATTCCTGGTGCTTCCTTTGTGTCGAGGAGTTTTTCGTAGGTTCACTTTTTCACTTCTTTTATTTCTCTGTATTCGAGGTCTTTTATGAGCGTCTCTATACCTCATTCATTCACACTATTTATCTTCTCCTGTTCTGTTTGTATGAGTTTCTCAGCGGCACTTCAGAGTATTTTTTTCATAAATGCTTCACCGTTGAAATCTTTTATTTTTTGTTCAAGAGTTTTGAATTCCTCCGCAACAGCATCAAAGTTTATATCATCGGGTAATTCTCACATATGAGTCTTTAGGAATTCTGATATGTCGGGGATGTTGAGCATATCACGTAAATCCTCAGGCCCTATATCTTTTGGTACTTGTATATGCTGTATGCCTTCGATGCCATTGCTCGTAAGCCCTACTACGAGTCCGGCGGGGACTATAAGTCCTGGTGAAGCAAATTTGAGTAATGAGAGCATCATCGCTGTTCACTTCAATGTAGCACCGACAAACATCCCGGGCTTGAGGATAAGCCCAAAAGCTCCTGCAGTATTAAAAGCATCCTGGTGTTCACTATAAATCCTTTCGCATCTTTTTTCAAAAGCGAGTACTTCTTTTTTGGCCCCCTGAATTGTTTTATGGTTTTGTAAATATTCATAACCATCTTTTGGTGTATCTTTTTCAAAGTGCTCTTCTAGTTTTGAACCATTAAGTATTGCCCATATTTCTTCTGCACCTTCTTTTGCACCAATTCCCGCTTTTTCGAGAGCATTCTTCCACCATGCTTTTTTACCTTCTGTATCAGTTGGCATTTCTCATAGCTCTGCTGCGATTTTTGGATCTTCTAGAGTTTTTGAGAGTTGGCCAATACCAAAGAGTGCTACACCACTGACTCCAAAAAGTCGGAGTGCGCGATTTTTTGCTAAGTGTCCGAGAAAGCCTTTTGAATCGCTTGTATCGATTTTATCAGTTATACTCTTTGGGAGCTTGCTTTTCAGAAGAGCAAAGATTCCCAATCCAGCTCCAGAGAGCACCGCCAATGGGCCAACTTTTTCTGAGAGTCCTTCTTTTCCTGTCTGTGCTATCTCTCCTGCCTTTTTCTTTGCTTCTTCCACAACCTTTTCTGCTTTTTCTTTGGTCATGGATGCGAGAGCGTCACGGCCGAATTTAAATCCGAGAGTTGCCCAGAGTGTATACCAGGCGAATTTTATAGGAGTCCATATGTTTGACCAAATATCAGAAATCGAGTTTCCGAGTTTGGTAAAATTTTCTTTTATTTTTTCAAGAGGAGAGAGTGCTTCCTTGATTGCTCATTGTGCTTTGCCTTTGATTTCTTCGACAGCTTTCTTTGCTTCTTCTGCCTTTGTTTTGAGTTCATCAATAACCCCTTCTTTTTTTTCTGGAACGGGGGGAAGCTCTCCTTTAATAGCCTCTATTTTATCTCGGAGAGATTTCTGTACTCGTTCAAGAGGGGGGAGATTTTCATCGGTAATCATGTCTCTCCATTCATTTTCAGTGAATTCTATAATTCCTTTTTTATCACCTTCCTTGAGAGTTTCATCAATAGTTTTTTGAAATTCAGCGAGACGCTCTTGGTTTTTGGCTTCTTTTGTGAGCTGTTCACGGAGATGTATAAGCCCTGTAAAGCTCTTTGTTTCTGGGAGTTTTTCGAGAGTAGATGTGACCATAGAGGGGATATTAGTTCTATCTCCCTCAGATTAGCATATTTTTAGCCCAAAAGCAAAGATTTTGATTCGCTTTTTATGCTTCTTTTGTCAGTAATTCTCAGAGTGTTTTTGTAGGGTCACAGGGTTTATTTTCTTCCCAGATTTTTGTAATGATATGCTTCATAGCATCGAGCTTGGTTGGGGGGATAGTATTGATGAGATTTGTGCTTTTTCTCGAGATTCTCCAACCTGTAGGGAGATCAGTTCTTGCACCTGCACCAGTCATAAACCATGATACCATCAGGTCTCCAATTTTTGTATCCCTCCAGCGAGCTGGACGTTTTGTGATTTCGGTCAATGCTGTTGCTTTTTCTTCTTCGTTTGCCCAATAAGCTGGTCTCCATATCTTTGAAAACCATCAGTACTGAATATCGATACTATCGATCATATCCTTTATGGTTCCTGTTCTGAGCTGTGTATGGTTGAGCGCAGTTCCTTGGGCATCTTTGTATTTTTTCCATGTTTCCTGGAGCATGGTATTGAGTGTTTCCTTCTCTTCTGGAGTGAGCTTATCGAGTATTTCTTTGATTTCTTTTTCTTGGGTACTCGTGCCTCTCCACTTGCCCTGTTCGTTGAATTTACTATCAGGATCAGGATTGAGTACTGCCAATAGGGCTCCAGTAGGGTATTTATTGACGATTTTTGGCCCTATTCGATCATCGAGCATGAGTTTTCTCCAGTCATTTGAAGTCGTAAACATAGCGCTGAATCGGTCCCATTTTTTCTCGAAACCGAGTTGTATATCTCTCCATGCATCAGTGATAGAATCACCAGTATTTATGGTACGGCGGGGTGCTTGAGTCACTGTATTTCCATTATCAG
>CXWK01009531.1_pt4 | contig 12936 bp, 7 predicted proteins | sample 590851 | NCBI WGS metagenome assembly CXWK01 (sample SAMEA3498364, study PRJEB10139) | wastewater metagenome | biome: wastewater treatment plant; material: activated sludge | place: Denmark | collected 2014-08-01
GGATCGATAGCGCGTATCGTCTCGCCGACAGCTTCATAGATTAGTTTTCTTTTACGATCGAGGGCCATACCTGCAAGGCTGCCCTGGAAATCGGCACTTTCATCATATCGGCGATTGGATCCGTCCCAAGCCCAGAAGCTTGTAGGGCCGAGGCGGTTGACGGATGATCCAAACAGATCTTCACCATAGGGCAAAAACTGGGAGTTGATGTCAATATCCATGCGCCCAATCTCCGCCCTGAGTTCCATATCAAAGGCGAAAATGGTTACTGTAACCCACGGTATGCAGGAATGAGTGATAAATGACAAGTAAAGCCTTCCGGCAACGGGATCGATGGCCGTTTGATAGATAGGTGCATCGTCGGACGGTACGTCGCAGATCGTAGCGGGGGCCTCAATTTCCATCGAGCGAGTGACGACGCGGGTGGCCGGATCAATCATATGTACGGTGGACCCACGAAAGGCGTAGACCATACCGGTTCGGCTGTTGATCTGGGGCGCGGGCGGGCCATCTTGTGGCGGCAGGCTGACAGTACCCTGGGGTTCTCCAGTGGCGGCGTCTAATAACGCCACACCTTGCGCCCCGCGATCTACTACTAACCGTCCGCGAGACGGATCAAGGGCCAACTGGCCGGGGTTATCCCACGCGGCAAGCAAGCTGCCGTCGCGTGCATTGATGATGGCGATTTTGGATTCACCGTTCACTTGAGCGACGGCGTAGAGACGGCCGTTTTCGCCATCAATTTGGAGCGGGGGAAAGATAAAAAGCTGTGGCGATCCTGGGACTGTGCCGGGCGTGGGCGAGGGTTGCGGAGCGCTCGGGCCGCCGAGTGTTTCGGTGTTGCTTTGGCCGGGAACACACGACGCCAGGATTACCCACAAGACTATGACGAGGGAGTTGTGAAGTCGCGTCATAAATGAAGTATACAGGAAACCGCCCCACGATTGCGTGATTTTTTTCGTGACGGATTACCAATCGACACCGACAAGATTACTTATCCCAAGCGTTTTCTGCGGCAATAAAATTAACTGATAGTTAGCTTCATTTTACCTGTTTGCGGTTCGCGCTATGCTAGGCTGGTTTATGCAGGCCTTGGACAGATAAATAATGACCCCAAATTGTCACCGAGAAATTACCATTGTTTGATTGCGTGCTATACTTCGTCCGCACAATCCACCGTGCCGGCACATCCTGAGTTGTGCCTGCACTTTCCGGCTGGGCCGAGGCAATGACCGGCTCCCTATTCCTCCAGAGGTATGAACATGGCAGACATCCAGGCGACCGCGAATAAGATTGTTGAGAGCGTAGAACGTGTCATAGTGGGCAAGCGTCAGGCCGTGCAGTTGACTGTTCTGGGCTTGTTGTGTCAGGGTCACATCCTGATTGAAGATGTGCCCGGCGTAGGCAAAACTGTGCTGGCCAAATCAATCGCCAAGTCCGTCGGCTGCAAATTCCAGCGTATCCAGTTCACGCCCGATATGTTGCCCAGTGACGTCACCGGCGTGTCCGTTTTCAACCAGCAGACGCGAGAATTTGAGTTTCGTCCCGGCCCCATTCACGCTCAGATCGTCCTGGTCGACGAGATCAACCGCGCCACGCCCAAAACCCAGTCGGCGCTGCTGGAGGCTATGGAAGAGCGCCAGGTGACGGTAGATGGCCGTACCTACCCGCTGGATTCTCCATTTATGGTACTGGCCACGCAAAACCCGATTGAATATGAGGGCACCTTCCCGCTGCCGGAGGCCCAACTCGACCGCTTCATGTTGCGCATCCGTCTGGGCTACCCCGGCCGGGACGAAGAGATCGAGATCCTCACTCGCCAACAGTATCAGCATCCGGTCAATGCGCTTGAGCAGGTGGTAGACGTTGACGAGTTGCGCGCGGTGCAGGAGCAGGTCAAGGATATTTATGTCGACCAATTAGTGAAGGAGTATATTGTCAATATCGTTCGCCAGACGCGCGAACACCCGGATGTGTATCTGGGGGCAAGCTCCCGGGGGGCACTGGCCATCTATCGCCTGGGGCAGGCGCGTGCGGCTCTTCTCGGCCGGGATTACGTGTTGCCCGATGATGTTAAAGCCTTGGCCGGTCCCGCGCTGGGGCACCGCATCATCGTCGGCCCTGCGGCGCGCATCAAGGATATTGAGCCGGAGCAGATTGTGCAGGATATCATCGATCAGACTTCGGTTCCTGGCGCTCAGGTCGGTCGCCAGAAGGTGCGCGCCTGATGGCGGCGATATTGGGGCAGCGTCGCGTCGTTGTTCTTGCGTTGGCGGTTGTGGCTTTTGTGGCCGGCCTTATCACCGGGCGTGACCTGCTTTTTACGCTTTCTTACTTGCTGGGGTTGTTGCTCATTCTGTCGTTTGTTTGGGCGTGGGTCAATCTCAACGGCGTTCATCTCTCGCGGATGACGCGCGCGCGCCGGACACAGGTGGGGCGGCCGCTGGAGGAGCGTTTCACCGTACGCAACACCACGATCGTGCCCAAGCTCTGGCTGGAGGTGCGTGATTTTTCAACCTTGCCCTATCACTACTCCAGCCACGTTGTCAACAACCTCGGGCCGCGGCAGAGTTATAGCTGGCGCGTGACAACCATCTGCCAGCAGCGCGGCCGCTATCAACTTGGCCCGATTCGTTTACGCACAAGCGATCCGTTCGGCTTCTTTCCGATGGAGCGCGATCTAACGCCGACCAGCAATGTCGTCGTCTTTCCCATGACCTTCGACATTCATCAGTTGGCGCTGCCGGTCGGCATTCTGCCCGGTGGCGATGCGTTGCGCCGCCGCACGCATTACATCACGACCAACGCTTCCAGCGTGCGCGATTATGAGCCGGGCGACAGCTTCAACCGCATCCATTGGCGCTCCACGGCGCGGCGCGATCGGCTGGTGGTCAAGGAGTTCGAGCTGGATCCGTTGGCCGATATCTGGGTGGTGCCGGATATGTCGGTTTTCGGTCATGTGTCCCCGCGCGACCAAACCACCCTGGCAACTCCACCGCCCGGCGATATTCCCGGCTGGCTGAAGATGAAGGAGTTTCGATTACCGGAATCGACCGAGGAATATACCGTGACTATCGCCGCCTCCGTGGCCCAGTTCTTCCTGCGACGTGACCGGGCTGTGGGCATGCTGGCCTATGGGCAATCGAACGAGATCTTGCAGCCTGATCGAGGTGAGCGACAGTTTAACCGCGTTTTGGAGACGTTGGCCGTGCTGCGGGCCGAGGGGGAAATTCCCCTGCAGGATATGCTCCAGGCCGAGACGCACCTGTTCCCGCGCGGCACGACGGTGATCGTGGTGTCGCCTTACAGTCGTGAGGACTGGGCCATCAACGCGCGCCAATTGAACCGGCGCGGATTGCGCGTCGTGACGATTCTGGTCAATCCGGCGTCGTTCGGTGGCTCCCGCTCGGCCGAGCCGCTCTATCATCTGTTACGCGGCGGGGGACAGGTTGCATACCTGGTCAACAACGGTGACGATCTGACCGCGGCCCTGAGTCGTGGCGCGACTCAGCCGAGCCATTTCGCCGTGTGACGCAACCTTCCTGTCTCGCGCTGCCGGTTATAGCATAACGAGTGGGATAAATTCTCCGGCGCGAGCAGCGCTGGAATCGGCCGCCAGGCGACCGGACATGCTCCACGGCCCGGTGTGGGTGATCTCGACCTGCACCAGATGGCCGCGCAGCTCGCGCGGATCGTCGAAGAAGACCAGCTTGTTATGGGGCGTGCGGCCGCGCCAGCGACCTTTGTCGCGCTCCTCGACCAGCACTTCCACCGTCTCGCCCAGGTGCCGGCGCATTTTCTCCAGCAGAATNNACGTCGTCGATCATGCGCCGGGTGCTCACCGTGCCCGGCCGCGGGCTGTAGCGGGCCAGGTGGATTTTGTCCAGACGCAACTCGGCCAGGATGTCATAGGTCTCCTGGAACTGCGCGGCCGTTTCGCCGGGGAAGCCGACGATGACGTCGCAATGGATGGCGGCATCGGGGATGATCTCGCGCACGCGGTGGATGAGCGTCCGATATTCCTCGCGCGTGTAGCCGCGCTTCATCTCCGCAAGTACCTCGTTGTTGCCGGCCTGAATGGGCACCTCGATCTGCGGCATCACCTTCGGCAGTTCGGCCACGGCGTGGAGAATGCGGTCGGTCATGTAGCTGGGGTGGCTGGTCAGGAAACGAATGCGTTCCAGCCCGTCGATATCATTGATGACGCGAAATAGATCGGCCAGGTCCGGGCCGCGAGCGGCGTCCCCGCCGCCCATGTCGTAGCCATAGCGGTCGACGATCTGTCCCAGCAGAATGACTTCCTTAACGCCCTGGGCCACGAGCGAGCGAACTTCGGCGACGATTTCGCCTATCGGCCGGCTGCGCTCGATGCCGCGCTTCTGGGGGATGATGCAGAAGGTGCAGGCGTGGGAGCAGCCGTAGACGATGGCCACGGGCGCGGAGACGATCTGGCCGCGCTGTTCGGCCGGCAGAATCACCGCCTCATCTTGCAAGGCGTTATCCTGTAGCGCATGGCGTTCGAGGGTCGATGCTTGTTCAAGATCATAATCGCTGTCCTGGGTCAGATGGCTGATGAGCGGCAGTCCGTCGGTCGCCGGCTCCATGAAGACGTCGACAAACGGGAAGCGCTTCTCCAGCACTGCATTCCCGCGCACGCCGACGACGCAGCCCATCACGGCCACGGTCATGTCGGGTCGGTGATTTTTCAGCGGCTTCAGGCTGTTCAGCTTGTGATAGGTCTTGTCCTCTGATTGCTGACGAACGGTACAGGTTTCCAGAATGACGACGTCGGCATCCTCGGCGCGGGGCGTGGACTGATAGCCGAGCTTTTCCAACTCAGTGGCGACGCGCCGGGCGTCGGCGTAATTCATCTGACAACCGGTGATCCAGAAATGGTACTTTTTTGCCATGCGATTAGATGGCCCGATGGGGCGCGAATTTCCGTTTGTGGCCCGTCGAGCAAGGAGATTCTAGTGATCCCGTCACATTGCGTCAAGGCATGCTCAGGACGTCGTTACATAGGGAGCCGTGACTTATTCCCGCAACCAGGCGACGGACGTGCAGGCTCCATAGCTGTGCGGTATCAACTTGCTAAACCCTTCATTAGGCACTATCAGGCCGATCAAGTTGTCTTCAAGGGCGACTGCCAGCCAATGGCTATCCTCGGTCCAATCGTATACGACCGAGGGCAGGAAGAACGGCGAGCGGGTCAGCAGGGGGATCGTGCGGTTGGCGTCGATCTCGTGCAGCAGCAACATGGCGCTGTTATCACTCGATATCGTCGTGTTGCCGTCCTGTCCGGTCAAGACCAGATAGCGGCCGTCCGGCGAGAAGCCGAGCGAATGGTTCCGGTTGTAGGACAAGTCCAGCCGCACTTCCGGCAGGCGCGTCTGCAAGTCGTAGATCATGAGGTACGACCGCAGCGCCCGCGCGTCGAGTATCACGATGAATAACTTGTCGGGTTGTTGCGGGTGGGTGGCAACATAGGCGATTGAAAGTTGTCGCGCCGGCACCGTTACCGGTATGAACTCATAAAGATCTGCCGCGGGGATGACCGTGATCGGTTCGGGGTCATTGATCGTGGCCAGGACGATCTCGTCTTCGGCCAGAACGGCCGGGCCGTCGGAGCCGGCGCGGCGAATATAGCCATACATCTCATTGTTGAGCCAAAACGGCGCGCGGCCGTCGCCAATCGCCCTGAGTGATGGCGAACCGGGCACGGCGTCGCCATCACCGATGGTGAGGGGAAAATTGCGCGGCCCCTCCCTGGCCTGCAGGATGATGTAGTGATTGTTACCGGTCACCAGCGTGTCTTCGGGGAAGGCGTCGTTATCGCCTACATAGATTGCCGATTCACCATCAGGAGACCAGAAAGGGCGCCCCGGCAAGTCAGATGTGGGGCACGCATTCTCGCACTTGTCCAGGTCGATCCTAAAGGCGTTCATAGTCTCAAGATCCGCATTGAACGCATAGGCAACCATTCGGCGACCGGCGGGGTCTGTCTCGCCGAATGCCATAGCATAGAGACCGCTTTTTGATACATAGGCGGGTCTAATTGCTCCATCATGCCATATATTTGTGCGCCATGTTTCAGCTCCCAGATCAAATTCTTGCATGAGCAATCTCTCCGGATCGGGCAGGGCGCTCATCCAGATAAATCCCGACAGCAGACGCATTCCATCCCAGACGTTCTGTTGGGGTAGATAGCGTGACAACCTTGACATGTCGGTGATCTGATTGCCTTCGTTTGCGGCACAGGAAAGATATAGGGCCTCGGTCGGCATGGTGGGCGGCTCAGCGCTGTCCGACCCGACAGCGATAGCATAAAGCCACCAGGCCAGGTCGAGATTATTGGGTATCGGGGCATCGTTTATGGCGCGGGCTTCGTTGGTGACGTTGGTGAGGAACTGGCCGAATCCTCGCGAGCGGCCCAGGATGCGCTGCAATTGGGCGGTCGACATGCCGGGGATGCCGTTCGCCATGAAATCAACGGCCGCCCGTATTTCCCACATTCGCTCCTCCGAAATCTCGGCCGGGAATCTGCCTCGCAGGTAAATAATCAGGTCGCTAAGGCGCGCGCGGGATTCCAATATCTTCTGATGGTCGGCCGCGCCGATCGGCCATTCGGCGATTCCCAGTTCGCCGAGTTGCTTCTCGACCAGCAGGCTGAACAGGAGTGTGTTGTTGCAGCACTGCCAGTTGACCGCCTGAGCGATGGCTGCGCCGACAACATGACGCGCGTAACCGGTGAGAAGCGCGTTATAGCCGGCCTCGGCCATTTGCGGCTCTTCCGGGGCCGGCAGCCCGACCAGCGTGGGGGTCGGCAACTCAAGGATGTCGCCTTGCTCGCGGGCGCGCTGCACCGCGCCGAGAGGGCGGCCCAGGGCGGCCAGGCTGGACGGATCTGTGTCCAGACGTACCGTCAGGTAGAGGTCGCCGGAGCAGTTGATATCTTCAAGCGTGGCGCACATGCGGCCGATCGCTTCGTCCAGATCGACGGCTAGCCTCGCGGCGATTGGCTCGTCCCGACTGGGATAGATCACGCTCAGATAGCTGCCCTCGGCGGTAATCCAGTCGCCCCAGAACTCATCCAGCGGCGGCGCGAGTAGCCAGCGCGAGTCGCCCCGGCGAAAGATCGAGGTTTGCCGCAGAACGACCGTTTCGCCGGTTGTCTCGACCCGAAAAGGATGATCGACGACGACGGTGGCTTCGTTCATGTCGGGCGAGAGTTCGATTTGAGCGGGACGTTGATCGACGTCGGCCTCGCCCTCCGTTGTGGACAAGATAACCGGCAGCGATCCTTCGAGTGGTATCAAGCCCAAGGGGGTGCGGTCAAAGACCAATTGCTGGTAGAAAACGTCGAGTTCGGCGGCCGTCCAGGCCGGCATCCGACCGGAGAGCACGGAGCGAAAAACCTCTTCATCCCCCTCGGCCACGGCGCGCTGGACGAGATTGTGGCTGGAGATAACGTCGGTGCGGTTCGCTTGCAGCGTCGCGTCGATGTACTCGTCGACACGCCACCAAATGACGGCTCCGACGATGAGCACGAGGACGGCGATCAGGCTGATCATTCGCCAGGGCGGCCGCCGTGAGGGCTGTTCGCCGGGCGGATCAGGCGCGTTGTCCCATAAGGATTCGGAGCGCCGGCGATTATCTTCTTCGGTCTGCCAGTCAAAATTTGCGGGCATGGGGTTATTCCTCGTTGACCCAGGCGGCGGTGCGGACTGCGCCATCAAAGACCGGAATCATGTTAATTGTCGGTTCGGGCGCGGCCGGTCTCTTTTGCCGCGTGCCGAATGGACGTCGCGCCGATATGTCAATCAAGGTGTGCCGTACAGGTGGCGATAGGCATTATATCCTTCGTAAATGCGCTCGATGTAGAGGCGCGTTTCGGGAAAATCGACCACATCTACAAAGCGATCATGGTTGGCTCCGGCTGTTTCGAACCAACGCGCGGCATTACCCGGTCCACCGTTGTAGGCTGCCAGCGCAGCGTGGACGTGTCCCTCGAAATTGCGCAACTGTTCGCTGAGGTAATAGGCCCCGAAGTTGAGGCCGACGTAGGGAATATAGAGGTCTTCGTTCACGAAATTGGGCCAGGCCAGCCTTTGGGCGATCCAGGCTCCGGTGTCGGGGATCACCTGGCTGAGGCCCTGCGCGGCCGCGCCGGATCGGGCAAAGCTCTCGAACAGGCTTTCCTGTCGCACGAGCGCGAACTGCAAGCGCGGGTCGAAGCTGTATTTCTCTGCCAGCGGCAGGATCAGATCGGCATAATAGACCGGATAGGACAGGCGGCCGAGATAAGGCGGCGCGTCGAATACCGTCGCACCCACATCCCGTAGCAGCGCAGCCGCGGCGATGATGGACGAACGGAATAGACCCAACTCGCCGAAGAAGCGCGCCAACTGATAGGTGGCCAGCGGGTCGCCGGCATAGGACTCGCGCACCGTCTCCAGTTCGGCCTTGGCCTCTTCCTGCAAGCCGAGTTGCCACAATTTCTCGCCGACAATGCGGTGCGGGTCGGCGGTCAGTTCCGGGGAGAGCGCGCCCAGTTCGCCCGCGGGCACGTCGGTGCCTACGGCAATCAGACGCTCGCGGAGCCAGGTTTCAGCTTCCTCGCGCCCTTCGTTCGAGTCGTCGGGCAGGTTCATCGGACCAGTGGCGGTGAAGGGCGGAATCCCCGCCGCGAAATCGGCGGCGCGCAGGGCGAAATAGTTCGTGGGCGATAGCGAAGCCACCTGCTCCGCCAGTTGGGCGCGCTCCGGCTCGCCTTCGGCCACCTGGAGCAGGCGGAACAGCGCCTCCGCGCCGAAGATATTGGCCGGGTATTGCTCGACCAACCGCCGGCGCAGGGTAATTGCCTCAGCATCATCGCCGCTCGCCTGGAGCAGATCGGCGGCACGGAAGAGAGCCAGGGGAGCATTCTCAGTAAGCGGGAAGCTATCCGCCAGATAAACATAGCGTTCGGGAGCGTCGTCGCGAGCCATCTCGTCGGCCAGCGCGGCAGCCGACCAGGCGACTCCGGCCGCCCCTTCTGTGTCGGCGTGGTGCTTCAGAAATTCGTCATAGGCCGCCAGCGCTTCGGTTTGCCGGTCGGCGCGCCGCAGAAGCTCGCCCCGCTCGAACCAGGCCCGGGCCGGGTCACGTTCGGCCAATGTGTCAAGTTCAGTCAGAGCACCTGCCACGTCGCCCGATTTCTCCAGACTCCAGGCCAGAAAGGCGTGGGCGTCGGTATTGTATTCCGCGCCGGCACCGGACAGATAACGCCGAAACGCCTCGATCGCGGGCAGGTAGGCGCCCGCGTAATAATCGACAACCCCGCGCTGATATTCATCGACCGGAATCCCGGCGTCGACCAGGGCGACCAGAGCCTGATAGCTTTCCGCGGCGCGCGGGTAATCGGTGATGGCGCGCTGGAAACGTTCGTGGCCGGCGGCCGTGTTACCGGCCATGATCTCGGCCTGCCCGGCGAGATAGGTCATCTGGCCCTTGGTCGTCTCGGTGCGGGCGATGTCGTGCACGGCGTCGTACTGGGTGATGGCGTTAGCATACTCCTGCCGGGAGATATAAAGCGCAGCCAGCCGCATCCGGTTGGCTACCACCCTAAACCGTTGGGCCGGGCCGGCCGCGGCGCCTTCCAGCGCGGCGATGACCCCATCGGTGTCGCCAAGCGCTTCGTGGGCGTCGGCGATCAGCGGCTGAATATAGGCTGCCATGTCGGGGTTATTCTGGAGATAGGCCCGGTAAGCCTCTATAGCCCCGGCGTAATCGCCCATGCGGGCGCGAACCTGACCCAGATGAAAGGCGGCGACGTCGGCCGTGTCCACACTCGCCAACAGCGCGCCCCCCTTGCTGCGGTCTGTGGAGAGATGCGGCTCCTGGACGATCGCTTCCAGTTCGACGGCCGCCGTGCTGTTGTCGCCCAGCGCCATCAGAGCCACGGCCAGACCCAGCCGCGCTGCGGCGATCTCGTCGGCAGCCAGATCGCCCGGTTGGTCGGCTACGGCCCGGAAGGCGGCGACGGCGGTGATGTGATCTCCCTCGGCCGCGGCGGTGCGGCCCAGCGCCAGCAACTCGACGGGCGTCGCCCCTTCGGGCAGGGTGACGGTCGGGGTGGGCTGGACTTCGATCGGGGCTTCGAGGTTGGTTTCGAGCGGTATCTCGACGATATCGCTCGCCGGCGGTGTCGGCGAGGGCATGACGATGGGCGTCGGCGGCCGTAAGGGGTCTACACTTCCCGGCGCGGCCAGGGTTGGAGTGGGCAGGAGCGTCGGGGAATCGGCCGTATTAGTGACCGGCGATTGAGCCGTCGACTCGGCCGGTGCCTGGGCGCGGCAACCCGTTATGAACAGGATTGTAATAAGCGCGAAGAGCGCCAGCGGCATGATGATCGCCTTGTGGTTAGGTCTGGGCATGGGTCTCTTCGTCGGGGGCTTTCTCCCAATCTCGATGCAGATCAGTCGTGGTGTCGGAGGGTGATATTTCAGAGACGATGAAGGTGGAAGGCGCTTCGGTGATGATGGTCGTGTTTTCGATGTAGCGTTGCGGATCGCGCTGCCCGGTTATTAGCTCCCAGCCGAGGTAAATCGGCGCGAGTTGGCTTAAACCGAGCGCGATTAGCAAGGCGATGGCGACGAGGCGGATAAGTTCCAACCGTGGGCCTAATTGCGTCTCGATCTGTGCCAGCAAACCGGCAACATCGTCGATCAGCAGTGTGTATTGATCGAACAGGCCACCCAGATCGCTCATGCGGGCATTGATCGTCCCCAGGTTATCTGACGTGGCTTGCAGGTCAGTCGACAGGGACGCCAGATTGGAGTTGGTGGCTGCCAGATCGTCTTCCAGCCCGCGCAGGCTTTCCGGCAAACCGACGAGACTGGCCTCGAACACGCGGAGCGATTCGTCAAACGGCGTGGTTGGATTGTAGTCGATACCCAGATCGAAGCGCAGAGGGATCGACCCGCCAAAGGGCAGGGGGATCGTCTGGTCGATGCCGACGGAGCTTAGGGTCGTCAACGTTTTATCGATGACACCCGCCACCTCGATCATGTTCGGCAGCGCGGTCTGCATACCTTCGATGGCCTCGGGGACTTCCTGGGTTGTAACTGTGGCTACATTGTCGATCAGGGGACGGCTCTCATCCAGCGTTTGGGCTGCGCCGGCAGTGGCGGTGACGGCCGTCGCCAGACCGCCGTCAACATCGCTGATCGAATCGCGCGCCAGTTCCAGTGTGCTTCGCGCCGTGTCCAGGCTGGTTGAGGCGACTTCGACCGAACGGCTGATGCTGTCGGCGAATCCGTCCAGAACGTCACCGGCGAAATAGGCGGCCGCCAGCGACGCTATCAGCAGCGTTAGACCGGTCAGTAACATGATAAGGCCCAGAACACGTCGAATAATCATGATTGGTGTCTCGTCGTCAGTTATTTCTTGTTAAGATCTGGCGGGTCGCCGACCTGTTAGATCTGTCAGATTACGGATCGTCAGGGTAGAAAGACTTCCCCCGTTAATCCTTGATATTTTAATCTACCGAGCGCTTCTTGGACAGATGCGCGGGATATGCTACCCGTGCTTTCCTCAGCCTCTGCTAAGGCTTCACGCAATAATCCCATCGCGTCGAAGGTTGGCCCGGCGAATGGCCCAGCGACTTCGTCGAAGGGCGTCACGGCCGCGTATGCCTCTAGAAATGCAGGCGGCAGCGAATCGGGCGAGACGGGCGCGAATGGCGCTTGTCCCATCGGCAGGAGCGGCAGGTTGTGTTGCTCGTAAACAGGGGCCGCGGCGGCCGTGATCTCGGGCAGATAGTGGCCCAGAACGGCGACCACGCCCGGATCGACGGCCAGCGACGCAGCCGCCTGCCGGGCCAGTTCCGGGTCGCCGCGATCATCCAGCGCCACCAGCGCTACGCGATGCCCAGCTATGCCGCCGGCTTCGTTTATCTGCCGCACAGCCAGCCGGGCGCTGTAGATGGCGTCGTAGCCGATCTCTCGATGCCGACCCTCGAAGGGAGCTACAATCCCGATCTTGACGACAGGATCGACCGAGGCGCACCCTGCGACGAGAAAAGCCGCCAGCAGAGCCACGAGCACCTTAGCGGCAACCATCCACATGGGCCAGATGCTCCTCATAGGTCACGCTGAAGGCGTGTTGCCCCGGCGTAGCCGCCGCACAGTCGAGCACAAAGAAAAGGAAGTCCACAGCCGCCGGGGCGGCGATGGCTTCCAGAGAGGCCGGCCCCGGATTGGAGATAGGGCCGGGCGGCAGGCCGTCGATCTGATAGGTGTTGTAGGGCGAGGCGATGCCCAGGTCGGCCGCGTCGAGGGGGGACTTCCACCACGAACCGGTCTCGGCGTCGTATCCGAGGGCGTACTGCACCGTCGGGTCGGCCTGCAACGGCATTCCCGCTCGCAACCGGTTGAGAAAGACGGCGGCCATGAGAGGCTTTTCCTCGGCCAGCATCGCCTCTCTCTCGACGATCGAGGCCAGAATGAGCGCCTCGCGCAGCGACACCCCTTGCGCGCCGTAGGCCTGACGCATGGCCGGCGTCACCTGCTGGTCGAACCGCTCGAGCATCATGCGCACCAACTCCGCGCTTTCTGTGGTCGACTCGATGGAGTAGGCGCCGGGGAACAGGTATCCTTCGAGCGTGGCCCCGTCGGGCAAGGACGACAGGAACGGAAAGCCGCCCAAGTCGATGCTGCGAGGGTTCTGGACGATATCAAGAAAGGCATCGCCGTCGATTCGGCCGGGGGTGACGACGCGCAGATAATTCGCCATCTCTTCGCTGCGCCAGCCGGAAAGAAAGCTGAGTTCCAGCGCCCGCGCCCCGCCCGCGCCGAGGCCTTCGACCAGTTGGGGGATGGTCTGTCCCGGCGCGATCGTGTATTGTCCGGTCACAAGCCCGCTATCCAGGCCGTAGTAGGTGAGGTAGTTGAGGAA
>CXWK01013680.1_pt1 | contig 12934 bp, 9 predicted proteins | sample 590851 | NCBI WGS metagenome assembly CXWK01 (sample SAMEA3498364, study PRJEB10139) | wastewater metagenome | biome: wastewater treatment plant; material: activated sludge | place: Denmark | collected 2014-08-01
CTACCGCGTGCGCCTGGGGCTGTACACCGCCGACGACGGCCGCCGTCTGCCGCTCGACGGGGCCACGACCGATTACCTCATCCTGCCCTGGACGCTAAACGTGATCGAACCGTGACAAAGTCAATACGCTGGATCGCGGCCATTCTGCTCCTGCTGCTGGGGGCCTATACCCTGCGCGTCTCCCGGCTGGACGCCCAAAGCATCTGGTGGGATGAGGGCATAAGCCTGCACCTGGCGACATCTGGCACGGCCGAGATCGTCGCCGACCGCCTGAACAACATCCACCCGCCGCTCTACTTTTTCCTACTCAAGGGCTGGTTGACCCTCACCGGCGTAAGCCCATTCACCGGGCGCTATCTGAGCGTTATAGCCGGGCTGCTCCAGGTGGCGCTGGTCTTCGCCGCCGTGCGCTACTGGCGCAGCCGGGCACGACTGGCGGCCGAGAAACGCGCCCCGGCGCTGCCCTGGCTGGCCGCGGGGCTGGTGGCTCTGTCGCCGCTATCGGTCATCTATAGCCAGGAGATTCGCGTCTATGCGCTGCTGCCGGGGGTGTACTTGGTGATAGTGGTGTCGGCCGAATACTGGGCAGGGGAGCGGGGGGGCAAGAGAGCAGGGGGGAAAGAGTCACCCCTGCTCCCCCGCTCCTCTGCCTCCCGGCTATTAATACTGCTGGCTGTGGTCGAGTGGTTTTCCCTCCATCTCCACTACACCGCCCTCTTCGCCGTGGCCTACATGGCTCTATGGGTCGCATGGTCACTGGCGCGGCGACGCGACTGGCCGGCGCTGCGGCGCTGGTTGGCGGCGCAGGCGCTGGTGACCGCGGCGAGCTTGCCCTGGTTCCTGGCCGTCGTCGCCAACGCCGCGGCCGTGCAGGCCGAGGCCAACGCCGGGACTTTCACCACCGAACCCGTGCCGCTTGGCTTCCTGCTGGCCCAGGTGTGGGCGTTCCAACTGACCGGCCTGGCCGGTTCGCTGGGTCACTCATTCGTGCGCGTCGCCGCGACCGTCGCCGCCGTCGTGGGCGGCGGGCTGCTGCTGATGACGGCAGCCAGCGCCATCAGCCGCAGCGCGTCGCCGCGACGGGCGACCGTCACCCTGCGCCTGGCCGCGCACTGGGCTGTGCCCCTGGCTGCCGCACTGCTGGCCTGGAGCGTGCGATCCTTCTCCCACCCGCGCTATGTCATCATGTTCGCCGCGCTGCTGATTCCGCTCCTGGCGTTCCTCATGCTGCCCACGCCGACCCGGCCGCGGCGCGTGGCGGCGGCGCTGCTCGGCGCGGCCGTGCTGGCCCTCAGCCTCTGGGGCCTGCGACAGCACTTCACCAACCCGGCCAAGCCCGACATGCGCGACGTGGCCCGCCATCTGGAGGCCACGGCCGCTGCCGGTGATCTGATCCTCATCCCCGACACCGACTGGTCGCTGCCATTTGAGTATCGCGGCGCGGCGGCGGTGGTCATGCCCCAGGCGCATGAGTCATCCCACTCCGCCGACAACGCGCTTACCCAGGCTCTCGACTGCACGGGTAAGCCGTGCGCCACGTCGCGGCGCGTCTTCGTCGTGGACTACCCCAGAGGCACGCGCGATTGGCAGGGGCGCGTACCGTTCGAGTTGGCCCGGCGCGGCCAGCGCGTCACTACTACTGAATTCGACGATCTGACGGTCCAGGAATACCAGTTGGGCCGGGCGACAGGGCCGCTGCCGGCGTGTGACGCAGCCGGCGTGGCGCTGCCGGCCGTCAGCTTTGGCCCGCTGACTCTGGGAGGGGCGTGGCTGGCGCAAGGCACAGCGTCGGACACGGCCGTGGCGGTGGCGCTCTGCTGGCGGCTGGACGAAGCCACAATCGATGACCTGGCGGTCACGCTCATCCTGCGCGACCCGGTCACCGGGGAGACCGTCGCCCAGGCCGACACGTCACTGCTGGACACCGGCGGCGTGCCCACGTCCCACTGGCTGGCCGGTCGCGCGATCACGTCCTACCACGTGCTGCCGCTGCCGCCGGGCACGCCGCCGGTGACGCTGTCGCTGCTCGGCGGCGTCTATGCAGCGGCCGGAGGCGACATCCGGCCCTTCGATGCCATTGGCAACAGCGGCGCGCCGCTTGGCCGGCTCTTGCCGCTCAGCGACGTGACGACAACACAACCCGTGGGCCTAAGCAAATCACCCTATGGCGTGAGCGGCCCTGAGCTGTGGGCAGATCCCGTGGTCGTGGCCGAGGGACTCCAACTGCTGGGGGCGCGCGTCAACCCTGGTCCCTACCGGCCCGGCCAGACTGTCCGCGTTGGACTGACCTGGCAGGGCGACGGCGGCTTACCCGACTTGCAGCCGGCGCTGGCGCTGGAGCAGGACGGTTCAACGTTGGCCGAACAGACGGCCGTGCCGGTTCAAGGGCGCTATCCCACTGAGCAGTGGCCTGGGGGCGCGCTGGTCAACGAGGTGCGTGATCTGCGCGTGCCGGGCAACGCGACTGGCCCGGCTTCGCTGGTGCTGTCGCTGGGTGAGGCGTGGGTCGTGCTGGGCGACGTGAGCATCGAGGGCGCGGTGGTGCAATTCGAGCGACCGGCCGCAGCCGTAACGATGGATGCGCGCTTGGGCAATAGCATCGCGCTCATCGGCTTCGACCCGCCGGCGACGCCCGTTGACCCGTCGCGCCCCGTGCCGGTCACGCTCAATTGGCAGGCGCTATCGGGTGAGATCGGCGCAAACTACACCATCTTCGTCCATCTACTGGCTGAAGATGGCCGTCTTATCGCCCAGCACGATGGGCTGCCGGCCGGGGGGGCGCGGCCGACAAACGAATGGCTGGCCGGCGAATTCGTCACCGACCTGCACGAGTTGACGTGGCGCGAAACGGGTTACAGCGGCCCGGCGCGGCTGATTGTGGGCCTGTATGACCCGTTGACCGGCGAGCGGCTGTCGACGGCCGAAGGGACTGACCATGTGAGGTTGCCGGTGCCGCTCACAGTAAACCCTTAGCCGGTGTGTGAAGTCCCTTCCCAGGTGCGTTGCACGTCTCCTTGCCGGGCACCCTCACGCTCATGCCACAGCGGGAGAAGGTGCAACATCCTCAAGAAAGTGTGTCGCCTCGGGTTATTATTGTCCGAAGTGTATTGTTATGTCAAGATTGCGGTCGAGCGTTGTATTCATGACCACGCGGTTGCCATCAACCTCCGCCGGCAGCGATGTCGCCGTCACATTGGCCCCGGCCGGCAGGGTCACATCGACCATGAGAAACTCTGGTCGCAGGCCCGGCTGCTTGAAGACCCGCAAACGGTACACATTCTCACCCTGTCGCTCCTCGATTACTCCTTCCGGCAACTCGTAGGTGACCATCGCCGCTGTCTCTTCGCCGCGCGCCAGCAGGAGCAGGTTGCTGAACGTCGCCAGGCCCGGCTGTTCGGCGATCTGTTGGGCAGCGCTATCCCACGTCTGACCGCTGAAGAGGGTCTCGCCGGGAACCGTGTGATTGGTTGACTCGACAAGGACGCTGCCGCCGGGAGCGTAGACGCGCAGGTAGTTCCAGTAGCACTTGTTGGCCAGCGACAAATACTCAGCCGCCTGCTCATACTCTTCGGCCGCGCCCTGGAAACATGGCTCGTTCAGCGGCTCGCCCGTGTGGCGATAGAAGACGGACAGCGAACCGCGCGGCTGGCCGTTGAAGTTCACTTCGTAGGTCATGCCGCGCTCGATAAGAAGGTTGACCTTGTTGTAGCCGACATTGGTGTCGACGGCCATCACGAAGTCGCCCGGCGGCGCGACCGGCAAGCGGCCGTCCCAGCCCGTCCCGGCCAGCGCCGCGGCCGCGGCGGGGTCGCGCAGGTAGACCGAGAGGTGGCGACCGTCGGCCGCCCCGGCCATGTTGCGGGCCAGTTTGACCATGTCGATCTCGCCCTGCCCCGACTCCAACTGGGCCAAAATCGCCCCGGCCAGCCCGCCCAAGAACGCCTTGCGGTCGCGCACCCACTCGGCCACTTCCTGCCCCTCCTGAATGTCGCGCGCCGCCCGTACCGTCTCGATCACGTTGTTGGCGTTGATCGTCCGGTCAGAACCGGCGACTGGCACCGGTCCGGTGGCGTCCAGCAGCAGGCGCAGGAACTCCTGGTCGATGGCGACAGCCCCATCCAGCGGCAGCGCGTCCTGCCCATAGACGTAGAGGTCCATGGCTTTCTGAGCCGAGGTGGGAAAGTCGGGCCAGTAGTTGGCGTCGCGGAAGAGGAACATCTCCAGGCGCATGTAGTCATAGAGCGGCTGGGGCGGAAAGTCGTAGGGCTTGGCGGCGTAGTTGTCGACCTGATTGGCGTCCTTGAAGCTCAGGTCAATAATGCGACCGTTCTCGACGGTGACGACGCCCGCGCCGGTCAGGAAGCCGCCGGTGGCGCGGATCTCGTCCTCGTTCTGGGCCATGAGCAGATAGCGCCGCGGGCCGTTCGCGCCGAGCAGCGCCGGCAGATGGGGCGCGAGGCTCAGGCCATTGCGGGCCAGGGGCAACCACTGGTCGGCCTGTTCCAGCAGTTGCCGGACACGCCAGGGCAGCGCTTCGACGGCCACGGCCGCGCCCAGTCTGGCCCGCGCCGCGTCATATCGATCCAGCGCCGCGCCGGCCGAGTCCAGCGCCGGGCCGGCGGTGCTCAGCGTTGGCAGCAGGTCGCCCAGCCGGGCCACGCCGAAGCCGTCGCTCTGGACAATCGCCAGGGCCGGCTTCAGACTGCTGACGGCCAGCACGCCCGCCTCCGACCCGGCATCGGCCATGTCGAGCATGTGCGGCGCAGCCCCGAGCGTCGGCCCCAGCCGCGGCACCCAGCCCAAATAGGGCGCGATGGGTCGCAGAAAGGCCAGTTCGTCGCGCAGAGTGACGATGTCGGCCCGCGCGCCCAGCACCAGCGCCTCGGCCGCGTCGGGATCGACCGCCTGCGGCCCTTCGGCAATGAGCGCCTGGGCCTCATCCTGGACGGCCAGCAGCGACTGGGCCGCCTGGGACACGCGCCATGCTTTCAGCCCGCCCCACAGTAGCAAGGCCAACACGGCCAGGAGCAGCGCCAGGCGGACGTAACGGCCTCGGCTGCGCGCCGGCGCCTGGTCATCGTAAGAAACCGGCGACTCGTCGGCCGTGGTAGGAGGTGTGGAATAGCGTCCCGGTGATGTCACTGTGTTCCCTCGATACAACGTAAGCTTGTCTGATACCGCGAACCGCCGCCGGCCGGCAGCGGCGGTGGTTCGCCGGTCAGGCTGACGGCGCAGAACGGCCGCGCGGCCTGATTGTCCAACTGAAAAGCGGCCAGATCGTCGGCCGCCGGCACGCGCAGATCGGCATAGCGCGCGACCAGACGCACCCGATACCAGTCAAAGGCAAACAGGTTGGCGTCGACCAGGCGCACATCCGGCCGCTGGCCCTCGACGTGTTGAAAATACCACAACGTGAAGATCGTGCGGTCGCCCGGCGCCAACATCACGGCGCCAGGTGGGGCAGCGCGCAGGGCGGCTTCGGCCACGGCGCGCGGGCCGGCCTCGCCGGTTAGGTCTTGGCCGGGGAAGCCGGACACGACCAGTGCCAGCGGCAGCAGCAGCGACCAGCTCCCCAAACGGTTTAGCGCCGGCGCGGCCAGAACCGCCCCTAGCAGCAGCGCCGGCAACAGCAGCACGGCCGCGTCAGGCGTGGCGTAGGCCAGCGCGAAGAGCAGGTAGAGGCCAAGCGTTCCGGCCAGCAGGAACACCGGTGGCTGCGTCGTTTCGTCGATGGGTCGGGAATCAGCCGCGCTTGGCGCGCCCCAGGCCCGGCGGCCGATGACCAGGGCCGCCGGCCCCAGCGCCAGCGCCCGCAACAGGCCGAGCACGCGCGCGCCGTCGGGTGGCAGACGCAGATTGGCCCCGTACAGTTGCCCGCTAACCAGCCACCACCAGCCGGCCGGCGTCTCGGCCCGGCCCCAGATGACCGGACTCTCGCCACGGGCCAGCCAGGGCAAGGCCAATAGCGGCAACAGGCCAAGCACAACGCCGAGTGCCAGACGCGGCCGGCGCCGGTCCGCGCCTATGACCGCTGCGGACAACATGAGGATCGAGGTCAGGTGCGTGGTCAGCGCCAGACCGAGGAACAAACCGGCCTGCGTTGATAAGCCGCGCCCGCTCCAGACCAGCAGAAAAGCAGCCAGCAGGAGCGCGTTCAGGGCGTAGACCTCGGCCACAACCGCCTGGCTCCACATCAGCGGCGAGAAGGCGAAGGCCAGCGCCGCTGCCACAACCACCACCGGCCGGACGCGCGCTTGCCAGAACCGCCCGATGGCCCCGGCCAGCAGCCCTGCCGCCCCCGCCGCGCAGACGGCCGAAAACAGGTTGTAGCGGAAGGCCACCGTGCCCAGCGGCAGGTAGCTGGACAGCTTTCCCAGCAGGATGTAGGTTGAATAGCCGGGCGGATGGGGAATGCCCAGTGTGTAGGAGGCCGTGATCAGTTCGCCACCGTCGGTGGCCGCGTTGGCCCAGGAGAGGTCGGGGGCCAACGTCAGGCCATAGACGGCCAGGGCCAATGCCGCCGCGGTTAGCGCCGCGGGCCAGCGGCGCGGTGTCGCCTCGCTCATAGCTCCCCCCGGCCGATGTCGGGGCGCGGCCGGAGCCGCCCACGGGCATACCCCACCCCCAGGGCCACGGCGCGGCCGAAGAGCAATCCCGGCGCGGCCAGGGCCACGGCGCGATCCCTGTGCCATGCCTTGCGGACAAACCGCAGGGTCGTCAGCAGGAAGAGCAGCGCCGCCAGCGCCGCCGGGGCTAATGCCCACCACGCGACCCCGCCCCAGCGGCCGACACCTAGCACCAAGACCGCCAGCCCCGCGGCGACGTTGGCCATAAGCCACGCCGCCAGGAGTAGCTGCACCTTCATGACCGGCGGCGTATGCGAATCGCGCACCGGCCGGCCACTGAAGCGGCGCATGACCTGGGCTTTCCAGTAGCCGATGGTCAACTTTTTGCGCAGATAGGCGCGCAAGGTGGCGCTATGGCGGTGGTCGACTACGGCCGACTCGCAGAACACCATCCGGCAGCCGCGGGCGGCCAGCCGGAAGGAAAGCTCCTGGTCTTCGGCGTAATGGAACCGTTCATCGAAGCCACCGTGGGCCAGGACCACATCGCGGCGATAGGCGCAGGAGTAAGTGTCGATAAAGTCGATGACTGGCTCGCGGCGCAGGTAGTCGTACTTGTCCTCGTACTCCAGTTGGACAAAGCGGGCCACCAGCGCGCGCTGGCGTGTGGCGTAGATGCCCTTGCTGCCGACGACGTCGGCCGCGGCCAGAGGGGCGACGATGTGGCGCAACCAGTCGCGATGCGGCGCGCAATCGGCGTCGGTGAAGCAAACGATGTCGCCGCGGGCGGCACGAAGGCCGACATTGCGCGCCGCCGCCGGGCGGCCACGCGGCGTGGTGATGACCCTGGCCCCGGCGCGCGCGGCGATGGCCGCGGTCTCGTCATCGGAGCCGTCGTCCACGACGATAACCTCGAAGGGCTGGTCAAAGTCCTGGCCGCAAAGCGCGGCCACGCAGTCCCCGATCGTCGTCGCGGCGTTGTAGGCGGGCACAACGACCGACAGTTCACCCTTCATCATGGCGCGACGGCTGACCACCGCCACTTGGTGCGCGAAGCGGCGACAATACCCAGCACGATCTGCGGCGCGATGACGACCAAGTAGAAGAGGATGGCAAAGCCGGCCACGGCCGCTTCATCGGTCAGGCCGAACTGCACCAGCATCAGCGCCGTGGCGGCGTTGAAGACGCCAATCTTGGCCGGCGTGCTGGGGGGGGTGATGGCGATGCTGACGACGAGGTGAATGAGGGCCGCGTCCAGCAGCGTTAGCCTCAGGTCCAGCGCCGGGAACAGAGCATAGGGCAGGGCCACAGCCAGCACGGCGATGACCAGCGACAACAGTAGCAACCCCAATGCCAGCCGCCGGTCGCGCAACGCCGCCAGCCCCTGCAGCCCGTCGACAGCCACGCGCAAGAGCCAGCCCTGAAGCCGGTCGGGTAGCGGACGCACCACGACCCGCCACAGGCGAATGACGAACGCCGTCTGGTAGGCCAGCAAGTAAAGCACGGCCAGCAGGGCCAGCGGCACGAGCAATAACGCCGGGCCGGGGCGGCCAACGCTGTCGGGCAGGACGACGAAAGGCAGGATGGCGATGACGGTCAGGCCAAAGAAGATGAGATCGAGCGTCTTCTCGACGACGAGTGTCCCCAGGGCGCGCGCCGGGCCGACGCCGGCCTCGCGATGGAGCGCGAACAGCCGCGCGACCTCGCCCAGGCGCAGGAAGGGCACGATCAGGTTGACATATTGGCCCAGACAGGTAGCCCAAAACGCCGCGTCAAAGGATACTGGTAGCAGGGCGGCCGGTTCGGCCGCCGTCGCGGCCGGCGGTTGGTGCTGCAAGGTCAACTGCCAGCGCCACGCCTTCAGGGCGATGGTGACGATCATGATACCCACGGCCAGGGCCACGTAGCCGGGCGACGCCGCGGCCAATGCCGCGCCGACGGCCGCCAGACTGACCCGCCGCGAGAGATACCACAGGCCGGCCAGGATGAGCGCCGCCGTCAACGCCAGGCTGACCCAGGGCCAGGCGCGTCGCCACATCGCGGCGGCGGGACGGGCGGCCTTTTCGGTGATCAAACTCGCTCCCTCCCTTCCCACCGGTCAGGGTTCGTTGCGCCGCGTGAAGAGCATGGCCGCGCCGACGACGCACGTGCCGAAGATGAGCAAGGTGGCGATAAAACCCAGCCACAAGTACAGCAGACCCTGGCCGACGGCCTGCTGCGCGATGGGTGCAGCGGCTTCGCCCACCAGGCCGGACGCGCCCGTGACGATGCCCTGGGCCGGTTCCACGCCCGGCTGCCCGCCGATGGGCACCGGCAGTAGATCGGCCGGGGGGTAGGCCAATGGGGTGGCGACCACCCCCGATGCATCGCTCGTGGGCGGCGGGTAGCCCTCCTGCCGCGCACCGGCGGCCGCGACCAGGCCGGTCACAGTCGCCCAGACCACCAGGGCCAGAACGAGCACCGGCCGCCATCTGTCAAATCGTTGTTTCATGATAATGCCTAACACTGATACCGAAAGACCCCTGAAGCGCCCTTAGGCTGACGGACGAAAAAGCATGACCAGCAGGCCGGCGCAGGCCAACACGGCCACGGCCGCCAGGGCCGTCTGCCACCACTGGTCGCTGGTGCCGGCCAGACCGATGCTGACCAGCAACAGCCCGAAGACCACCGCCTTCTGAAACGACAGCGCGGCAAACGCCTTGCGCAGCGCCAGCCCGGACTGCCCAGCCAGCCAGTAATGATAGCTGAGCGCGGCCAGAACCAGCGCCAACCCGGCGATCCAGAAGCTATGGGCCACGACGGCCAACCAATCGATCATGTCCTCACCCGATTATAGCAGCCCCGACGCCGGCAAATCGAACAGGGGGCGTGAAAAAGATCGACCGCTGACGGGCGACAGCCGGCGGCAGACCGCTGACCGAGCGGACTCTTGTCCGCCGCCGACAGACCACAGACCATGCCAACTGACAACTGAATACTGTTCACTGCTCACTGTTTACTGCTTACTGACGGTGATCACTTATACTAGGAGCATGGCAAAACGACAAACGCAATATGTGTGCCAGGCTTGCGGGCGTATCACGGCGGCCTACATGGGCCGCTGCCCGCGCTGCAACGAATTCGACACGATGGTCGAACAAGTGATTGAACCGGCCGCCGGCAGCGGCGGCCGCAAGTCCGCCGGCGCGGCCACGTCACGCCCGGTTCGCCTGCGTGAGGTGGAAGCCGACGGCCTGGATCGCCTCACCTTGCCGCTGGCCGAGTTCTCGCGCGTGCTGGGTGGTGGGCTGGTGCCGGGGTCGCTCATCCTGGTGGGCGGCGACCCGGGCATCGGCAAGTCCACCCTGCTGCTGGAGATCGCCGGGCTGGTGGCCGGACTACATGGGCCGGTGCTTTACATCTCCGGCGAAGAGAGCGCGCGCCAGATCAAAATGCGCGCCGACCGCCTGAAACTCGACGCCGACGACCTCTTCCTGGTGACAGAGACCAGTCTCCACGCGATGCTGGAGCACATCAGCGCCGTCAAGCCGGTCATGACCATCATCGATAGCATCCAGACCACCTATGACGAGAATCTGTCCTCGTCGGCCGGCAGCGTCAGCCAGGTGCGCGAGTCGGCAGCCCGCTTCCAGGACGTGGCCAAGCAGACGGGTGTGATCGTCGTGCTGGTCGGCCACGTGACCAAAGAGGGGGCCATCGCCGGGCCGCGCGTGCTGGAGCACATCGTCGATACGGTCCTCTACCTGGAGGGCGATCCGTTCCACCGCTACCGGCTACTACGCAGTGTGAAGAACCGCTTCGGGGCGACGAGCGAGGTGGGCGTGTTCGAGATGCTGGAGCAGGGCATGGTCGAAGTACCTAACCCGTCGGAGGCGTTCCTGGCCGAGCGCCAGGCCAACGCGCCTGGCTCGGCCATCGCCGTGACGCTGGAGGGCACGCGGCCGCTACTGGTGGAGGTGCAGGCGCTGGCCAGCTCAACCACCTTCGCCAACCCGCGCCGCACGCCCAACGGCATCGACTACAACCGGCTACTCTTGCTGACGGCGGTGCTGACGCGGCGCGTCCACATACCGCTGCACGACAAGGACGTGTTCGTCAACGTCATCGGCGGCTTGCAGATCACCGAGCCGGCGGCCGACCTGGGCGTGGCTTTGGCCATCGCCAGCAGCGTCAAGGACAGAGCCATCCACGCCGACATGGCCTTCTTCGGTGAGGTGGGCCTCAGCGGCGAGTTGCGCGCCGTCAGCCAACTCGAGACGCGGCTGAACGAGGCGGCCAAACTCGGCTTCCGGCGTTGTCTCGTGCCGCGCAGCCGGCAACTGAAAGACAGCAAGACGCCGGCCGGGCTGGAAATCATCCAGTGCCGCACGCTGTATGAGGCGGTGGAAGCGGCGTTGGTAGGGTAGGTTCGTAAGCAGGAAGAATATTCAGTAGATCAGTGGGCTAGGGGCGGGGGCGGCGGGTTAGGAGGACGGCTGCGGAGAGGAGGGCGACGACGGCGGCGGCGACGGCCAGCCACAATAGATTGCCGGAGGATGACGCGGTGGCGGCGGTGGCGGTGAGTGTAGCCGTGGCCGTCGAGTTCGGGCCGGTCTGGGCGACGGCCGCCCGCGCGCCCGTGGTCGGCGGCAGGCCTGTCGCCGGCGGGGGCGTGGCCGACGGCGTGGACGCGGGTTCCTCGGTCGGCGACGTCGTGGCCGTGGCGCGGGGCGAGGCGGTGGACGGGGCGGGCGTGGGCGTTGGCTCGTCCCGCTGGCCGACGACAAGCTCCTGATCGATTTGCAGCAGCGCCCCCGGCGCCAAGCCGTTCAAAGCATACAACGATTCGAGTGCCAGGTCATAGAGCAGGGCCACGCCGCCCGGCGTGTCACCCGCGGCCACCCGGTGAATGATAGCCCCATCCTCTCGGATGCGCGCCTGGGGGAAGCCGGCGAGGGGCTGTGAGCCGTCGGGGAAGACGGTATAGCCGATGATCAGCGACTGGCCGACCGACAGGACCGCATCCACGGCCAGCGTGTTGTAGGCACGGAGGTCGGCCACCCGCGCGCCAAAGCGGTTGGCGATGGTCAGCAGCGTGTCGCCCGCGGCCACAACGTAGGTGATGCGGCCGTCGGCCTGCGCAGTGGGCATATCCGCCGCGGCAATGGGCGGCGCGGCCACGGCCGCCGCACCGGGCGCAGTCGTTGCCGCGGGCGTCGTCAGGGAGGATGTCTCCGCTGTGGCCACTGGGGGCTGCGTCGCTATGGAGGTTGTGGCCGGGGTGACCGGCGCGGCCGTGGGCGCGGCCGGCGGGGCGCTGACCGACAGCGTGCCCGCCTTGTAGGCGGCGCTCAATTGGGCTGTCAGGTCCAGGTAGAAGCGGCCATGCTCTTGCGATGGCTCGATCTGGCTCCCCTCGGCCCACTCGTTGAACGACGTAATGATCAGCAAGTCGGGGTTGCTGGCCGCCGCACCGGAGAAGCTGGCCTGATAATAGGCCCCGTCGGCCCGGTCGCGACGGAGGGCGGCGTCGCCCCGGCCCAGCAGGGTGTCATCCCAGCCGGGCATGGCGGTAGCCACCCAGTATTTGTAACTGCCCTGCGTGGCCGCCGCGGCGCGCGTGTTGGCCGCCCAACTGGCGGCCGTCGTCGCCGGCGCGGCCGACCAGGCGGTATTGTAGAGGTGCAGCCCGTCGAAGACGCTCAGGTACTCCGTCTGCCCGCCCTCGGCGATCCAGATGGCCGCGCGGCCGGGGTCAACCGCCTCACGGATGGCCGCCCACTCCGCCACGCCCAGCAACCAGTTGGCCCAAAAGAAGATGACCGGGCGGCCGTCGACGCGCAGATAGGCCGGGTGCTGGGCGTGCGTCGCCATCAGCGCATTAAGCGCGGCGATGCGGTCGTCGTTGGAGGCGAAGAAGGGGCTGCCGGTCTCGAAGTCAACGGCGGCGGTGAAACCGTTGGCCGAGGCCGCGCCCAGCAAAGTCTGAAAGTTGGTCTCGGTCTGATTGTTGGCCGTCTGAGGGCCATACCAGCTTTGCACAAAGCCATCGATGCCCGCCGCGCGCGCATCGGCCACGTGGCGCTGGATGGTGGCGGCGTCGGCCGAGGCGTAAGCGGCGTCCGGCTGGAACGGCGTCTTGCCCGCGCCGAACGAGCCGGGGCTGTACCAGGCGTAATAAAAAGCCAGAACCAGCCGGGTCTGACCCTGCGCGTCGGCCGGCGGCGCGCCAGCGGGCGTGGCTACGGCGAGACCAACCAGCAGGAGAACAAGCAGGAGGCGGCCAATGGCCGTGGCGGGGCGAGAAAAAGTCATCGGGCGGCATTATAGCCCTAAAGCGCGTGCCGCGAACGAAAACCTGCCCGGCCCTTGCCTTTTTCTCAGCCGCTGTT
>CXWK01008310.1_pt1 | contig 12932 bp, 11 predicted proteins | sample 590851 | NCBI WGS metagenome assembly CXWK01 (sample SAMEA3498364, study PRJEB10139) | wastewater metagenome | biome: wastewater treatment plant; material: activated sludge | place: Denmark | collected 2014-08-01
CGGTCGGAAGCGCTGTATCTGGTACAACGTGTTCGGGATGAGGCGCATCGCTTTGCGAACGAAGGTCATCGTAAGCAACGCTCCAAGGTGGGGGTAGCCTCTATTTTGGATAGCGTGCCCGGCATTGGCCCGCGACGTCGCCAACTCCTTCTGACACGGTTCGGTTCACTGGAAGCATTGCGAGATGCTTCGGTAGAGGAGATCGCCGCCGTTCCCGGCATCCCCTATGAAGTGGCCGAAGGCATCAAGTCCTATCTGGCATGAGGTTTGCCAGGCGATCGGCGCAGAGCAGAAGGGCGAGCGCGGTCGGCCCGTCGCTGATTTCACCTGATTTCGCCATCGCCAGCGCTTCGGGGATAGATTTCAGGCTGATAGTCATGACTTCGGCCGATTCGTGATGGGGATCGCCAAGCTTAACACCGGTGGCCATGAAGATGTGACCGACCTCATTGCAGATACCATTTGCCAGATAGAATCGGCCGATATACGCCAACGCGTCGGCCTCGCCCCCGACTTCTTCTCGCAGCTCTTCGCGTGCCGCTTCTTCAATTGACTGGTCATCCTTGATGCTGCCTGCGGGGACTTCCCAGCACCATTCGTCAATCGTGTAGCGGTATTGGTGCACCATCGCAATCCGGCCATCGAACGTGACCGGCACGATCCATACGGCGTCGGCTTTCTCGATGACGTTATAGACGCCCGGTCGGCCGTCGGGGGTGATGATTTCATCTTGCCTGACTTGATACCATTGGCAAGACCAGGCGATGCGACTGGAGACGGTCTTGAAAGGTCGCCGGGAGATAGCCATATCAGTGTTTAGGGTTGTCGGGGATATTTGGCGTTTTGGATAAATAAGCGGACGAGATCGTGGTTCTTGATGCCCGGACTTGCCTCAACGCCACTGGCGACATCCACGGCAAACGGCCGTACCTTACGAACCGCCTTGGACACATTATCAGGCGTCAGCCCGCCGGCCAACATCAGCCGTGGTATTCCGGCCGCCAATTCAGCCGCCAACCCCCAATTACCCACTTCACCCGACCCGCCGTAGAGATGGCCATGTGGGGTGTCAAGCAAGATCGATGGGATGGATGCCCCAGAAGATACTGCTGAATTCGCATAGCGAATCACTGAATCGATAGCTTCATTCGACGAACGCGGCCTGATTGCCTTATAGGCGCGGCCCAGGATTGGCGAACCTGAATTATTGACAGAGCCGGCATCCTCATCGCCGCTGAGTTGGGCGATGTCAAGTCCGCATCGATCCATTATTTTGGCCATGTTGGGAGAAGCTTCGTTCACGAATACTCCTACCATTTGTGGCGGGTTGGGTTCGATGAAGCGGGATGGGTAAGTGCGTCGAAGTTCACCAACGATATAGCCGACGGATTCTGACGTCACCGATCGCGGGCTGGGAGGATAGAGGATGAATCCTAAATAATCAGCTCCAAGCTCCAGAGCGACAACAGCATCCTCAAAGCGTGTGAGACCGCAGATTTTAACCCTGACCATCGACATCCTCGGATGAAACCAGGCTGATGATCGTCTGGCCCGGTTTGGGCACAAGGCTGTTATTATCTGTGAACAGTTGCAGCTTTGAATCGCCTGTGACAACGGCTAGAGCGATGGGTGACCGTTCTCCATAATGGGCCAAATAATCAGCATAAGCGAACGACGGACTTAGGGCTGTCGATTTGACCGTTGCTCCTGCATTCATCAGTTCCTCCATATGACCATAAGTTGCATTTGAGCTGAATAGCGATCGGCCGCGCAGGTGAGCGGGAGCGGCGTGTCCATCTCGCGCGGTGGGCAGCTGATAGACATTTGCTCGCCCGAATACATCGGGGAAGTGGAGAACGGCTAGCGCATTGATGTCGTCATTGCCGGTTAGAGCCAGCATCCGACCGATGCCACTCAAATCAAGTTCTTGCAATGTCTCTTCAGATAGCGCGTTGCCGTAATGGGCTTCCAGCCCTTCCAATCGGCTTTGGGTGATATTTCCGAAGTTATTATCCAGAAGGAGCGTTCTAACGTCGTGTTTGTTTAGCTCGGCAGCGAAAGCTCGAGAAATAGGGTGCGCGCCCACAATAAGCAGCCCTTGCGGGTCTTGTTCTGCCAGGCCCAGCCGCCGCGCCAGAGGGCCTGCCGTCAGGCCATAGAAGATAACCGTGCCGACAATAACGAGCAGAATAATGGCTGCCAGCGCGCTTGCTTCGGGGTAACCCAGCTCTTCCAACTCGAAAGCAAAAATGGAAGAGATGGCCGCGGCAACGATGCCCCGTGGTGCCATCCATATCATAAAGAGGCGCTCCTTTCCGGGGAGTGGAGTTCGCCATGTGGATACGAACACCCCAATTGGTCGAGCCACGACGATCAAAAGAGCGATAAATAGCACCGATTGCCAGCCGATGTTGCTCAAATTAGCAAAATCGACCCGTCCGGCCAACAGGATGAACAGAAATCCGAGCAATAGCACTTGCAGGCTTTCTTTGAATTCAAGAATACGATGGATGGCCACTTGGGATTGGTTTGCCAAGGCAATGCCCATCACGATGACTGTCAGGAGACCGCCTTCGGGCGCCAACAGATCGGAGAGCGTGAATAACCCCACGACGATCAGAAGGGTGACGCCGTTTTGGAGGTGGTCCGGGATAAGGTATCGTTTCAACAAAAAGACGAGAAGCCCGGCCCCTAATAGACCAAAAACGACGCCCACGACCAGGCCGCGAAGCGTCCCAAGCAGCAGGTAGGCGGGTACGCTGTCAACTCCACCCAGCCGAATTACCTCAAACACCAACACGGCCAAAACTGCGCCAACGGGATCAATGAGAATCCCTTCCCATTTAAGGATCGTTCCCGCCCTGCCTTTGGGCCGAATCTGGCGCAGCAATGGGCCTACGACAGTCGGTCCGGTAACGATGAGGATCGACCCGGTCAGGATTGCAATGGGCCAGTCAAAATCCAGAATGTAATAGGCTCCCAAAGAGGCTACCACCCAGGACACCACGGCGCCGAGGCTGATGAGGCGAAAAATGACCTGACCATTTACCGGAAGCTCTCGCAGCTTAAGCGTGAGCCCGCCTTCGAAGAGTATCAGACCGACAGAGATGGAGACCAGCGGAAATAGCGATTCGCCAAGCAATTCATCGGGATGTATCCAACCCAGAATCGGGCCGAGCAAAAATCCCGAGAGGAGCAAGAGGAGAATAGAAGGTAGCCGTAATCGCCAGGCTAACCATTGGGCGCCCATGCCAAATACGGCGATGATCGTCAATTGTACTAAGGGTTCGAGCACGTAATAGCCTTTAGTTTATTGCAGCAGGTATGTTGTATTCGCATAACCAATCGACTGTTAGCGGATTCGTTCTGTTGGCTGCGGCTATAGTCGGGGGTCTATGCACGACAGACTGTTTCGATTTGGCGGCGAAATTTACGGCCGCGCGTGGGGATATATGGCGTATGTGCCAACCCATTCGTCCGAGGCCAGAATATGGCCCTTCATAGCCAGGAGGGCATCCGCGCCGTCAAATGCGCCATCCAGGCCCAGCGATTCGATGTTGAGGGCGTAAAGCGTGAAGTGATAGTGATGGACGCGCTCATCATTCCAGGGCGGGAACGGGCCGTCATAACCACCATAGTCCCCTTCCATGCTTTCCTCACCCGCGAACCAATTCGTGTAGCTGTTGATCCCGCGTGTCCCATAAGTCGTATTGCCGACTTCTTTGCCGCGAGCCGTCACGCCTTCACAGTCACAACCGGCTGGAAGTTCATGAATATTTGTGGGAATATCGACAAGTACCCAGTGGTAGAAATCGGTTCGCGGCAAGTCGTAGGGCACCGTGCGGCCCGGCTTGTTGGCGTCATCCCGAATGGATGGGGCATCTTTGTCTGTGCAGATGAGGGTAAACGACCGGGTGCCTTCCGGCTCGTCGGTCCATTGAAGCTGAGGGCTTCGGTTGGAGCCGAAGGTCGCCTGACCCGTTCCATTTGGTATGCCCATCGCGAATTCGGCCGGAATCGGCCCGCCGTTCTCAAATGATTTACTCGTGAGTTTCATGTCGTCCTCCCATTTGGATTTGTTGTTCCTTTTAATTTACCAACCATAAGACCTCCCGGGCAAACTTCATTAACATTCCAATGCCTGATCTGTTTGTGGTAATTGTTGTCTCAGCGAAGTTGCCGTCCCATTGCTCTGGCGATCGCTCCGATTTCTCTTCCAAATCGCGGCAAAGATGAAAGCGGCAGCGCTTGCTCTGCGTCCGACAGCGCTTCGCTCGGATTATGATGAAACTCGACCAGCAAGCCGTCAGCCCCGGCGGCAACGGCCGCGCGTGCACCGGCCATGACCAGGTCGGCCCGCCCGGTGCCGTGGCTGGGATCGGTCAGAATCGGGAAGGACGTGGTTTGTTTGATGAGGGCCACGGCATTTACGTCGAGTGTATTTCGTGTAGCAGTTTCAAATGTACGGATTCCACGTTCACAAAGGATGATGCGCTCGTTTCCGCGGCTGCTGATGTGTTCGGTAGCCTTCAGCCATTCGTCGACCGTTGACATAAATCCGCGCTTTAGCAAAACAGGCTTGTCTATTTCGCCCGCAGCCCATAACAACGGATAGTGTTGCATATTACGACTACCGATCTGAATGATGTCGCTGTATTCTGCCACCAGGGGCAGTTGCTCGACACCAAGAGCCTCCGTGACGACGTACAGGCCAAATTCGTCGGCGACGGCGCGCAGTATCTCAAGCCCTTCCTGGCCCAGGCCCTGAAACGAATAGGGTGAGGTGCGCGGTTTGAACGCGCCACCGCGCAAGACGCGACCGCCCATCCGCGAAACCTCCTGGGCGACAATCCGCGTTTGCTCGTAACTTTCTACCGAGCAGGGACCGGCCATTAGCACGACGTCGCGGCCGCCCACCACCAGATCGTGGCCGATATTGACCGGCCGAGTTTGTGACGTTTCGGGGCGATCAGCGGCCCATACCGGTTCGTTCTGTATCGATTTATCATCCATTATTTGTAACTACCTAATGCCGCAACTCTCTGTTATAACCCTAGCCATGTCATCGAGTATTACTTCGGAAGCGCCACTTTCTATCTGGGTTAATGCCGCGCGGCCACGGACGCTGCCATTGGCTACGGCTTGTATCATCATGGGCAGCGGGTTAGCTATGGCCGATGGGTCATTTAGTTGGCTGGTCGCCTTATTTTCATTTATAACAGCTATTTTGCTTCAAATCCTGTCGAATCTTGCCAACGACTATGGTGATTCTTTCCACGGCGCCGATCACGTGGAGCGCAAGGGACCGAAGCGCACCGTTCAGAGCGGGCTGGTCACTCCGGCGCGGATGAAGCGCGCGATCTTGCTGACTTCGGTTGCGGCTATTGCCTCCGGAACCCTGCTGCTCTGGTTTGCTTTCGGCGCTAATGCTTTGTCTTTCACTGCGCTTTTCGTTCTTCTTGGCGCGGCTGCGATTGGCGCGGCCATCACCTACACGGCCGGGAAGATGCCCTACGGCTACGTCGGATTGGGCGATCTGGCCGTCCTGATCTTCTTCGGCTGGGTTGGCGTGATCGGCAGTTATTTCGTCCAGACAAGTCGATTCTCCTGGGAGATTATCCTGCCGGCCACGACTTGTGGCCTGTTGGCCGTGGCCGTGCTGAATGTGAACAACATTCGCGACATGGAATCCGATCGCGTGGCGGGCAAGAATTCTATTCCGGTGCGCTTGGGTTTGCGGCAGGCTCGTATCTATCATTGGACGCTATTGACCCTTGCCATCGTCTTGACCGTGGCCTTTTGTTTGTTAAATTCGCCTTCGCCCTGGCAATACCTGTTCCTTTTGGCAGCGCCGATGCTCATTCGAAACGGCCTCGCCATCGGTCGGGCAACTGACTTGCCGGCCCTTAATCCGTGGCTGAAACAGTTGTCAATGGCCTCGCTCGTATTCGTCACTCTCTTCAGTGTGGGGCAGATATTGCCCATTATCCTCTGACAAAATCGAAAGAAAGTTCAATACCAGATCGCCATATAAATCGGCGGACTCCAAATGCACTGTATGGCCGGTGTTGGGGACGGTCTCCAACCTTGAACCGGATATTGCCGCCGCCATCCGACGGTTGATGCTCGTAAATTTCCGGTCGTCTTCACCCGTGATCAGCAAGACGGGCATCTTTAGAAATTCCAGCTCGCTCCACAATTCCGGTTGCACGCCGGTACCCATGCCGCGCAGGCTGTTGGCCAAACCGGCGGCCGAGTTCTTTAATCTTTGCGATCTCAACGCGGATCGGACTTCTTCCGGCAGGCGCTTCTGCGTGTCGAATAGCGGTATGCTTTGCCAGTGATCCACGAAACGCGCGATCCCTTCCCGCTCAATGCGCTGCGCCAGCGAGGTATCCTGCTCGATTCGCGCTTTCCTCTCGCACTGGTCGATGATGCCGGGAGAGGCGCTTTCAAGGATCAGGGAACGAACCAATTGGGGGAGACGGCAGGCCAGATAAAGAGCCAGTCGCCCGCCCATGGAATAGCCCAGCCAGTGAGCTGGAGTGGCCTTTAGTCGGTCGAGCAAGTCGGCCAGGTCGTCGGCGACAAGCTCCATGCGATAGCGGGTCGTTTCCGGCGGTGCGTCCGTTTGGCCGTGGCCGGGCAGATCGATGGTGATAACCCGAAATGCTTGTTCGAGCTTGTTTATCAACGGCCGCCATATCTCTGTGCTGCCGGTGAAGCCGTGGAGCATTATCACCGGAGTGCCGGTACCTCTTTCCTCGACGTGATAATTCAGGTCGTTGATTGTGTAGTGCGTCACGGCTGCCCCATAGAATTTGCCAGAAGTTCTTCCACGGCGTGCCGGTGAATCTTCCCTGATCCGGTCGTTGGTATCTCGTCGGTGAATACGAGCAAGCGCGGCTGCTTGTATCCGGCCAGGGATTTACGGCAATAGTCCAGCAATTCATCCCCATCTATCGCACCAGGTCTATCCAACTGCACCAGGGCCGCTACTTGTTGACCCCAGTCGGCATGAGGCAGACCGACGACGCAAACCTCAGCCACTTGCGGATGTGAGCGCAAGACCCGCTCGACCTCGGCCGGGTAGATATTCTCGCCCCCACTGACAATCAGATCGCTGCGACGGTTCAATATCCACAGGTCGCCGTCGTCGTCCAGATAGCCGATATCGCCCGTATGGAACCAACCATTCCGTAATGCCGAGCGCGTAGCTTCGTCATCGGCATAGTAGCCGGTCATCACCGATGGGCCGCGAACGACGACCTCGCCGGGTTGGTTGGCGGCGGCCGACTTTCCATTCTCGTCGACGATGTTCACTTCCGAGAACAGGAGCGCCCGGCCGGGGCTGCCCGGTTTGGCGCGCGCTTCTTTCGGTCGCATGGTGGCTACTTGTGAGGTCGCCTCTGTTAACCCATAGGTGACGGCTACAGGCAGCCCAGCGTCAAATGCGCTCTCCAGCAGGTCTGTCGGAGCGGCCGCGCCACCGAGTAGAATCAGTCTCAAATCGGGCGCACGGCCGGCGCACAAACCTGCGTCGAGCAATCGCTTAAGCATGGTCGGAACCAGAGAAATCAGCGTAATCTTCTCGGTTTCCAGGCTGCGTATGATCGTTTCTTCATCGAAACCGCGCTGCGGCACGATGGCAGTTCCGTACAGGCAAGACCGAAACAGGATTGCCATGCCGCCTACATGGAATAACGGCATGCAAACCAGCCAGCGGTCGTCTGTCTGGACGCCCAATTTGAAGGCAGAACCGATTGCCCCCCATAGGTGGTTGGCGTATGTAATCATCGCCCCCTTGGGGAAGCCGGTCGTGCCTGATGTGAACTGAATGGCTTGAAGGGAATGGAGATTCTGATTGGGAGGGGCGGTTTCGATCGACATGGGCGCAACGGTAAGCCATGCTTCCAAATCGGCCGATGCTTCGGGAAGGACATATAAATGCAGGCCATCCTCAGCTGCTTGTCGTGCCACGGCCTCGGTGGTCGGTGAACAAAGAATCCGGATGCAATCGGCTCGCTTTATCTGCCAGATGATTTCGCTCTGCGTCAGTCGCGTGTTCAAGGGGACAATGGTCGTCCCCAGCCGGCTCATCGCGAAAATGGCGCACACAGCAGCCGGCGAGTTAGGCATCAAGAGCGCGACGTGCTCTCCTGCCGCAACGCCTTCCCGTTTCAGGTAGCCGCAGAGTCGGGAGACCATTGCGTCAAGCTCCCTGAACGTGTAGGCCGAGCCGTCCGTCATGACTGCCGGGGCTTCGGGCGAGGCCTGCAACCGCACCCGAAGCCAGTCAGTCGTCAATCCAAATTCATGCATAGCTTGCTTTCGGCAAGAAGGGAGCCTTTATGGCCGCCAGGGGTACTTCTGGAAGTCGGGCTTGCGCTTCTCCAGGAAGGCTTCCTTCCCTTCGCGCCCCTCTTCAGTCATGTAGTAGAGCATTGTGGCATCGCCGGCCAGCACTTGCAAGCCGGTTTGGCCGTCGAGGTCGGCATTGAACCCGGCCTTCAGGAACCGGATGGCGATGGGGCTTTTCTCCATTATCTCCGTGGCCCATTGCACGCCTTCAGCCTCTAGCTGTTCGAGCGGGACGACCTTGTTGACCAGCCCCATTTGCAGCGCTTCATCGGCGGAATATTGCCGGCACAGATACCAAATTTCTCGTGCCTTCTTCTGGCCGACGATTGAGGCCAGATAGTTGGAGCCGAAACCACCGTCGAAGCTGCCCACCTTCGGCCCCGACTGGCCAAAGATAGCGTTATCCGCGGCGATGGTCAGGTCGCAGATCACGTGGAGGACGTGGCCGCCGCCGACGGCATACCCGGCCACCAGCGCGATCACCGGCTTGGGCATGGTGCGCATGATGCGTTGCAATTCGAGCACATTCAGACGAGCGACGCCGTCGTCGCCAATGTATCCGGCATGGCCGCGCACGCGCTGATCGCCGCCGGAGCAGAAGGCGTATTTACCGTCCTTGGCCGGGCCATTGCCGGTCAGCAATACGACGCCGACTTCCGGATCCATCCACACGTCGCGAAACGCGTCGATCATCTCGTCAATTGTTTGCGGTCGGAATGCGTTGCGCGATTCCGGGCGATTAAAGGCGATGCGGGCCATCCCGTCGGCCTTGTGATAGGTAATGTCGGTGTACTCTTTAACAACCTGCCAATCTGTCATGGAATGTTTCTCCTTATGTGATCTTGTGCGCTTTAGTGGTATTGGGTCGGGTCACGATTTGACAGGTGTGGTTTCCAGCCCCTCGATGACCGCGGCCGAGATGGCGCGCATATGGGAATAATCTGTAGTGCTGTTTGTTTTGATTTCAATTATTCGGGCAACACCCGTTGTAACTGTATTGTTCCTTAGTTCGGCTTCCAGCTCGGCCTCGTCATAGACGGCCGCGTAGCGCAAGCCATACATGGCGGCCGCGTGCTCAAAAGTTAAACCGTGCGGAGTCAGAAATAGGTCGGTGAACGGCGGCTCGTGGGCGGCAACCGGAAGCCGGTGGAATATCCCACCGCCATCGTTGTTCACCACGACGAAGGTGATGTTCTGCGGAGCGTGCTGCCGGACAGCCAGGAGGCCGTTCATGTCATGGTAAAAGGTAATATCGCCGAGGATGGCCGTCACGGGCCGTCCCGTGACGGCCGCTATTCCCAACGCCATCGAGACATTGCCGTCAATACCACTTGCTCCCCGATTGCCGAAGAACGTGATCGGTCGCGTCGAAGGTTGGTCAAAGGTATCCACGTGGCGAACGGGCATACTGTTCCCGACGAACACAATTGAATTTTCCGGCATGGAGGCGAGCGTTTGCCTGACGGCCGTTCCGTCGAAGAACGGAGTAGTATCCAGTGCGGAAGAGACATGTTTCCAAGTCCGAGTCTCAAGCTCTTTGAACTGGGTGACCCAATGGCAGTCGGCTTGATGATTGTTCAGGCTTAGGCGATTTTCTGCCAGCGAACACAATGCTGATGGATCGACCTGGATATACCGGCTCGTGAGGTGCAAATCGTCGGCCCATTCGCCGTTTTCGCGAACGTGGATATGGGAGAGAGGCGCGATGCGCCCCAGATACCCGGCGAGGACGGCCGACGTCGGCACCGAGCCGAATCTCAGGATGAGGGTGGGTTGAGCCATTACGTCCGTGACGGAAGAAAGCCATAAATGATACCCGCCGAGGACGAGGCCATTTGCGGTATGGGGGCCATGGCGCAAATTCGACAATGGATCGGCCAGAATCGGGTAGCCGGCGCGCTGGGCGAGTGCCGTGACTGCGGCGGGAAAGTCGCCATCGGGGCACTCCGGCCCGCAGATGATCAGGCCATGCGGATGTCCGGCGATTATGTCTGAAATCTCCGCCACCTGTTGTTCGTCGGGTATGAGGCGACCGCGACTGATATGCGTGTGTGCGCGGGGAATAATCCCGGTTGCATTTGTTATCTGTTCGCTGCTTCCACCGGATGAGGGGCCGGGTTCCAGCGGCTTGCGGAACGGAAAGTTAAGATGCACCGGCCCGTTAACCAGGCCGCCGGCCGTGGCGTAAGCTCTGGCTGCCAATGTGCGCAGATGACGGAGCGTGATGTCGGGGCTGCCGGCGTCGGGTGTCGGCATCTCGACGAACCAGCGCATGTGGTCTCCATACATTTTGATCTGATCGATGGTCTGGTTTGCGCCGCTTCCGCGCAATTCAGCCGGCCGGTCGGCCGTCAATACGAGCAGTGGAATATGAGAGTAGTAGGCTTCGATGACGGCGGGGTGAAAGTTCGCCGCGGCCGTGCCGGATGTGCATAACAATGCGACCGGCTTTCCGATGGCTCTGGCCATACCCAGAGCGAAGAACCCGGCGCTGCGTTCATCCAGGTGACGATAGATGCGAATGGCCGGCTGGTTGGCAAAGGCCAGCGTCAACGGTGTTGAGCGCGAACCCGGAGCGATGCATACCGCGTCAAGGCCATTGCGCGCCAGTTCGTCGACAAAAATCGACATCCAGTGAGTATTCGTGTTCGTGCTTAAATCCATTGAGCACGCTCCTGAACACCAAGCGCGCCCAGCATCGGCCGGAACTTCAGCGCGGTTTCGGCCCACTCCTGATCGGCGTCTGAATCGCCCACAATACCTGCGCCGGCATACAGCCAGGCGCGCGCGTATTGCGAGACGGCCGAGCGAATGGCTACGGCAAACTCTCCATCACCCTGCGCATCGAACCAGCCAATCGGGGCGGCGTACCAGCCCCGCGGCACAGGTTCGAGCGATCGTAAACAGGATAGCGCCGCACCGACCGGAACCCCGCCCATCGCGGGGGTTGGGTGCAGCAGGGAGACCAAGGTCAGGATAGAGGTATCAGGATCGCAGAGCCGGCCACTTATCGGCGTAAAGAGATGCTGGATATTGCTTAGTTTGAGCATGTCCGGCTCCGGCGGGAACCGGAGATCGACCGTTATGTTCTGGAGATTGCCCTTGATCGTGTCCACGACTAACTGATGTTCGTGCCGGTTTTTCTCCGAGGAGATTAGTTGTTGCGCGAGTTCCGCGTCTTCGGGGGGAGATTGCCCGCGAGCGCTGGATCCCGCCAGAGCCATCGTGGTGATGTCACCGGATTTTTTGCGAATGAGCAATTCCGGAGTCGCACCGAAGAAGGCATTGTGAGGAGTCGGCTCAAAGAAGAAACGATAACAGTCACTATAATTTTGATTCAGGTAGGGCAGGGTAGCTGCCGCGTCGATCGGCTGCTCGGTTCTTATCTCGCAAACCCGCGACAAGACCACTTTTTCCAGCTCTCCATTCTGAATTGATTGGGTAGTTCGGTCGATCATCTTCGCCCACGAGCCGGCCGACATCGGATAATTGATGTCCGCCATAGAAATGCTCCGGTCGTCTTGGGGGAGAACAAGCGTCAGCCGCGCGAGCAAGGCGTCCCTCAATCCCCCGTGGCAGCCGGCGATGTTTTCATCCCATGCCACCAGGGCGTTGATTGTCAGAAAACTGCCGTCTGCTATTTGAACGAATTGGTAGTGAGGCAGAACGAACTGGGCGGGATTGAATACAGACCAGGTGTTATCGGGAATAAAGTTATCCTGGAAGGAAAATCCGCCGAAAAGCCGCGGTCGAGCCAGGTGTTGCCGCCAATTATCATTGATGCCGTCCGCCGGCATCCAATCGATGGGCAGAACAATCGCCTGCTCAAACAAGTCACCGGCCTTCCGAGCGATGGCTGAAAAGCGATGGCCAGATAGTGCCGGCGTTTTCTCCGCGTTATCCAGAACCGGGGGAATGTTGATCTCGGCGGCGATACCCAGCCCGGCCAGCGTCATTGGGTTTTCGGCCGAATTGGGTTCTGACCAATAGAACCGCTCCTGCCCATAGCTACCGCGCAAGAACAAGTCAACATCCAATTCAGGAGCGGGAACGAACAAGCTGACCAATCGGTAGGGGTTGATACTTTCCTTGATACGCTCATCCCACGTCAGAATTTCACCGGCGTGTGTGGCATGGTTTTCATTCGGCGGCACGGCGAGAAGGAGTGCGTTCATTGAGGATGATTTGAGGGAACTCTGGTTCATGACAAGACATTCGGCTTGACCGCCGATTCGTATCCAACGCTGCGCAGCAACAACGGCACGAGGCTGCTCATGATGCGGTTAGGTTCCGGCTCACCCGTCGTCACCCAGCGGATAACAACACCATAGATCGCGCCCATCCAGGCGTAAGCGACGACTTCGGTATCAACTTCCTCAATGTCACCAAGCGTGATTGCCTCTTTCAGGTAGCCTTCAATAAGTCGGGCAAAGCGATCGGTAACTTCAGCTCGCTTGCTTTCGAATACATTGCCCAGGCCGACGGCTTGAACCAATAGAATCTTGGCCGGCCGTCGGTAGCGGCCGAAGGTATCGAGAACGGTCTCCAGCGCGACCTGGACACGTTCCATA
>CXWK01011953.1_pt3 | contig 12915 bp, 8 predicted proteins | sample 590851 | NCBI WGS metagenome assembly CXWK01 (sample SAMEA3498364, study PRJEB10139) | wastewater metagenome | biome: wastewater treatment plant; material: activated sludge | place: Denmark | collected 2014-08-01
CGATATTACCTTCTGGGGCAATGTGACGGCGATGCGCGGCTTTGGGCAGGCGGATCGCCGTCAGTACGACACAGCCGCTGATGTGGACTATCTGCCCGGATGTGGTATACTAGCCCGTCGTCAACTTCTGGAGACGGTCGGTCTGCTGGATGTCACCTACTTCGCCTATTACGAAGATGCGGACTGGGCGATGCGGGCCAGGAGGGCCGGCTGGAAGGTGCGTTACGTTCCCTCAGCCCGGATGTGGCATAAAGGCGGCGCCAGCACGGGCGGGTTCTACAATCCCCGTGAAAAGTACCTTTCCGGTGTCAACGCAGTGCGTTTCATGCGTCGCTATGCCCATGCCGGGCAGTGGGCGCTGTACTTGACTTCCCTGGCGGCAGGGATTCCGTGGCTATTTATTCGCGAGAGCGCGCGTGGCCGCAGCGCCGCTGTGCGCGCCAAAATTCGTGGGCTGGTTGATGGATTCTGGCACAAGTCCTAACACACGTTTCACCAAAAATACAATTCAGATCGCCGCGCTGCTCATCATTTTGCTCGCCGTCGGTCTGCGCGCCTATGAACTGAACACTCGTCCCTTCTGGGGCGACGAAGCGTTGACTGGCGACCTGGCCCTACTTGGTCCAGCCTCCGTGCTGCGGACCACGGCGCCATTTTCCCTTGTCCGCCAGGTCGGAGCCGCGATGGGCGGTCAGTTTGTGGCTGGATGGGGTTTTCAGATGCCCCTGCCGCTGTTAGCGTCGTTGAGCGGACTCATCGGCAACCAGGACATGCTCATCCGCCTGCCGTCGTTCGTGGCCGGCGTGCTGGCGGTGGTTGTGGCTTTTTCGCTGGGGCGAAGGCTGCGTGGGCCGGGGGTGGGACTGCTCCTTGCCTTTCTGATTGCCATTTCTGCCTTTCACATTCAGTATTCGCAAGAAGCGCGCTATTACGGCTTGATGTCATTCCTCTCCCTCTTGGGCGCTTACCTCATGACACGCGGGCTTGATGAAAACCACATCGGCGACTTGATCGCGTTCGTTTTTGTCTCCGCGCTGAATGTGTGGAACCATCTCTTCGCCCTCTTCTTCGTGGGACCAATGGTCATCTACGCCGCCGTGATCCTCGGCGCCAGGCTGGTAAGCGCCGCGCGCATGCCGCAGTTCGGCGCATGGCGCGGCCGCGGCAACGGTCGGCGCAAGTCCATACGCAGCCGGCTCCTGGGTTGGCAGCAGGTTCTGGTAAGCTTCGTTCGTCGAATCCCGCCTGCGCACGCTGTTTTCATTGTCAGTGTGGTGGTTTTGGGCCTTCTCACGTTGGAGGTCACCGTGCCAGTCTTACGCGCGGCCACCAGCGGCAGCGCGGGCAGCGCCGTGGCTACCGGTTTTTCCACTGCTGACTCCGCGCGCGGCATCCAAGGCACAGTCCTGCACGGCTTTTCCTTATCACCTGCCTCGCTCGTCAGCCTGTTTGCGGAGTTTGGCAGCGGCCAGGGATGGACATCCTGGGTATACCTGGCCCTGGCGCTCGTAGGTCTGGCGGACCTGATCGTCCGCCGCCGGTGGCAGCAGGCGCTGTTCCTCATGACGTGGTTGTGGCTGCCTCTCATCCTCGTCTCTCTGATCCGCTCCGAGCATTTCTTCGCCGAGAAGTATCTGATTTTTGTACAGCCTGCCTATTTGGCCTTCGTGGCCCTGGGCATCGCGGCCATCGTCAGCCAGGTCTGGGCCAGACCGCAAGTATTCACCTGGCGCGGGCCGCTGCCGGCCTCGGGGCTAGTGGCGGGACTGGCCGTGCTGCTGCTGCTCATCAACACACGCCCCGTCCTCGGCTATTATGGACAGCAGGACCGTGTAGATTGGCGTCGCGTGGTCCGTTACATTCAATCCGACTTACACACGGATGACGCCGTCATTTTTGCCACCACACGCGAGCGCGATTGGGGACCGTTCATCTATTACTTCCGCCAAATGGTCAAGCCCGAGGCGTTTGGCAGCTTTGTGCAGTCCTTCTCCAGCCTATCGGCTATGCAGTTGCAGCCGGTGTTTGACACGCACCGACGCGTGTGGATTGTGGATCAAGCCAGCAACGGCGGTTTCAGGGAAATCGGCGCATTTTTCCCCGACATCAGACCGACCAATGTGGGGGGCGCGCAGGTCTTCTTGATCGAAACCTCGCCCATCCTCAGCAGCCGGACGCCATTCGTATGGCCGGCAGGCAGCACCGAACTGCACACAGAACGCGCGGCGCTCACCAATCGCAACCTGATCATTGGCGTCACGACGTACGATGCGCCCGTATCCCAACGCTTCAACGTCTACATCAACGGTCAGGACCAGGGCGGTTTCGATCCGGCTGGCGTCCAAGCGCCAGACTTTGTACAAATGCCCTTCACGGGCACGTATGTATCCAAGATAGACATCATCGCGCCGCAAGCGCCCACGGCGCCGCTCAGCGGCACGTTGACGCTGGCCTACGCTGTGGCGCTGCCGAAAGAAAACGGTAAGCGCATCGAAGCAGAGGACTTTCCCACCGAGAACGGTTTTGTCTTCGATCAGGCAGATGCCAGCGGCGGCTTTTTCGTGCGGCCGCAAGGGTTCGGCACGGTCGCGCAGATCGCCTTATGGACGAGTCAACCGGGTGATTATCTGCTCACGCTGTATGGCCGCATGAACGCGCGCATTGGCGCGCCAAGATGGACAGTCGTGCTGGATCGGCAGCCAATCGGCGCACTGAACACCCCGGTCAACCAGGGTTGGCAGCCAGTGGCCGTGCCCATTAGTTTGGATCGTCCAGGGATGCACACCCTCACCCTCGGCGTCACCGCCAGCGCCTACGTGGAGTCCGCCTATGCGGACCTCGACTATGTCACGCTGGAAGAGCGGCAGAATTGGGTCTACCGGGGCAACACGCAAATCAGCCTGGGCGAGGTGAAGGAGCCTCTGCCCGATGTGCCCATTGACGCAACCACGACCCTGACCGCGTGCGTCACCGCAACCGGTGCGGATGGGCGCTGGATCAACGGCGAGCCGGTCACCTTCACGGTGACTGTGGAGAACGCAGCCGATTATGCCCTCGGCCTGGTTACTTCCAGCCAGAACATCACGCGGCCACTGCAAGTGACCGTGGATGACCGCTTCCTGGGCCAGATCAACCCGACAAGCAGCAGCGCGCAGCGCGATTATCTGCTTATCAGGCTGAGCCGGGGTGAACACGAAATCTTGCTGACGCCCCCGGTGCAGACGCAGCCCCGCCAGTTATGTCTGCAAGAGATGAACTTACAGCTCGTCTACGTGCAATCGGACGCGGCGGATGTGCGGGTGGACGCGAACCCGTTTGTGATCGGCGCGAATGCGCGCCTGCAGCGGATGAGCGATCGCCCGGCGGCGGTGGGCGCGGGCACAGGCACGGTCATCCAAGCCGGATTGTGGTTCAGCCGAACCGGCAACTTCACACTCAATGTGGATGGCCTACATGATCGCCCTGGCCCGGTGCAGATTCAGGCCGACCTGGATGGCAAACCGCTCGAGGAGACCCTCGACTATGCCCGCAATGATTACACCTGGACCATTCGTTCAGTGCGTTTGCCGGTGGACGCCGTCGGCTTCCACAGCCTGCGCCTCAATTTCACCAATGACCTTTATGATGCAGCCCTGGTGGCCAACAAAGAAGATGGCGACCGTAACGCGGCCATTGATTTCTTCACCATCTCAACCGTCTCGCCCCCAGTGATTGCCATTGGCAACCGCGCCACCTTCGAGACAGCCAACGAAACGGCGATGATGCCCCCCGGTACGGCCGTGACAGAAATCGGGGGCGTGCGTGCGATCATGCGGCCGGCCGCCGGGCCTGTGTTTAGTATGGATCTCAACTTTGCGACCGCAGGCGGTTACCAGATGACGGTGCGGGCGCAAAATGATCAACCAGGCCCTGTCCAACTTGACGTTTTGCTCGACGGCGAACGCATTCAGACGTTGAGCTTCGACGCGAACGACGGCAGTTGGAGCGAGCAGACGTTCTACTTTGCCCTGGGCCTGCCTGGTTTCCACAGCCTGGTGCTCAATTTCGTTGCGGACCTCTATGATCAGAAACTGGTTGACGCCGGTCTGGATGGCGACCGCAATGCCGTGGTGGAACGGGTCGGCCTGACTAAGATTCCCGCGGCCATCAGCCGCGACGATGCGCTGATAGATCTCAATTTCGACGACTTGCTCAGCGCGGATGCCGCGAATCCACCGCGCCTTGAGCGCGTGGACGGAGACTTCGCGTTCGTCTTTGCGCCAGGCGCCGAATTGTCGTTTCCAATCGTTTTCCTTTCCGATGGCAACTATGTGCTCGAATTTGGCGGGCGCAGCGTGCGCCTGGGTAATGTCCTGGCGCTTGAAATGGATGGCGTCCTGCTCGATAACCTGACTTTCGATTTACAAACCGCGTCCCGTTTCGTTGGTCTTCAGCACGACGCGGGGACGGCTATGCTGCGCCTGCGCAACACGAGTAATCGCGACCTGTACCTGCACACGATGCGCCTCTACGGCAACGTCCTCTCCACCTATCCCGACGCAGTCTGGACGCCCGATCAAGGCGGCCTTAACACGGGCGCCGAGATCGTGCAAGAAGGCGACCGCCGTGCGGCCATGCGCGCCGGCATTGGCCCCATCGTCACGCTCAACGTACTGTTGCCCCGGCCGGGCGTCTATCGCCTGGCGGTCGAAGGCCAGAATGATCGGCCCGGCCCAGTCATCTTGGATGTGCTGCTCAACAACAAACAGCGCGGCCAAATGATCTTCAACGCTGACGACGGCAGTTGGGAAACGCGCATCCTGCAGATTGTAACGGATCGCGCAGGCATCCAGCCGTTGACATTGGTTTTCAATAATGATATTTACCTGAAAGACGTGGTTGATAAGGGCGGCGATGGCGATCGCAACGCCCTGATTGACCGCATCCAAGTTCTTCCGCTGACTGCTGATCGCTGATTGGAGAATAGATACGTTATGAGCTTTTGGCCCAATCGCCGCGTCCTGGTGACCGGCGGTTCTGGATTCCTGGGTTCGGTCATCGTTCGTCAGCTGCACGCGCTGAACGCTGCAGCCGTCTTTGTGCCGCGCAGTCATGAGTACGACCTGCGCCAACTGGAGAAGGTGCAGCAGGCCTTGCGCGACGCGCGCCCCGATATCATCATTCACCTGGCAGCCCGCGTCGGCGGCATCGGCGCCAACCGGGAGCATCCGGCTGAGTTCTTCTATGATAACCTGATGATGGGCGCCCAGCTCATGCATGAAGCGTGGCGAGCCGGCGTTGAAAAGCTGGTCGCCATCGGCACCGTCTGCGCCTACCCCAAATTCACGCCGGTGCCGTTCCACGAGGATGACCTGTGGGCAGGCTATCCCGAAGAGACCAACGCGCCCTACGGTCTGGCCAAGAAGATGCTGCTTGTACAATCGCAAGCCTATCGCGATCAATACGGCTTCAACTCTATCTTCCTGCTGCCCGTTAACCTTTACGGCCCAGGCGACAACTTCGATCTGGAGACTTCGCACGTCATCCCTGCGCTCATTCGCAAGTGCATCGAGGCGCAGGCGCGCGGCGATGATCACATCATGGTGTGGGGGGACGGATCGCCCACGCGCGAGTTCCTCTATGTGGATGACGCGGCGCACGGCATTCTGTNNGGCGATGGAGATCAGCATCCGCGACCTGGTGCACTTGATCGCCGAAACCGTGGGGTTCACGGGCGACATCCGCTGGGACGCGTCCAAGCCGAACGGGCAGCCGCGACGCAAACTGGATACGCAGCGCGCGGAGCAGCAGTTCGGTTTCCGCGCCCAAACGTCGTTTGCCGATGGATTGCAGCGCACCGTAGCCTGGTATCGCCAGCATCGTTAAAAAGAGCCGGAGCACCTTCTAGCCGTGTCTGCAACCACTAACCCACATATGACGCGCATGGTGCGCAACTCGCTCTTCAGCGTGATGCGCTTTGTGGTGCTGCTGCCGCTGCCGCTGCTCGTGGTTCCGTTCATGCTGGGCCGGTTAGGCGATGAGCGTTTCGGCGTGTGGGCGATCGTGGCGCTGTTCACGTCTTACACACAGCTGGCCGATTTTGGCATGGGCCTGGCATTGACGAAGTATGTGGCCGAATACGCCGCGCAGAAGCAGTGGCAACGCCTGGATATGGCGCTAAACACTGTCTTCTTTTTCTATCTCTTGGTTGGGCTAGTTCTCGCCGCCGTGATTCTGCTCAGCCGCCACGCTCTGGCTGGCTTCGTCCCCCATGCCTCTCCGGCCTTGGTGCAGGAGATCGCGACGGTCATCGGCATTACGGCCATCACCTTTGCCGTGAACCTGACCATGGGCGCGTTCAACTCGGCCTTGCAGGGCTTGCAGCGCATGGACATGACCAACCTGACCTCGCTGGGAAGCGGGATTGGCCTCTACCTCGGCATTGTCATCGTGCTGGCGCTGGGCGGCGGTCTGATTGGCATCGCCATCCTCAGTCTGGTGCTGGCGCTGGCCGCCGGTAGCCTGAATGGCGTCATGACGCGACGGCTGGCGCCCCATTTTCGCCTGCGCTGGCGCGCCTTCGATGCGGGTTACCTGCGCTCTGTGCTCAGCTACAGCCTGAACATCCAGGGCGGCGCCCTGACGGAGCTTTTGTTCGACCCGCTGAGTAAGCTGGTCATTACCCGCTTCTTGGGCGTGGCGCTGGTAACGCAGTACGAAGTGGGTCAGCGCCTGATCACGCAGCTGCGCGGCCTGTTCGCCGTCGCTTTTCTCCCCCTCTTTCCCGGCGTCTCACACCTGCACGCTGAGCGAGAGCAGCAGGCGGTGCGGATGGTTTATCAACGCAGCTCGCGCTATGTCTATTTACTCGGCTGGCCGGCCTACCTGCTGCTGATCATCACCGCGCCCTGGCTGTTGAGCGCCTGGCTGGGGCCAGGCTACCAGCAGGCTGCATTTGTGATGCGGCTGATGACCTGCGGCTGGTTCATCAGCCTTGTGGCCTTTCCGCCCTACATGATTCTGCAGGCCCTGGGCCAAGCGCACCTCTGTTTGCGCGCCCATGTGGTGCAGGGACTCACGAACCTCACCCTGGCGCTGCTTCTGGTTGGCTCCTTCGGCTTCAATGGGGTGACGTTGGCCGCGTTCACAGCCTTGACCATTGGCTCGATCTTGGTCATGATTGCGTTTGCGCAGACGCTCGAGCTCTCCATCGGCGCGTTGGTGCGCCTGGCGCCGTGGCGCGCCATAGGTACGGCTCTACTCAGCGGCGCGGGTCTATATGTCGCGCTGCTGCGACTGCCGCATATCACGCTGTTGACGCTGACCGCGCTCGCCGCGGGCTACGCTGTGCTCTATGCTGGACTTTTGCTTGCACAGGGTATTGTGAGCCAGGCCGACCGCCAGCTCATCCGCACCCTGATGCCGGCGCGCAGGGGAGCTTAGATGCTGCACACTGCGGCGAATCAGCCCGCCCTACGTTATGGTAAGCGGCTTCCACAGCTCGGGCTGCTGATTGCACTGACGTTGATCCTGGTCAGTCGAGGGCCATCCATCGCCGGCCAGCAGAAGCAGACAGCGTGCGCGCGCCAGGGGCGAGACATTCTCTATCGCTTGCTGCAAGCGCCCAGTCAGCTGGCGTGGCTGGACGACGCCGCGGCGCAGATCAACCCGATGTGTGCGACGGTGGCGGCCCCGCAGCCCCTGCTGTCCAACGTCTTTTTTCAGGTCGGCAATCACGCCTGGCTGGCGCAAGCGTGGGCCAAAGCCGCAACCGCCTATCGCGCAGCCATTGCGCGTGATCCTGGCCAGGCCATGCCGCGGCGCCGTTTGGCGGAGATCTTGCTCTACCGCGATCAACAGCCAGCCGCCGCGTTGGCGCAGCTGCAGCAAGCGCAGATGCTGGCGCCGCGGGAAAGCTACACGTACCTTGTCATGGCGCATGCCTACCTGGCGCTGCATGACCCTGAGCAGGGTTTGCGGGCGGCCAATCAGGCATTGGCCGTCACGCAAACCGCCTATGGCTTCATGGTGCAAGGCCAGATGCTGGCCGCGCTGGCGCGCTGGCCCGAAGCCGTCGCCAGCTTGCGCGCCAGCATTGCGCTGGATGACAGAACGGCTGGGACCTACCTGCTGCTGGGCAATGCCCTGCAGGCCAATGGAGAGCCGGACGCAGCACGCGCGGCCTGGGCCGAAGCCCAACGTCGCGACCCGTCCATCAGCGCGCCAACGCCAGCGCCCTCCCGACCGTAGCGCCGTGCGTCGAGTTTCGATCACGCAAACATCAATCGGTTCAGAGTAAGGAAATGTCGTCGAATGGCAAATCTACTGCGCACCTTTGACAGCGGCAGCCGCAAGAACAGAGAGAACCTCTGGATCCTCCTGGGGGTGCTTCTCATCGGCGCACTGCTGGCTATACCGCTTGGCAGCAGCGCCACCACAGCCCTGGCGTTGATCGTCCTCGGTGCGGCCGCCGCGATCTACCTGATCTTGCCCTTGCGGTGGCAGATGTGGACCATCGTCGCCATTGCCGTCTACTTTCAGCCGTTGGAGGCGCTGCAGCTCCCCATTTCGCAGTCGAACGTGCACCTGCTCGACCTCTTTGTCGCCATGACGTTAATGGGGTGGCTGGCGCGTTGGGCTTTGCAGCTCCATACCTTTCACCTGACGCAGCGTTCTGGCTACCTGCTGCTCGGCATCCTGGCCATCCTACTGTTCCCTGCGCTGGTTGGTCTGCTGAAGGGAAACCTCCTGATCACCATTCTGCGTGACATGCGCGTGCCGTTCTACTACATCGCGCTCTCCTTGTTGGTGGTCAGCAGTGTGCGCACGCGTGACGACCTTTTCCTGACGCTGCGCGGCATTATCCTGGTGGTTCTGCCTGCACTGATCTATTACTTCGTGAGTTGGGCGCTGCGCATTCCCACGGCCGAGGGAGCATCTACCGTCGTGCTGAGCACTGGCCGCTTTCTGCGCTACGGCTTGGTCACAAGCTGGGAGTACATTTTGTTTTGCTGGCTCATGGGCATTGCCTTTTTCCTCACGGGCGAAGTGAAACCCAGTGGGCGACCGTGGCTGGCTCTTCTTACTCTGGGCTGCACCCTGGCCTTGATGGCGCTCTTGGTGCGCGGCATCTACCTGGGTATGATCAGCGGCGTGCTGACGATTGGGCTGTTTAGCCATTGGCTGCGCAAACCGCAGCGTGTACTCAGTGCTGGGCTGATCATCCTTGTCCTGGGTGGCCTGCTCGTGGTGGCTGATGCGGCCGCCGGCACAGGCCTGATTCGTGCGGTCAGCGAACGCGCGGCCTCCATCGTTGACCCCAGCGCCTCAACTTCCAGCTCGGCCGCGAACCGCGAGACGCGCCTGGAAACCACACGCTTCATTAACAACGCGGCCCGCGGCGCGTCCAATCCGTTCATTGGCGCCGGTTATGGCGATCGCGGCAGCTTCGCCTATTCGCGTGCCAGTGAACTGCAGGCGCTCTTCCGTCACAGCGCCTACAGCTGGCTGTTTTATCGCATCGGACTTGTGCAAGGCATCCTCATCTTGCTCTTGTTCGGCGTCGTTGCCCTGCGCGCCGGCCGCCTGGTTTGGCGCATGGAAAATAGCCTGCTGCGCGGCGCCATCGTAACCATCCTGGCCGCTTTCATTGCCAACTTCTTTGTCGGCCTGGGAAACAACACCATCTTCGATTTCTTTGGCGCATTCTCCGTACAAGTCGTCGTCGCACTGGCGCTGCTGCTCAAACTCGATCTACTCCTGGAACCGCACTAGGGAGGTAAGCGCGTGCCGTTGCCGTTGGTCTCCATCGTCACCCCCAGCCTGAACAGCGCGACGTGGATCAGAGCCACGATCGAAAGCGTACTGGCTCAGGACTATCCGCGCCTGGAATTCATTGTCATGGATGGCGGTTCCACGGATGAGACGCACGACATCCTGCGCACCTTCGCCGACCGCCTGACCTGGTATGCTGAGCCTGACAGCGGCATCTCTCAGGCTGTCAATCGAGGTTGGGCGCGCAGCCGCGGCGAGATCCTGGCCTGGATTGGCAGCGACGATCTGTATCGGCCCGGCGCAGTTACTGCGGCCGTGGCAGCCTTGATGGCGCAGCCCGCGACAACCGCCGTCTACGGCGATTGCGACGTGATTGACGCGCAAGGCCGCGTGGCAGGGCGCGTGCCCACTGGCCCCTTCGATCGCGGACGCATCCTGGGCTGGAATTACCTGGCGCAGCCGGCGGTCTTCATGCGTCGGACTGCGCTGGCGCGCGCCGGCTGGCTGGATGAAAGTCTGCTCAACGTGATGGACCACGACCTCTGGATCAAGCTGGCGCGCCAGGGCGACATGGCTTATGTGCCGATGACCTGGGCCGCGGTGCGCGTGCATAGCCAGACCGTGACCAATCGCCAAGTACGCCGCGCCGGCGAAGAAACCATCCGCGTCGTGACGCGCGCGGTCAACGATCCTGCGCTGCCAGCCGCATGGCAGCCGCTGCGCATGCACGCCCTGGGTGAGGCCTATCTGCGCGCGGGCATGTGTTTCTACGCTGCATCAGATTTGCCCCCGGCGCGCACCTATCTACGGCAGGCTCTGCGCTGCGCGCCAGGGCTGGCCCTGGATGGCCGTTTTGTTTGCACCTGGTTCTCGTCATGGCTGGGCGCGCGCCTGATTGCGCGGCTGCGCAGTTGGCGACGCGCGCCGCATCGAGGCGGCGTAGAGCGCAGGAGCGAAGCCTGGTCCATGGCGCCCTACCGCATCGTCCACATCATCAAGAACCTGCCCTTCGACGGCGGCACGACGCAGTATCTCTACCAACTGCTGTCGTCACTCGATCGGGCCGTGTTTGCACCCGAAATCCTGGTCATCGAGGCGGATGCGCCCGGCCGCAGTTTCGCCGACGCGTTCCGGGCGTTGAACATTCCAGTCACCTATCAACCAACGCACAGTAACCTGGATTGGCGCGCCTTGCGTTCGATCACTGAATGGCTTGACAGCCGCCATGCGGACCTGGTGCAGACGCACCTGGCGCGTGCGCATATTTATGGCGGAATCGCGGCCTGGCGATTGGGCCTACCCACCATCATGACCGAGCATGGCATCGTGCGCAATACCAGCCTGGCGGTGCGCTTGTGGGACAACATCTACGGCCGCACGGCGGCCCGCATCGTGTGTAATTCCCAGGCAACCTGCCGCCAGGTCGCGCGCGACATGCCGCTGCTGCCCCGCTCAAAACTTGCGGTCATCTATCCTGGCGTCAGCGACCATCCAGCGAACCAAGACCAGGCATCCCCCCTCGCCAGGACAGCTCTTGGGCTGTGCGATGACGACCGGCTGCTGGGCTATGTCGGGACCTTCATGCCGGTGCGCTGTCACGACATCCTCCTGCAAGCTTTTGCACACGTCCGCCAAACGGAACCCCATGCCCGGCTCCTGCTCATCGGCGACGGGCCGCTGCAAGATCATATCCGCAAGCTGATCATCCGCCTGGGCTTGGAGAAATCGGTGCTGGTCTGGAGTGCGCGTGACGACATTCGCCAAATCCTACGGCTGCTCGATGGTTATGTCAATCCTTCCAATGCAGAGGCCTTTGGCATTGCCACCGTGGAGGCGATGCTGGCTGGCCTGCCCATCGTGGTCACCGATGGCGGCGCGCTGCCGGAGTTGATCGAACACGAAGTGAAGCGGCCTGGTGACGCCGGCCAACGATGTCGTGGGTTTGGCGGCGGCGCTGCACCGCCTGTTATCGCCAGAAGCCCAGATGCAGCAGTGGGGTCAGGCTGCGCGCCAGCGCGCGTTGCAGCAGTTTGGGCCTGCCGCCTTCGCGCAGCAGTTTGCCGCCCTCTATCGAGTCATCCTGGAGCCAACGACCGCAGAATCGCAGCAAGCAGCGCTGGTCAGCATGGCGCCCGCGCTGACGGGGCGGAAGCCCGCGCGGGCTGGCCGCCAGTCCAAACCCAAGCTGTTGGTGGCCGGGCCTACGCCACCGCCCTTTGCCGGCGTGGAGACATTTACGCAGACGGTTGTGACTTCACCGCTCATGCAGCAGCGATTTGCGCTCTCGTTTTGCAACATGCAAAAACCGATCACCAACGAAGAACGCGGGCGCCTGGGATTTGTCAACATACGTTACAACCTGCGGCACCTGCGTCAAGTGTGGGGCATGAGCCGGCGGCTGCGCCCTGACCTGGCCTATCTCCCGTTGAGTCAAAACCGCACCGGTTTCTTTCGCGACTCCATGCTGCTCTGGATGTGCCGCCCGTTTATGCGACGCGTTGTCTTCCAGGTACACGGCGGATCGTTCGATGAATTCTACCGCAGTCAACCGGCCTGGTTTCGTGCATACACGCGCCTCGTTTTTCGTCGGGCGGATGCTTTCCTGATTGGCGGTGAACGTCTCAAGCGGCAGTTTGGCAAGCTCGTGGCGCCGCAGAAATTCCACGTCGCCGCCTATGGCGTTTACACTGTCTATCCACGACGCAGTCGGCTGCCAGAAGACGACAGGCGGGAAATCCGTATCCTGTTCATGGGGCACATCTCGTTTGCCAAAGGCGCGGTTGACCTGGTGCGCGCAATGCCTTTGGTGCTGCCCCATGTCAAGGTGCGCCTGCGCCTGCAAATGGCGGGCGAGTTCATCAGTACAGAGCGCAACATCACCTTCATTCCCGAACATGACAATGCGCCGGGGGCCATCCAGCAGACGATCCACCAGCATCACCTGGAAGAAGTTGTGACGTTCCTGGGTGTGATCAGGGATGAGCAAAAGTTGCAAACCCTGGTAGATTCTGATATTTTTGTACTGCCTTCCTACACCGAAGCCATTGGATTATCTGTGATGGAGGCCATGGCCGCGCAGCTGCCCGTGATCGTCACGCCGGCGGGCGCGCTGCCTGATATGTTGACCGCCGAAACACACTGTCTCTTTGTGCAGCCTGGCGA
>CXWK01007836.1_pt1 | contig 12910 bp, 26 predicted proteins | sample 590851 | NCBI WGS metagenome assembly CXWK01 (sample SAMEA3498364, study PRJEB10139) | wastewater metagenome | biome: wastewater treatment plant; material: activated sludge | place: Denmark | collected 2014-08-01
TTTTTCAGAGGAGAACACATGAAAACAGATAAAAATCGAAAAACCGTCTCAATGACGAAATCTGAATACGCTGCTTATTGCGAAGGTATTTCAGATAAAAAATGGGGTGAAATTATTCAAAAACACTACGTTTTAAACACTGAGAACTATAAAGTGGTTTTTAAAAACGGATTCAGTTCTGGAATTAAAGCAGGTTTTGAATTAATTCGACAAATTGAGAGTGGGGAAATCTCAATCGAGGAGAAATCATGAGCGCACTAACAATCCTCTGGAAAAACCCCGCCGATAAACCCAAATCCGCAGAAGCGCAAGTCCAAATTGCAATTCAATTGACCTATGCTGAAGAAATCCGACGACTCAAGCATGACCTCGCAGAAGCACGACACGAGCTATCCCTAATCAGACATCAATTCACCAAAGATCGTCTCACCTTGAGCCGTTTAGAAGCAAAATGCCACAAATTTACAACCTAATCCTCACCCGCTACGAGAATCTAACCATGACTCTCAGGCACAGCCGGGAAATCGACGACACTTACGCACTATTCCATTATCACTACGAAAAATGCGTCAAGTTTCAGGAACAAGAAGTTCCCGAAGCGGGTGTTTTCACTTGGATCTTCACCTATTCCGAGAATCCGCTGACATTTGAAGTCCTGACCTTCAGCAAAAAGCCTTGAACAATTAAATTCAAGGGCATCAACTGAACCCACGGGGAGAACGGCTTAATGAAAAAAGCTATCTATGGTCGCTATTTGCTCAAAGAAGACCATCAATCAAAATCAAAAACCAAAAAAATCATGGACGGTTACTTTCAAAAGGATTCTTTAATTCTTCCTGAAACGTACAACGAAGAAATTTGCCAGGGTTGCGGTTTTAGAAACCTGAGAACGTGCAAAACAGAAAACTATTTTGGTCAGAAGTTTTGCAAGCCTTGTGTTGACGATTGGGTGGGACACTTTATTGACTCAAACACCGGACTTCGTAAAGCATGACCTACACACCGGACACCATAATTACAATTCAGCTTGGGTTTATGTTGACCATGTTTGGTTCGTTCGGTCTCGTCATTTACAAATACGCAGAACTGAAATTCACTTTGGAACACCTAAAAGAGTACACCGCAAAAACAGAAAAAGATCTCAAAGCGGCTCACAACAAAATCAGAGTATTAGAGTTAAATGGCAAGAATTAAGGGACCGTCAACAAACGAAGTCCTGAGAATTCGGAACAAGTCGGGCCGGTTCACGAAATTTAAATCTGACCGTGATTTATTTTTCTACTACTACAACACCAAAACCAAAAAATCCCGACCGATTTTCAAAGACAAAAAGAAAAACGCACAACCAAGGCGACTCACTTCGAGACAATTAAAGTTCATTACAGCTCAAAGAAGATCCCGTTTCCAGTCGAGAACACTTAACTCAACAACATTTAAAATTAATTCGAAGTCTTACATTATCCATCAAGTCGCAAAACACAGTCCGCAGATTATGAAAATGTTGAAGCCTTACCAAAAGAAGCAAAAAATTACTTACGTTTATGCGGATGTGAAAGTTTCAGACGGATCAATGACACGTTCACCGATGCTTGCGATTGGGAAGACTTGGAATCGGGACGAAATTACGAAGGGAATTGCAGTTGATTTGATTATTAATCAGCTTCAAGCAGCCAATTATCGGATGAGCCCAAAGGCCAACGATAAATATCAGGGAAAAAAACACACGAGGAGCGCAGTTGTCACAGTGGCAGTTGCAGAATTTGAATGAAAACCTGGACGTTCGACACAGAAGACGACTCAAAAGGAAACGTTTACATAATCAATTTTTACGACGGGAAAGACCATGCAACATTCACACACAAAGAAATCAAAAAACCATGCTCCAAAAGAGAAAAAACCAGACTCTTGCAAAACAAAGCTCTCAGATTTCTCGAAAATGTCGAAGGTCACAGCCACACAATATGGTCAGTCAATCTCGGATATGACCTTAACAACCTATTCGGCCAACATTTATACTTGCCAAAAATTAACTATGTGGGTTCTCGCACTATATCAGCATCTATCCTTGGAACCGGAATCAGATTTCACGATACACTCAACCATTGGAAAATTGGTGTCAAAGAAATGGGAGACCGAATTGGTTTAAAAAAACTCGAAACCACAGACTTCGACAACGTAGAATATTGTCAGCGCGACTCCGAAATTGCTTACCGATACATTGAGAAGGTGCAAAAAACCTATGACGAAATTGGATGTAAACTTAAAGCCACCATTGGATCAACGGCTCTTAATTTCTTCGAATCAAAGTTTTTCCCAAAACAAAAGAAGCGAATCCTTACAAAAGACGAACTTCGCTTTTTACACGAGGGATATTATGGGGGTCGAACCGAAATATTCCATAATGCGCCGGTCAGAGGTAAAATTTGGTATCATGATTTTAATTCTCTATATCCTGACGTTTCTAGAGGTGTGTTCCCGATAATTAGAAGGGATGCGATTCACTTCACAAAGCACCCGGATCTAAACCTGGAAGGTGCAGTTGACGTGACGATCACTGCACCAAATCAGGACATTCCATATTTACCAACAAGATCAGAAAACGGTGGTTTGATATTCCCGCAAGGGACATTTCGTGGGACTTACACCTATTTCGAAATCAGAGAAGCAATCAAAAGAAACTACAAACTGAACAAAATTCACAAAGCTTTGGAATTTTCAGCCGGGACGTTCAGACCGTTCAAAGAATTTATGGAATTCAATTATCAGCGACGATTAGAACTTCAAAACGAAGATCCTATCGGCGCACAAGCTTGCAAAGATTTGATGAATAATCTTTACGGGAAATGGGGTCAGGGGAACGAACACGAAGAATTAATTCCCCACGGTGGAAAAATAAAACCCGGACAACTAATAATGGGTCCACTAGTCCTAGAAAAAATCGAAGGGGAATACCCGCTTCATTCAAATAAAATCTGGTCAATGTACACGACGGCTTACGGGAGACACAAAACCCACGGAATTCTCGAAAAAGTACCAAAAAAAGGTGGTCTCCTAATTGCCACAGATACCGATTCCATAATTTACGAAGCAAAAACCTGCTTGTTCCCAGAATCTCACGAATTAGGTGGTTTAAAACTAGAAATTCCCAAAGACAAAAAGCAGCCAATTAAATTTCCCAACGGTCAAATCAAAAAGTATTGGGATTACGCACATTGGAAGCTTCCGAAGCTGTACCGGCTGGACAACGATTACAAGGCCAAGGGAATTCCCAAGAAGGACGGGAAGCAGAAGGAATTCTTTGAGACCGGGAAAGCCAAATTTCGGAAACCATTAAAACTTAGGGAAGTATTACGACGCAATTTATCAAAAAAGCGAAAAAGAAAGTTAATTCCGAATTTTTGGATTGAAGTCGAGAAGCAGTCGAATAAGGTTTACGACAAGCGAATTGTATTAAAAACGGGTGACACGCAACCATTAACCATAACGAGGAGAACGAAATGGAAACAACAAAAGAGACAAAATCGACCAGACCTACTTTCCAGCGAAAGCGAAGAGTAGGATTTGATTTATTAACATTGGGTATCGGTGAAACGGTATTCGCCAAAATTACCAAATTTGGAACCCACAATTCCAAGCAGCACGGGGAAATTGATTATTTCGATTTGATTAACCTAAATACGGGTGCTGAACAGCGTATGTGGGTTGACGGTGGTCTTCGCGGGGCTTTGACGAGCCTTGGGGAACCAAAGGACGTTGTAGGGATGAGTTTCGAAATCATGCGAAATCCCAAAGTCGCTGCAATGGTCGAAATCGACGGAAAGCTGCAAGAAAAAGATGTAAACAGCTATTCTGTATGGGAGATTTCCCACTGATTTATTGCTGTTTTTAGAATTATTCGTCACCCGTGGCCATGGGAAATAACTCCCATGGCTTTTTTATTTGGTGGTTTATGCCAGAATTCGCAAAAAACGGTACTAAGTACCTAATAATAGATCACAACCGGGGAATTCAACTGGAATTAACCAGAGAAGAATTGAAAACGATTACTCGCCACGGAATTGTCGAATTAAATATAATCGACGCAATTATCAATACCGGGGAATCAGTTTTTGACAAAGACATTAAATTTCGAAACCATGTAATTGAGAAATGGGGAATTGACCTCATTTCAAATATGAGGAGAAATTATGTCAGAAACACCACCAAAACCAAATGACCAAAAAGAAAACCTATTTCCAAAAGAATTGCCGAAATCGGAGCCCGCACCTGAACCAAAGTCTAATAAGGAAGAATTGTCACTTCTTCGCACAAAATTAACAGACCTCGAATCATCAATCTCAGAAATCAAAGATTTCCTAATTCCCAAAGTTGATCCGCCACAACCAAAATCGGAAGAAAAACCCTGGCAGCCGTGGGACCTGGACCTGTGAACGATTATCAACGTGGGGTGATTGCGGGGCTTTCAATGGCCTATTTGGTGGTCTGTATTCAACAATTAAAATCCGTTGAAAAAACCCACCAATTTATTGAAATCGAAATCCCGAAAAAGAAATGGTGGCAATTGTGGTAAGAAAATTAATTTTAACTGGTTATTTAGTGATTACGATTTGTGGCGCGATTTGGGCTGTGGGATTAACTCACCAATTCCACCAAAATAATTACAAGTTACCAATGTGCGAGGTGAAAAAATGATTCCGACTCCTGACAATATGACTCCTGAACAAGAAGCTTTTTTTGAAGCGCAGAAAAAAGAAGCAATTAGGCACGTCGAAGTTCAAATGCAGTACTGTTTGGACATTGGTGGTGAAGGATTTAAAGAATTCTTCTCAACACTTCCAAGCGCAAACGTTCAGAAATTGGTGGGCGAAGCCTGGATCAGACTTGTCACCGAATTCAAAATGCCCGAAGTCCCTGCCCGACCGATTTCTAGACTTATAGATCGGTCATTTATCAATGGTTGTTACACCGCTTGGAGAGCCTCAAATGGAAAAAATTGAAGAAATAAAAGAAGCGGCAAAAGAAGCCGACAAATCGACCGGCGGGTTTATGGAACCGGGAACGAAGGTCAAGGGAAAGCCTGGCAGGAAACCGGGTCAGAAAAACAAAAAAACTGACTCTGAACCGACGCAGCCAAAACCCGCTCCTGAACAACCGCAAGGTCCACCAACAAGCGAACTGTTAAAGCCTGGACTGTCCCTGATTTCGGAAGGTGCAGCCCGTTGGTGTAAGCATAAAGACGCGCAGATGACTCCGCAAGAATTGGACATGGGTGCGCAGCTTCTCGGTCAATTGATGGATAAATATGCACCGAATGCTTTGACCAAATATGGTCTCGAAATCACTTGCGCGGTGGTATTTGCGGGGTATGGTATTAGGGTCCTTAAAATTAAGCGGGCGATGGTTGAATTTGAGAAGAATCAACCACCGCCTTCCCCACCACAATCGGCGCAGAATATGCCCGAAGCGAATGAACCCAGACAATTCCGAGGACCTGAAATTGTTAATTAATATTTTCGGCAAACGTGGATCAGGAAAAACAACTTTAATTCGGGAGAATTTAAATTCATTTCCGGGTCCCGTTGCCGTTGTAGATATTTTGGGGAATTTCGACATTAAGGACGAAAATGAACAATCAGAAACGTATGGGGAGCCGATTTACCCTGTCACTGGACAAACGTCTGAATTTATTGAATGGCTTGAAGAATGGCACAAAAACCCCGATGAGCAAAATAAGGTTTTCGTGCTTATGCCTGGGAATCCCGACGTTGCTCTTGATTACGTTTCTGCTTCCCTTTGGGAATTAAAAGGTGGGACACTTGTACTTGATGAAGCTGACGGTTTTTCGATTGCTAACGCTCCTTGTTTCGATTCTCTTGTTCGCTACGGTCGAAACCGTGGCGTCCACCTCATTACTGGGTGTCGTAGGCCAGCCGAATTATCAAGAAATATCACAGCCGGGGCGAACCGGATTCTTGTTTTGCGCACCCAAGAACCAAGGGACATTGAATACTTCGAAAAAACTTTACTTGGGGACCGAGCAAGCAGCTTGGCGAGCATCCCGGAATTCAACGGTTTGCTACTGGATTATGACAAGAACCAAATTTCACAGTTTGAATTCAACCAAGAAGGGGAAATTTCTATAAAGGAAACTTCCCCTTTTTGATTTTTAACAACGTTTTTCCAAGGAAAGGGAAAAAACTATGAAAGGTCTACTAATGTCTGCGGCTTTCACCATGGTGGTGATGGCTGTCGTGTACCGAGTTGAGCCGATTCGCAAAGTCGTGTTGGGAGCGTAACCAATGTCGATCAGAGAACGTCAACTAGTCTCGATGAGTTATTCAAGCGGAAACTCATCAAGACAACAACTACCGAGGGATGCGGTTTATCATCTACTTCGCTTCGCTTGTAACGCTGGAACGTTCGTAACGGTCCAAGGTGCAATGGGGACGGGTCCCGCTTTAATTCCCGGCTTCCCTTTCACTTTGATTCGACAATTGCGAGTTATTCGAAACGGATCGGACATTGTGGCGAGTGTTTCTGGAAAGCAGTTGGCTAAACACCACTACTATCAGAACAACGCTCACCCCTATGCTCGACTGTACACGACGAATTCAAACGTTGAGACACTTCGAACTGCAACGGTTCGAGGTTTGACTTTACCTGCCAACGCGCAAGGTATCGGATCAAATCAAGGTGCTTTCACAGTTCCCGATGCTCCTGCGGGCCCAGGAACGGTCAGCTTCGATTTTCAAGCTGATTTGTTGTTTCAGGTCGGTGTTTCAGACGATTACTACGCGACACTTTTGGATGCACGTCCATTAGCTGATTACGCGATTGAAATCGACTGGGCGACGGAAGCGGCTCAGATTGCGACTGCCGGGACTGCGAATACCAGCTCTGCGGCTGCGATGACTTTGACCGTTTTGTCAGTTGACCAAGACAACGTGAAAAACGGTGTTCCTTATGGAACGTTCAAACGTTCACAAATCAGCTACTCAAACATTCCTTACGGTTCGCAAAATAACCAAATTTTGCTGCCACGGGGAAATTTGCTGTACAGCTTGATGTTTGGAACGGAAGCGTTCAAAGCCGGTTCAACGGTCAACACGATTGCGGAAAACGCTGTTCTCGATTTGATTGAGCTACGAATTAACACGAACTTCTCTTTGAAAAAGATGACGTTCAAACAATTCCAAGCCAACAACGTTGCGGACAACGGTGGACGGCAATCTGCTTTTGACTTTGCTTGTAACGGTCCACAAGGTTTTGCGTCTTTATCACTTCACAATGCGACTGAAAGCTTGAAGGAAACAATTCCGACTTACGCTTTCGACATTTTGGACTTGCAAGTTAGCACGTCCGCTTTGGCAAGTTCGCAGAATGGTGTGACAACGGCGTCAACAAATCCTGTGATTGATTTACTGATTCAGGAAATCATTCCTGGCGTTTCTATGGGGTCATCTGGACCACAAGGATCAACCAACGGATCGACTTCACGAACCAGTGCTCAACCAATGAGAGGCTAAAAAATTTTCTGGGTGCGGGGCGATTCACCTCGCTTGTCTTTGAGTTCTCCTCATGGAACCCGCACCCGGAATTCTATAAAAATGGATCGGAATTTCTTACTGCTGCAAAGCAATCTTAAAAAAACCGCACTGGGTGTGCGATTTGGTAAGAAACTTCTTACTGATCCGAAATCTATTTCAACGAAACAAATCACAGGTCTGTTAAAAATCATGGGTGCCAATATCCCGGACGGTGTTGAAGTCGCCGCCGACGCTGCTCAAGCATTGATGCTTGGAAGTGCGGTGATGACCAAATATCAGCAAGGTGCCAACATTTCACAGCTTGTGAAACCTTCTGTCAGCGCAATCGGAACACTTTCTCGTTTAGCTAACGAAGGTGGGATGATCGACAACAAATCAGCAGCCCAGCTTGCCTTAATTGGAGACGCTGCTTTGTTATTCGCTTCTGGTGGAACGGACGTGGGAGCCTGGGTGAGAGTCGCAATGTCGATTGCTCAAGAGTCAGGGCGAGCCGATGCAGAAGCTTTGGGTCAGGCTCAATTTCGAGCGATCGAGCGGCTTACACAACGACAAAAAGACGAGTCACAAAAATTTTTAGAATCCGTTCAAGACCTTCAGGACGGGAAGCTTGGAATGTTCAGCTTCTTGGTTGAAAACGCAAAAGATGCTCCTTTGATGTATGACCAAGCAATTACTCGAAATCCTGCTTTTAAACCTTTGATTGAGAAATTTCCCGGTCTTAATTTTCTTCCAAGACAGTTTTACAATTTTGCCGGTGAAGGTGGATCTGTCACTTTTTGGGGAGAGCAAAAAACTAAAAACTACAATTTGACCGTCACTGGACTTTTGGAAATGTCTCAAGCGCAAGCGATTGATGCGTTACTCAACGCAATGGCAGGTCCGGTTTTAAATGAATATCTTCGAGCGCGAAGTTACTACTTACAAAATTTTAAAGCCGACATTTTTGACGTTGCGGTTTTAGCTCTGTTTGAACCAAAATTTTACATTTCCCCACAATCGGATGTGTATGGATCACTCATTAAGTATCGCCTTACTCCTAGTGATATTGGTGCCGATGGTCTTTTTAATTCAGCAATCGTTACTTCGAATAATCGAGCTGTTATCTCTAATTTCGGACTTGTTAGCCAAGAAAAACCAATTGGTGTCGAAAAAATGCGAGAACTCGATCAATCAGGAGACATGACTTCACTTTTAAGATCCAAAGAAGCAAGAGAAATTGTCCAAAGGAAATTTGCTTTTACTGAACTTCCTTTTGAGAATTCTTTCCAAGGCTACAAGTGGCGCGATTTTTCTAATCTCATTGCGCTCTTGGATTTTATGGAGATGATTTATCTTGATCCGAAATACGAAGAATACCGTCAAATGTCGGGAGCCTTACAAGCGGCAAGCGTAATGCCAAGGATTCTTGATCTTCGGAACAAGTACGACGAATGCTTTACCAAGTCGATGTTAAGACGGGTGAACGAAACGTCAAAAATGAATGCGAGTTATTTTTTAAACACACCGCCGAAAAAGTTGAACTATGTTGTCAATGAATCCGGTGGTCCTACAATTTTTAGGTAAGGGAGACAAAAATGGATTGGAATAATCTTTGGGGTCAAGTGAAAGAACAAGCATCAAACACTTGGGATAACGCTGTTGCGACGGGTTTACCTGTCATTAAACTTGAAGCTGAAAAACAGCTTTTAAATTTGGTGAACAAGCAGCACGAAGCCACCAAAGAGGAAGTCAAAGGCGTGCTTGCTCAAGTCAGTTCCGGTCCCGAAAGTGCCACGGGTGCTTTGTTCAAATCGACTTTGTTTGACCAGTACAAATATCACTTGATTGTGGGTGTGGCTGTGTTGATCGGTGTTGGGTACTACGCGAGGATCAAGTAATGGAAATTCCCTATTACTTAAACCCCAACGTGAAACAAGAAGGGGACCCGATTTTTAACATTCCGATTTATGCGACACCTGCACCCGGTGTTGAGTACGACGATGTTAAATCAATTTGGGAGACCGGGATGGAAGGGGCTCAAAGCATTATCGACCGGGCTGGGGAAATCAGCACCGAGTACGTATCGACAACGATCGACGTTTTGAAACGCGCAAAAGAGAACGTTGTGGGAGCCGTTTCGACTCCGTTCGAATATGTGCAGTCTGCTTTTAATTATTCGATGTGGTTGATGGTTGCGGGTGTTTTAACAATTATTTACTTGGTGGTGAAGTAATGCCGTTAATTATTTTGGGTTTGATTACTTGGATTGTTTACCAAGAAGGTAAAGCAAAAGGATACGGAATCGGAATTCAAGTTGGGAAAGGTAAAAAATAATGCAGATTTTACTTTTAGGTGCTTTTGCTTTTGTCATGTATTCGTCCGGTTACTTCAAAGGTAAGAAAAAGAGGGAGAAATAATGCCCGTATTTTTTGTTGCTGGAATTATCTACTACGTTTTGGTCATTGGTTACATGGTGCTTAAGAGGTTTGGACTATGAGAAAATATTTGGCCTACACAGCTTTTTTAGTGCTTTTGGCTTATTACTTTAATCGAGAGGACATTGGGTCATGAATCGAAGTCAGTTGATTGCTGAAATTTATTGGGTCGGACTTTTATCGACGGTTGCGGGCTGGGCTGCAATCATGGTTTTAAAAAAAGTTGTGTTCAAACAAAAAGTTAACATTGCGGACGTGATGTGATTTTTTTCGGACTTTTTATTATTGCTGTGGGAGCTGGTTTGTATTTTACAAATCAAGAGCCCACAAGTGCGGGGACTATGACGACTGTGAAAAAACTTTTTAATTTGCCCGATGTGAACCCAGACGTTCAAGGTGGTATTTTCAAAAGAGACTATGACCTTGAATTTCAATCGGTCAGTGATGAGACCGGGGTCCCTTTTGCTTTATTAAAAGCCCACGCGATCCGGGAAAGTTCTCTCAATGAAAAGGCTTTCAGGGATGAGAACCCATCGAAGCGGACTGACCGGATCGGGTGGGCCTCTCGCGGATTGATGCAAATTCTTTGGTGGCCTAATTCGAACCGTTGGGGAAAGTACGGTTTTCCCGATGCGACTTTAGGTCCCATGGGTGAAAATATGTTCAATCCATACATCAATATTAAAATTGCGGCACACTTGATTCGGGACAATCTCAACGCTTGCGGTGGGAACGTCCGGGACGCGATCAATATGTACAACACCGGCAAAAAAGAAGCGCAATATCAAGCGCCACATGATTATGTGAACAAAGTTTTAAGTTCTTACGAAACTTTAATTAAGAGGAAGGTTTAAAATGTTACCAGTGATTCCAGCGGCTATAATTGTTAGATTTTCTCCAATGGCACTGAACCTTTTTATTGCTTTAGGAATTACAGGTTATTTTGCCGCAAAGGAAAATAAAAAATAGCATGGCAGTACCCGTGATTATGACTTTACAATTTTTGTTTAACGTTTTTGTGGGATACCAAATTGCAAAAATTGTAGATACAAAAGTTTTAAACAAGGATTCTAAAAAATGAAAAAATCCACAGAGCAAGGAATTTATCTGATAGTCGGTGGCGCTTGTTTGGTTTTGGTCGGTTATTATTGGTTAAGTAAGTCGCAAGAAATTATTAAAAATTAGCAAGGGAGCTAAAATGAACAGTTCAACCGTTTTAATTTTGGGTGGTGTGGGTGCTGCCGGTCTGATCGGGTTTTTGTGGTGGCGAAATACACAAAGCCAAATCCCGATGATTGCAGGTCCCGGACAACCTGTGTCTTCTGTGAATCCGAATCTCCTGACTCAACCGAGTCAATCGTATCCGTCACAGTACGGATCGGGACAAGTGCAGCGACAAGACACAGCTTCGCAGCCTTGGTATGGTGGACCCCGTCCACAAGACGCCACAGCCGGTCTTGTCGATCAAAATTTTATTCAAAACGTGAATCTGGCCAAGGGATCAGCCGAAATTGTGTCAAGTCTGACTTCAATTTGGGATGACCTGAATTTAGGTTCAATTTGGAATGACGATGGATCTTACTTCCAAGAAGATTCAAGCGGTGAAGACATTTCTTGGGACTGGGGAAATATCGCATGAGTTACCGGGGACAACGCTTATTGAAACCTGTTTTCGATCCACGCACACAACCGGGATACCAGTCCCGGTTTGCGCACAGACCTTTTGATGACTTCTTTGGAACCGCACAATGGCCTTTGATCGGTAACGCTGAACCTGTGGCGCAGCCAATTGCAGACCAAAAACCCGAGCAAAAATTTAGGAGCTTGCAGTCACCCAATGTGGCACCTGCAAGAAAAAAATAATGTTGTGGTTTGGATCGGCTCTCTCAATTGCTGTCAAAGGCTGGCAAACGGTCAAGGCGATTCCCTGGCTGTGGAGAATCATTACAAATTGGGGTGAAGTCGAAGCGATTTTCAAAGACATTTGGTCAATCTTTGAATCGGCCAAAAACAACCGAGGAATTCCGACTTGTGATGATTCTAAAAAATTGATTTCTTGTGTGAGACGGATTTTTGAAAAAGATTTTGTGGATCTTCCAAATTTGGATGAAGCCCAATTCGCTCAAATGCTGACAGAAATCGAGCAAAATATCGTGTGTGCTTTAAAAGAAGCGCAACCAAAACGAGGTGCTAAAAATGGATGACGTTTTTGTAAAAAAACTTGAAGGAAATAGGTGGAACACCCCGAACACGCTTCGGGAAATTTCTAGTCCCTACGATCAAGATTCAGCTTTGTTTCAGGATCTCAGGCAGCGGGGAATCATGCCCGTCAAAACGTACCGATTTTCGGTGGCTGCGGCTGGGTCTCGATTAATCGACGAATCTGGTTATCACTTTGTGCTTTATGGTGACGATGGAAGTCCAGCAACACCCGTTCCTGCAATCAACACTTCTTTGCAAGTTGATGTGTACATCAATCAACAATCATCTGCTCAAGGTCATCCGTTCCCGGCAAAACACGCAAGGGGATTCTCTGGACCGTTCTCACAACTGTTTTTGTCATGGGTCGCTCAAAGCGTAATGGCTTCGACTCCGTACATGACACTTGTTATTTTTAAATCCATCGAAAAACCGTGGATTGACGGGGAATCGGCAACGTGATTCTGAACACCCTGGCGACTATCAACAATAGTTTTTGGAATTCTTTGTTTACTGATAACAAAGCCTTTCCAACAAACTTTGAAGAGATTCACCGGGGTGGAAGTTTTCAAAAACCTGATCTCACAGAAGGTCTGATCGATGCTGAACAAATCAACGCAATCAAACAACAACAAGTCAGACCTTTACGAGTCATCGACATTGATCCGAACAGCGTCGATAAAGAATCTGGATGGTGTGTCTATGGTGATGATGTTTTGTCTCGTATGTTTGGTCCCACCCAAAACGGAT
>CXWK01027991.1_pt3 | contig 12910 bp, 24 predicted proteins | sample 590851 | NCBI WGS metagenome assembly CXWK01 (sample SAMEA3498364, study PRJEB10139) | wastewater metagenome | biome: wastewater treatment plant; material: activated sludge | place: Denmark | collected 2014-08-01
GCCCGCAGGCAAAGCCGGCAGCGCCAGGTCGTGGGCGACAGAACCGGCCAGGATGAGGCGGTGGGGCCACGCCGGGTTGGCGCCGGCATCAGCGGCGCTGAGCAAAGCCCAAGCCGCCAACAAGGTGTCAATACCTTTGTACCACGCCAAGCGGCCAAAGAATATGACATGGCGCGGTTGAGCGGGCGAAAATTGTGTCCGCGCGGCGGCCGCCTGATATTCGGCAGCATAACCCCAAAAACCGTGCAGCAGCGGCGCGAACGTGACCCGGCCCGGCGGCAGGCCCTGCGCCAGCAAGCGGTCGCGGTAACGGCGGCCGTGCACCAGGATGCGGCAGCCGGAGGCGAGAATCAACCGGTTCCAGAGGCGGATCAGCCCGGCGAAGCGCACGCCAGCGTGCGGGTCGAGATCGTGCAGCGTGTGGATGACCGGCGCGCCGCGGCGGCGCAGCGCGTAGACCAGGGAGATTCCAGGCGTGAACGCCGGTGAAATGAAAGATGGTGGATTGGGAACGGGAGGTTGAAGATTGAAGATTGAAGATGACAGATTGAAGACGGCGGTAGGCGACGAGGTCCAGGCCCTCGCGGCCAAAGCCGGTGGTTCGGCCGCTGATCGGGGTGTGAATCTGGACGGCCGGGCTGTAGCGGTCGCGTGGGAAGGCGGTCGTGGTTACGACGGTCGCGCGCAGGCCATCTTCCATCTTCTGAACATCGGGGGGCGATGTCTCGAATCTTGAATCTGCCGTGCGGTTGGCCAGGTCCGCGGTGTACTGGTGCATGCCGAAGGTAGGGGAGAGCAGGACGTAGACGATGGGCATGGTGAAATGTGATATTGGACGCTAGACGGATAGACAGATCAAGCTATAGAGCATCAAGGGCAGAGCACAAGAGATGCAGGCATGTGAAAGCTGCCGGAGTTGCATTAACCGAGCGGAGTTTCATCGCTTGCCCATGCCCGGACTTCATGCTAGAATTAGCAATAGAAATAGAAATAGAAATAGAAATAGAAATAGAAATAGAAATAGGAAACGACTCGCCTTTCAATCGGTGGAACGCATGGATGATCAACCCAAGCTGGATTTAGCAGGCCTGACGGACTATCTGGCCAGACAGGATGAAATACTGGCTGCCTACCTGTATGGCTCAGTTGCGCGCGGCCAGGCGAATTGCTTAAGCGATGTTGATGTGGCCGTGCTGTTGGCTGCTGGCCCGGACCACCAGGCGGTGGTAGAGCGACAGATGCTGTTGATGACACACCTGGACCACTTCTCTGACCGTCAGGTGCAGGTCACTGTGCTTAACCATGCGTCGCCGCAATTGGTTTACGAGGTGATCCGGGATGGCCGGCTGTTGTACGAGAAACGATCGGCTGGCGCGTATCCAGTTTGAGGTTTGTGCCATGAAGATTTACTTTGATTTTCAACCGGCCCTCAACGCATATGATCGCGCATTGACCAAACGCATCCAGGAGGTGGGCCTTGGCACCAGGAAACGGCGTCATCCGAGCACGCTTGGCGTTGCTGAACGAGTACGTGAGCGACTTGCGGGAGTTGCAGGCCGTTGATTTTACCACGTATGTCGAAAACAAATTGATCCGGCGTTCAGTTGAGCGCCTGCTGCACCTGGCGGTTGAGGCCAGCCTTGACATCGGACAGCACATCATCGCCCAGGAAGGATTTCGCCGGCCAGCCGATAACCAGGACGTATTCACGGTGTTGGCCGAAGAGGCGATTGTGCCTCCCGACCTGCTGTCCCGTTCGATCGCCATGGCGAAGTTCAGGAATCTCATCGTCCACGACTATGCGCGCATTGACAACAACGTCGTATTCGGCATCCTAAAACGGCGATTGGGCGACCTGGAAGCCTATGCTAAAGCGATTATTGCCTACCTCGAAGAATCTTCCTCTGCCCCCTGATTCCTATCGCCTGACCCTTTGTCCCCGCTTCTCCGATTCTCTATGGTTCCAGAGCCAGCGATCGGACGGTTTCACCGAGGAGTCGGTGAGATACAGGACTTTCATAGGCTCTGTCGGTTGGCTTGCGCGTGGCGCCCAGCCAGCAGCCGGGCATACAAGTCAATCAACGCCAGCGCCGCCAATGGCATCAAGCAGGCGTCCGTAGGTACGCGGTAGCGCGCCGTGGGCCACGAGAGCAGGTAGGTAGCCGCGGTGACGGCAAAGAAGAGCAGCGGCAGCGCCCATCGGCGCAGTTGAGGCCGCGCCAGGTACAAGCCGTAGAGCGTCAGCGGCAGCAGCAGGCCGAACGACAGGGGGCGCTGCAGGTTGCTGACCAGGCTGGAGTCGGACGACGGCCAGAACTTGAAGTATTCCTTGGTTCGGCTCAGGGTGAGCAAGGCATAGCGGCCTGGGTCGGCCAGAATGAAGCCGATTCCCCGGCGCATCAGGGCGGAGTCCATCTCTGCCTCGTTGCGGCCTTGCAGGTCCGCCGGAATCGGCGCCACCGAGTTCTCCGAGCGCCAGAAAGACCCCAGCGCCGGGTTGTTCGACGAGTAGAACGCATAGCCCGCGTTGGAGTTGAGCAGCAGGAAGCGGCCGTAGACCCGATAGTTGCGGATGGTGAACGGCGCGATGCACGCGATCAGCACCGTTCCCGCAATCAACAGGGAGGCCAACGTTCGGGCGCTTGAGCGTTGGAACGTGCGAACGTTGGTCCACAGCAGCCACGCGAACAGCACGGGGACAAACGGCAGAATCGCCTGGCGCAGCAGCGCGGCCAGCCCCAGGCAAAGCCCCAACAGCGCCGCACGGCCGAGAGATGGCTTTTCCACGAGCCGATAGGCCANNGAGCCGATAGGCCATCTCCAGGCCGGCCAGGGCGGCGACCATGAAGAAGGATTCGGTCATCAGCGCGGCGCTGTAGTACACAAAGTAGGTGTAGACCGCAGCGATGCCGGCTGCGACCAGGCCCGCCCGTTCCCCGAAGACACGCCGGCTCAGACTGTAAACCAGCAGGCATGTGGCGGCGCCGACCAGCACCGCCTGGATCAGCCGCGCCATGAGCGGGTGGACGCCAAAAACTCCATACACGCCGGCCAGGTAGGTTGAGTAGGCGAAGGACCAATGGGCGGTCGGTGTGTTGGCCGGCGTGAACGGGTACCAACCTGCATCGAACGAATAGCCGTGGCCGGTCAGCAGGCGGATTGCCAGGGCGTGTTACGAAATCTGATCCTGGGTGCCCGGCAGTTCCACAACGTGGTCACCCATGAGCAGGGCGACGCCGACGCGCAGGAGGACGCTCAGCAGCAGGATGGCGATTAGCCAGCGATGGGTGGGTTTGGGTATGCTCAAGATGGAGCGCTCAGATCAGTCCCAACTCGCGCAGCACGTCCAGCACGGGCGGCAGGGGCTGCTGCCACAGCCATTCGACGCGCAGCCCGAAGCCGGGCAGGACGGTCGAGCGGTATTCGCCCTCGGCGCCGGCGAAGGCCAGCCGGTAGCGCTCACCTTCCAGGCGGTAGAACTCGGCCCACTGGCGCTGCGGGTCCAACAGCCAGTACTCCGGCACGCCGCCCGCCTCGTACTCGGTGAACTTCTCGCCCCGGTCGCGGCCGACGCTCTCCGGCGAAACGATCTCCACCACCATGTCGGCCGGGCCGTCCAGGTAGCTACTGCGCAGGCGGTCCTGGTGCTCAGCCGCGACAAAGAGCAGATCAGGCTCCCGGCTGGAGCGGGCCAGCTTCATCTGGAACGGCGCCGGCAACACCACACCGAGCGCGTGGTGTTCCACAAGGGCGCGCAAGACACTGTTGAGAAAACCGCTTATATCCTGGTGAGGCCTCGATGCGGGACTGGTCATGACGATTTCTCCATCTACCCACTCGGCCAGGGCGTCCTCGTCGGCCCAGGCCAGGAACTCCTCATACGTCATACGGTCGGGCTGGGCAGGCGCCTGCAGCACCGCCAGCAGCCGGCGGCGCAGGGCCGCCTCTTGCAGCGACGCGGCCGGCTGGGGAGGGACAAGAGAAGCGGCGTGTTGTTCGACAGTCAGCGTTGTCATAGGTCACCTTATTCTTCACGCGTGCTTGTACACAGGCGCCTGCATGATGCGTGCAGGCTGTTTGCTCTCCCAGATCAACCTTCGCAAATGCTCCACCGTCGCGGGCGCAAACCACTCCTCCCCTGTGTCCAGGTTGACACGTGCAGGGACGTTCTCGACGACGTGCAGTTGGCCGTTAACTTCCAGCTTGATCTTTGCCAATGCCAGTATAGCATAGAGCACAGCCAGCGCCAAGCGTTGCGTCCCAAGAGGGTGCATTTCAAATTGGGGGCGTAGCCCCGGAGGGGCTTGCACCTCGTAGCCGGATGGCCTTTGGCCTCCGGCGGGGTTGGAGGCCCATGGCGTGCGCGCAACCAACGCCGCCCGACCGTGAACGGATCGGGCTACAAGGTGAAAGGCCCTACCGGGCCTGACAGCCTGGCAGGGGCTGGCATCTCGTACCGGACGCATTTCAGGCTCGCATCGCAGCTCCCGGCGCTTTGGCTACTGCCAAAGTCGCCAGGGTGATCTATGCAGGGGTTGCAGCGATTTCCATCGCCCGACGCGCCCCCATTCTGAAATGCACCCGAGCAGACACGCGCCCTTGACCACTTCGACGCGGAGGTGAATTATGCAGCCAGGACCTGGAGCTGGACGCGATAGCCCAGTTGCCGCAACATGTCTTCGCAGTCGCTCCAGCTCAGGCTGAAGGCGCGCACATCCGCCAACCCCAGGCGAGCGACCACTGCGCGCGTAGTATCGTAATGCTTCTCGTCGAAATCAGCCTCCATCATGGCCCACTCGGCCCAGTCAACCAACTCTCGAAGGCTCGTGGTATGATACAAATACCGGGCCAACTTATCAGCAACCACATGACGATTGGTAGACATGGTACTAACTCCGTTACTTGGGGTGCCCTTTATCGATTGGGTACTTTTCATGCACTTCGGCCGACTGTCCCGCGCTGTCCTAGATCTCCTGGAGAAACGCACCGCCTGCTCACTGCTGTCGACCTCTTTGACATACCGGGCGCGCCAGCACGATCACCGTCTCCCAACAGTAGCGCCCCACCCACGGCACGGCGGCCAGCAGCTTGTCACCCACGCAGCGGCCAGATTCAAACGCGCAACTCCTCCTCAAGCAGAGCCAAGACATCGGCCAGCAATCGCACGGGAGATGGATAGACTGCGCCCTCGTGGTGAAGGTGGTGCGGATACGAGGCAACTTCAGGATGATGCGGCGCGTTGTCCCAGCCCTGGATGACCTCTCCGGTTGGTGAAAGCCGGTAATAGGCATATTTGCGCAGTTGGCCCAGTACATAGACCTCGTTGATATGCAAGCGCGAACCATCTGCAAGTTGCACGTCGGCTTTGATCTGCTCGACCGACCCGTTCAGCCGGCGGGTCAAACGGGAGATGGCAAGTGCGAGACGAGGATACCGGCGTAACTCTGCCTCGATCATGGATAGCGCAGTCCCTGTAGGGCCGCCAGGTCGCGCTGCTTCTCGTCCAGGACGCTCTGCCAGTAGAACCAATCGTTGTCGTCCTCATGCGCCTGGAACGAGTCCGCAGTGACAAGGACCTCGGCCTCGAAGCGAGCCAGGGACATGCCGTAACGCGCTGCGTAGCGGCGAACCTCCCGCTGCGCCTCGGCGATCTCAGCTTTCACCTGCTTGATACGGGCGCGCGTGGCCTCATGTAGGCCAGCTCGGACCAGCAGGTCGCGCTCTGCCTCTGGAAGCCGCGTCAGGCTTTCCGGCAGTTTCAAGGTCATCTCAAGCATCGTTGCACCTCCCACACGCGCCTATTGTAGCCCCCGCTATCGTCAGGCGAACCGGACGATCAGTTGTTTACCCAGGGCACGCGCCAGGCGTTCCAGCGAATCGAGCGTGATGGCCGTGTTCTCAGGGTCCAGGAGGCGATCAAGCTGGGAGCGGCTGGTCTGCAGCCGCCCGGCCAGTTCGCTCTTGCTCATTTGGGTCTCCGCCATGGCATCCTGAACCTGGAGGGCCAGCAGACGCTTGTATGCCCTGGCCGTTACTTCGTCCAGGATGCCCTCTTCGGCCAGGAAATCATCGAAGTTGCTGCCGGTGAATTGATTCATGTGCTTATCCACTCCACCAAAGGTCCCTACGCCGGCGCGCCAGATCCAGCTCTTGCCGTGGTGTCTTCTGGGTTTTCTTGATGAATCCGTGCAGCAACACCATCTTGCCGCGCGCACTGTGAAACAGACACGAGCGATCCGGCCGCCTTGCAGCCGGCTGCGAACTTCCCACAGATCTGCATCAAGCTTGTCTACCAGCGGCATCCCCAGCGGCCAGCGAAACTGTACCAGCTTGATGTCTTCGCCGATGGCCTTGCGGTCGTCGGCAGCCAGTTCCTTAAGCCACTCACGCACCGGCTCACGACCGGTTTCTGAGCGAAAGAAAGCGACTTGCAGGATAGGTTCTTCGCTCATTTTGCCTCACTGTACCACATGCGGTACAAGTTTGCAAGCTCCACCACACCCCTGATCCCTGACAAACAGCCATCCCTTACCGATCGCGCGTGATCACCGTCTCCCAGCAGCAACGGCCCCGCGCGGGCGCGGCGGCCAGCAGCTTGCGGTCAACCGCCTGCAGCTGGCGCATCCAGCGTCCCGCGTGCCGCGCCTGTGGAGCCGCGCGGCCGCCAGGACCGGCAGGATCGAGAGCAGGATGAACGCTATAACCAGACCACCATCCCTTGTGCATCCAGAGCTTGCCAGGCCGAGAGGAACAACTTCCGAGCGACGGTATAGCGGCTGTTCGATTGAGGATCCAAGACAGCGACACCCTCAGCCCCCATGCCAACCACAACAACGCCGTGCAGCCCGCGCCCTCCGCTTGGTAAGTCACCGGCACGCAGGAAGACGATCACCGGCCAGTCGTGCTCGATGAGGTCATGGAGGCGAGACAGATCAGCGTTCTCGAACCACAGCGCGTGATGCCCAAGCTGCTGCACGCCTTCGACGGCCTTTTCCGGTTGCGTCCCTCGGAATGGCGTCGTGCCGCACGCTGCAGCGATCTCGGCCTCCTCGATCAGCCTGCCGCGATATGCCAGCACCATCCTGATGCAGGCCGGCAAACATGTCCACGGGTGCTCCTGCCGCAGCAGCGGCACGTCAAGCGGCATCGCGCACTCCGAGTAATTCCGCGATGGGGGTAGACTGGCCGGCAACCAGCATTCCCCCAGCAGTGTAGCAAAGCTGGCCGATGGGGCGCTCTGTGCCTGCCTCCAATACCGGTACAAGCCAGCCGCCGGTGGCGGTGCGCTGCAGCGGGCCGATGCTCACCGCGTCGCCGACATTTTTCAACAGGTAACGTAAGGCCCGATTCTGGACTTCTTCAATGCTTATTTCAGCGGGCGCGACATGAATGCCGTCCTTCTGCAGGGAAATGGCAATGCGAGTGCCCTCCGGCAGACCATAGGCACGAATGACTTCCAGCGGGATAGAAATGCCAGCACGGTCAACTGTCTGATACAACGTTTCCATCGTTTTGTCTCCTTGATAGGCCCATCCACTCACTTCACTTACGCTCTCATTGTAGCACACCCACAACCCTGCGCCAGGCCTTCCGACCGCCCTGACCCCTGACCCCTGATCCCTGTCTCCTTGTCTACGTCTACTTGTCTCCTTGTCTCCCCCTCTCCGTGTCTCCGCGTCTCCGCGTCACCGCTCGCACGTGATCACCGTCTCCCAATAGAACCGCCCCAGCGCGGGCGCGGCGGCCAGCAGCTTGCGGTCAACCGCCTGCAACCCGCGCCGCCAGCCGTCCAGCGCGCCGCGCTTGCGGGCCAGCGCGGCCGCCAGCACAGGCAGAATGGATAGTAGGATGAACTCCTCGTGCCGGTAGCCGCGAAAATGGCTGCCCATCCAGGCGATGTCCGCCATGCTCAGGGCGCGCTCGGTGGGGCTGCGCAGGTGTGGGGTGAGATGGCGCGGAGGACGCATTATGCCAGAAATTGCACGCTTGGCAGTTCGACCAGATCGTAAGGCGCAGCCAGCTGCCGGCGCATAGCATTGAGGCGTCGTTCGATCTCGTCATGCTTCTGATCCCACAAGTTCACCAAGGGGTGATCGAAGGTGATGAAGCAGTGCATCCTCAGGACATCACGGTCCTGGTTGGTGCTGAAACTGCCCAGGGCAAGCATTGGCGCGTCTTCTGGTGAAAAGCCGAACTCACGCACTCTGCGTGACCAGCGCGTGAAGTAATGGGTCGGAGATGCGACCTGCGTGCAACGCAGAAATAGCTGGATGAGAGGATCATAGCGCGTTATGCTCTGCAGCCGCCCCAGGATATTGGCGCTGGCAGGCGCCATGAATAGATCAACAGAACGCGCTGGCGCGCCCTGGAATCACTGGATGGCAGCGATCTGCTGTTCGATCAAGTCCCGTCCGAGGGATAGGCTCAACATGCCATTCAGCGTGTAGCGGACGATGACTTTATCGAGCAGGCAACGCGTCCGGACGGACATCTACTTCCTCCCATGACAACGTTGTATCAGCCGTCCATCTATCCCACAAGTGAGCGCGTTCTGCATCAGGCAGATCCAGGTAATCGCTTACAGTCAGACTGTCCAGGAATGGCTCATCAGCGGCCAGCAAGGGCGGCCAGGATCTCTCGCCGTAGTTGTTCCACAGGCGCAGGGTCTTTAGCCGCCTGCGCGGGGAGCGGCGTGTTCGACGTCTCCCGCAGCTCGGGGACCAACTCCAACAGGCGCTGCCTGTCTTTGCGAGACATGTTGCGAACCACCACAGCCACCTGCTCGATCGTCACAGGCATGGGCACTATCGCACTTTGTATCATTCATCGCCTCTCCTAATGCTCATTCCCACACCGGCCGCGCGCATTGTAACGCCAAAACAGCGATTTGACAAGGCGTGTCACCTCCCCGGCAGCTCAGCGAGCGGCCGGCTAGAGACGAGCGCGCTGCTGCGCCAGGCCGTCCGCAGGGGCGCCGCCAGGCTGGCCGCAGCTCAGCGCGGCGCACAGGCCAGGACAAGCGGGACCTTGATCGGTCGGTGTAAGCCGGCTGTTTAGTCAACTGCGCTCTCCAGTCAAGCGGTCAAGAAATTCCGCTACAGGTATGATCAGGATGTCTGCGTGTCGCTCAAGATCAAGCAGGTGGCGATCGCCGGACACCACGAAATCGCAACGACCTGCAACGGCGCACTCGATGAACTTGTTGTCAGTGGGATCGTTCTTGACCACGTCAAGTCGTTTGATCGGTCGCACGACCTTCGATAACCCACCGATACCTCGATACCAGGCGTAGGCATCTTCGTCAGAAAAACCGAAATAGACCCGCAAGACACGGGTGATCTCGAACAGGATCTCCAGAGAGGTCACATGGGCATAGACGTGGCTTCGCAGCAAATCGAAGAGGCGGCGCGGTTTGCCCTGAGGCCAGTTGATGGCAGAAACCCAGACGTTGGTGTCATTGGCTGCCCGCAACACGTCACGCACTCCTTACGGACTGGATGGCCTGCTCGATCAAGTCAGTAATTTGATCCTCGTCCAACTGGTCGTAGTCGATGCTATGCTCGATGCACCACGCCTGGAAGTGCTGTTGGGATTGCTGCAACAAGGTGTCCAGCGTCCCCGCAGGGTCGCTCGCCGCAAAGCGCTGATCTACTCGCTCGATAGCCGCTAACGCGCCACGCAACTCGTCTCCCGTCACGCCCCGGTCTAACAGCATGCGCACATAGCTCTCCCGCAGCCAGTCGGTCAGCTCCAACTCTCTGAATCGAGCCGTCACCGTACCGGCCGGCGACGTGAGCTCGACGTAGCCGGTCGGATGCACTCGCACAAAACCATCGAACCGTTTGTTGTAGATTGAGACGACCGCATCACTTGTAAGTTCTTGCCACTCGGTAGCAACTTTGGTTTCCATACTACGCCTCCTGGTCAATTGATCTGCCAACTGTTTCAAGTCAACGACACACAAGCGCATTGTACTGTCTGATGGCCGATTTGACAAGGCATGTCACATCCCAGGCAGCCCACCCAGCAGCCGGCCATAGACGCGCGCGCGGCTGCGCCAGGCCGGCCGCAGGGGCGCCGCCATCCCCCTCAGCGCTCCAGCACGATGACCGTCTCCCAACAATAGCGACCCACGAACGGCACGGCGTCCAGCAGGGCGCGATCGAGGCGCTGCAGGCGCTGCCGCCAGCCGTCGAGCGCACCCTGACGGCCGTTGAGCGCAGCGCCCAACACGGGCAGAATGGAAAGCAGGATGAACTCACGGTGGCTGTAGCGGCGAAAGTAGCTGCCCATCCAGGCGATGTCCGCCATGCTCAGGGCGCGCTCGGTGGGACTGCGCAGGTGAGGCGTGAGGCGGCGGTAGCCTTCGAGGATCGGGTTGTGGATCAGCGGCTCCAGGAACACGGTTCGGCCGCCGGGGCGCAGCACACGGGCGATCTCGGGGATGGCGACGGCCAGGTCCAGGTGATGCGGATCTGCTTGCCTAGCACGGCGTCGAACGCGCCGTCCGGGAAGGGCAGCATCTCGGCGGCGCAGGACAACAGGCCGGCCTGGGGCGCACGCTGGCGCGCCTCCAGCAGCCGGGCGACCGAGATGTCGAAGCCGGTGACCCGCGCCCCGCGGCTAAGCAGATGGGCCGTCGCGCCGCCCGCGCCGCAGCCGTAGTCCAGCACGCACCGGCCGGCCACGTCACCCAACGCGTCCAGGTGATAGGCTTCGGCCTCCTGAAACACCGGGGGACGCGTATACGCCGACGATCAGCGAGCTGTCGTCGCGGGCGAAATCCTCAGACTCGTGCCATTCGCGTTCGAGTTTTAGTTTTCGATCGATGCTCATGGGGCCATGCTCAGGAGATCGGAGTGAGCAAATATCGAGTTGGTAACCACTACATCTCTGCCAACTCTGCCAACAATCGGCGGTAGACACGAGTCTGGACGGATAGGGAGGGTGTCAAACGACTGCTCAATGCGGCGACCGCCCAACGAGGCCAGTAGGCCAGGCGCAGGAGGCGCTTGAAGCGACTGGCGCGGGTCTCGCCGCCGAATTTGCGATAGAACTGCACCTTACTGCGATAGAGTTGGAGGTACATCGCCTCTTTGACCTGCCGGCTGCTGCTCTCGCCGAAATGGGTGACGACCGCTGCGGGCACATACCACAGATCCCAACCGGCTTGGCCCAGCCGGTAGCACAAGTCCACTTCTTCAGTGTACATAAAGTAGCTTTCATCCAACAGACCGACCTCATCGAGCGCCTCCCGTCGGAGCAACAGGCACGCGCCCTTGATCGCCTCGACGCGGCGGGGCGTGATCGTGTCCCACCGGGCCATTGGGTAGGTGGCGCGGAGCCACAGGCGGTCCAGGAAGAGCAGCCGCCAAAACTCGCGGCCAGGGGTCAGCATGGGGTGGCACGCGGGCTGCAAGGAACCGTCCGCATTGAGCAGTCGCGCACCGCACGCGCCCGCGGCGGGGTGCGCGTCCATGAACGCAACTAGCGCCGCCAACGCGCCGGGATGTACGACCGTGTCCGGGTTCAGCAGCAGCACGTACCGCCCCGCCGCCGCCCCGATCCCCTGGTTGTTGGCTCGCGCAAAACCGGCGTTCTCCGCGTTCTCGATCAGCTTCACCCACGGGAACCGCTCCCGCACCATGGCCGCGGAGCCGTCGGAGGAGGCGTTGTCTACGACGAAGGTTTCGGTTGCTGGTAGATTGGTAGATTGGTACACTGGGGCATCCGAGACGCGATCTGCCATCTGCCTTGCGCCATCTGCTATCTGCCATCCGCCATCTGCAACTGACGCCAGGCACGCCGCGAGCAGATCACGCGTGTTCCAGTTGACGATGACGATAGAGAGGTCCACGCTCACCCCATCTCCCCCTCTCCTTGTCTCCTTGTCTTCTTCTCCCCGCGTCCCTGGGTCTCCGTGTCTCCTTGTCCCATATTCTCCAGCGCCACCAGCCCGCCCATGAACAGCCATACCAGCACGCTGGCCTGGAAGCCCGGAAACCCGATGTTATAGACGAACGGCAGGATCCAATCGGCCAGGAGCATGATGACCAGGGCGCCCGCGCCGGCCGCCAGCATGGCGTTGACGTAGCCGGCCGCGAAACCGGCCGTGTAGCGCCGGCGCAGGCGTAGACCGAGCTGGGCGACCTCGACGCTGAACCAGGCGAACAGGATCAGGCCCAGGATCCCTCCGTGCGCGAACAGATCCACATAGTTGTTGTGTGAGTTGATCTTGGGCTCGACCCAGTAGGCGCGCAGATATTGCAGCGGCCTGGCGTTGGCGTAGGGCCGATACGCAGCCGGGCCCAGGCCGGTGACCGGATTGCGCATGGTGACTTCAACAACCCGTTCGATCAAGGTCAGTCGCGAGCCGCCGCTTGTTTCCCATTATCTGTCACCGCCGGCAAACTCATAAATACTTGGGAAGAGCACAGCCAACACGATAAGGATCACAATGATCAATGCCACCGGCCAACGCAGCCGTGGGAAGCGCAGCCAAATCAGGGTTCCCAAAACGGCCGCCAGCCCCACCCAGTTGGATGTGGCCTCCTGTTGCTGCACGAAGGCATAGGCCAGGCTGGCGCCCAGCGCTGCCGCCAAGAAGGCACGCCAGGGAACGGAGAGATCTCGGTTGAACAGCAGTTGCCCGCCGGCCAGCGCGGCCAGCAGCACCCAGAGGGGCGCGCGCACGAACGCAACGGTGGTGAGAGGTCCGACCAGCCCGCCCACGCCGGGCAGGATTCGCACGATCGCCAGCCCGCCGCCGACCAGCAGGAAGGTCGCGGTCAGCCGCCACAGCCAGCGTTCGTCTACCACCAGATTGCCCGTCAGCCAGAACGCCAGGGCCGAGAACGCGAAGATGGCCCACTGCGCCAACTGCACCAGCAGGAAGTTGCTGCTGATTGGG